>Ga0209725_1001242_pt1 | contig 14724 bp, 14 predicted proteins | sample I18A1metaG_FD_184145 | JGI IMG/M metagenome (GOLD analysis project Ga0209725, IMG submission 184145) | Lake sediment bacterial and archeal communities from Gulf of Boni, Indonesia to study Microbial Dark Matter (Phase II) - ​I18A1 metaG... | ecosystem: Environmental > Aquatic > Freshwater > Lake... | reverse complement strand
GAGCATCACCTGTCCCTATTGTCCGCAGCAGGTTGTCAACACCGTCAAAGTGGCTGTGGAAAACCCTGAACTAGTTTCTGTGGAGATCATTGACACGATGGCGAATCAAGATCTCGCGGTGAAATATGGGGTTCAAGGAGTACCTCAAACCTTCGCCAATGGCAAACTGATAGCGAGTGGAGCTCAGCCAGAGGAGCTCTTCATCCTGTCTCTCCAGAAGATGGAGCAGCAGACCTACTTCATTCCTGACATTGATGCAGAAGTGGTTGAGAAGGATTTGGTCATAGTGGGCGGCGGCCCAGCTGGTCTCACAGCCGGAATATACGCGGTGAGAAGTGGACTCAACACCTGCATTATTGAGAGAGGAACTCTGGGCGGACAAGTGGCCCTCACGCCTGTTGTGGAGAACTATACGGGCTTCACGATGGTCGGCGGTAAGGCTCTGGTCGATCTGATGGTCAATCATGCGCTGCGGTATGTCCAGATATTTCAGAATGAAGCCGTCATGGATGTGCGGCCTGGCGAGAGATTCACCGTCACGACAAATAGGCGACGTTTCCTAGCCAAGGCGGTCTTGCTTGCCACAGGAGCCAGCCCTCGCCGCCTAAACGTTCCAGAAGAAAGTAGGCTGACCGGGCTGGGTGTCAGCTACTGCAGCACATGCGACGGACCCATGTTCAAAGGCAAGAGCGTGATCGTCGCGGGTGGCGGAGACAGCGCCGTGACAGAGGCCTTGCACCTCCACAACATAGGCGTAAAGGTAACCATCGTTCACAGACGCGACCAGTTCCGAGCGCAACAGCAGCTCAGCAAACAGATCTCAACGCTACACATACCTGTACTCTGGAACATGGAGGTTCGGAAGATCATAGGAGAGGACCGGGTGAAGGAGGCTTTACTCCACGACAACAAGAGCGGGAAGGACAAAGTGGTCAAGGTGGATGGAGTCTTCATAGCCGTAGGCTATGATCCCCAAACTGAACTGGCGAAGAAGGCCGGTGTGGAGCTAACCGAGAACGAATACATCAAGCACGACGGCCACCACCGAACCAACATTCCAGGGATATACTCGGCCGGCGATGTTGAAGGCGGCTTCAAGCAGATAGTGACAGCCGTCGGCCAGGGCGCAGAAGCCGCCCTTTCCATATTCGAAGACCTGAGCAGCCCCTATTGGAAGAGATAGAGCACGCGCCCACAATATGGTTTCAGAGCTTCAGCGCGCGCATCATAAGAGTTGCCCTAATCAATGCAGCTATCCTGACAACGGTAGAACTGATCGTTAGAAGGATGACTGGAACCGGCTGCACCTAGTTTTATATGAAGTACCGATGACGACAACGTTGTCAGGATGCGAGTATCACGTGGCTGTGAAGGAGAAGGAATTGTCTCAAGATAGGAAAGAATCGACGAATGAAAAGAAGACTAGCAGACGTTCAGTGCTGAAGTGGCTGGGTGCTCTCGGTGCCGGCGTCGTCCTTGGCGCTGGTTTAGAGTATGGTGCCGCAAAGATGCTTAGACCGCCTGAGGCGACGATTCCCGGAGGTACTGGTACAAGCACAGTGACAGTAACCCCTCCATCAGCAACCATTGTTACCTCCCAACCAGTAACCAAGGTTGCTGCCTTATTGGAAGCGCTCAAGAACCGAAAGTCTGCAACCGCATTTCAGCCGCAACCACTGTCCAAGGAAAAGCTTCTGGATCTATTATGGGCAGCATGGGGCATCAACCGTCCCGATTCAGGTAAACGCACCGCGCCAACAGCCATGAACAGCCAAGCGATTGACATCTATGTCCTTCTCCCTGAAGGGGCCTATCTGTATGATGCCAAAGGAAACCAGCTAACACCTGTCTTGGCTCAAGATCTTCGGGCAAAGGCGGGAACTAGGGAATTCATGAAAGAGGCGCCGGTCCATCTACTCTTTGTTGCAGACTACGCCAAACTTGGGAATGCTCCTCAGGCTCAGAAAGAACTTTTCTCCGCTGCTCATACAGGTTTCATCGGCCAGAACGTGTACCTATATTGCGCCTCAGAAGGGCTAGGCACCCGTTTTCACACCGGCATTGACCGTGCCGCCCTGAAAGAGAGTTTGAGACTGCGGGAAGATCAGGCGATTGTTTTCGCTCAAGTGGTTGGCTATCCGAAAGGATAATGGACCAATTCAAACTGTTGAGAGCTTATGCCGGTGCACGCATGCTTCCTAGTATCGGAACGAGGGTGACTCCGGCTATGGCTCCTAGGTAGTACGCAAAAGCCCAGATTGTGCTGTAGAACCCATCTCTAAGCATCTGAGTAAGGGAGACACCGTGAGCTGCTCCGTTGAAGATGCTGAAGGAGACCAGAAGTGAGAAAACGGCAACGGGCAATCTGTAGAACAGATCGGTGATTATCCCTAGCGTGAGGAGAAGGCCTATTCCGACGCAGAAGAGGTGTACGGAACTTCTCACCATCTCCGGCGGATACTTCTTGAGTAGTGGAAAAAAGTATGTTCCATAGAGGAAGGCTCTCCTTACGCTCCACAGCTTTTCGGCATGTACAACTTGAATGTCACGAGAATGGACAACTCTCCACTGAGACCTGCATATCTTGCAGGTGAGATCTAGGTCACCTGCCCACTCCATGGACGGATCAAATCCTCCGACCTGCTCGAATAGAGCCTTCCGGTAGGCCGCGTTCGCAGACTTGATGACCCTGAGTTGGCTTCTGACCCTGAACCGTTGAGACGCTCCCTTGAGACCTGGCAAGCGCCGTAGGTAGCCAGCCACCGCACCGACCTCTGAGTCCTCGAAGAACCGTATGAACTTCCCGATCCACTGAACATCATCGACGATGCAGTGAGCATCTATCAGAGCGATTATCTCTCCTCTCGCCTTCTTCGCACCGATGTTACGCGCGGAGCTTGGCCCCACAGGCTTTTCGTTTCTGATAACCGTGACTGGAAAGTGCGTGAGGATCTCGGTGGTGTGATCCTCTGAAGCATCATCCACTACGATGATTTCCTTGTCACGAAAACCGTCTCTCAGCACAGATTCCAAACAAGCTGCTATCCACTTCTCCTCGTTGCGTGCAGGTATTACCACAGAGACAACCGGTTGTGTCTCGACCCGCTGAGTAGCCTCCGTATCCCTCGCTCCCCCTCTTCTATTCTCACCTTTCACCAACGATCTGTCCGAGCCACTTTAGGGATTTTCGGATAGGAGTTGCTTGTTTCTTCTGAGCTTATTCGAGCAAAAGTCATCGAAGCCACATGTTCACTGGTCCCGCTTCCTAGCGCGCGCAGGCCATCCTTCATCCTCGGCTCACTTTCGCTCTGATACCTATATACTCAAAGGAGACACAGAGAGGTTGAGGTCTGACTGTTGAGGTACTACATCCATGAGATGAGCTGGACAGATGTCCGGGAGGTTCTAAGAAAGACAGACACGGTCATCGTACCTCTCGGAGCCTTGGAAGGACATGGTCCACATAACCCTGTTGGATCCTGCTTCATACTCGCCCATGAAACCGCGAAGGCAGTGGGTCATAGAACCGGAATCCCTGTGACCCCCACTATACCTTTCGGCGTATCAACCTCATATCAAAACTTTGCAGGCACCATCACAGTGAGCTTGCAGACACTTAAGAAACTCGTCGAGGAAGTATGTGAGAGTCTCATTCGTCACGGCTTCAGACGTTTTATCTTCTTTTCTGCTCACGGAGGTGGAAACCTAGCAGTCCTCAGTGAGATCGCTGAAGAGATGAGGGAGAGAACCGGGGCCCTTTTTGCCGTGCTTCACATCTGGGGCCTCGTCAGCCAAGTTTCTCCTGAGGATTCCAGCCCACCCGGGACGCGCGGTGGACATGGCGGGGATCCTACAACCTCTGTCATGCTCTACCTGACTCCAGATCTAGTTAACATGAATAGAGCCGAGTGGATTCCTCTCGAGCAACCTTTGAAAGGCATGACGACCCAGTCGTACGCAATCCATGAGTTTAGGAAGATCAAGATAGCGATACCTCTCTATCCAGAGGAGGTCTCTGAGCAAGGAGTCATGGCTGATCCGACGAAAGCATCCAAAGAGAGAGGCGAGAAACTCTACAAAGCGCTGATAGACTATCTTGTTCAATTCGTTGAGAACTTCCGAAAGATCGAAGCACCGAATCCTCCTAGGAGAGAAGCGAAATAGTTCTCGCTAAGCGCGCGAGAGCACGATCCCGTATGTTGAACGTTGATCAGTCATCTGAGTATTGTTTAAATCCAGCTTCTTCAAATCTCGGGCCTTCCTTTGTCTGGTTTGGATGGAATAAGAATGGTTGCCGAGGCTAGAGGAAGAATATCCGTAAGGAAGGACGGTAAGTACTTCCTGTATCTTCCGAAGCACCTAGTGGAGGATACCGGTTTCCCATTCAAGCTGGATACATCAACTCCAGTCACCGTCATAATCGATATGCGGAACAGGAGACTCATAGTCCAACCTCTCGGAGAAGGCTTAGAGAGAAGAAGAGGGAAGTAGACTTGTTAACTGGTTGTTCAAGTCGAGGGAGTACTCTTTGTTTCTTCCCTTCGTGATACACGTGAGAATTCTCATTCTCTGCAGTCTCTTGAGCTGAAGCTGGATTGACTTGACATCAACTTTCGTTTCCTTGGCAATCGTTCTCAAGTGCAACGATCTGTGATAATCGTCCCTGTGAAGCCTCATTATCTTGAGTGTTGTTGATTGATGTTGTATTTTTCCATCATATGTTGGAATCATGCAACAGATGACTTGAACTTTTCTCAGAAACGCATAACTCCGCAGTGAGTTATGTTAGATCTCCGGCGGCTCCTGTTCTGTTGGTATGGCGTGGACTGATCTTTCAGGTTTGGAGATCACCTTGCTATCTGACTGCAGACAGCAGTTTGCCATAGCCCTTTACTGGTTCCGGGTATTTCATGGTCTTCAGCGCACACCAGAACGATGCTTGGTTGGATGTTATGACGTTGACACGCAGCTCTCTTTCCAGTGCTTCGATTATCTCGATTGTTCTGAAGTCTGTGCAGCTGATGAATACGGTGTCTGTGCCCGGTCTGCAAACGCGTTTCGCAAGGTCATAGGCGGTCTCCGGATACTGGTTTCCTATCTCTAATGCTTTCGAAAGGCCTAGACCTTTTGTGTCAGTAATCTCGAAGCCATATTGCTCGAGGAATTCCTTAACACGGATGTTCAATTCATCGAGATACGGTGTTGCCACAGCTACTTTTCGCGCTCCAATCGATTCGAGTGCCTTGACAACCGATCCTGACGTGGTTATCGAAGGAACTTGCCCTGCCGTCTCCATTCTGCTGACGATCTGTTTGTCCCATTCTGGGCCCTTCAGCAGACTCCCAGATGTGCAACCGAAGACCATCACATGTACTTGTGCTGTGGAGAGTTCCGTGACGGCTCTGTCTACTTCTTCCGCCATTTTGGCAAGTGTTTCCGCTCTAACCTCTTTGAGGAACATCCTTGTGGCAAATGTGGCGATGCCCGCAGGCGCCATCTTATTGAATTCTGGTTCCATGACTGTGTTGGCCGAAGGAACGATCAATCCTATCTTTCCACGTTCTCCGTACATGTTTCAATCACCATGGGCCTATCAGAGCCGAGTTGGATTTATGTGACGTAGCGTTCCGTTGTCAAATATCTGTCTCCGCTGTCTGGCAGAACCGTGACAACCTTTCCTTTCTTCCCCAGCTCTCTGGCCTGTTCCAGTGCGACCAGCACATTGGCTCCTGAAGAGACTCCGGCAAACAGTCCCTCCTCTCTCCATAGTCGCCGGGTCATGTTCACAGCGTTCTCATCAGTCACTTTGACTACCTCATCGATAAGGTTGCGTCTTGCAAGCATTTCAGAGACGATTCCTCCTGAGATCTCACTTGTCGGATATGCTTGGCCGGGGCTCATCGTGATCTTGGAGCTTGCAGGCTGAATCCCAATGATCTTGATGCTGGGAAACTTCTTTCTGAGAACTTCTGCAATGCCCATGAGCGTTCCTCCTGTTCCTATTGAAGCAGTGAAAGCGTCAATTCTGCCTTTGACCTGGGATAGAATCTCTCTCGCTGTGTCGTTGTGTGCCTTAACGTTGAGCGGGTTGCTGAACTGTCTCGCCCACCAGACATCGGAACGAGCCTTCTCTAGATCGAGGCAGATTCTTCTACCTGGAAGCTCTATCTCCGCTCCTGGAACGCTTCTCTCCTTCAAATTCTCCATGTCGTCCGGGGTTATTCTCTTCACTTCCGCGCCGAAGTTTCTCATGATCTTCATCTTCTCCTCACCCATCGTTCCCGGTGTTGTCTCAAAGATCACCACTTTGTACCTCTTCATGGTCCCTACGAATGCAAGTGACGTCCCGGTGTTGCCGGTGCTCGATTCAAGAATCGTGTAGCCGGGCTTCAGCTTTCCTTCCTTCTCTGCCTGCTCAATCATTCGCAACGCTATCCTGTCTTTCAGGCTTCCGGTCGGATTGAGGTACTCTGGTTTCACGAAGATCTTTGCGTTGAGGCCTCTCGTGATCTGGCCGAGCTTCACCATCGGTGTCTTTCCAATCAAATCTAGGACATTGTCTACAGTTTTCATTATCAAGTAGCCGAGCAGGTTACGATTGACTTTTGGCTTTAAGACTTTCGCGCACTTCTCCCCCCTGTAGACCGACAGGCGCTCGGTAGTCTTATATCGTTTCGGACTGGGATTCGAGCTAGATTTTGAGAAGATCCAAGAAGGAGTGATTGAGGGTCAGGATGGAGCCGTCGAACGCGGATCCGAGAATTAGGCAATAGGCGCAGTCTGGAAGCATACTATCTCTTTCTGTTGGTGACATTGAAGCGTGAGGCGTCTCGGAGTCTCTTTCTGGCCCGAGGTATTCTCAGCGACTGACGTGATCAAGTACTCTAGAGCGCGCATTGATTTCGAGAAAGATTATCTGCCGCAGATTGTCGTTCGGCGCGTGCCTCTCTTGGACCTGTTTTGTCACTGTGCCAGTATGAGTCAGCGTGGGCTCTCCTTTCCCATTGAGAAGGCTTTTCCCAAGAGGCTACCTACGCCATAGTAGATCCGGGCTTCTGGGACAAAGAGAATCGGGTTCACCTTCTTCATATCTGGGATCCCGTTCTGCAGCACGGCTTCATCAGCCTTCACGTCTACGATCTCGCCGATGAAGTGTGTATGTAACCCAATCTCTGTCGTATGAAGAAGCTTGCACTCCAAGACCAAGGGAAACTCCTCTACGTACGGAGCATCTACGACCTGGCTTCTGACCGGAGTAAGCTTCGCAGCCGAGAACTTGTCCGCGTCTCTCCCCGACGCGATTCCTACGTAATCCGCCTCCTTCACATGTTTCTCCGAGGGTATGCTCACGGTGAAGGCTCGCCTTTCCACAATGTTGCCATATGTGTAGGTTGCCTTTCTCAGTGAAACGCCGACGCATGGTGGTCGGGAGCAGCAGACGCCGACCCACGCTGCGGTCATGATGTTCGGTTTCCCTTCCCTATCGTATGTTCCCACGACCGAGACGGGTGTGGGATAGAGCAATGTTTTCGCTCCGAGAGATTTCTTCATAGCCTGATCTCCTGAATCCTGCGATCTGCCCTCCCAGTTCTTCCTTGAAGGATAAATCCTTTCATGATAGCTTAGCGCAGCTCGAAGTCAGGAACTAGTCATGGATTCTCTTCGCCAGCAGCGCGAAGAATTCCCCGGTGTCTATGTTGCCGCCGCTCACAATCGCTCCTATCTTCCTGCCCTTAACCGGGATTCGTCTGGTGAGTATCGCTGCCAAGGACACGGCGCCAGAAGGCTCTACGACGAGTTTCATTCGTTCCCAGAGAAACTGCATTGCCTCAAGTATTTCTCGCTCGGAGACGAGTACTATGTCTTTCACATTTGCTCTTATGTAACTGAGAGTCCTCTCGCTCAGATTCGTTCGGAGGCCGTCTGCGATCGTGTCCGTACGAGTGTTTGATTCCAGTTCGCCAGACCTGAACGACCGATATGCATCGTCAACGAGCCTCGGCTCTGCGCCGTATACCTGAATGTTGGAGTTCAATCCTTTGGCTGCAATCGATGTACCGCTCAGCAAACCGCCACCTCCGACAGGCGCAACTATGATCTCCGGGGTACTGTGGTCCTGTAGCAGCTCTACGGTAGCTGTTCCCGCCCCAGCTATCACCCGATCATCATCGTAGGGATGAACCAGTGTGTAGCCGTGCTTTGCGATGAGCCTCTCCGTCGTTTCGTGCCGCGCCTCCACAGTGTTCTCGCAGAATACGACTTCCGCGCCATATGTATCTCGTGTGGCGTTCACCTTGACCTGCGGAGAGTTCTTGGGCATCACAACAACTGCCTTCACGCCCAGAAGCTGGGCCGCCAACGAAAGAGCTTGAGCATGGTTGCCGCTTGAGTGAGTGACTACGCCTCGTCGCCGTTCCTCCTCGCTGAGCAGGGACACTGCGTTGTATGCACCTCGCATCTTGAACGCTCCCATTCGTTGGAAATTCTCGCACTTGAGAAAAACCTCAGCGCCTGTACGAGCGTTCAGGGTGCGCGAACTCATCACAGGCGTCCGGTTTACAACAGATCTGAGCCGTTCATGTGCCGCGAGAATGTCTGAATATTGAACCCCGGAAACAGCCAATCCTAATCTACTCCTCGTTTGACGTGAGCTCTTCCTGCGGAACCGGTCCACGAGCAACCCGCTATTTCATTCCTGCATATAGGCTTCATCCCGTACATCTTCTCGAAGAACGTTCTTTCATGAGAGCTGGGTTTTTTGCTTTCCCAGATAGTACGACTCTATTAGTTGGATCTCAGGCCTATGCAAGTCTGCTTGACGTGAAGCTGATATGAAAGCGGCGAACGCACTGATCCTAGTATGCATCGCAGCGAGTCTCTATGCTTGGCAAGCTCCTCCAGCTCTTCTCGAACATGATCTACTGTTTAGTCTGAGGAATCTTCTTGAGATGAGGATATGGACGATTGTCACAGCGATATTCGTACATGCGAATCTGATTCACCTTTTTGGCAACATGATCTTTCTGTACGTGTTTGGTAACACGTTGGAGGGCGTGGCAAATGCCAGAAAGCTGTTGCTCGCCTTCTTCCTTGGCGGCACCCTTAGCTTCCCGTTGAGCCTGCCGTTCTTTCCGGTCAACGAGAGCTTTGCCGGCGCCTCTGCTGCAATATTCACCTTGACGGCAGTAGTCATGTTGCTTAAGCCGTTGAGGTTTTCCTGGCTGCTGCTAATGCCTGTGGGTCTCGTGGCCGTCCTCTATTTCCTGTACAACGCGCTGGCCGTTTACTATCAGGTTCAGAGCAATGTCGCGTACATTTCGCATCTTGTTGGTTTCGGGTTGGGAATTCCTCTCGGAGTCTCTTGGAGTCCTCGGTGGAAGAGGAATCTGTTGATATCGATTGGATTACTCGTTGTCTATTTCATCTTGCTGTTCTTCGTAAGAATGTATGTTCTGCCCTCGCTGGCTTGATAACAATAAGAACGCCCTGTCTCATGCCAACGATGCGTGACAGCGATTGTTCTGGCGCGGTCGACCGTGCGCTTTCACTCGATTTTGCATACGATCTCGTTTGGGTGCTCGAAGGCCAGGTCAGGGGCCGCATCCAATAAGGCTTCTCTGTCAGCAGTTCCCCAAAGAGCAGCCCCTGCAAACACACCTAAACGCTTTCCGCACATGATGTCCACCGGTGTGTCTCCAACATACATTGTATGTTCTGGGGGACTTCCAATTCGGTCGACCGCTTGGGCTAGAATCTTCGGGCTCGGCTTAGGTTCCTGAACATCGTCTCCAGTGACAACTACGGGGAAAAAGCGGTGAACATCAAGCCCTATCAAGGTCATGGATGTGCTTCGTTTTCCTTTGCCTGTTCCGATTCCAAGCTTCTTCCCCGAGGATTGGAGTTGGTACAGCATCGAATCCACGCCGTCAAACAGCCGTGCCTTCCAAGGAAGGAGACGCGAATAGTTCTCATAGAAGTACTCAATTGCCTCACCGGCTTTCTCCTGTGGAACCCTGCTCAGGATAATCCCTTGTTCTGTCGGACCGAACATTGCAGTTATCTCTGAAATTGAGTATCTTCTGCCAGCATACTTCTGAAAGACTTGCTGAAAACACTCCACGATCATCGGAATAGTATCCGCAATTGTGCCATCAAGGTCGAATATCACACAATCGATTCGCTTGTTCTTCAATGCCTCGCACCCCGGTCTGATGATCACTGCTGGCAGTATACTGCCGCCAGATGCATCGTAAGAACATGCGCATAGCGCGCGATTGAACTCCACTAATGCGTTTCGAATTCTTGCCATGTACACTTGACCTACAATCGATTTTGCGTTAAGTACAGCTAGCATGAACTGGTACACCCAATTGTACATCCTCACACGTCTTAGCTCTATTCTGAGACAGGCAAACCTCACGCCCTAACATCTACTGCGACACCCTAGCACGCTATGCGAAGTTAGTTGAGTCAGGGCTGTAGACCCACCGTTCGAAATATCGCGGATCATTCCTCTTTGTCCAGTAGCCCAACAGATTCGGATTCATGTCCACAGGGCATTGATACCAAGACAGCGCATTCTTTCGATACGCCCAATATCCGGAGTTCTCAGATGACAACGAGAAAACAGGGCTATATGGGTCCAGCAGTATCCATGTATCTCGATACGTCAAAACTATCTGGACATGCAAGTGCGGATAGGTTGAGGTACAATCATCATCTGGAATGTTTCCGCTTTCGGCTATCGGTTGTCCTCTTGACACGATGTCCCCTTCCAAAACGTACGCCCGCCTGATATGGCAGTAGTGCATCACGAATCCATCATCATGCTCTATCTCCACCCGACCTTTTCTCACCAAGATAACGACTCCTGGCGCTGTGGCGAGAACAGGCGCGCCTTCCTCCAAGTCATAATCGATACCAGTATGATTGTCCGCGCTGTTCTGAGCCGTATCTGCGCCAGATCTTCCGTTCCACCACAGGTAGTTCCAGATGCTCGGGTTCCAGTCATAATACCTAGCGATGTTGGGCTTCTTCGTGGATGGAAAAGGTAGCGTCAAGAACCCTTCCATCAGTCCAATATCCTTCCTTGTGTGATTCGTGAGGCGAACGGCGTACCTTCCCGTTGTTTTCCTAAACTCAGCTTCTGACTCACACATATACCTGAAATTGCTTGGCGGAAACACTTTGAGAAGACGAGTTCCGTGCACGACATCATCAATGACGTACCAGCCTGTCGAATTGGTGACAGTGATGTTCTTCCCATCAAGAGCGACAATCACATTTGAAACATCAGGCTCCTCCGCGTCCTGCCTTCCATTGCCATTGTAGTCGAAAAAGATCTTGCCATACAACCTGGACGCTTGTCGGCTAGTCGAAGTTGCTGAAGATATGGTTAGAGGTTGAGTTGTTGTCGGTTGGACAGGCTTTGGAGTCAACTGCTGCCAACTGAAAGCTCCAAGCAGAGCAAAAGCAGCGATTAGTGCTACAAGATATCTCCATTTGCTACGCGGCGACATGTCGATCTTCAGTGCTCTCCTGATGGATTACATGAAACTAGTCTACCCACAAGCCTAGGTTGTATCTGCACCGGCGCCCCATCGTTCATTTGACACAAACCGTGCATCCGGCATACTACGCGACATCCTCCCCAACCATTCCTCTTTGAAGAAGAAAGACGATCAAGAGAAGGATTGTAAGTGCTAGAACTAGGAGAAAGGAAAAGACGGGATGCGTTCTTACTGGTGGTTCGTATGTTGTCGAGCTGGATGAATATGTGACCGTTGTGACCTCTCTCCAAACGACGGTCGTACTGACCGTGTACGTCCTGACCACATCACTGACGACAGCCGAGTACGGGATTGGAATGGTGGCCGTTGAACCTCCCACTTGCATCGTTGTTCTGGTCCACAGGATGGTGACTGTCATCAAAGCCTGGTATATCTCCGTCGCCACAACGCTCGTTCCAGTATTCGAGATGGTGGTCGTTCTCCAATTCACGGAAACCCTAGTGATGAATGGAACGTACTGCAAAGCAACAGCAACAATGAGGACGATGAATATCGCTGAGGGAAGATGTCTCATTGCCCGTTTCACTCTCCTATGATGGTAGACCACATTCGGGTTAAGGTTTGCTCATATCACGAAGATATTGGCGGCTTCGGGGTTCTAACCAGCTCGATGATTCTTCAAGAGTTCAGCATTCTTGTCACATCTTCTGCCGTGTACTTTCCAGGTTTCTCTCCCCTTCTGGCCATCTCCTCCGCTAGCCGCCAGAGAAGTTCGTTGTACGGTGTCTTGATGCCTGACATCCTGCCCAGTCTGACCACGTCCCCATTGAGTTGCTCAGCCTCTATATTGCCTGTGCCTCTTACGAGGCTTTGCCAGGAAGATCCGCGGCTGTGAATGTCTTCGTAGCCTTTCGGCATCGTGGTGGTTCCGCGTATTGATCGGACGCGCTTCCGATACTCTTCTCGGTCCTCCCATTCGATTCCCGCCGCCTTCCAGACCGTTGTAGCCTCTTTCCTTGCTGCAGCCATGAACTCGCTGCTGTCGCCTCGGCCGTCGGTTATGGCTGACATAGCGTTTGCAAGGTTTCCGAGGCATTTGGCTCCTTTTGCCCTCATGACAAACTTGTTGACGCCACCTACGAAACCTGCCTTTTTGAAGGCCTCGGATACTTCGTGCGCCAGCTCATCCAAACCGCTGGGATATAGACCCACCTCCAAGAAACCTCGGTTCCCAGTGATGGGATTGATGACTTCACCTGGCTGCAGAAATATCCCCGGCAAGTTGACAACAACGCCATAAACACGGTCGAATACGCGAGACGTCAGCGCTTCGTTGCAGATGGAGTTCTGGGCACAGAAGATGGGTAGAGTCCTGGGGGCTCCAGCGTTCCTCAACTGTATAAGGCAGGTGAGCGTATGCTGTGACTTTGCCGTCAGAAGCACAACATCTCCTTCTCCGAATGGAACCAATTCCTCAGCTTTCTTGCACGCCGGAATCTTCAGCACATAGGTCTCATCCGGCGTCACCAAACGAAGTCCTGACTCGCGAATTCTGTCCACGTGCTGGGGGTTGCCAACCAAGGTAACGTCGTGATCTGTTCTGTGAAGATGGCCACCAAGAGTGCTTCCGATGGCTCCTGCTCCGTAAACTATGAACCGCATTCCGATTCCTCAAACTAGCAAGTATATCGCATGATAATAAGTGGTTCACTGAGCAGACACTTCATGCAACGCACGTCCAGGAAGTATTTTCTGACGATGGCGATGACATCACATCCGAATGCAGACATCATGAAGCAACGCGCTAGGACTTCCCAGAACTAGCATGAAAGGTCAACATGCTTCTGCAGTCGTCACAGAACTCGTTCTTTTTGAAATCTGTGTCGGCTACACTGTTGGAGAAGAACATCACGCATCTCGGTTGAATGCAGTGCTCCAAATGGAAGACATGTCCGAGTTCGTGAACAGCTTCTTTCCCTGCTCTCTCAAGAAGAAGAACCCGATCGTTCTGTGAGCCGTGGACTATGCGGCGCAGTCTAGCCAGAGAGATCACGGCCACCCCATTAGCTGGATCGGCTTCCCCAAACACGAAGTTAAGCGGAGGAACATAGAGATCTACATCTGCAATCGCTAACGATACTCGTCTATCGCGCCGTCGCAGATCGCGTATTGCCTGCAGTATACTGGTCGAGAGGTATTGTTTTCGCAGTTCGTTTATTTGGAAGAGTTCAATTGGAATGCGGGGCCCCACTTCGACATCTGTGTTGAACCTCTCGGCAAGTAGATTCACTAGATATTCAAGCACGCTTGAATCTATTGGTCCAACAGGTATTATCTCGATCCTCAACTCTTCTCATCGCTAGCTGTTCTTCATCGAGCATGTATTGACGCAGTGGAATGCGCTCCAACGAATCATTCGCATTATTCAGATTCCTACATAAGCTGGTTGGAGTCGAGTGAAGCCGATTATGCAAGCATCTGTTCACCTTGAGCTTGGGCCCCCATTCCTTCTCGGCGGGATAGTGCTTGCTCTCGAAATATCCGTGATCATCTTCGCTCTTTCACATCAACAAGTAGCTGAAGTTCCCGCGACGGGATGCGAATTCATCAAGTTGGCCTCTTTCTGGCGATTCAGTCAATTCCGCCTAGGCTTTGAACCTCCTCTAAGTTTAAATCAGAGAGATTGATGCTCGTGCTACGAGACGTGGCCGCTGAGGTGAGCAGACAGGCCTCCTAACAGGGGCCTGAGACATAGATATCGATTCTATTCTTGTCCCCGCTCACCTTAGATTTCCCCCCGCCACGTCTCGACTCCCCTCAAGATATTCGCGCCGATCTTCCTCAGTCTATCTTACAGCATCTACTGCATATGTGTGTACAGCATAATGCGATCGCTTCTGCTCTACCTGGCCCTTGCGGCCATGCCAGCTATCATAGCCAAAGTATCTTTCAAGCGGTTCCCAGACCTGCCATTCGCCCAGCGTTCAAGGTGCTGATCTCACCTGCGATTGTAGTTGCCTTCTCCTGGCTGGTGCGGTGGCTCGTGGGATTCCTTCACGGCTAGGAAGCTATTCCGCTTCTAGGAGGTATGTCATGACGGGCGTCATGACAAGGGGGTACCCTTGTTACGGCTCAATCTTCGCACAGACACGCGTTGACGGTGGCTGATGAACTTCTTCGCCAGGTGGGGGGGCCTGTATATACACCCGTATAT
>Ga0209725_1001240_pt1 | contig 14752 bp, 17 predicted proteins | sample I18A1metaG_FD_184145 | JGI IMG/M metagenome (GOLD analysis project Ga0209725, IMG submission 184145) | Lake sediment bacterial and archeal communities from Gulf of Boni, Indonesia to study Microbial Dark Matter (Phase II) - ​I18A1 metaG... | ecosystem: Environmental > Aquatic > Freshwater > Lake... | reverse complement strand
ATAAGAAAGATTAAAGCGAAAACAGGAAAGTAGGATAGAGACCTCTTTTTCCTTCATGTTCCTTAGGGAACATTCTTTATTTCCTCCAAGAACTCGTGAAGCAACATTCGGAGGCATAAAGTTTTAACAACGCGGAGTGGCGATGTCTCCCGCAAATCCCCTCTTTTTTTCTGTTGTAGAATATTACCTTGGCCGTATGCCATTAGAAGATTGAATTCGTAAACCGACATATTTGTCGTGCGACAACTTATACCTATTTGTGAATATTATCTGCACCTGAGAGAGCCTTGAAGTTCCTAAGATACAATCTGCCATGGATTATAGGAGAATTGACTGAGAGGAAACGATAAACGAGCGCAAGGTCTAGAGCCTATTGAAAATAAAAAAGAAAGGAAATGGCTGTAACGTAGCCAACGGAAGTTTATGGGCATCCGTAACCGTTTGGAATAGCGTGTGCCAGAAACTCATGTGTAAAGTCAGACCATGAACCGTGACCCATACCTTGGAAAGATCATACTTCATTTTTTTGGACAGGCCGTCCCAGAATTCCTTTCGCTTAGACAAGTGACGTAGCTCTGGTCTCAAGAGAAGCTTGAGCGCAGCTAGTCTTCGGTTCCCCTCAACTACGATGAACTTGTCTTTGTCTGGTATAGCCGCCAAGGGTTCTTCTGGAAAGAATCCATTTTCAGCTAGCGACTCTCCAATAACTTCAAGCTGATAGTCTCTGTCCAACACTCTGAGGATACTGTCTTGGTCTGGAACATGTTCTCGAAGAAATCGGAAGTTCTTGGCATCGAACAGGAGGTCGTCGACAGCTATCTGTTCCGCAACTCGCAGAGTTTGAGTTAAGAGTTTCTTAGCCAAGGAACAGTCATCATGTAAAGAAGTGTCTTGAGGGTTAAAAAAGGATCCTGAACGTGAAAACAATGAGTCTGTATTCCAGGTCTACATCTGCCTCAACCGCGGATACGTGGAGTTCTGAAATAGTATCATTAGAGCAGGATTCTTCGACGCCTGTCCTTCGCATGTTTCAACACTTTCAGTGACCAGTCTCATTCAAGTTGGCCGCTGTACAATTGAAGCTTATGCTCGGCTTAGGTGAAGTCAGGGTCTATGTTCTAGACGATCTTCTGAGAAGGCTAGGCAAAGATTGTGAGGCATGCGTCTACGGTCCAGCTAAGAGACGCTTCTTGACGAATGAATGCTGCAAATGCATAGAGCGAGCTGAAAGGCTAGTCTACTCCATCGCACCCGACAAGAATTTCATACACAACCCTGAGAAACTCGACAAATGGCTGACGAGGAAAAACTCTCCTAATCTCTAAAGTCTTGGATGAAACAAGGTTCCGTCGGGAGTTGTTTTCTAATGCGTAGGTGGTGTGAAGACTGTGAGCACTTCAGAATCATAAACGACCCTCATCTCGGCGGTCCGTTCTGCATCCTCCACTGGAAGCAAGTCCTGCTTACAAGCACATACCCAGACCTCAAGCACGTAGCAAAAGGCGTTATGGAATCAATCTAGGTACTATGGCGCTCAATATTGAGCCGATGACCGAAAAGATCCCTACCATAATTATCCGCACAAACGTTGAACCCTTTATAGGCCAAGTTCCATCTCTTGCCATAGCCCGATATTCTTCGAGTAGTGTTCGATATCTTTCCAGATCCTTCTCCTTATCCAATTCCAGTTCCAAAGCCTGCAGTTTTCTTCGTTTCGAATTCACCATTGCGTTGTGCATTTCATACGAACCATGCATAATAATCGTGGCAAGAGCCGCAATCGCTATAATGCTCACGTAAGCTGCAAAATATAGCGACCATGACTTTGATTCAGTGGTTGGACTAACGGAAACCCACAAGAAGGCCCAAACAGAACCAAACCCCAATACCAGCCCTACATATGAAAACATCGACAGAAATAGATCTGATAGCTGTCCGTAGTGTATGCTAAGCGGTCTATAGCGCGGAATATTCACAACATTGATAGTCCAAGTCAAAGCCAAAAACCCGAGATAACCGACTGCAATGGACCAAGAAAAAATGCCAACGACGCCCCACATGAAATCAAACAGAACGCCCCTGAAGAAGAGTAAATCAAAAGTTGCCAGTTCAGCAGGGCCCCAGTATGGCAGTTTTGTAAGCCACATCCCGACCGCTGACAAGATTGCTGCAATAAGGAAGGATATGGCCTGATACTTCTTGCTGTAGATCAAGTTCAGGCCGGGTTGCATTAATATTGTCGCGTTACGTTTAAAATATCTCTCTAGGAATATCTCGTTTATGTTTTGAAGGTCTGAATGTTTAATATATCTTGCGAAAACCGGAGCAGATATCAGTTTACCTGCAACAGAGTAGTTGATGTCGTGCACGATATATTTCAATTTTTCAAATAACGATCTCAGGGACACTAAGGGGACTACTATGAACGGTAGGTCTCCGATCAGTCCAAGCATGGTCATTCGAGCATAAGAAATAGCAATAGGATAGTTGAGTAGCAAGACGACATAAATTGTCAACAGAGCCCTTGGAAGAAGCGAGAGAATTACGAAGAGGTAAAGGGAACCGCCGAGAATTCCGACTTTGAACCGCTTCCTAAGCCAAGTTTCAAGCCACCACTGCTCAGGCCACTTGAGCTGGTCAATCCATTTGCCTTCTTTCAGCTCATAGAGTGTCTTAGTCTGGCCGGTCTCCAACTCTTTTCTTAGGCGTATATCTTCCGATGCTACCTCGCATGTAGCCTTGATGGTATCTCGTAGGGACATCGGGTCTACTAGTGCATTGTTGGGTATTTAATTTTGCTTATGAACAATGAGTAAGCGTTGGCCTTGCATTCTGCGCAGTCACCCTAATCATTTTGACTTTGAAGCGCTGCTCAATGTTGACCGTTTTAGCGTGAATGGTTACGGCAGCGCTTTCTGAAAGGAAGCTATCCAAGCGAACTTGACTGGTTCTCCTATGTCCGAGTGTCTATCAATCGATTGAGAACTTGGTTTTCCGCGATGTTGGGGGCTTGCAGAGGGCCGCCAAGCGGAGTTTCAATTCGCGTTCTCTTGTTTGAATCATCTTGCAGACAGGTCCTGCTCGCAGGCACATGCCCAGACTTCAAGCATGCTGAACCCTTCCCCTACACGGAGTTCAGCCCAAGCGAGAGGAAAGCCCACTGGGAATGGAAACAGAGAAAAATCAAGGACTATTCCAGCCTAGGCCTGTAGCTAACGAGAAGAGATCGAAGTTCCTAAATCCACGTCAATGCGAGTACTAGATGAACGGTGTTCTTATTGCCAGAACGCTCAGAGGAAGAGGAGAGTACCCTACATGACTATCCTATCTATGAGGTCTGCGCCATAGCGGAGTCGCTTGGATACAGGATAGAGGAGCGCCATCTCGGCGGCGAACAGGGTCCAGACATCATCATCAGAAACCCCGTCAGCGGCATAGGTGTGATCGTTGAATCGGAGGTCGGCCACAACATAACCAATAGCGCTTACAGAAAGTTCGAGAGAGAAATAAGAGAGTACTCAAACGCCAAGAGCATTAAGGCCATCATTGTGATAACGGAGACTCCAAGACGGGTATGGAAGAAATCTATGAAAGGCATAGAACCAAGAAGAAACTTCTATGTCGTCGCCGGGTCCGTATTCAAAGATATCATGCCAGCTCTACTCGTCAAGCTACTCGGCTGAATGAGAATGTAATTTGGCAAATCTATTAAGAAAAAGCAACCTTAAGACTACTTGGTGAGCTGGTTGCCTTTCAGGTTATCCAAGGAAGATTTCAGAAATTGCGTTCCCAGACGTGGACCTCTGAGAAAAGTGCGAAAGCGTCTAGAGGGTCTTGAAATTGAGTTGATAGGATCGCTACCTTCGAAGTTCTCGCCCTTGACGAGCCAAGATCACACTCACTACGTGTCTAGGATTCGCGAACGTGGAGGCGGCCCCTACCGACATGTTATGTGGATAGGCATGGCTCACAAGAAATTCAGGGACCCAAGATACGGTGTCCAGCTCCAATTTGGCTGGGGTAGATATGGAGTCGAGTTCGATGGCATATGGATCGAAGCGGATGCATTGCCCACCAGGCGAGAGGCACAACATTCTCTCATAAGTCACAAGAGGTGGTTTCTCTCTCGCTTGAAACGTCTGCCAGAACAGTATTGCCTATGTCTTTGGGATAAAAGGCAAGAGTTATTCCGCAAGGTTGCAAGAGATGTGGACGAGACTGACGTTACAGAGTTTCTCTCAACCATGGGTAACAGAAATGTCTATGTATACTTAGGCAGGGAAATGTCTGCGCGCGAAGCTATCTCTATGAAAGGAAGAATTGTGCCCAATATCGTCCAGACATTCAATAAACTCTTCAACATCTATATGTTGATGATCAGAGAGCCGAAGCCCGAAGTCTCAAAGAAGATCCCGTCCACCATAGAATTCGCGGGTGAGAAGCATTTCCCGACGGATGATGAGCTGAGGGATCGCACGTTGAGGATATTGAGAAATATCGGATCGAAACCTGGAAGGATGCCGAAGGGCGTTCCAGGAGTAGAGGGATCCTACGCAATCGAGCGCAAAGTGGCGCGGCTTAACCTTGATCAAAAGAAGGAGATTGACGGTTGCGTGGTCTACCTAGACGACAAGTATGACGAAGGCGACTTGAAAAAGAGAAGGAAACTTCTGGCAGAATTTAGACATCTCATATATGCTATTCTTAGCTCGCTGCAGATGAATGCAAACTGCGCTCAGTTCTTGCTCAAGAATCCATCAACTGATGCGCGATATATTTTGAGCCACAAAGGCACTAGTGGTGGTCGCATACTCTTCAATCTAGTCAGATTCGAAAAGAACAAGTCCATCTATTTCTGGCTTTTCGCAGCAGCACGTGAAATAGCATATATGGTTCATCGAAGATTGGGGTACAAGCACCTCAATTTGATGAGAGACGTAATTACCGTTGCGCTTGCCAGAATGAAAACCAGCGTTTTATAGCGGCAGTGGCTTTGCCAGTAGAAGTGATGGATTACGTCATATTCAATAACGCGGCACATTTGTCAGAGTTCAATTGCTCTAGAGGATTTCACGGGAGTTTAGCAACATTTTGTTTTCGGTCTTAGTGAGCCCTCAGCACTTTCAGCGACCATTTTCATTCAAGCTTCAAGTTTCGTTCGTCTCATAGTTACAGCGAATAGTTTCGGACGCCTCAAGCTTTTTGGTCTCTCAGAGCCTAACCGTTTAGGTTGGGACCTGTGAAGCCCCTTTTGTTGAAGATGGCCGGGCGAGATGAAGCCCGGGTTAAACCCGTATTTCTGAGAAACGGTGAACCGATTCCAGTTTGGGAACTGGCGAAGCTAGGGTCCTCAGGACCGGATATTCCGAAGGCTAGGGAAAGAGGTGGAACCGCGAAGTCCTGTTCGAGATCGGAAGCAGCGAAGAAGGCTTGGGATACGATCAGGCGAAAGCGAGGTATTAGAACAGGTCATGAGCTGGCCTAAATTCCTCTTCTCCCGGGACCGGATGAAGGTTATCCAGCGATTCCTCGACTATCAGAAGAAGCTTTTCGGAAAGGTGAGGCTCGGAGTCTTCGAGCTGGCGTTGCTCATCGAGAAGGCTTGGAGCAGAGGCTTGGACAGCGAGGAGATCGACATGTCCCTGAACTACTATGAAGCGAAACGAGAGTTGGAGAAGAAGAACCGTGGCCATTAGTCGTAAGACTCTTATCGGAAGGTCAGGTGTCGAGTGGACTGACTACAACTGCAACATTTACCATGGCTGTGCTCACAACTGCAAGTACTGCTACGCCCGGTTGATGACCAAACGATTTGAGCCTAACCCTTTAGACTGGCGAGACGTCAAGACGGTTGAGAACGCGGTTCAGCTAGCGAGACGAGATATCAGGGCCCTCCGTCCTGGGCGGATCATGTTCTGCAGCATGACCGACCCCTACCAGCCGATTGAAACTGAGACAGGGTTGGCGAGAAGGGTTCTCGAGGTCCTGCTGGACTCACCTTTCCATGTTTTGATTTTGACCAAAAGCCCCTTGGTGACTAGGGATTACGATCTGATTCGCGGCTATGGCAACGTAGAAGTTGGGTTCACCATCACATCTCTTGACGACATTCCTTTCTGGGAGCCGCATGCACCCGGCAACACCAAACGAATCGAAGCCTTAAAGAAAGCCCATGAATTGGGCATCAAGACTTTCGTGAGCATAGAGCCATGGATACCGGAAACAACCCATCCACAATCAATAATCGAGAAGCTGAAGGATAGCGTTGACCGCTTCATCATCGGCAGCATGCAGTACTGCGATGTTCCAAGATCATTCTATGCGAGAAGTTTGCCAGCCCTGATTTCATGGTTGAAAGAAAATAAGATCGACTACTATCTGAAGAAAGAACTGAGATCTTGCCTTTCTCCCTGAAGACAAACTCAGCCGACATAGGAGTCTATCTTCTGCGGTTTCTCGCAAGCTGATAGCTCTAAATCTCTTAGAGAGGTCTAGGATTGTCCGACAATAGTTCTTCTTAATCCAAAATCCATTTAGGTTCATTCGACAATATGCTGACTAACGGAATTCAGGGGTCCTGATATGTCCCAACAGCTTAACCTGAGTCAGATGGCTCAAACACTTGAAAGAAGAAAGAACACGTACGTATGTGCAGTCGCTCGTGTCGCTCTTTCCTCAAGGGGAGAAACATACAAAGTCGTCTTTGGGCGAGTGGACTTTCTGGGAAAGAAGGACAAGATCCCAAATGAATTGGACCTCGACTATGGGAATTTCAGACTGGTTCGTTTTCCTCTAGATCTCAAGCAGGCATCGACTCTGGCTCAAGAGTTGGTAGAGAACGGACGCTGGCGAATCAGAAATGCAGATGTTCCAATAATAGGAAGTTTCAACTCAATAGGGCTTCGATATGTGGCATCACAGCAAAGCTACGCTTTGATTAGACCGATGTGGCCGTCTGTGCTATACTACTTCCAACTTGAGAGAGAGGCAGTTGGCGATGTTACACAACAACCTCTGGTTAGACTGAATTTGCCTTTCTATCCCAGCGGGAGAGAGGCAGTTGGCGAGTTTTGCGACGTGGAGATTAATGGTGGTTTTCCTCAGTCGCAGATACTCTTCGTCCTGCCCGATTTCAGAGCCCGAATTCGGACAATGAAAATCTCCGAAGGAAATCTATTAGTCGATGTGGAAGCGCCAGAAGAACTCGAAGAAAATCTACGGGCAAAATTCTACATAGAGAGCGACGATAGGAGTTCACGCTCTGAAGACCTAACACTGTCAAACGGCTCTGCTCAGTTCACTTTCGAAGGCGACCTTAAGCTTGCTATAATTTACCTCTTATCTGCTACCACAGGTGACGATATAGACAATCGAGTGTTCAGCCCATGGTATGACCGGAGACGGGCGGGTATTGTAATAGAGGCTTCTGAACTAAGAGTTAGGGAACTGATTCGAGCAGGGGAAGGCCCACGGATTGAATTCAAAGAAGAACTGCCATCAGATGAACATCGATTGTTGGACAGCATAGTCGCATTCGCAAACACGAATGGGGGTACAATTCTCTTAGGAGTGAAGGATGACGGTGAAATCGTAGGAATTCAGAAGAACTTAGAGGATGTTAAACAAACGATTACGAACTGGATTTCCGACAAGTGCGACCCCCCGCCACAAATCGAATTGCACCAAGTTCAAGTCAACGAGAAAATCGTCCTAGTCGTCGATGTCGCAGAAGGTCCTAACAAGCCATATCAAGATATTGATAGAGGATTCCTCGTTAGACGAGGAGCTTCAAATCGACAGGGACGAAGATCTGAGATTGGACAAATGTTCAGTGGACAGTATGTCGCGCGATACGCATGATGTGGCACGCGTAGCCACCTCAAACAACTGGGGTCTTTGAGAAGAATTTTAGATTCAGGGTGGGGGAATCTCGTTGCGTATCTTGCAGCCTGTCGTGGTCTTCTTCTGCAGACATGTGCCAGAAGATCTGGCTGGAGATTTTCCCAGATTACTTTCCGAGAGTGACGTTTTAGTTATGGAATTTGACATTGAAGACGAGAGGATTGACGAGTACGAACGGGATTTCAACAGGCTTTCTGAAGGCAGTCTGACACCAGAGTCGATGATCAAGAAATATTCTCAAGAAGACACTTCGCTATTCGGGCTCTTACACAGGTGTGGGAAACAGGTGATCCTCGAAAGATCACCCGTAAAGGGTTCTGAAGTCTGCGAATATACAGACTTGAACAGAAGGGCTGCGATCATGAAACAGAACCGCGATCTTGTCGGGGCGGTCGACTTGAAACTCAAGGCCTTAAAGAAATTCGCAGAGATGAACAGCCGACGGGATGCGGCATTAGCTGACGCGGTCGCACAACTCATATTAAAAAATCCGGCAAAAAGGATTCTGATATACCGCGGAATCGCACATCAACGTAGGTTTCTAGTTGAGTTAACCTCTAGAAGGGTAGCCTACAGGTCGGTCTTAGCAAGACCTGAAATGCTTGACAAAGAATCTCAACTGATCGAAAGGTTAGTAAACGGAGAATCCATTAGCCCTGCTGAAATCCTCGATGTGGTTTGAATCCGCATCTTGGACAGGGCAGTCGGTAGCCGGAACCATACGACGCTGGAAACTCGAAACCGCAACTCTGATAGACAGTCAAGGTCGTTAGATACTAAGCTCATTTTCAGCCTCTTTACCTTACTAAAAACTTGCTATCTCCCTTCAAATACATCTGCGTAGTTTCTATTTCATGAGGTTCGGAACATATGAAGAAGGAAGTGCTTGTGAGGGTGGGCAGGAGGCAAGGCAGAATAGACCAAATGACTGAGATGAAGGCTATTGAGATTGAGAGAAGTGGGAACCCAAGGGATATACGGTGGGCATGTCTGAAACTGAAAGCTAGTCGAAAGCGGTATAAGATACTGAGGGTCCCCGATTGGCATGTCGAGATGGCTCGTCAGATAGCTTCTAAAGTGAGTCCTTCAATCATCGTTCAAAACCTTTCAGGAGACTAGCTGTGTTCAAAGTGTCTCCTCCACTTTCTTGATGAGTTCCTGCAGTTCAGGGTCCCGTGTTTCTCTGGCAAGCGTCACCGCTGTAGGCAAAATCTTCCCTATCTCCTTCATGAATTGAAGCTTACTTTCCTCAGGGGCTCGCTCGAAGTTTTCTAGGACTTGTCGAAATTCAGCTTTCACAATGTTCAGCTGCGTCTTGATGAGAGTGACGTTCTGAAATACTATCGGCCGGGAGTCATTCTTCATGAAGACGTCTATCCTAGCCTGACTTCGATTTTTAGCAATCCAATCTCTAATCGCCTGCTCTGCCGCTTGGATCTCGTGAATCCCAAGCAGTGTGCAGATGCTCTCGAACTCTGCAGCCAACTTTCGATTGAGATTGAATCTTTTCTGTTTAATCAAAGTATGTACCTCCATTGTACCTATGTACCTATTTTGTACCTGTCTAAACGGAGTAGAGGTAGAGGTATCTCCATTCCACTGGAAATCAAGGTCATGTTTTCTTCACTCTCTCCTTGAACTCAGCTGTGGCCTTGTACATCCACTGGTTTGCTTTTGACTCGCGTTCCAGGATGCCTTTCGCGCAGAGCTCCTCCAACGCTTTCTGTACTGCATCCCTGGTCCCACCGCTTGTACGCGAAGCGCTGTAAATTCTTTCAAGCTCACTCATGATCGAGCCGAAGCTCTGCTCCTCCTGGAAGAATCCGGCTAAACCTCTGGCCAGAAGCTTACCGATCCAACTGCTTTCATCTACCTCAAGAACCTCCTTGCTGGTGGAGACGTTGAACTCCGATAGGGTCCTCTTCAAGGTGACGTCGACAGGGATCCCAGATCCGGTTTGCGCTGAGAGTTCTTCCCTAACGATCTCCCGGATTAGAGTCTCATCAATCGTAGGTAACGCCGTGGGTAATTGGCTGGGTGTAGGTATTTTCTTCGGTTGTGCTTCAAGCTGAGAGATCTTAGACTCTGCGTTCTTCAGCTTTGTTGCTAGATCATTTCTCTCTTTAATGACGAGTTGGAAATCCCGGTTGAGTTTCCCGTAATCAGCGTTGATTGTCTGGATTGTATTCTTAAGATCCCCGATTTCATTCATTCGATCAGCTAATTGACCTCTAAGCGATTCGATCTCCTTTGCTTCAACCTTCAGCTCCTCCGTGACCGGGAAGAGTTTGGCTAGCCGACTGACGTAGCGTCCCTGAACATTCTCAATAAGCTTGGGGATCTTCCTGTTAACCTCATATATGAAATTGGGAACATTCCTGGGACCAATCTCTAGGAATAGGCTGACATGCTCTGCATCTTGAGGTCCCTTGGTTTCCAGAAGTTCAATGAGGCCTCGCTGTTTCGCATTCAGTTTCTCCAAATTCTTTTGGACGAGAGGATGCGATAGCAGGTCGGTGACTTCACCTTTTAGCGCGGCGTGTCTAACCGCCTCGTCAAGTTTCCTTCTCAGATCGGCGATCTCAACCTCGTATTTTGCTTCAACCTTCCGTTTGACAGCGTCTCTCTCCTTCTCAACTCGCTGAAGCCGGGCCTGCCAAGCGCCTTCAAGCTTCTCTTTGATCCGCGCCTCAATCTCAGCAACCTTCGGCACAGCCGGCGCAAGCTTCTCTTGAACGATCTTTGGAAGGGCCTCGCTTAATTTGGCGAGAGTTTCTTTGAGTTCACGCGGAGCAGGAGGCACAACTTCCGGCGTAGCACCTAAATGCTTCGTTTCCACGGGTCCTACTTTCACGAAGCTTTCTTTCGATATGAAGTCGCCGGAGACGTAGAACTCTCCCTTCTCAACTTTGCCGAGTCTATCGCTGATCTTATCTGAGATTCGGAGGTATCTCTTGATTACGGCGATGTCGTCAGGCCACTCCATACGGCCGACAAGCTTGTTGCTGCATTGACTGATAACATACTTCGAGACGAAAGCCGGCCGCTGCGTAAGGACTAGGACGCCTAGCCCTCGCTTCCCTCCCTTCTTCGTCAACTTAATGACCGACTGTAGGCTGGCTGACTTGAACGTCCCTTTCTCCGGCGCAAACTCATCGCACTCCTCAAGGATCCAGAGGTAGGGCTTCCTCATCCTGGTCTCGAGGGCTATGAAGCGGTCGATGAAGCGGCTGACAAATTCCTGTCCGCTCAAAATTTCAAGCTGTGGATCGCTGAGGTCCACGATCGCGCTGAGCTCATGCTCAAGAATCTGGTCGGCAAAGTACTCAGCTGCCTCCGGGACCAGAGGCACATCTTTACCGATGATGAGCAACGGATATTTGTCTCGCAACGTCAAGTATTCTCCTTCTGGATCCAGAATGATGATGCCGGTTCTCCCGAAGACCTGCTCAACTATTCGCCGAGCTGTCCAGGACTTGCCATATCTGCTAATGCTACTTAGAAAAGTGCGTCCGGTAATGAGCTCCTGCAAATCGAGCTTTACGTTCTCACCTAACAGAATCTTCTCAGTCAATCCTGCTCCTCCTCTAATAGTTTTGAACGAATGAACTGCGAGACGCTTACCTTCGCGTGCTCAGCTCGCAACTGAAGCAGACGCTTCTTCTCGGCTGAAGCTCGGAAGATAATGAAGCTGTCCAGCTTCGAGTTCTCGATCAACCGCTCAGCTCTCAGCTGGATCTTCCCTCGGAAGCTCTGCTGCTGGCTAAAGGTTTGATTGCGTTGCCAAAGTTTTCCACGCATAGAAGCCGGCAACTGCTGGTAGAAGACTAAGCCTAACTCGAGGAGCTTCACGATCGCAGCGTTCTCATGCTCACCCACATCGCTAGCGATCTCCTGAATCTCAACGCACAGTCTCTCAGGCAATCTTACCCCTCGCGCTCTAGTCCTCATCTTCTGTGCACTTTCTCAGGCGACATCATGATGCCGATGGCCCGCGCCGCCAAACTCGGCTCGTGCACGAGCTCTACCCTTAACTCACTCTGCAACGAACCTGACCGTCTGCTCGATGAAACCGCGCTCCTCCAACTCCTTCAGGATACCCGTCAAACCCGGTTGATCGTCATACGGAACCTCAACAACCCAGCTCTCACCACTACTTATCGGAGCCTCAATCTTCACCATCTGCCGATCGCGGTCGACGCTGTAGAAGTTCCATTTACGCGTAGAAAGCATCGCAACCGCCATAGCCAAAGAAAGCTTCAGAACCCTCTCCTTCAAAACCCATCTCACCTCCTCCAGGATGATGGAAGCATACGGAACTCGCCAGCAAGAGAACGATTGATACAGGACTCGCAGCGCCTCTGGTTCCGAGTCTTCGCCTTGAAGGGTTTCCCACAATCCGTGCACTTCCTTTTCATCTAAAAACCTCAGAAAGAGCCGCCGCGATTATGAACTGGGTATAAAAGATTTACCCCGAAAAAACGTGCTTCTAGTTCATAAAAAAGAACTAAGTGGTCGGATGGCTCGCTTAGCGTCACTTCCCAAGGGTATTATTCTTCGTTTAGTAAACTAGGTTCTTGGGGAAGGGTTAATGCAGAAAGAGGATATCTGTTGGAAGATTCATGAGCTTCTCTTGGATCTCACTCTCTTCAAAGAAGCATCCGAGGAGCTCCCACTCAACGGCATCTATTTCTTCTACGAGGATGGTGAGTATTGCGAGAAAGACGGGACCAAGTTGGAAAGGATAGTAAGAGTGGGAACGCACAGAGAGCAAGACAATTTCCGAAGAAGAATCTATTATCACTATAACGGGAACAAGAATGGCAGCGTATTCCGAAAACATCTGGGCGGTGCTATCATCGCTCGCGATGGTCCAGATGACCCACGGTTACCAGATTGGCTAGCTCAAGACACTCCCACTTTCCCAGAAGTCGAAGAGCGCGTGAGCAGGCTCTTGCGGGAGAAGTTTTGCTTCCGTTGTATTAGGGTCGACGACCCAAATGAGAGACTTGCACTTGAAGAATGCCTGATCGCAACGCTCTCAAGATGCGAATACTGCAAGCCGTCTCCAAACTGGCTTGGGAGATTCGCAAAAGATGAAAGGATTAGGCTTAGCGGACTATGGAACAGCCAACATACCGATAGCATCCGCCACCTGCAGGACAGGGATTGGTTCTCTAGATTCCGGCAGCTTGTGGACGCAACTAGAGCTGAGGCAAAACCCCAGGCCGCAACGCAATCTCAAGAAACCCCGCCTGAGTGGAATCTTGTCAACAGGAGAATAAGGGAGTGTCTAAGCTTGCCCGGTCCTGGGGAAAGATTGGATTGTCTCAAGAAACTGTTTGAGGAAACTCACGACGGAATGGCCGCATTTGCTCTAGGGCAAGAGTTCGAAAGACAAGGAAAGGTTCAGGAAGCCCTTCAGTTTTACCGTATCGCTCAAGAAACATTTCCTTACGATCGATACAAGAGAATGGCATCAGAAGCAGCTGAGAAACTTGAGAGCCCCGTCGCTCAGGAGCTGAAAAAGCCTACGGTCCTCGCGGTGGTATGTTGCACAAAGAAGAAAATATGGGATGAAGATCTGACAGCTCCGAGATATGTTCCGGCCCAGTTTGCATATAGAGGACCCGGATTCAAACAGTGGATGAGCGAGGATAGGTACCGTGCAAAAGCAAAATGTCAAGATTTCCGCTGGATAATTCTGAGCGCAAAGTACGGTTTCATAGAACCTTGGCATCCCATCGAAAAATACGATGTTACGTTCAAAGATACCGCAAGTGGACCTATATCAAAACAATCTCTCGAGCAACAAGTGGCAGGACAGACGCGAATATGGGAAGATAGCCGGGAGATAAAACTCTCAAGCTTCAAGACTGTTGTGTACTATGAAAACTGCGGAGACGACTACATAGAAAGAATCAAGCAGGCTTTTCGCGAGGCCAAAGTGAAATCTTGGCAGGAGTATATGAGGGATTGCTCGAACACTAAAGGGTAGACCACAGATCTGTCTTCTCATCCTTCTTGATGAGTCCGATTCTGCTCAGCTCGATCAAAGAGTAGTGGATTCTGGAACGTGAAAGCCCGGTCTTCTCTATTATCTGGTAGAAGTGTAACGATCCCTCATCATAGAGGAGCTGGAAGACCTTTGTATTCGCGTTGCCCGCCTCCACACATAGCTTCCGGTACTTCTCCCGAAACCTCTTAGACTCGGAGACGATCTCTCCAGCAAGCTCCTCAACCCTGCTGAACGGGACCAACCCCTAACAGAAAAAAGCCCCGAAAGCTGAAGGCTGAATAGATCAGTCTTTAAGCAGCCTAACCTTCAAGACTCACTATGAATCTCGAAGCACAATCGGAGTCAGATATGCTTTCAAACAGATTCGGCACCACTCAACCCCAGCGGAAAACCTTTCTTCGAGAAGAAAAAGCCTAGGGAAAAGTTCTGGACTGATCGGAATATAAGGACCTATGCGCAGATCCATGTAGAAAACGCAGCGAAAGTATTCGGATATAGGCTTACTTCACCGAGGCCCTTTTTGCGTGGAAAAACGAATTCCCTAGCGCAACTAGGACCGTAGATGAGTTCCGAAAGATGAAAGTGTCGATTAATCGATCTTCATGAGGAGGCTGCTCGAATTCAAGCTAGAATTATTGTTCCGCTTAATCTTAATCAGAAGACCACTATTCACCTTCTCAACCTCTACACGCAGAGGTTTATCCACAAACCCTTCAAGGAGATCGCTGAACCTGCTAGGGAGATCGAGATAGAACCTCTCATACTTGTACTCATGCCTCTTGTAGGGACGCCTGATCCAACGCCTATACAGCCTGGCCAATCCAACCACAC
>Ga0209725_1001239_pt1 | contig 14755 bp, 15 predicted proteins | sample I18A1metaG_FD_184145 | JGI IMG/M metagenome (GOLD analysis project Ga0209725, IMG submission 184145) | Lake sediment bacterial and archeal communities from Gulf of Boni, Indonesia to study Microbial Dark Matter (Phase II) - ​I18A1 metaG... | ecosystem: Environmental > Aquatic > Freshwater > Lake... | reverse complement strand
CGCAGTAAAATTGGTGCTGTTTCGTGTAGAATTTCACGGTGCAGGCTCCTTTCTTTGAGGGTTTGCATGATTCTCAAAGGATACCGGACGGTCCGGTATCTACGGAGGGGGCCTGCACTAGTATCAACACGCTCAAGCTGACGGGGATATACGGTCTTGCTTCTCGAAATATACATAGCCGCTCAAAATTTCGGTGGCCCGCAGCTTAGCTTTTGGCGTTATATTTAAAGGAGACACCGGTGAAATATTTACAGAAAAAGCATTCCATTTCCGTTGTTTATGAATTTCTTAAAGATGGAATTAATTACACATACCAAAGCAATGCTGGACAAAATACATACTCATATAAATATGAGGACATTGGCTCAGAAACAACAGAACATGAAAGCAAGAATACTTATTACTACAATACGTTTATATCGACAATGGTAATAGGCATCATACTCCTATTTTACAGAATATATTCTGGCGTCAATATGTATTCTTATCTCTTTCTGCTTGCCTCTGCGACTCTTTGCGCCCTTTATCATGTAACGAAAATAAATTTTACTCTTTTATCAACAAACACTCACTCAGACCTAGTAATACTACACGGAAAAGATCACGATGTGATATTGAATAAAATACGAGATATGCGCAGGAGTTATCTTAGAAACAGGTATTATGTGCATGATAAGAATAATTCACAAGAAGTGGAAGCTAGAAAGTTCGGCTGGCTAATGGACGAACAAATCATAACAGAAGATGAATATAAAAGATCCATGCTTTTATTATATGAAAGCGAGAATAGTGTCGAAACGAAAACTATTCAATAATTAACGCTGCCGGTTTAAATATAACAAATCGCCGAGCTGACGGGATACACGGTCGTGCTTCTCGTAAAGCATTCTGCCTGCTGCACCGGCGGTGGCCCGCAGCTCAGCTATAAACGTTAGGCATCATGAAATGACATATCGTGAATTACTAAATTGTCGCCTTAAAAGAGCCAACGCTACTTGCTACATAGCGCTTTCTATCTTAGCGCTTTCTCTATTTATATTTAGCCAAGCAGAAAGGCATATTGGCGAAAAAATAGCAATTTTAATATTTTGTGTCATTGCTGTCGTATTGTTGGTAATTGTTATACAGAGCATGCGTCAATTGAACTGTCCATCTTGTTCAGCTTCTCTAATAGGTATTCTTGGCCGTTCATCAGGGTTCAAAATAAGCCAGAAAATACAATTTTGTCCTCGCTGCGGCATATCTTTTGACAACGAAGTACATAGTGCGATGATGCCTAACAAATCCCAAGAGCGGACGGAATGATACGGTCATGCCTCTCGTCTGGCTTATTATCTGACTGAGCTGCGACTGCCCCCTGCTTGGCATCTACCGTAGAGAACATCCCCAGAAGCCTCCAGAAAAACCGATTCCTGAAATGGGGGCACTCCAAAAAAACGGAATGGCGATTTTGGAGATACTTCGGGAAAGGGTGGGACTCCTAATTATCGGAGACCGGGGGTGTCAAGAGGGGGACTATCCGTATCCCCCACGGGGGGTGGGTGACCTTTATTACTTGATCAACTCCGGGAAAGGTTCAAGGGTATCCCTGCGTATTTGGCGGTACTTTTGGCGGTACCAGTAAAAGCATAACCATTGAAATAATAGTAAAAACGAGATATTATGTAATCAGTTCTGTGGACGCCACCTCCACCAATTAACGATCCGGCACAGTCCGGTGCAGTATCGAATGCCTCTGTGGCAACGGTGTACCGTTCAGGGTGTCCGTTCACAGGGGCATTTGACTGTCGATGACCATCTTCGGAGCATGAAGTGATTCAGGATAGTCGTGACAAACTTCTGGCTCGCGCCAACCTGCTGGCCCTCCTCACCATCGGCTACAATTTTATCGAGGGACTGGTTTCCATGGGACTTGGCAGCGCTGATGAGACGCTGGCCCTGTTCGGCTTCGGGGTCGATTCGTTCATCGAGGTCATCTCGGCTGTCGGAGTCTGGCACATGCTTCGCCGCCTCCGTATCCACGGCGACGAACGCCGCGATGCCTTCGAGCAGCGCTCCCTGCGCATTACCGGGGGCGCCTTCTACGCCCTTACAACCGGCCTGGTGGTCATGGCTGCACTCAACCTCGCACAGCAGCACAAACCAGAGACAACGCTGTGGGGTGTGGTCGTCTCCCTGGCCTCCATGTCGTTTATGTGGCTGCTGATCCACCACAAGACCAAAATCGGCAACGCGTTGAATTCTCCGGCAATCCTGGCCGACGCCGTCTGCTCAAAGGCCTGTCTCTACCTCTCTGTGGTTTTGCTGGTGGCCAGTGGCGGCTATGAGTTGACCGGGATTGGCAGTCTCGATGCTATCGGCGCGCTGCTGATCTCCTGGCTGACGTGGAGGGAGGGCCGTGAGGCCTTTGCCAAGGCCCAGGGGATGGAGTGCGGTTGTTCGTGCCGGAGCACCACGCCGGCATGATACGACTGATCGTCAACGCCGATGACCTCGGCAGCAGTCAGTCAAGGGATCGCGGCATTTTCAAAGCCTTTGCCGAAGGGATTGTAACCAGTGCCTCACTGCTGGCGAACGGTCCGAGCTTTGCCAGTGCCGCAGCCGAAGCCCGCACCTGCAATTTGCCGGTCGGTGTCCACCTCAACCTCTCCGAAGGGAAGGCTCTGAGCGGACCTGTTGGGGGCCTTACCGATGCTTCCGGCAACTTCCCCGGCAAAACGGGGCTACGTCAACTGCCTGGCAGCAGTCTCCCCGATGGGAAAGGCATCCGGCGGGAGTTGCTTGCCCAGATCGAGCGGGTGGGCGCTGCCGGACTTGTTCCCGACCACCTTGACACCCATCAGCACTGCCTGCTCATTCCGCACCTAACCGAAGCGATCATCGAGGCAGCGATAGCCAGCGGCATCACGGCGCTGCGCCTGCCCCTTCCGGCTGAACCAGTCTCAGGCGAGGTTCCGGAAGGGCTCACCAGCGAACTGGATTATTACCGTGCCTGCGCCCCTGCAGTTTGCAGGGCCTTGCGTAAGCACAGGTTGTGGTCTCCGGACGGGCTCTGGGGGATGCCTCTGCTCAACCGCCTCGACATCACGACATTGACGGCCACTCTGAAGCAGATTCCGGTGGGAACCTGGGAGTTGATGGTCCATCCCGGATATGCTGATGCGGGCGATCCCTTCGGCGGACCGGAGCGGGAAGTTGAACTGACCGCCCTGACGACTCCCTCCATTCTCGATCTGATCAAAACCCGTGACATCCGCTTGACCAGCTTCGGAGCCTGCAGATGCGCGTGCTGATCGTCGTCCCGGCTCAGGATCGCGCCACGGGCAACTGGGTCACGGCCTCGCGTCTGCAACAGGGCTTAACAGGCCGCGGGCATACGGTGACCGTCACCGGGACCGATGGCGATAGCGATCAACTGCTGAAATCTGTCGCAACCGTGCAACCCGACCTCGTGCTGCTGCTGCACGCCTGGCGCAGCGGCCGCCCCTGGCTGGATACGGGGTCCCCCCTCCCCTTTGCATTGCTTCTCACCGGCACCGACGTCAACATCGGCCTGCACGACAAGGTGCAGGCGCCCGTTATCGCCACGGTTCTGGAGCGATCTGCGGCCATCCTCTCGCAAAACCAGCTGACGGTTGCCACGCTGAGCAGCGACCACCCGGAGCTGGCCGGCAAGGTCCACCATCTGCCGGCCGGCATCAGCCTGGGATCGGAAACATTCCCCTTGCGGCAGAAACTTGGGGCCACGCCACAGGAATGTGTACTTCTTTGTCCGGCCGGCATCCGCCCGGTCAAGGGTGTTGTCGAACTGATCGAACTCGTCGAACCATTGATCCTTGCCGGCGCTCCCCTGCGACTGGCTTTCTGCGGCCCGATCCTCGACGCCGCCTACGGGGAAAGACTGTTCAAGGCCATAACCGGCCGCCCCTGGGCGACATACCTTGCCATCATCCCCCCGGCCGCCATGCCGGAAGCCATGCGACAGGCCGACATTATCGTCAGCAACTCTTTCAGCGAGGGGGTGCCCAACGCTCTGGTCGAGGCTGCCTCCCTTGGCCGTCCGGTCGTGGCCCGCGACATCCCCGGCAACCGCGCGGTGATCCACGATGACCGCAACGGTCTGCTTTACAGCGATGCGGCCGGCTTTCATGCCGCAGTCCAACGACTGCTCGACGAACCCGGGTTGCGTACGATCCTGTCACGCCCGGAACCGGAGCGCTTTTCTGCCGAGCACGAGGCAGCCATGCTCGAAAACATTTTCCACGACATTCTTTCCAGGCGTGCAGCAACATCTACCTTGCGGCTGTAAATCTTTGCCGGGAGTGGAGTTGATACCTCCGCTCAAGCAGTTTTTCTCCGCACCAAAACAAAAAGCCACCCTTCCCCGGTGGCCATCATCGCGCAATTCCCCCATAAATTCTTACATAACCGCCGACTGTCTCATGCCTTGCGACTCGATCGTGCTCAGCACAACGTATCGCCGTGCGTTTCCTCCTCGAAGACTGCCATCAGCGAAGGAGCGTCGAAAGGGAGAATCTCCTCGCGCACGGTCCCTTCCCCCGGGATCATGTGCTGCCAACGGATCACCGGCGTACCGTGACTGCGTCCGAGTTCGACCCGTCTCGGTGCCCGATGGCGCAGTTCGACCCACATCTGGTCCATAGTCAGCAGTTCATAGCCGGCGAACTCATCCTCCGGGCGAAGATTGGCAAGGAACGTGTCGACCAGTTCATAGTCGGCAAAATCATTTTCCTTGCGCCACCACTTGATGAAGCAACGTTTGCTTCCCCCCGTGTCACGCATCTCTTTGACGATTTCGTAGCCTCTCATGGCACACCTCCCTGTGGGCTGTCGGCCCACGGTCTCTGTCGTTTTCACATAATAATTATACCACTTTCACCATGAGATGGCGTTGACAAAACTAAAAATATTCTAACGCGATTTTGACGAGTTACTCTTTAGAGGAGGGAAGTCAAACTGATCTGTAAAAAAGGGATGAGCGCAGCAGAGGTCACAGCGTTTAAAAAGTCACGTGTCGCTTCTGACGACCTTGCCCTTCCCTTGAGCCTTGGATTGGTACATCGCATCATCGGCGAGCTTGATCAGTGCTTCGAAGGAGGAAACATTCCTGTCGATCAGGGTAGAACACCCCATGCTTGTCGATATCCGGTCTTTTTCCATCCCGTCAACGACATGACTGCCGATCATCCTTGAAATGCGTGACGCCAGCTCATAGGCTCCGTCACCATCGGTATTCGGCAGGAGCATGGCGAACTCGTCGCCACCGCAACGGGCCGGCACATCACTCACCCGGGCGGCACTCTTCAGCAACTGACCGATCCCCTTGAGGGCCTTGTCCCCGATGGCGTGGCCATACGTGTCATTGACATGCTTGAAATTATCAACATCGATAAAAAGCAGCGACAACGGCTCATTATGACGCGTGGAACGAGCAAACTCCTGCTCCAGGCGGTCGTAGAAGTGGCGCCGGTTGTAGAGCCTGGTCAAATCGTCGCGAATCGACATCTCTTCAAAATATTCCTGGGAAGTCTTCACCGATTCGAACAGGACCGCGTTCTCAAGAGCATTCGCGGCGATGTTCGCGACCAGTTGTGAAAGCTTGAGGACCCGGGGGGTGATCCAGTCCTTCTCCCTGGAAACGGTTCGCAGGAAAAAGGTGCCGATCACGCTCTCTTTTTTGATCAGGGGAATGACGACGATGGAATTAAAGTCCAGTTTCTCTATGTAGGTGCGCACCGGGGCCATCAAGGGATCATTCTTGGCGTCATTGATCGTCACCGACTGCTTGGTCTCGACTGCCCGGCGGATTTCCGGGTAGCGATTCAGGTCGAGCTGGATTTCAGTCCTGTGATCAAGGTCGCTGCTGGCCTTGACAACAACCTTGCGCCCCTCGGTTATCCCGATGACCGAACAGCGCGCAACATCAATGATTTTCGACATCTTATTGACGATAAGACGCAAGATCGCATTGGGGCTGCGAGTAACGGAAATCGTTTCCGAAAGTTCAAGGAGCATCAGCAGATCCTTCTGCTCCAGTTCGTCATAATCCTCTTGGGTGCGCAGGTGTGACTCGATCCGGGCAAACACCTCGGGAAGGCACATCGGCTTGACAATGTAGTCGCTGGCCCCGGCCTTAAGGCCGAGGATGATCTCTTCCTTGTTGGTGAGGGAGGTGATGAGAATGACCGGGATATCCCTGGTCTCCTCATCATCCTTAAGCATTTCACAGAGGTTGACACCCTGTTGTCCCGAAGTTTCTACGTCGATGACGATCAGGTCGGGAATATTCAGGCTGGCAAGATGCATTCCTTCCGAACAGTTGTCGGTATCGATAATCGTGTAGAAAGAACTCAGGGCGTTACGCAAAAGCTCCCGGTAAGTCTCTTCCTCATCGACTATGAGAATTTTCTTTTTGTCACTCATCCGAAGTCTGCCTCAAATGGAATTGACCACCAACGTCGCCTAACTTCTAATATTTACCAGATAATCATGCCATTGCCACCATCATATTCAATACAAAGCAGAAAGGCCTCGTTATAAAAACGAGGCCTTTCTGACAAAGGGAATCGCGATCAACCGGAACGTGCTACTTGCGGTCTCCGCGGATGCCGATACACACTGTTTCCAGAGGAATTTCCCGACCGCTGCGGGCGATGGCCTGGCGCGCCAGATGGATCAGGCCGGTGCAGCAAGGGACTTCCATGTGCACCACGGTCAGACTGCGAATGCGGCTGTGGCTGATCATCGCCGTCAGTTTGTCGAGATACGGAGCGGTATCGTCAAGTTTCGGGCAGGCGATCAGCAGCGCCTTCCCCTTGAGTAGTTCCTCGTGAAAACCGGCGTAGGCGAAGGGGGCGCAGTCTGCAGCCAGCAGCACATCGGCTTCCTGCAGGAACGGGGCGCTCGGCGGCACCAGGTGCAGTTGAATGGGCCACTGGGCCAGCCGTGATACGGCCGCTGCGGCCGGAGCAGCACCAGACACTGCCGGGCGCTCGATACTCATCAGACGGGCCGAAGGGCAGCCGCCGGCAGGGGGCGAAAAGCTGCGCACCTGCGCCGACGGGCAGCCGCCACCGTGTTGGGCCGGAGCCGCATGAGCGTGCCCATGCGCAGCCGCTGGCCGCCCGATCTCCTTGAGGTGGGCATCCACCGCCACCTCGTCGAACTCCTCGGCATCGCGCTCCTCGATGGTGATGGCATTTTGCGGGCAGTCACCAAGACAGGCCCCGAGACCATCGCAGAGGTTGTCGGCAATCAGTTTGGCTTTGCCGTCGATAATCTGGATCGCTCCTTCAGCACAGGAGGGGACGCAAAGACCGCAGCCATTGCATTTGTCTTCATCGATCTTCACGATTTTGCGGATCATGGAGGGACTCCTTGTCGGGTGATTGATTTCAGGCATCGTTAAGTGAAGGTTACCCCGAGGATGCGCCGTCACTCCTTGACTGTGATCAAAATTCAGAACAAATAGTGCCAGAGCAGACCAAGCCGGCCGCGCATGATCAGATGTCTGCCTGAAAAGCGCATGATCTCCCTGACCTTCTCGCGATGACCGGGTTTGTAGCAGTGCACCGGGCAATGTTTGCAGGACGGCTTTTCCTCAAGAGGGCAGCGCAGGCGGCGTTCAAGGGCATAGGCGAGAAAATCCGCGCATTCGTTGCAGACGGGATAGCGCTGCAGAGGCAGAATCCGCAGTTCGCCCTCGGCGACGGCAAGCGGTCCGCGCGGACCGTCATGGTGCTCCCGGCAGTAAACGGCGGTGAACCAGGCAAGGGTCGTCAAATCCTTGCGTTCACGACGGCTCAGGGGCATCTTCTCAGTTCCGGGGCTCGTTCCGCAGGCGTTCAAGCACCCGCGCCTTCTCTGCCGCGTACTCTTCGGCGCTCATCCCCCCGCGTTCGAAGCGGCGTTTCAGTTCCTGCAGGCGCTGCTCCTGACCGACGAAACCGTCCTCTTGCCGCCGGTCTGCCGTGCCGGCCTGTCGGCCGGAAACCCGGTTGAGCAGGGCGGCTTCGGACTCGATTTCGGCCAGGGTCAGCTTGAGCTCGGCGTTGCCGTACCAGTGGGTATAGGCCGGATTCTGGTGATAAGCGCCCTTGACCGCCTTGGCCAGATCGTACTTTTTCATCTTGAAAAAAAGCCGTTCGGCACGCGAGAGATTTTCGTACAGCATCTGGTTGTCGAGCACCAGAGCTTTCCCACCCAACGGGTGGGCAGGACGCTGCTCGGGAGAAGGCTCCAGCAGTTTGCGATCATCGAGCGTCCGGATGACTTCGGCGGCTCGCGCGACCAAAGCGGTACTCTGGTCACGCACGGCGTCATTTCTGGAAAACTCCCGTTCACTGAAAGCCCGGCTGTGGCACTGCGTGCAGATGCCGAGCATTTCAGCCCGTCTGCTTTTCCGGGTCGACTCGGGGAGCAGGTCCATCCCCGAAGTCATGGTGATGCCAAAGGAAACGTCGTGACTCCCCTTGGGCATGTGGCAGTTCTGGCAGGAAGGGCCGGCCTCTTCGCCGACGGTCGCGTTGAGCACGCCGTGCCGGGAGGTTTGCCACATCTCCCACTGCGGGTGATCCGGCCCCATGTGGCAGGTGGCGCAAATCTCCGAACGCCGCAGCGGTTCGAGGCTGGTCAGGTGGTTGGCATGGCAGGCGGCGCAGGAACTCTCCACCTGGTGGCAGCGGTTGCAGCCGATCTCGCCCATCTCCGAGCTCTGCATGAGAAAACGGGCACAGTGTACGGTCGACTTCGGGAGCGTACTCCCCTCCTCATGGCAGAACCGGCATTCCCGCGGGTCTCGCTTCTCCATCGCGCGCGTACAACCCCACCCTGAATGCAATCCCATGCCGTGCCGGCTGGTGACATGCTCGTGATAGGCCTTGTCGTGGCAGCGGCCACAGACCTTGGCCTCGACCCTGCTCGTGCCGGCCACAATTTTGTCGTGATTGCTGCCGTGACAGTCGGCACAACCGACACTCGCGGCATGGGCACTCCCCCGCCACTGAGCCACCGCCGCCGGGGTTTCCTTTTCATGACAGCCCAGGCAAGTGTCGGCAGCCAAGGTCTGGGTGACGCCTCCCAGGACCAGCCCTCCCAGCAATATCAGTATCCGGCTCATGGCCGCACCTCCCGGTATTCATCAGGGGTAATCAACCCCTCAAACCGCCATTTGCGCAACAGCCAGGCATTTTCGGCATCCGTCTGCTTCAGGCGAGGGGGCATGCCGCTGCCGGCATAAAGCCGACCATTAACAGCGAGCAGGTAGTCGCCGCTATCGAAATGTTGCAGACGTGTTTCCACACCCCATGTTTCCGGGACATCGGCGGCTTGTTCGGTGACAGGTGCAGGCGACCCGGAAGGCGGCCACAGCAAGAGTACGCGCCACGATCCAGTGCCGGGCCGGTAGGCCACCACGTCTTCAGTCTCCCCCCAGTGGAGGGCGACTGCCTCTACGGGCAACTGCAGCAGCTTGCGTTCGCCAGCACCCTGCCAGTTGCGATGCGTCATCTGCAAATAGGCCGGGAACTGCGGGGGATCGTGCAACTGCAGCACGACCAGTTCGTCTCCCGCCGGGGAAAAGGCAACTTTCAGCAAGTGGCTTAAACGGTCGCGTACAGCCTTCGTGGTTGCTGGTTTGAGAGTGGTGTCGCCGATGATCGACTGTTCGCGCTCCGCACCGTTGACCCTGACCAACCACTGAGTCAGACTTCCGCCGAAAGAGAATGCCCGCAGGCTGTAACCGGCAACCAGCAGATCGTCACGACGGCTCCAGGCCAGGTCAACCGGAGTCCCGGGAAGCTCCGACTGATCGACGGCTTTACCGGCGCGGTCAAAGATGACCAGCCGCCCTTTTCCGTCTTCGGCGACAAACGCCGCGGCCAGCTGAGTCCCGTCGTGCCGCCAGCCCAAGGCCAGCGGCGTTTGCGAATCGAGACGACGCCCCTCCCCGGAAGGAAGTTCCAGCAACTGCAAGCCGCCCTTGCCAATGGCGATCAATTTGCGATCGGGTGAACCGGCAAAGACCCCTTGGGGATCGATGATGGTGATAAATTGCAGCGACTGACCGGCAGGGGTAACCGGCGCAGGAAGTTCGGCACAAGCTGAAAGAAGCAGGAAAATCGACAGCAGGATGGCTAGGGGCAGGAAGTGTCGATATTGGGTCATGCGTAAAGCATAGCACAGCCCCTGCAACAGACCTTGACCCTTGTCAAAAAACTTCGATCAGGCTTCCTTGCAGCGCTCGGCCAGCTCTTCGAGCCGCTCGACATCGAGGATCTCAACACATTTGCCGCTGACCCGTATCAGGTCATCTTCGGAGAGTTTGCGCAAGGTGCGGGAGAGCGTCTCGCTGACCGTGCCGAGGTTGGAGGCCAGCTGACTTTTGGAGATCGGCAGTTCGACGGTGGTCCGGCGGCCGCGGGCCAGACCCAAAAGGTAGCGGGCCAGCCGGGACGGCACGTCCTTGAAGGTCAGCTCCTCGATCTGCTGGGCGAACTGGCGCAGGAATCGCGACAGGCCGGCAATCATGTTGATGGCGATGCGACTGTTGCCGGCAAGGAGCCCGAGAAAACCTTCCTTGGGAAGAAACAGCAGCTTCGAGGGAGCAAGTGTTTCGGCACAGGCCGGATAGAGACCGCTGCCGAAAATGGCGGCTTCGGCGAAGGTCCCGCCAGGGTGGACAATGTGCAGAATCCTCTCCTTCCCTTCGCTGGAGAGCTTGAACACTTTGACCTTGCCGTCGAGGACCACGAAGAACCCTGCGGCCTCCTCGCCATCGGAGAAAAGCAGTTCGCCGCGCGGGCATTCGCGCACCTTGGCGAGGGCCTGCAACGCAGCCAAGTCATCATCGCCGAGGCCGGCAAAGAGAGGAATCATTTTGAGTCTGGCGGGTATGTTCATCTTGAAAACCTTAGCAAAAGATCACACAACCGACAATGGTTCAATATCGGCTAAATCTGGCGCACTTGCATTCTGCATATCAGAAGATGAAATCTCGAACGATACTCTCTAACAGGCAGGAAGTATCGATCCTGACAACACAAAGACATCCGGGTGAAGTTCCGGATGCCATAATATACTCAAGCCCCCCTTTTCCAGAGGAGGGTGAAAAACATCAAGTCACGTGGTCTGCAGCTATGCGGCGCGACGCTCAGGGCCGTTATACTGCAGAATCTCTCCCCCGCGCATCTGGTCGCGACCAACAATCGCCCAGCCGCTTGTCCGCAGGAAACCGGTGATCTTGCAGGTTGCCAGCAACATATCAAGCATCGACTGCTTGACCAGATCGTATCTGCCGTCGTTGTACATAACCCGGATCATCATGGCGCGACTCCTTTCAGAATTTATTTTACCAAAAATTTCCCTTCCCGCAAAAGAGCCCCCCACACCAGAGACATAAAAAAGGGTCAAAGGAACAACCGCCATTCTGGCAACAACCCATATGCATATTCAGGGCTTAAAAACAGCAGAAAAGAAAAAAGGGCTTGGCCGATTGGCCAAGCCCTTGATTTTCCTGGAGCGGGAAACGGGATTCGAACCCGCGACTTCAACCTTGGCAAGGTTGCACTCTACCACTGAGTTATTCCCGCGAAGCGAAGGCGTTTATAACAAAAGGGAATGGAGCAGTCAACACCATTTTTCTTAACAGACGACGACCCCTGCATAGCCGACCACCTCACGCTGGTCACCGGTGACATCGCCTGAATTAGCGTAAGCCACCAACTCGGCGCGCGTGGCTCCGAGGGCCAGTGCGGCACGCAGCATGACCACCGTCGGCAGCACCCCGCACATGCTGATGCGCTGATCGCGGACCGTCCGGTACAAACCTTCCGGATCAAGATCCAGAACATGCTGCAGCGCCAGGTGGTCCTTGCGCCTGGCAACCTCGGCCGATTCGTAGTGGGTCATATCGCTGCTGGCAACCAGCAAGGGGAGAACCGGACGGGTGCGCATGGCCACGGCCAGTCCGTCACCAAGCTCCTTGAGATGATCGAGGGAGACCCGGCCGATGCAGATCGGCACGATGCCCAGATCGTTCTGCAAGGCTTGCAAAAACGGCACCTGCACTTCCAGGGAGTGCTCGAAACGATGGGCCTCGGTGTCGGCTTTCGCCTGCGGACATGCGGCGAGCACAGCGGCGGCGAGTTCCGAACAGACCGGCACGCTCCCCAGAGGCATGGCCCAGCCACTGCGTGTATCCACAGCGATCTCAGCCCCAATCCCGTGATGATTCGGCCCCAAAATAATCACTTCTTGCGGGATCGCCACGCCGGCAAAGACCTTGCCGGCAACTCCCCCCGAATACATATAACCGGCATGGGGCGACACAACCCCGAAGGCGGCGCGCTGCTCGATCCCCGTGGGGATGAGATGCTGCAATTGTTCACGCAGGATGGCCGGACGTCCAGGATAGAATTGATCAGCAACCGCAGGGGCTCGCAACATATCGGCCTCCTCTTCATGCAAAAGCTGCGAGAAGGTATCAGTCGAAAAAGGCGCTGGTTGCCATGCGCAAGCCAACGAGGATTATCAGCACGGCGAAGGCTTTTACCAGTCTATCATGACTGGTGCGAGAGGCAATGCGCACGCCGACGCGGGCCATAAGGATGGTGAAGGGGGCGACCAGGATCATGACCAGCAGGTTGACGTAACCCAGCGAAAACGGCGGCAGAAGAGAATTCCCCCAGCCGTGCCAGATGTAGGACGCGGTACCGGTGACGGCCGAGATCACCATCAGCCCGCTGGAGTTGCCAACGGCGCGATGCATCGCGTGGTGGAGGAGCACCATGATCAGCGGAACAGCGATGACCCCGCCGCCAACACCGAAGAAGGCCGAGAAGGTGCCGACCACCAGGCCGATCAGCAACACCTTCGGCCATGATGCCGGCAGCGGTTCGCAAGCGGGGAGTTGCGGCGGCTTGGCAAAGAGGCGGCTGCCGACCCCGATCTGCATCACGCCGAACAGCCCCTTGAGCGTTCCGCCGGCCAGCCCGGCCGCCAGCGACGAGCCGAGCACCACGCCCGCCACGCTGCCGCAGGCCATGCGCAGTACCAGATGCCAGTCGACGTTGCCGCGCTTACGATGCCCCAGGGCACTGCTGACCGCGGTTGGAATGATGATGGCCAGGCTGGTGCCGAAGGCCAGATGGACAATGATCTCGGGAGCAAAACCGGCCACGCGGAACCCCCAGATGAACATGGGGATCATCACCAAACCGCCGCCGATGCCGAACAAACCGGCCAGCAGGCCGGCAAGGACACCGACCAGGATGAATAGCAGCCAGGTGGAGAGACCGAACAGCTCCATCAGGGCAGGCTCCTCAGTACCAACGTCACAGAAATTCCTCGAAGTAGTCGAGATCCTTGTGGAACGTTTCCTCAAGTTGCCACAGAGAGAAGAGCGCGATCGCCAGGCAGAGGGCTCCGACTACCAGCGCCCCGCCCTCCAGACCGAACGACTGGCGGAACAGCTGGAAGAGCATGGTAATCGGCACGGTCATACCGCGCACGAAGTTGGGGACGGTCGTCGCCACCGTGGCACGCAGGTTGGTGCCGAACTGTTCGGCGGCAACGGTGACAAATATTGCCCAGTAGCCGATGCCGAAACCGAGCAGGCCGCAGATGAGATAAAAGGTCGCTGCATTGACGCCGTGTGCCGTGAAGTACCACCCCACGGCAGCGACGGTTACCGCCAGAAAGAGCAGAATCGCCTTGCGCCGGCTCTTGAACAGCTGGCTCAGCAGGCCGCTGGCCAGGTCTCCGGCGACCAGGCCGATGTAGCAGTACATCACCGCATTACCGGCACTGATCGCCCCCTGCACGCCAAGGGCTTTGGCGAACTCCGGCGAAAAAGTGATCAGCACGCCGACGACGAACCAGGACGGGATGCCGATCAGGATCGAGTGCAGGTAGCGAGTGAACCGGCCGGCATCGGTGAAGAGCGCCAGGAAATTGCCCTTGCTGACAGTGGCTTCCTCCATCTGCCGGAACATCCCCGATTCGGCCACCTTGACCCGGGTGATCAACAGCAGCAGGCCAAGCATACCGCCGATAACAAAAGCGGTGCGCCAGTCGAAAGTTTTGGCGACCAGGTTGGCAAGGATTGCCCCGGAGACACCGACCGATGCGACGATCATGGTGCCGTAGCCACGCACGCTCTTATGCAGGATTTCGGCAACCAGGGTGATCCCCGCCCCCAACTCTCCCGCCAGGCCGATTCCGGCGATGAAACGCAGTACGGCATAGGCAGGGAGCGAAGTGACCAGGGCATTGGCGAGATTGGCGATGGAATAAAGGAAGATCGAGGCGAACATGATTTTCAGACGCCCCTTGCGATCGCCGAGCACGCCCCAGAGGATGCCGCCAACCAGCATTCCGGCCATCTGCATGTTGAGCAGGAAGACCCCCTGATCGATCAGGTCCTGCCCTTCCAGCCCGAGAGCCTTGAGACTCGGTACGCGGACGATGCTGAACAGCACCAGGTCGTAGATATCAACGAAGTAGCCGAGCGCGGCAACGATCACCGGCAGGGAGAAAATCTTGCGCAGCTGTGCGGATTCGATCATCAATGGCCGTCATCCCCTAAATGAGGGGACTTTACCACAGACGACAGCCGGATGGCTTGCATTTTCCCGTTGACGGCGGCCTCCGAGCGAACCGCAACCGCTTTACCGACCAGTTCCTCAGGACCGGCAAATTCAACCTCCAGATAATTGCGGGACACCCCCTTGAGGAG
>Ga0209725_1001238_pt1 | contig 14769 bp, 13 predicted proteins | sample I18A1metaG_FD_184145 | JGI IMG/M metagenome (GOLD analysis project Ga0209725, IMG submission 184145) | Lake sediment bacterial and archeal communities from Gulf of Boni, Indonesia to study Microbial Dark Matter (Phase II) - ​I18A1 metaG... | ecosystem: Environmental > Aquatic > Freshwater > Lake... | reverse complement strand
AGATTGCCATCTTCTCCGGGATAGGCTGCCACGCAAAACTTCCCCACTTCGTAAATGCGTGTGGAGTTCATACCTTGCATGGCAGAAGCCTGCCATTCGCTGTGGGGGCCAAACTGGCAAACCCCAATCTGGAAGTCATCACAGTCATGGGCGATGGGGACGGCCTCGGCATAGGGGCAGGCCACTTCGTCAATGCGGGTAGACGAAACATAGACATCGTCGTCCTAGTACATGATAACGGTGTCTACGGACTAACGAAGGGTCAAGCCTCTCCGACGCTGAGGCTAGGTTTGAGGACGAAGTCGCTTCCGAAGCCGAACATTAACGAGGGCATAAACCCCATAGTCCTAGCCCTTGCTGCAGGATACACATTCGTCGCGCGAAGCTACGCGTATGATGTCCTGCACCTGAAGGAGACCATAAAGGCGGCCATAAGACATCGAGGACTCGCAGTCATAGTAGTTCAGCAACCTTGCCCAACATATAACGACATCAACACCAAGGAGTGGTATGCAGGCGAAGATCGGATCGATCCGAAAACTGGAAAGCCGACCTCGAGATTCTACAAGCTTGAAGAAACTGGTTATGATGGAGTCGTGCGTGGTCGAGAAGAGACTCTGCCAAAGCAGGCAGCTGCCCTAACGAAGGCGCAGGAATGGGGAGACAGAATCCCGATTGGAGTGTTCTACAAGAATGAGCTTGTACCCACGTACCAGGATAGAATATCTCAGAGAATCCCAGGATACCTGGAGAAACCACCGAGTAAACAAATAGTATGCGATAAGGACGGAAACCCCACCGCAAGCATCATGAAGATGCTCAACGAGCTGCAGGTAACAGGGCTTTCGAAGTAAGAGTAGGCTGCCTACGCCTTCTGCTCAGCGAAACATGGCCGCATGCACTTAACGAAGTGAAAGATAACGCGGGTAGCTGCGAACTCGCCGACGAGCCCGATCTACGTAGCCACTTGTCAAAAAGATCAGAACAGATAAGATGAGGCGCTCATCATTACGGAGGATCATACCTGCGAAGGAAGTGAGGAGATATGGATCTGGGGCTGAAAGGCCGAGTTGCTATCGTCACTGGATCTAGCCGGGGAATAGGTAATGCGATAGCGCTTGGGCTGGCTGAGGAAGGCGCAAAAGTCACGATATGCGCAAGAAACCGAGTTGCTGTTGAAGCGGCTGAGCGAGAAATTGAGCGTGCCACAGGTGCAGATGTCTTAGGGCTCGGGACAGACCTGAACCGTGCCGAGGACATAAAGATCCTTGTAGACGAAACCTACAAGAAATTTCAAAGAGTAGATATTCTCGTCAATAATACAGGAGGTCCAGCGCCGGCCCTTTTCCTAGCAACTTCGGAGGACAATTGGCGGCGCGCTTTCGACCAACTCTTTATGAGCGTCGTTTTTGCGTGCCGCGAGGTTGCTCCCTACATGAAGCAGCAGCATTGGGGCCGAATTATCAATATGGCATCAATGGCTGCAAAGCAGCCGGTAGAGAATCTTGTGTTATCAAACTCACTCAGATCGGGCATTATGGGGCTAACGAAGACTCTAAGCAATGAATTAGCTGAAGACAATATCCTAGTTAACTGTGTCTGCCCCGGCTACACGTTGACTGAGCGAGTTCAGGAACTTGCTCAGAAGGAAAGCCAGCAAGCAGGAAAGGAGACTGGCGAGATAATTCAAGACTGGGCGAGGACTATCCCGCTTCGACGAATGGCTCAACCGAAAGAGATTGCAAATCTCGTGGTCTTCTTGGCATCAGAGAGAGCCAGCTTCATAACTGGAGCAACATTTCAGGTTGATGGGGGCTGGATCAAAGGAATAGTCTAGCAATCCGCTAGTCGATCCCGCGCCTAGCGAGCTCTTGAAATAAGGGAGAGAGACAGAGCCCTCTGCTTGGAAGTAAACCGGCCTTCAGAACGCTCATTATCTACGCAATTTTCGCTATTTCGAAGGAGCTTAGGATGCCACGTAACGGCGAAGAATATCCCTTCCCTGGATTTCCAAGCGTCCCCTTCTGGTACGAGGTTCCGAGGCCAGCTACCCATCTAGGCCATTGAAAGCACCTCTGCGACATGCGGAAAAAGGCGTCGATCTTCAAACATTCAAAGACCTAGTGAGAAATCCAAAGTCCATCTGCAAGAAGTGCGGCAGAGCAGCCGCCAGAGAAGAGAACCTCTGCGAACCAGTTGCACTTTAAGCCTGAAGATCTTTTTCCGGGGGACACTTTCTCCTTTTTTTGAAGTCGTTGCGGCACTAAGATTGCTTATCTAGAGAGGAGATCAGTGAGCTAGGTCTGTCGTGTTGCGACACATACGCTTTTAAGCGACATCACGAACATTGCGGGGGCAAGGCGCTGCACAATGAGTTCAAGGCTGCTATCCGTTCCTGTCTGCAGCTACGCAGCGTTCTATTTTAGCTATAGATAGCCAGCCGAGTTTGCGGCATTAGCCGCAATGTGGTCGGCGTGGCTTCTCAGGTGGAATTTGTATGAGAGTCAAGACTAGAAAGAGCGTTTCTCGCCTGGTAGTCAAGTTTGGAGGATCTTCCCTATCCTCGGCTCGAAGGATCTCAAAAGCCGTCGAGGCTGTGAAAGCAGGGATGGGCGAAGGAGGGCAGATCGCTGTGGTCGTTTCTGCAATGGGTAGGACGACAGACGATCTGTTTGAAACACTCTCTGCAGCATCTCCTTCGAACAGATCAAGAGACCATGTGGATGATGTTCTTTCAATGGGAGAGAGAACAAGCGCTAGGATCTTTCACGCTGCTCTATCGGCGCAGAAAGTGAGATCGAGATACTTTGACCCAGATGATAGCGACTGGCCCATAGCAACTGACGACAACTTTGGGGACGCAACACCGGTTCTTTCTGCTTGTCAGCGACGAATCCAGCAGCATGTTCTGCCATGCCTAGAAGACGGAATTGTTCCCGTGCTGCCGGGGTTTGTCGGTAAGACTTCTGACGGCAGGATCACCACGATGGGCCGTGGAGGCAGCGATATCACAGCCTTCCTACTCGCTCGGTGCCTTCCAGCTGACGAATCCGTCCTCGTGACTGATAGCGACGGCTTGATGACCGCTGACCCCAAAATGGTTGGGAACGCTCAGCCAATCTCCCAGATCTCTATCCAAGAGCTAATAGGTCTCGCAGACACGGGAAGCAAATTTCTGAAGACGAAGGCTCTTCGGTACTTGGACAGTACATTCAGGGTCAGAATCACATCAAACAAGGCAACATCTCTCCGGTCAGGAGGGACCCTCATCAACGGGTTACTCCCGGGCTCCCTCATGGCCGAGCTTGAGAGTTCCAATCCCTCAGCAATGGTGACAATAACTGGCAAGAATATCTCGCAGAATCCAAGGATCCTCAAGGAGGTGCTCTCCAAAGTCACTGATGAGAAGACGAAGGTTCTGGGCTTCTCGGCAAACGCCAACTCGCTGATCATCTACGTTCATACGCAGCGCAAACGGAGGCTTCTCAAGGAGATACACGAGTCTGTCTTGGCGCATCCTGAGATGACCGCCATCGCTGTACGCGACAGCCTGTCCCTGATAAGGATCGCTGGAGTCGGACTTGTAGATACTCCCGGCCTGATCGCGTCGGTCACTGAACCGCTCAGAGAGTCCCCGTTGAACATCTATGGGATCTTCACGATCGCCTCGTCGATTGTTATGATGGTAGATTGGGCGCAGCGAGAGAAAGCACTGCGCCTCGTGAAGAAGTCGTTAAGGAGGATGGCAAAGTGATCAAGGTCGCTATCCTTGGGGCAACCGGGGTCGTAGGCCAACAGTTCGTCGCTGCCTTGAATGAGCATTCTTGGTTCGAGATCGAAAAGCTGCTCACTTCAGTCAGATCGGCGGGAAAAAGGTACGATGAAGCCCTAACAAACAGTCACACGGGCACCTTAGAATGGTTCTGCGACTCTCCACTTCAGAGTTCGATAGCTCAAATGGTGACCGAGGACTCCTCAAAGTTCGATCCGTCAAGTGTTGATCTAGTCTTCTCCGCAGTGGAATCCGAACAGGCGCGAAGTCTCGAACCCAACTACGCCGAACACACACCCGTTGTTAGCACTGCATCCGCGTTTCGGTACGAACAGGATGTACCGATACTCATCCCAGGAATCAACAATCAGCATCTCGACGCATTGGAGATCCAACAAGAGCGAAGAGGATGGCAAGGTTTCATCGTCCCGATACCTAACTGCACCACGACTGGGCTCGTGATCTCGCTGAAGCCGCTTCACGACGACTACCAAGTCGAAGCCGTTGTGATGACCTCGATGCAAGCAGTCTCAGGAGCTGGCAGATCATCCGGGGTCTTGGCTTTGGACATCACAGACAACATCATCCCATTCATCCGAGGAGAAGAGGAGAAGGTTGAGACAGAGACCTGCAAGATTCTAGGAGGCTTCCAAGGCGCGTTCACTCCAGCAAACATCAGGGTCAGTTGCACCTGCACTCGTGTAGATGTCAGTGATGGACATACAGAGGCGGTCTATGTCAAAACGAAAGAGAATTGCAGTATAGAAGACGCGAAGAAATCGATGCGGAGATTCAGTAGATCGTTGGCTGACTTGGGCCTTCCCTCCACGCCGTCAGAGCTTCTCTTAGTGCACGAGGATCCTTACAGGCCGCAGCCTAGGCTTGACCGTGACACAAATGGCGGAATGACCACCGTAGTCGGTCGGCTGCGTGAGGATAAGGTTCTGGGAGGCGTGAAGTACGTGCTGGTCTCGCACAACACGAAGATGGGAGCTGCCAAAGGGGCGGTCCTAGTGGCTGAGTTGCTGCACCGTAAAGGGCTGTTGAAGAGGAGGTGATCGCAGGATGGAAGGGATAACGAAACGTCTAAGAAGGATATTCAGAAACGACCGAAAGACCGTCATTGTACCAATGGATCACGGCGTGACGCTCGGGCCAGTGGAAGGCTTAGAAAACATGAGTCACACCATTGGCGATCTTCTGAAAGCCAACGTTGACGCATTCGTCGTGCACAAAGGAATAGCGAGGACCGTCAACACGGGAGAAGCCGGCCTGATAGTCCACATCTCTGCAAGCACGAAACATTCCCCTGACTCCAACAGGAAGGTTCGAGTTTGCTCTGTGTTGGAGGCTCTAAGACTGGGAGCAGACGCCGTATCAGTTCACATAAACATAGGAGCACCCTACGAGGCTGAGATGCTAACCAAGCTTGGAGATGTTGTTGACGAATGCCATGTGTATGGGCTGCCTCTCTTGGCGATGATGTATCCTAGAGGGCCGAGCATCCAGAACGAACACGACAGAGATGTTGTCGGACATGTTGCGAGACTCGGGGCTGAGCTAGGTGCTGACATTGTCAAGACAAACTACACTGGAGACCCTGAATCATTCAGGAAGGTTGTGTCATCATGTCCCGTTCCCTTGATAATAGCTGGCGGGCCGAAGGCGAAGACCGATCACGATGTTCTCCAGATGGTATATGATGCGAACGCTGCCGGATGTGCAGGGGTTTCCATAGGTCGAAACGTCTTCCAACACAAAGTTCCGAGAAACATGGCTCGTGCCCTGGTTGCGGTGGTGCATGACAACGCAACGGTTGATGAAGCCTTCCGGTTGGTAGGCTGCGAACAATGAAAGAGCTGTGGATACTTCTCGACAGCTTAGAAGGGAAAGTCTCTGAACTCCCTGACATTTCTAGCCTTGTCGACGTTATCGTAAGCTATAGGTTGCCAAAGAGTGAGATTGAGAAGATCGTAGGGGGCACCGTGACCGTTTCCTCACCAGAAGAGGACTCTGACATACAATTCGTAAGAGACATGAAGTCACTTCCCCAGAATCTTGAGGCGCAAAAGCGTACGGCAGTTGCTGTAGAGATAGCTTCGAGAAAGGACGAACGAAAAGTATTGGATGCATTTGCTCAGGGCGCTAGTTACGTGATACTACGATGCACGGACTGGAAGGTGATTCCGCTTGAGAACGTAATTTCGAAGAACAGAGTCAGCGGCAAAGTTCTGATGGAAGTTAGCAATCACGGCCAAGCACGTCTAGCCTTAGAAACGCTGGAGCTCGGTTCAGATGGAGTACTCTTGTGCCCCTCAACTCCAGACGAGGTACGGAAAACAAGCGAAGTGGTACGTAGTCAGTTCGTGGAGCTGGACCTAGTCGAAGCGGAGGTGACTGGAAAAAGAGACGTTGGTCTTGGAGCTCGCGCCTGTGTAGACACTACCGACTTGATGACGCCTGGAGAAGGGCTTCTGGTTGGCTGTCAGTCAAATGCACTTTTCCTTGTGCAAGCCGAAGTGGAGGAGAACCAGTACGTATCTAGTCGGCCTTTCAGAGTGAACGCCGGCCCAGTTTCACTGTACGTTCTTTCTTCGGAAGATAGGACGAACTACCTCTCGGAACTCGAAGCTGGACACGCAGTGCTGATAGTGAGCCGAAATGGCAAGACGAGACCTAGCTGTGTAGGCAGGATGAAGATAGAGCGTCGTCCTCTGGTGCTTGTAGAGGCGCAATGGCAAGGTAAGCGAATAAAGACCATTCTCCAGAACGCTGAGACAGTCCGACTAGTGACTAAACACGGGTCCAAGCCCGTCACGGAGCTGGAGCCTGGTAGCTCAGTCTTGGTCCGTGTCGAGCAAGGGGGCAGGCACTTCGGAACATTGGTGGAGGAGGAGTCGATAATCGAGAGATGAGGCCAAAGATCGCTGTTTCCATAGCCGCTTCAACCCCAAGCAAAGCATCGAGCATGTTGCGCAAGGCAAGTCGATTAGGCGCTGACCTGGCCGAGATACGACTCGACTACCTCAGGAAAGGAGGGCTAGTCAAGAAGCTAGTTGGAACGAGTGAGATCCCCGCTATAGCGACGTTTCGTTCGACTAGGAACGGTGGAGCTCGAAGCGTAAATGAGGCTAGGCGTACAGAAGCGCTCGTTGCAGCGGCTAAGGCTGGATTCAGCTATGTCGACGTTGAGGTTGAAACGAACAAGCTCGACGCACTGGTCAATGAGCTACATGGTATGGGCGCAGAAACAATTGTGTCGTATCACAACTTCAGTAGAACTCCTTCTGATGCCGAGTTGAGGAAAGTCCTAGAAGTTTGTCGAAATTCGGGGGCGAGGCTTTCCAAGTTGGTCACCACAGCAAGGCAGCTCAAGGACAACTTGCGTCTGCTTTCCTTCACCCAGGAAGCTTGCAAGAAAGGCGGGATCATCTGTTTCGGAATGGGCAGGGTCGGACTCCTGAGCCGCATATTCTCACCGATCTTCGGGAGCGCCTTCGCCTTTGCCTCACTGGACGAAGGAAAAACTGTCGCGTCTGGTCAGATCTCGCTATCGAGGATGCGACGGATCTATCGCGAAATGGGGTACTCTTGAATGGTCATCACTGGCAAGACGCTTGTATGCGGAATCATAGGCGACCCTGTAGAGCATTCGCTGAGTCCAGTAATGCATAACGCGGCGTTTAAAGAGCTTGATATCGATTGCGTCTACATTCCATTCAGGGTCCTCGCACAGTCACTCGGCGTCGCTGTCTGTGGATTACAGTCGCTAGGCGTACTAGGCTTCAACGTGACAGTTCCACACAAGGTCGAGGTGATCAAGCACCTGCATAGCCTTAGCGCGCTTGCGAGGCGTATCGGCGCGGTGAACACGGTACTCAACACCAAGAAGGGCCTTATTGGCTACAATACGGATGCCGTAGGCGCAATCGAAGCTCTGAGGCAGAGCGGCGTTCATCTCAACGATTCAACGTTTACGATTCTTGGAGCAGGGGGAGCTGCGAGAGCAATTGTGTTCGCTCTGGCAAGGATCTCACAGCGGATTGTAGTCTTGAACAGGACAATTGCGAAGGCGCAGAAACTCAGGCAAGATGTCAAGCGTAAGTTACGAAAAAACATTGAAGTCGGCCCACTGACTGAGAAAAGTCTGGCCAAAACACTACCCACTACAGACGTTCTTCTAAACGCCACCTCAGTTGGAATGGATGGCCACCCGAAGCGTTTTCCCTTCAAGCAAATGGGTCTGACGCCGGCGCTAACGGTTTTCGATATCGCTTACAGCCGGTCAGAATCTGAACTTCTTGGGAAGGCAAGGCAATCAGGTTGTAAAACGATTAGCGGCACTGAGATGTTGCTAAACCAAGGTGCCGCGGCATTTCAGATCTGGACAGGAAGGAAGGCGCCTCTCGAGGTAATGCGAAATGCGCTCGCTGAGGCTCGGGCCGAAGGAGACTAGAGACAATGCATGCTGCTGAGGCGGTTGCGCACGGAGCAGCAACAGTTGTGAATGCAATATCAACGGGTAGAGGAGCAGCACTGGGGGTCGGTCTCTGGACCAAGGCCAGGGTCGAGCTGAACAGGCGAGCGGGCGAGGTTACAGCCTTGATTCATGGCGAGCCATGCGAGAAGACCGGTTTGGTTGTTGCGGTTGCCCGCAAGGTGCTAAGGAGGCATGAGGCAAACAAGACATTTGGGGCTCAGGTGGAAACCAGATCGAACATACCTATTGCACGTGGAATGAAGAGCAGTAGTGTCGTAGCCAATGCGGTGGCGCTCGCAACCACAGCGGCACTTGGCAAGAGGATCCGTGACGGCGAGATTCTCATGGACAGCGTTGATGCCGCAATGGAGGCGGGCGTCACGATCACAGGAGCGTTCGATGATGCATCTGCGTCTTACTACGGGGGACTCGTGATCACCGACAACAGGCAAAGGATGATACTCAAGAGGGAGAAGATTTCCGAGAAATATCGCGCTCTATTCCATGTCCCACCTGAGAAGTCCTACACCGCTAATGTAGACCTAGAAAAGTTTCGGAAGTTAGCCCGCATCAGCGAGTTCGCTCACAGAATGGCATTGGAAGGTCATCACTGGGAAGCATTGATCCTGAACGGCTTTGCTCACTCGATCGTTCTCGGTTGGGAACCGAATGTGGCGGTTGAGGCGATCGATGCCGGAGCGATTGCATCCGGGTTGTCGGGCAAAGGGCCAGCGACGGTGGCGATAGTGGAGAGAGGTAGAGTCCGCAGGGTACGCGCCGCAATGTCCCGATTTGAGGGGAAGATTATCGAAGCTAACATGAACAACAAGAAGGCGAGAGTTGTTGCTAGGAATACCTGAGCAAGTCACAATACGTGGGGGCCAGCCCCTTGATGGTTCGGTTCATGCGCCCCCTTCGAAGTCGCATACACACAGAGCCTTGATAGCCGCATCTCTCTCTCCTGAGAAATCATGGATTCATAACCCGTCGCTATGTGAAGACGTACAGGCGACTGTTCAAGCGGTGGAAGCATATGGGGCAGAGGTCATATTCGAAAACGGGCCATTGATCGTCAGTGGCGTGGACCATATCCGTCTTCCCAACAATGTAGTTGACTGTAGAGAATCGGGCTCCACAATGCGTTTCGTCACGCCGATCCTAGCTCACGCCGAAGGGATTTCAGTGGTTACCGGAGAAGCATCCCTGAGAAGAAGGCCGATGCAACCGCTGATAGACTCGCTGAGGCAGTTGGGTGTTGAATGCTACTCCGCGCGGAAAGACGGCCGTCCTCCCCTTGTGCTGTTTGGTGGGACCTACAAGGGAGGAAAGGTCCGGATAGTCGGTGATATCAGCTCTCAGTTCATCTCAGGGTTGTTATTTTCAGGATCAATTGCAGGCGAGCCCACATCAATCGAGGTTACACCGGTGTTGGAATCCGCACCTTACGTTGGAATGACTATCAAAGTCCTAAAGTGCCATGGCATTCAGATTGATGCAAATGTTGATATGACGAGGTTCTCAATCGATGGAGGGCAGACGCCTAGCTCATATGATCACGTCATCGAGGGTGACTATTCATCGGCGGCCTTTCTGCTCGCTGCTGGCGCGATTACAGGTTCGGAGGTCGGCGTTTTCGGGTTGCCAACTGAAAGATCATCTCAGGGAGACAGTGAAGTCGTTTCCCTTCTCAGAGGTATGCGCGCTGATGTTCATGCAGATGGGGGTACGGTCCGCGTCAGATCATCACGTCTTCGAGGAATGAAGATAGATGCCTCAGATTGTCCGGATCTAGTTCCCCCTCTCGCTGTTGTTGCATGCTGCGCCGAAGGAACGACCAAGATCGTGAACGCGCAGAGACTGAGGATGAAAGAGTCGAATAGACTGAAGGCGCTTTCAAGCGAACTGAGTAAGATGGGTGCGAAGATTTGCGACACTGATGACGGGTTTGAGATTGTTGGCCGTTCACTACTCAAGGGAGCTACAGTAAACTCTCATGGTGACCACAGGGTTGCCATGTCTTGTGCGGTGGCGGCCTTGGCCGCGAAGGGAGAAACCATATTGGACGGGGCAGGATGTGTCGCCAAGTCTTATCCCAGTTTCTTTGATGATCTAAAGACTCTTGGAGGAGATATTTCTGGCCGATAATAGCCTTGGCGAAGAGTTTGTTGTAACCCTTTTCGGCGAGAGCCACGGCAGATGCGTAGGCACAGTTGTTGATGGTTGCCCCGCCGGGCTGGAGCTCAGCGAGGCTGATGTGCAACATGAACTGGACAAACGAGTGCCAAGGACGCCAAGCATCACATCGTCGAGAATCGAGGAAGACAAGGTAGAGATCCTTTCTGGGATATTCCATGGTCGGACGACCGGCGCCCCGATTGCGATGATCGTCTGGAACAGGGATGTGGATTCGCTGCCCTACGAGCGTATCAAGAACGTCCCCCGACCTGGGCATGCAGACTATCCGGCTATGGTACGATACGGCGGATTCAACGACTACAGGGGTGGAGGCCAATTCTCTGGCAGACTAACCGTGGCCTTGGTCATGGCCGGCGCGGTTGCCAAGAAACTCCTTGCAGTTGAACGAATAGAAGTCCTCGCGCACTCTCTCTCTATAGGACGTATTCAATCTAAGGCTGATCTGACCCGTGAAGAACTGCGAGCATCGGTCTACACCAACGCCGTAAGGTGCGGCGACCGTGACGCTGCATCCTCAATGGAACGCGCCATTCTGCAGGCCGCGGAGACTGGTGATAGTCTTGGGGGTACAGTCAAGGCCGTAGTTTATGGCGTTCCCATCGGTGTTGGCGAACCGTTGTTTAGCTCATTAGACTCAGAGCTCTCGAAAGCTTTGTTCAGCATCCCAGCAGTCAAAGGAGTGGAGTTTGGGCTAGGATTTGAGGCATCTAGGTTGACCGGCTCTGAGAACAACGATCCACTTGTCATCAAAGAAGGGAAGGTGACGTTTGAGACGAACAATGCTGGCGGAATCCTCGGCGGTTTGTCCACCGGTAGAGAGATCGTAGCGCACGTGGCGTTTAAGCCTACACCTTCGATTCGTAGAAGACAGAGAAGTGTGAATCTGGACTCTATGGAGAACACGGAGTTAGAGATGGCTGGGAGGCATGACCCTTGTGTCGTCCCAAAGGCAGTCCCAGTTGTTGAGGCGGTTGTCTCAATAGTGCTGACAGATTTGCTGGTTCGCTCAGGCGTGATACCGAAGGTGCTGAAGGGATCTATGTGAGTGTGAGAGAAGGGATACGTGATAAGATCGACAGCATCGATGAACGGATACTAGACGCCCTATCTGAAAGGGTGTCCCTCGCAAGGCAGATCGGGGAATACAAGAAGAAGATGGGCCTACCGGTAATCGATGCTGCCCGAGAGCATACGGTGCTCCAGAGAATCGGAGAGGAGGCAGCTAGGAAAGGACTCCCTCGAGAACGATGTGAGGCGGTCTACCGAGAGATCATACAGCTCTGTAGAAGCGTACAGATGGAGGAGATCAGAGTTGTCTTTCTCGGGCCCAGAGGAACTTTCTGCGAGCAGGCTGCCCGCGACCATTTCCATGACGCAAAACTGGTACTAGAGGAACGGCCCAGCATAGCTGACATATTCAGGTCTGTCAGAGTTCACGAGGCGGACCACGGAGTCGTTCCCATAGAGAACTCGAACGAGGGGTCTGTAGTCGCAACTCTAGACCTTCTGAACAAATCGGACCTGATGATCTCCGGTGAAGTCATACTGCGCATCAAGCATAACCTGATAGTGAGGCCAGACATGGACTTGGATGATATCGTAGAAGTTGCATCGCATTCTCAAGCGCTTGCTCAATGTCGCAGATATATTGAAGAGAATCTGCCCAACGTGAGACAAGTGGAGACTAGAAGCACGGCAGCCGCTGTGAAACTAGCCAGTGAGAGCGATGGGGTTGCCGCAATCGCTACTGAGCTAGCCGCAGAGCTCTATGGGATGAAGATTCTCGCATCCGAAATCGAGGACAACCCTGAGAACCATACACGTTTCTTCGTCTTAGGCCGGGAGAATAGGGAACCGACTGGCAAGGATAGGACCTCGGTGCTGTTCTCAGTTGAACATCGTCCGGGATCGCTACATGAGGCCCTCAGGGCTCTATCTAGCCGTATGATCAATCTTTCGAAGATCGAGTCTAGGCCTGCGCGTGGCAAACCTTGGGAGTACATCTTCTTCTGCGATTTCGAAGGACATAGAATGGATGAAAAGTGTCACGAGGCTCTGGAAGAACTTCAGCAAAAAACTATTAACCTGAAAGTTCTCGGCTCCTATCCAAGAGCACAACAACCATAATAGGTGACACTGAAGTGCTATGTTCCGAATGTAATGTTATTGGAGATCAGATCCCGTATCAGGCTGCCGCCCTCACTATACTGGCGTTAGATCTCTTGACAAGAACCAAGATAGCTGTTCGATGCATCTCTCCCTTCCAATATTCTTGGTCATCAAGGCAGCAACTCAAATCATATGATGAGATCAGGTGAATCTTTTGAAGTATATGAGTCTCGGAAAATCCGGTCTGAAGGTGTCGCGAATCTGTCTAGGCTGCTGGTCATTTGGCAACCTACAGGAATGGATGCTTGAGATAGACGGAGCGAGACCCATAATTGAGAGAGCTATCGACCTCGGAGTCACGTTCTTCGATACGGCGAACTCATATTCACGCGGACGTTCGGAGGAGATACTTCAAGAGGTGATTAAGGGTAGACGAGATGATTTGGTCATAGCGACAAAGGTATTCTTCCCTATGAGTGAGAAACCGAACGACCGAGGTCTCTCACGCCTTCACATCATGCGGCAGATAGAGCGATCCCTGAAGAGGCTTGGCATCGATTACGTGGATCTGTACCAGGTTCATCGTTGGGACTATGAAACTCCGATCGAAGAGACACTTCAAGCCTTGGACGATCTTGTTAGCGCAGGAAAAACACGATACATCGGAGCATCAAGTATGTATGCTTGGCAGTTCTCAAAGGCTCTGTGGACATCCGATAGACTTGGCCTCAGGCGCTTCATCAGCATGCAGAACCACTACAACCTCTGCTACCGAGAGGAGGAGAGAGAAATGATCCCCTTCTGCCGAGACCAAGAGATCGGGTTGATCCCTTGGAGCCCCCTGGCAAGAGGCTTCCTGACAGGCAAGTACACGCGAAGGAAGACGCCAGATTCAGTACGCTATCGCACCGATCCAGACTTTGCCGAGCGGTTCTTCAAACCAGAAGACTTCGATGTCTTGGAAGAAGTCGTGAAAGTGGCAAAGGAGAAAGATGTGACTCCGTCTCAAATCGCCCTCGCTTGGCTGCTTCACAAGGAAGTGGTAGCTCCGATAGTTGGGGCAACGAAGGTGCAGCACATAGAGGAAGCCGTTGGAGCGCTGAACGTCCGCCTTGAACCAGATGACATTCGTCGCCTCGAGGCCCCATACAAGCCGCACCCCACAATGGGGCATAGCTAGCTCGTATCACCAAGCCGTACCCATCCAATTCTTTCACACCGACGCAAGTATCTGCTCAGCAAAGTGCAAATGGTGGGAATTCAGCGAATTTTCACAGCTGAGATTGAGCCGTAATGCCCACTAAGATTTTCTGCAACTCCGCGATCTGATCATTCAACGACGGAACCGTATATGTGATTATGGCTTTGCTCCTGATCACATCCTGACAGGTTTGTCGAGACACACAACAACTGTGAGGGCATCCTTCGAGGTTTATGTGCCACCTCCTCGCAGAATCTATGGCTTTCCATAGGTGTCGCCGATGGCAAAAGATCCAGTATGTGGGATGTACGTCGATGAGAAGGTTGCTGAGTTCAAAGCGGAGGTTCGCGGAACCACATACTATTTCTGTAGCAAGACCTGCCTAGACGAGTTCCTCGCTCCAGAACGCGAGCTCAAGCGTCTCAAGATACTGGTCCTTGCTTCAGCTCTGCTCACAATTCCCATCGCAGGCCTTACGTACATTGACGTTATGCCGATGCATGCCCGCAATGTAGTTCTTTTTGCCCTCGCGACACCTGTGCAATTCGTCATAGGCTTTCGTTTCTACAGAGGCCTCTACCATGCGGTGAGGGCTGGAATGGGTAATATGGATACTCTTATTGCTCTTGGAACTAGCGCGGCGTGGCTTTACAGTGCGATAGTGATCTTCTTTCCAGAGTTCTTTCCGATACGAGAGGTCTACTTCGAAACATCTGCAATCATAATAACCCTCATCCTTCTAGGGCGATACCTGGAGCACACGACGAAGGCTAGAGCATCCGAGGCTGTCAGACGCCTGCTCGATCTTCAACCGACGATGGCACGACTTGTAAGGGATGGCGGAGAAGTTGAGATACCAGTAGAGGAGATCTCTCTTGGCGATCAACTCATCGTCAGGCCAGGAGAGAGGATCCCAGTAGACGGTGTCGTAATGAGCGGACACACGTCCGTAGATGAGTCTATGATTACTGGTGAGAGCATTCCTGTCGAGAAGAAGGCTTAGGATCAGGT
>Ga0209725_1001237_pt1 | contig 14780 bp, 11 predicted proteins | sample I18A1metaG_FD_184145 | JGI IMG/M metagenome (GOLD analysis project Ga0209725, IMG submission 184145) | Lake sediment bacterial and archeal communities from Gulf of Boni, Indonesia to study Microbial Dark Matter (Phase II) - ​I18A1 metaG... | ecosystem: Environmental > Aquatic > Freshwater > Lake... | reverse complement strand
CACGGGAGAGATCGGGCTGGTCAAGATCCTCAAGACCGAGCGGGTCCAAGACGGCGTCGAGCGCATAATATTCGCAGCAGGCCTAGCCGCGCTCAAGGCCGTGCAAGATAGAGATGCAATATTGCAAAAAGCCGGTCTGGCCCTTGACGCCCCGTTCGAGAAGGTGGGCGAATATGCACGATCGATCGCAGACGAGAAGGATCGCCTCAGTAAGCGAGTTCAGGACATTCGAAATCAGCTCGCGCTTGTCGAGTCGAAAGATCTCCTTTCGCATGCTGAGAAGATTGGAAAGATCAAGCTCGCAACAGCTCTGAAGAAGGTGGGCGAAGAAGAGGACATCGTGGCACTGTCAAACGAGGTTGTGCAAGCCGAGCCAAGCGCTGTACTGATCGTGACCCTGGTGAGGGACAGCGTCAGGATCTTCGTCTCCGCCGGGAAGAACGCGATCAAGTCAGGGGTGCATGCGGGCAAAGTGGCCGGGGAATTGGCGAAACTCGTTGGAGGGGGAGGCGGCGGAAAGGAGTACTTCGGCCAAGGCGGAGGAACGCGTCTCGACAATGCCGACGCTGTCATCGGCAACGCGAAGAAAGTCGTGCGATCATATCTCAAGAAGAAGTGAGAAAGAAGTGGTTCTCGACTGGAAAGAGATTCAGGACAAGTGGCAGAGAGAGTGGGAGCAGGCCAAGATCTTCGAGGCTGACCCGGATCCGTCGAAAGACAAGTTCTTCATCACAGTCGCGTACCCGTACCCCAATTCTCCGCAGCACATAGGCCACGCAAGAACATACACCCTAACCGATGTACACGCGCGATACCTGAGAATGAGAGGTTACAACGTTCTCTTCCCAATGGCGTTCCACTACACTGGAACGCCGATCCTCGCGATGGCAGAACGGATCGCGAAAGGAGATCAAGAACTAGTCGACGATTTCCTCCATATCTATCATGTACCAAGAGAGAAGCTGAGAGATTTCACTGAACCGATCGAGATAGCGAGATACTTCCATGAAGAGCTCAAGCGCGGTATGAAGGAGATGGGGTTCTGCATCGACTGGCGCAGAGAATTCACAACCATAGACCCGACCTACAGCCGCTTCATCGAGTGGCAATTTGGAAAGCTGCGTGAGAAAGGTCTGATCACCAAGGGCAGCCATCCCGTAGGTTGGTGTCCAACCGACGGCAACCCCGTGGGTCAGCACGACACCGTCGGGGATGTGGAGCCAGAGATCGGACAATACGTGCTGTTGAAGTTCAGAATGGACGACGCGTTTCTTCCAACAGCGACCCTCAGACCCGAGACGGTCTTCGGCGTCACAAACATCTGGGTCAAACCCGAAGTCGTCTACGTGAAGGCAAGAGTTGACGGAGAGGACTGGATAATCAGCGAGCCGTGTCTGCAGAAACTTCAATATCAGAACCGCAGGGCGAACATCATCGAACGTATTCCCGGATCGAAGCTGATTGGGAGAACAGTCACAAACCCAATGACCGGCTCACAGGCCGCGATTCTGCCAGCCGAATTTGTTGATCCGGAAAGTGCGACTGGAGTCGTCATGTCAGTTCCAGCACACGCTCCGTACGATTACCAAGCCCTTGTCGACCTCGAACGAAATACGGCGCTCCTGAAACAGTATGGGATCAGAAGAGAAGAGGTTGCAGAGCTCGCGCCGATCGGCGTGATCACCCTTGAGGGGTACTCCGATTTCCCAGCGGTTGATGTCGTGAAGCGAATGGGAATATCGGAGCAGACCGATCATCGACTGGAGGAAGCTACCGCCGAAGTTTACAGCAAAGAGTTTCACTCCGGACGAATGAGGAGCGACACCGGTGGATACGCAGGTCTGTCTGTCTCGGAAGCGAGGGACAGAGTACGTGATGACTTGGTTGCAAAGGGAGGCGCCGGCCTCATGTACGAGATCATAAACCGGCCAGTGACCTGTAGATGTGGCGCGCAATGCGTTGTGAAGATGTTCGAGAATCAATGGTTCATCAACTACGGTGACCCGTCATGGAAAGACTTGGCGCGTGAATGTCTCAAGTTGATGAGCATACTGCCCGAAGAGTTTCGGACTGAGATCGACTACGCCATCGGGTGGCTCAAAGAGAAGGCATGTGCACGAAAGTCGGGGCTTGGAACCCGGCTGCCATGGGACCCGGACTGGATCATCGAGAGCCTCTCGGACTCGGTGATATACATGGCCTACTACACGCTCGCGAAACAGATCAACCGGCTCAAACTAGGACCGGAACAACTCACAGACGCTGTCTTCGACTATCTGCTGCTCGGCCAAGGAGATCCAGACCCGCTCGCAACCTCAGCTAGGGTAGAGGCTTCGAAACTGAAAGAGATGCGGAATGAGTTTGCCTACTTCTACCCGGTCGACTCTAGACATTCCGGTCGAGACCTGATACCGAACCATCTGACATTCTACATCTTCAACCACGCGGCAATCTTCCCGAAGCAGGAGTGGCCCCGCCAAATCGTGACGAACGGCAGCGTCCTCATGGAACATGCGAAGATGTCAAAATCCTTCGGGAACATCATTCCGCTCCGTGACGCCGTCAGCCAACACGGAGCCGACGCAGTCAGGCTCTCAACCGTCTCAGCAGCGGAGCTGATTCAGGACGTAGAATTCAGTCACCAAGCTGCGCAGTCGCTTCGCGAGAGAATCGAACGAATGTATGCTTTTGCTCAGTCAGTCATTGGAGCAAGCTCTGGAGGAAGTCCTTCAGGCCAGCGCGGCAACGAGGAGAAGTGGATGATGAGCAGGCTTCAGGGCTGCATCCGCGACACGACGGTGGCGATGGACAAGTTGCGCGTACGCGAGGCAGTTCATCACGCGCTCTACGAGCTTGAACAAGACCTCTCCTGGTACGTGAGGAGGGCTTCCGCTCGGTCAGGGGCAAACCCCGAGGTTGTCAAGCAGGTTCTTGATGTGCGAGTTAGACTGATGGCTCCGATCACTCCTTTCATGTCTGAAACGATCTGGAGCTTGATGGGAAAGGAGGGCTTCGTCTCAACCGCGGCTTGGCCCCAACCTGACATGGGCATGATAGACGAAAGAGTCGAAGAAGTCGAAAGCCTCATTCGGACGACCCTCGAGGACATCGCGGACATTCTGAAGACGACCAAGATCAGCGTGAAGAAGCTCTTCCTGTACACCGCCGCAGAATGGAAATGGCAGCTCTATCTTACCGCTCTAGATATCGCCTCGAAAGGTCACCTAGGAGTTCCCGAGCTTATGAAAGCAGCATCAGCGGATCCCGCTCTGAAGGCACACGTGAAGGAGATATCAAAGTTCGCCCCAAGATTGGCAAAGGACATGCAGTCCTTGGCTCCAAGCATACAAGAGAAGAGGCGGATCCTACGAAAGATCGACGAACGCGGGGCGCTTGAGGACGCGACAGGTTTCCTTGGCAAGGAGTTCAAGTGTGAAGTCATCGTGGTCGAGGAGTCTGATGAGAGGAGGTACGACCCGAAGGCGAGAGCCCATCTTGCTCAACCCTTCCGGCCCGCGATCTACGTGGAATAGCCTGCCAGCAGCGCGCTCTACTAACCGGTCTCGCACTTGAACGGGGCAGTGTGAGAAAGTAGATATGGCCACGGTCTATACTGCGGTTAGCGGGCCCGTAGCTCAGTCTGGACAGCACCCGCACCACATGGAACTCGGGTGTTCAAAGCATCGGCCCTCTAAGCGTCGAAGGGGCGATGAAAGCCGGGGGTCGTGGGTTCAAATCCCACCGGGCCCGCCAAGTTTTCAACAGCCACGTTTCCCGGCGGAAATCGACCTGTCTCCCTTCATGAGCTCGTTCCCTAGTCCGATAGCTTCCCATCCCGCATTCTGAAGATCCGCGAGGAACACTTGGCGGCGTCAGGATTGTGAGTCACCATGACCACTGTCTGTCCTTCACGGTTTAGCTTTGCCAGAAGCTCCAGGATCTCCGATCCAGAGGAGGAGTCCAGATTGCCCGTGGGTTCATCAGCCAAGAGAAGAGCAGGTTTGTTGGCGAGTCCTCTCGCAATTGCGACTCTCTGTCTTTCTCCGCCGCTGAGTTGTTTAGGAAGATGGTTCGATCTGTCCTTGAGCCCGGCTCTGTCCAAGAGCTCTTCAGCCCTTTCCTGGCTGCTAGCCTTGGAGAGTCCGGCGAGTCTCATTGGCATCATGACGTTATTCTTGGCATCCAGGGTCGGCAGCAGATTGAAGGTTTGGAAGATGAATCCCACTTTCATACACCTCATGTTGGTGAGCTGAGACTCCGCCATTTCCGAAACTTGGACTCCGTCATATGCAACTGATCCTCTCGTGGGCGAGTCCAGGCATCCGATCAGATGAAGTAGCGACGATTTCCCTGATCCAGAAGGCCCCATAACTGCGACAAACTCACCTGAGGCGATTTCCAAGGATACTCCTCTCACGGCGTCAACTTGCATGCCTTCCATCTGGTATGTCTTCCAGACGTTCTTCAACTGCACGAGCATCTTGTCACTCATTTCTCAACGCCTCAATGGGATTGATTCTAGTAGCACGATATGCAGGATAGATCCCCGCTAGGACCGCCACAGCAACGACCAACAGCGAGACCTTCACAGTCTCTTGAACCGACAGAACTCGAGTCCAGTCCATCATGTACGCCGCTGGGATGACGACAAGCGCGCCCAGAACTCCTCCGATCAGGCTCAAGATAGAGGCCTCTAGGACGATGATTTCGAGAACCGTGCGCTTCTTCGCTCCGATTGCCCGTAGGATTCCGATCTCCTTGGTTCTCTCGGTTACTGCAATCATCATCACGTTCATGACAACGAGTACGGCAACCATGAGTACTGTCAGGCTTATCATGCCCATGAACCTGTTCGGCATCTCCATCATCTTCTCAGCATTCTTCAGCAGATCATTCTGAGTGATGACGTCTAACTCCGGGTATTCGCTCTTCAGCTGTCCCGAGAGTTCAGCAACCATGTTGATGTCTTTGGCAGTGAGGAGTACTGCAGACACGAATCCGCTTCGTCCTGACAGCCGTTGAGCCGCTTCGAGCTTCATGAGAGCCGCTGTGTCAATATACTTGACTCCGGAGTGCTCCAAGATGCCGACGATTGTGAATGAAGTGCTTCGAATTGCCAATTCTGTGCCGACACTTGCATGATATCGCTCTGCTGCTTCTGACCCTAGCACTATCGCACTGTCGACTTGACCGGAAAGTGTGGTTGATCCTTTGACAGCTTGGATGCTACCGATGAATGCCTTTTCTCTGCCAGGAGTTATTCCGAAACCTATGACGGAGGCAACTTCCGTTGGGCTCTCCGCTCGTTCGAGCGCGAGAAGGACGACTGATGTGCTTTCCTCCGTGTTTAGCTGAGCACTGTACCTATCGATCATCTGATCTGCAGTTTCTGTTGAGAGGATGCTCCCGAAAGGCGGGTACCCGGATCCTGGCTGCTGAATTAGGATCCTTCCCATGTACCTCGCAAGGTCTGCCGCCATGCCAGTTTGCATCTGTGCGAGCATTCCGTCTACCGTTCCCACTAGGAAGACACAGACCAGAACAGCCGTTACCGAGAGGATCGATCGTGCTCTTCTTGCTCTCAGGTTTCTCAACGCAACGTCAAGCATTGTTCTTCGCATGTGGTTATGACGCGGGCTGGGATAGTTCTGTTCCTTAACATGTTAAGCGGTCATCAGAGCCATGACTCTACTAGCGGAGGGAACTCGTGAGAATAGGGCGAAAGAGGGGCCGAAAGCATGATCTACTCGAGGCCTCACTTCCAGTCAACGTGTCCACGGTTTGATAGACGCAACAGTCTCGATTCGAATGCCAGAACTCTGGGTATGTCAGATCACCGAGAAGTATCCTGTGGAGATATCAGGCAAAGTCGGGGGCTCCCGCGGCAAGACTGCAGGATGGTGCTACGTAGAGATCAAGGGGAACAAGGAAGACCTCGAGAAAGCGATCGAAGACATTAAGGTCCATCCTTCGGTTGGGAAGGTAGTGGTCAAGTCGAAGGAAGATCAGAAGGCCACGCTTTTGGTAGACATCGCACACTGTGATGCATGCCGCGTTCTTATGCTGTCGAGATACCTCATAGTATATCCAGTGTCCATTCAAGGCGGCTACATGACTTGGAACATCATCACAGACAGCAATCTCAGTCTGGGGTCGATCTGTAGCAAGCTCGAAGGCATCGGCTGCACGGTCCAAGTGTTACGCGTCACATCGTTTGAGGAAAAGAGTCTACTCACCGAACGGCAAACAGAACTCATCATCATGGCATTCGAGAGAGGTTACTTTGACCGTCCAAAGAAGATCAATAGTCACGACCTAGCAAAACTCGCAGGCGTGTCTCCAGCAGCAGTCTCAGAGATCATCAGAGCAGCCCAGAGAAGGATCCTGAGAGACTACGTGCCAGCCGGACCGACGATCGCCGGCTAGCATCTGAGGTTCGTCATAGGTTGGGTTCGAACGCTCAGCGATTCGAACCTGTCTGAATTTTGAATCCGTCTCCAGCAACAAAATTGTTGCGGGTCCCACCGGGCCCGCCATCCCTTTTCGGCCATCTTCTGATGTCTAGAGCCTCGCAACGTAGTCTATTCACGAGCACGTCAAACCTTCAATCTCCTACGGGGGTCGACCGTCTCCAGGGTGGGTCCCACCCTTGTCCGAGTGGCACCCACCCAGCGAAACGTTTCATCTTGAGCACTCCGCGGATTGGGCCTTTCTTCGTCCGTGATCAGTCAGCTACTCGCCGGTGGTGCATTGCACTTGCTTACAAGTGAGCGCAACTTGGCCCGGTACTATGGCCGAATACCGTAGGGCCCGGTGCGTCTCTGAGACTTTCTGCGGATGTTCTGCGGGCTTCTGGCGCATGTCTTGTCCGTCTGGATTTCGTTGGTTCAAAACGTGAAACGTCACCTAACCGGGCTCACGGCCTAGGCCGCGTGGTCGCCGAAACAAGGGGGGCAGCGCGAACTGTAGAAGCCAAGCAAGGTTATCGATCTCGTGATCTACGAAGATGAGGGACACGGATTCCGAAAACTCGACAATCGAGCTGACGCCTAGAAGAGACGGGTGACAATCCTGGACGTTACCTGCATTATGAGCAACGCCAATATGGGTGGGTGCACCGCGACTCTGGAGCGAGTCGGTGAATCTTGGAAAGCCAAGGCGACTACATCCTAGAAGTGTCTGACCTGAGCGTGAAGTTCCAAGACCGGACGATTCTAGAGGATGTCAGCTTCAAAGTCAAACGTGGCACGACTCTCGCAATAGTCGGACCAAACGGTGCGGGCAAAACGGTGCTGTTCAGAGCATTGCTCAACCTCATGCCATACACTGGGGAAATCAAATGGGAAAAAGGTGTGAGAATAGGTTACGTGCCGCAGAAACTTTCCGCGATGGACATACCGATCTCCGTCAAGGAGTTCTTGTCATTCAAGAGTACTTCCAACATCGGGAAGTGCCTTCAAGCAGTCCACCTCGATGAGAAGACTACGTCGGACAGAGCGCTGGGTTTCCTGTCAGGAGGTCAACTGCAGCGAGTATTGATAGCATACGCTTTGATCGACGACCCGGATGTTCTCCTGTTCGACGAACCTACAACCGGTGTTGACCTGGACAGCGAAGAAGCCATCTACGAAATGCTGAATCAGCTTGAAAGGGAGCACGGAATCACGGTGCTTCTGATATCTCACGATGTGCACATCATCAGGGACTATTCCGAGCATATGCTCGCTTTGAACAAGAGTGTGATATGCTTCGCTGAATCCGAGGAGATAACGAAGCCATCGGTTCTTCACTCGATCTACGGTCCTGGGACCGCCTTGAAGCGACGCAAAGACAGAAGGTGATGCCCACGACACATTTCTCAGTGCTTAGCCTGACCATCGCGGTCTTTGTCGGCTTGTCGGCGGGTTATCTGGGATCACTCATGGTGCTCAAGAGAATGGCGCTCGTTGGCGACGCGCTTTCGCACGTGGCTCTGCCTGGGATTGCGCTGGGGATTCTATTCAACTTCAATCCATTCATGGGCGCGTTCGTTTTCCTGTTCGGCTGCGCCCTGATAGTGTGGCACGTCGAAAGGATTACGAAACTGTCGCTTGAAACGATCGTTGGGGCAATGTTTACGCTGGCATTGGCAGTCGGAATACTGATCATACCGGAGCCCGACCTCCTTGAGGCTCTCTTTGGCGACATCACGAAGGTCACATTGGCGGAGACAATCGTGGCTGTTGTTGTTGCTGTCTTTGCGGTGCTGTTGACAAGAGCGATCTACAAGAGAATGGTGTTGGGGATGATTTCTGAGGAGTTAGCTGTATCAAGCGGCGTCAACATTTCGAGAATGAATCTTCTCTATCTTCTGCTTGTGTCTCTGGTCGTGGCCATAGGCATAAGAATCGCTGGAAGCTTGCTCGTGGGATTCCTAGTGATTGTTCCAGCCGCAACGGCCAAGAACATGAGCTCCAACCTCTTCAGATACTCTGTGCTGAGTTCGGTCTTCGGCATAATCAGCGCGTCTTCAGGAGTTCTGCTGTCGGGTTATCTGGAACTGCCACCGGGGCCGTTGGTCGTCTTGTCAGGTATCGCCATATTCGTCGCCACAATTCTAGCCAAATGGGTGTCAGCTAGTCTCCGCCTCTGACGGGATCCGCTGGGCACACATGTCAAGGAAGACGGGACGAATCCATCAAATTCTGAAAAGAGGCGATCAGAGTCGTTGGCTGAGATTCAATCATGGGTCAACTTCTGTGCAATTGAAGCGACACTGAAGAAGTCTTGCTTCCATGTCACATGATGCCTATTCGGTCTACTCAAGCAGGGCATCCTTTTCTTTGAGCTTCTCACGTGATGTGCCCTTGATTCGCTCCAAGTAGTGCCGCTCCGGGTCTGGTAATTCCCCGGCGATGACGACATCATCCACCCTCAGTATGGTGATCGCTGCCTCAAACGCGCTCTTGATCACCTGAAGCTTGACATCGAGCGAATCCATTACACCTAGGGATGACATCAGTCCAATTGAGTTGTTGTTCACGTCTACACCTGCTGAGACCTCGCCCCTTGAATGTCTGTGACGGAGTTTCGCCGTCACATCCATCGCCTCTAACCCAACGGTCTCCGCGAGCATCGCCGGCATCGACTCGAATGCCTCGGCAACGGCTCTCACGACGAGCTGTCTTCTATCAGGTATTCCTTCGGAGTACTCGTCAAGCTGCATTGCAAGCTCCTGCTCGAAGGCACCGCCTCCCCAAACCAGTCGCGGGTCCTTCGCAACTGTCATTGCCTCCTTGATCGCTCCCTTCATGACACGCTCAACGTCGTCAAGAGCCCAATTGTTCACGCCTCTAAGAACAATGTCAACTGTCTTCGGCGCCTTGCACCCGGTTATGAAGACGAAAGTGTCCTTCCCGACCTTCCTCTCTTCAACCAGCTTCGCTGACCCGAGGTCCTCGGGCACAAGTAGCGACGGGTCCGGAATCATCTTTGCACCCAACGCCCGGCTGACTCGTCCGAACTCAACGGGTGGAAAGCGCCGGATCACCAAGACGCCGCGTTTCGCGAAGTAGTCGAAGAGAAAATCATCAACTCCCTCCTGAACTAGGATCACGTTAGCATCGACTTCAACAATCTTCGCGACGAGGCTCTCCAAGAACGCTCTATTGCGCTGGTTGAAGCCGCTGAATCTTTCAGGGTGATCAAATTCGAAACGATAATCTTGATATCGATGGATCTTCTTGCCCGGAAGTCTCAGCTCTCCTTGGATGAGCGCGATCTTGGCGTCTTCAACTCGTCGTGGCATTTCCTCGTTCGGGATCTCTTGAGTAAGAACAATCCCGTCCACGACTAGAGACTCCGCAAGTGAGCCTCCGCTGGTTTTCTTTACGTCTACTATTTCGGCTCCGTCCGGCCCCGTAAGGTTCTCAATTCCTACTAGTCTGATCGCGTCCGACAAGAGCTTTGACACGCAGTCGAGGTCGTAGGATACGAGTTTTCCTTCGAGTGAGTTTCGAACGCCGATTTCGATGACTCGCTGTGCGTCGTACTTGTCTGGGACAGCTAGCTTTGGTGCGAGATCCATGATCTTTTGATATGCAAGCGATAGACCATCGATAATGACGTTTGCGTGTGTCTTCTTCCTGAACACTTTCTTGCATGCGTGCAGAATGTTGGTCGCCAAGAGAATTGTCGATACGCAGCCATCGCCCTTTTCCCGGTGGGTTGCAATCGCGGCTCCTGCAAGCAGTAGAGCCGCCGGGTGTTTGATCTTGATCCTCTTCAGGACGCTCTGCAAGTCCGATGTCACGAATGTGAGAGGGTACTTACCGTCCTTACTCAGGACAAGTTTGATCATTCGTCGTGGGCCGAAGATTGTTTTGGCGAGGTCTCGCATGAATTCGGCAGCGGCAAGGTTGTCAGTGAAAGCGTCGCGTTCTGTTCTCCTGATTGTACGTTTGTCCAAGACTAGCGCTGGTTTTCCGTCGAGATAGATGTCGGGTCTCGGCACGCGCTCATGCGCTAGCGGCAGGAGTCGTGAGTCGATCTTCTTCGTCAATGCAACTACTTCCGACGGCTTGGGCGAAGCCAAAGTCACGATCTGGTGACTGTACTCTTCACACCAGTCTGCACCTGAGCAGCGGATAATAGCGTTTTGCCTTTGTCAGAAGTCATTCGGAATTCAGGATCTTACTGGCTCGTGAACCTCGAGAGGACAGCCAGCTCCGCAAACGGAAAGCTCGGGGCAGTCCTCGCAGTCTTCGGGTGCGTATTTGCGCGCTCTCAGTTGCTTTGAAAGCGGATGATTCCAGATCGTCGCCCAGTCCTTTTCCAGGAAATTGCCTAGGTTCTGGAAGTAGCTCTGACACGGGTACGTCTCGCCGTAGGGGCCGATACACATGTTCATGCCGCTTGCTGTGCAACTCTTCAATCCAAGCCCGAGCTCTACTGGGTTGAGTTCGCAGTAGCGCGTGGGTGTATACCAGAGAAAACTCATGCCCAACCGCGAGGCCTTCTCCTGTATCCTTGAAAGCAGATCCTTCAACTCGTCCGGCTCCAGTGCATAGTCCCTAGCGAAGGAAGAGCCTCTACCCGAGTGTATCAGGCCGTTACAGCCGAATGCCCCGACACCCAGGTCATGTATGAAATCGAGTGTCTCCAAGAAGCCTGGGGCACTCAATTTGGTCAGAGTTGTATTGGTGGTTGTGTAGATTGTTGTCGGAATCAGGTTCTCGATTCCTTCAATTGTCTCTTGCCAGCTTCCCTTCGATCCGGTCATCTCGTCGTGGATCTTCGGATCATTCGACTCGAGTGTGAGCTGCGCAAAATCCAGTCCGGACTTCTCTAGGGTGACCACGAAGTTCTTGTCTTTGAGCTTCCTCCCGTTGGTTACTAAGCCTGTGACAATTCCGATTTTCTGCGCGTATGCTATCAGATCCGGCAGGTCCTCACGGAGCGTGGGTTCGCCGCCGGTGAATGTGGCTATGAAGATTCCCAGCCTCTTCATCTTGTCCAATACTCTCTTCCATGCTTCAGTGCTCATCTCCTCAGTCTCGTGAGGCCCTCCGGTGTAGCAGTGGAGACAACCGTTCTGGCAGCGGAAAGTCAAAGCCAGGTCCATTCTGATCGGCGCCGACAGTTCCTGAGTGAAAGGCTCGATTCTCTCGATACCCAAGTAAGATATCGGGCAAACTTCTTCTGTCTGCGCCAGCGTGCTGATCGCGTAGATCAGTCTCTCATGATCCCGTGTCGCAGTCTCTTGGCTGACTTTGTATCTGCTCCGCACCTGCGCAACTGCCTTGTCTGTAGGCATGCCTAGCATGAAGTAGTAGACGTGGGCGGCAGCGGTCTCGTTGAGATACAGCACCGTCTTCGCATCTATCGCCAAGACGCCCTTCCCATCAGCCTCGACTCTCAACTGAAGCGCCATCCGCTTGAACCGGTCTCGTCCTCTGTAGTGGTAGAGGCCAGCAGGAACGGTGCCTTTCCTCAGCCAGCCGGCCATTCGGATTCTGGGTGCAGTCCCCAATGTCATCCAACTCCGCCTCCGCTGGCGCAAGCACACGCGCATGAAACACACGCGCAGACGCATGCGCATGACACGCATGCACATGCGCAACTCGCGCCGTGACGTACAGGCTGCCTCGAAGTGTCTTGGGATGGTGGCGGAGCCGGGAGGATTGAGTTCGTGAACTTCTCGATGTTTACCACAATGTTGCCTGCGGTCTTCTCGAGAGAAGTGGCGATGTTGTTTGCGAACTCAGTTCCCGGGATCTTAGGAGGTGGCTGCCCTTGGCTCGATGCTGGGTTGTACGCCGGGTTTGGATGATATTGTGTGTATCCGTACCAGTACCACCACCAGTATGGGAGCGGTTGGAAGTCGATTTCTCTGAACGCATTCTCGCTCTTTGACCTGAAGTCATCGTCTAACATGAGCCACAGTAAGTTCTCGTCGAACACCTTCGAAGCCAGATCTGGCGTCCCTGCTTTCTTGACCTGGTCCCAAGCCGACTGGACAGTCTTCCTGTAGAAGGCAATCGTATCTACTCTACAGTATCCCCTAAGGCTGTTCTCAACAGAAGATCGAACCCGCATGAACGCACCGGCGAGCTTTCTTTCGTCCAGAGTTCCGTCGGTCTCGACCGCGTCCAAGAACTCTCGCTCGTAGTATCTTAGCTCCGTCGCCCGCGAACTTGCTTCTGCGTCCTTGAACCCGTCTGAGATCTGCAACCTCAAGCTCGGAAGAGTTGAAGTCACCCAAACAGCTCGTTTCAGGAGGAGGCCGTAGAGCATCATGACGATGACTTTGACCGGCGAGACGCCGAGCAGGTACGATGCCTCCACGGCGGTAAATCCTCTTCTGACTCCCAGAGTCTCCATCTGCATCTTCGGGTCCAAGTAGCTTCTCCGAGCGGCGCGCCTTATCCCGACAGCTACGATCGCGATGATGAGGACAGCTAGCAGGAAACCCAGTATGCCTACCGGGAGCTCGGACAAACCTCCAGCAGGTCTGCCTGTTTCGTAGTGCTCTACGGAACTCTTGGGAAATGAGACACCTACCTGCAACTTCGTGTTCGGAGCGACATCCTTCCTCTCCCAGTATACAACCAACCTGCCGTTCTCGTTCGGGTCAGTGTACGCGTTGTCCCAATTGGGTGTGACTCTGATCTGTTCTTTCGAGACCCCTGCCGGAAGTACTACCAAGACTCTGAGGTCTAGGATTACAGCATTCCATGTGGTGGGTATGAATTGCAGCCCAGCGTTGCCTGGGTTTGTCGTATCCTCCCAGATCATGTGTCCTACATTGGTCGTGGCGGTGAATTCGGCGCTTTGGCCAACGGTCAACGGCCTGTACAGGAAGACTTTGACTTTGTAGTCTGCCCCTTGCGTCGCGTCCTCGATTCTAAGCGCATGTCCGTCTGAGTCGAACGCCTCACCTATCTTGAAGTCCCCGTTCGGCTGATCGAATGTCACGTAGCTGAAGCTGCCTTGGTCGCAGACAATGCGTAAGGTATACTCTAGGTCGATCGTTCCATCTGTGTTGATCCAGATCTTGACCCACTGCTTCTCCAGATGATACTGGACGTCTTCAGCCCAAACGCTCTGTTGGAAAACGGGCCCCAAGAAGAGAACGATCAGTAGTAGAGTTGGAAGAACCCAGAGAGCGGGTCGGGGCGTCACCATTTGGGCGCCTCTGCAACTTCGAACTCGTTCCCGCAATACGGGCATTTGATGGAGGGAACACCGAGCTTCAGCTGCATTTTCGACGGATCCAAGCCAGCTCCACAATTAGGACACTTGATGGAATCAACCTTCAGACTTCCCGGGGCTTGAATCTCATATCTGACTGGGGCTTGACCTGCTCCCGCCTTCCATGTCAGCAAGGCAATTCCGAAGCCAACCGCAGTCAGCGCCGCTCCTACAAGAAGTCGCGAAGTCGCGTATGCAGAGGCTAGGAGGAATATGACGCCTAGGAACACAAGGCCTGCCGATGCGACGTACCCAAGGATCTTTCCGAAGCCCAAGTTCCCCAGCCCGCCTAGCGTATGCGATCACGAATGATCAGGAGGATATTTCACTTGTTCTTAGTTGTTCTACGAAATCGCTTGTCCAGACTGGAAAGTGAAAGAGCGGAACCAGGCAGTATTACTAGTAGCAGCGCGCCAGCCGTCGAAACGATCAGGGTAGCTATCATCACTTCCAGGCCTAGGACTTGGCTGATCTTTGGAATGCCAAAGATTGTCGCCAGAGTGTTGGGTATGGCTATGACGAATGTTATCCAAGTCAGCACCAGCATTATCCATGTGAGGCCTGCGAGACGCTTGCTCAGTCTCTCGTTTGAAGCTGTCAATTGAACCATCGCCGTTATCATCCGATCTTCATGCTTCTCAATCTTCAACAGCTGTCTAAGTAGCGTTTCCTCATGAGACTCCTCACTCACGTTCCTGCACCTCTCTTGCAGTCACGAGAACGAGATGTACACAAATCTCTTTCCTCGATGCACACAACGAACTCAACGGAATGCGTTTCCTGCCTCCACTAGGTCACGGCTGACTGAACGTCGCGACCAAGACTTGGATTCGACGTAGGTGCTCCTCTATCCTAGTATGCGAAGCGAACTCCCAAGTCACGGAGTTCTGTCTTCACGGACCTGTAGAGTTCCGTGTACTCATTCGTTGGCGCAATTCTTCTCACGTCGTAGCATTCCTGAAACGTCTTACCCATCGGAGCGTCCACTATTCGGTTCTCGTACTTGGAGACTATGCGCTTGACGAGTTCATTTGCTTCAGACCTCTTAA
>Ga0209725_1001236_pt1 | contig 14782 bp, 12 predicted proteins | sample I18A1metaG_FD_184145 | JGI IMG/M metagenome (GOLD analysis project Ga0209725, IMG submission 184145) | Lake sediment bacterial and archeal communities from Gulf of Boni, Indonesia to study Microbial Dark Matter (Phase II) - ​I18A1 metaG... | ecosystem: Environmental > Aquatic > Freshwater > Lake... | reverse complement strand
TCTATTCGATCCAGCAGAGCCTTGACTATGCCAACTGTCCCTATGTCGTGTGGGTTCCTGTCTAGAAAGCAGACATATTCAGGCGTCTCCGCTGCAACATCTCCGAAAGTTATTATCTTGTCAGTCAAAACGTTCAACAACGCGTTTTGACATTGAGCATTCAATCTTTGTATCTCGTTCAGATACTTGAAAGGTGCGATTATCAACGGCCTAGGTGTTATAGCGTTCGCCTTTCCCTCTAGAGTTCGAGTGATACTGATATTCCACAGGATATCAAATGTAGTCAACTCTTGATGGCATCTGACAACTCCCAAGTCATCTCCGAAGAAAGTTTTGGCAGCTATCTCCACAAACGTATTCTTTCCTGAGCCATATCCGCCGGAAAGGAGAGTCTTCGAATTCCTTATGATAAGCGCGCAAGTCAAGAATCTCTTCGCGTCTTCATCGGATAGAAAAAGGTCGAAGACATCATTTATCCCTCTCATATAGTCTTCTCGGTAAGTGAAACTCGGACTCTCTGTCATGTCTCTTCATCCCTCAAAGTACAGGTAGATAGAGAAGCGCTCTGCGACTTATTAATATGTCTTAACAGCAACCTTAATAATATTAGTATGTCCTAATATGTCTGCTACGCGTGACTAGAATGCCCCTGATTACGACAGGAATCTCCGGATTTGACGAAAGCGTGGGCGGGCTGCCCGATCGGAGCGTCATTCTTCTCTTGGGGGGAACTGGGACTGGGGCGGACCTCTTCGCTCAGCAATTCCTCTTCAATTCAGCCAAGAAAGGTTCAAGAATAGTATACATAACCATCGAGAAGCCTCCAAACGATGTGAGAGAGGAGCTCGCGTCGCTAGGGATGAATATCTCGCCGTTCGAATCTTTGAATCCTCCGAAATGGCTTTTCGTAGACGCATTTACGCCAAGAAGAGCTCAAAGACAAGCATCGGTAAGCCTATTGGCTACACTTACGGACGAACTGACCCACAAAGTTGAGAACTCATACACGGTCATCGATTCTATCTCTTATCTTCTTTTGCGATACGATATCGTTGACGTTATGGATGGAATTGAGCTTCTTCTTCATCTTTCAAGGGACAAGGGGGGAATTCACTTCCTCATTATGAACCCTTACATGCATGACCCGAAGACGGTTCATACAATCTTGCATATTGTTGACGGCGCTCTTGAATTTCAAGCTGAAGAGAGAGGGCAAACCTACTTGAGAAGTCTGAGCGTCAGGAAGATGAAGAAAGCCTCTCATAAACTGAGGATAGTGGCTTTTCGTCTGACTGAAAAAGGCATTGTGTTCGAGTCGGAAACAAGGGTTGGCTAAGACTCTTGCATGAGCGCCTCGTGGAAAGATAGAATCAAATCTGCAGCCTTTTCCCGATCTTGTGAAGACATGAGTCCTCCGGGCACGACCAAGTGAACGAAGACTTGCGTCTGCTCTTGAGTTCCGGTAAAGTACACGTTAATAGTCTTCTTGTACGACTCGAAAGATGTTGTCCAAATGGTTCCGCCTTCAGCTACGAAACTAGCAAGCGAAGGTCTCTCCCTAGTTGTGAACTTGGCAGGTAAGATTGCGTTCTTTATCGAGAGATCTTTCTCCCGCCAAAAGCACATTGCTTTTTCAATCAAGCCGGTTGAAAGCATTTTCTTAACTATGAATGTTTCTGAAACAGTGGATCCGAAATAGATCTGTCTTTCTAATTTGTTGGGGCTTTCATTTCTCATTGCCATTTATTTTCATCTAACCATTCTATTCAGGTGCTACAGGATTGAGCCAACTATATTCTTGAACCTGTCAAGTGCTTCAGAGACGTTTCTTCCTTCAACGCATCTGATTTTCTGCGTTTGCATAAAAGATGCTGCAAAACTTCTCGCTTTTTGTGAGAGGCCAGGCATTGCGACTAAAACGCCACCGGCAGGTTTTATGTCTATGAATTTCGCATAGAAAGCGAGTACAGGTGTCTCGTCCACTTCCTTATCAGATTCGGCCAAGTCTATTGCGACGCTTTTACCGTCCTTCGTGGCGGTGATAGTGAAACTGTGTGAGACACCGGATGCGCCAACCATCGATCCCAACAATTCCACCTTGAATCCTAGAGTCTCGAGCGCAGTCTTGAAGAGCGGAATTCCGACCACGCTCTCAACCTCGTTGACGAGTTTCGGCTCTAGCGAGTAAACGTGTACGTCGTGAAAATAGGCTTCTTTCGCTGTAAACTCTATCTCGCAATTGCGACATGCAAATTTTTCGACAGGATGTTCAAACTGTTTCCTACAGGCTTTGCATCTGTTGAATGTTCCCACAGGCCTATAGTCGACTCCTTCCTGACTCAAGTTCTGTTTGCATTTCGGGCATATCAATCGGTCTTCCGCCATAAAGTCCTCGTACTCGTGGACGGTTCCACAGTACAGGTGTTCCAGCAAGGTCTTAGATTCAAGACTTATCGACCCGCACGAGGGGCATTTGAAACGTATGAAGACCCCTGAGTGTCGACCACATGATGGGCAACATACGAACCTTTCATATATTTTCTTGTCAAGTATTCCGGCCGCTGCCAACTCATCAAGAAGACTCAAGGAGGATGTGGGTTCTCCTCCATCCACTATGCTTTCAACCGCTGGATATCTCGGCAGCCTTTCCGCATCAAATATTGGCACCAGATCCTTTACGCTTCCTCCCAAGAAGCCGCTGAGTAGGACTTGGACAGCTTTGTTCTCGTAAAGGCGGTACCGAAGTTTCTTAGCTGTAGCTTCATCTGTTTCAATTAGCTTCTTTAGGCTCTCTTCCGCTTCTCTTTTCTTCTTGTTTAAACGCGCCATTCTGGCCTCATAGTCTTTCTTCGCAGCCTTACGGGCTGCATATTCTTTCCTAAGATTCACCATTTCCCTATCTATTGCTCTGAGAGTCTGCAAAGGATCGGCCGTAGCAGTCACTGAGTTCACCATGTCATCCAGTTTCGTAAACTCAAATTGAATGGGCTATACATAGATAAAAAGGCTGTTGCACTAATGGCCTTATAGTTTGGTGACGGAGAACTGTGTGAGTTTTAAAGAGTAAACTTATAGTATGCGTTTCAACATACTCTAACATACCGCTATGCAAATCTTCAAAAAGATCGGTCGAGATTCAGAATGAGCGTCCCATCAAAAGCGTCCCTTGAGAAGAAGACGGAAGCTGAGGCTGTCTCGGAACTGGCACCAACATCGGCTTTTAGAGAAGTATACCCGCTCAATGAACCATACTCATATGCCGCGATTACGCGAGACGCCACTACAGGCGGGCTCAAGTACGTGGTTATTGAGCCGACGCTCCTTGACCAAGAGAGGAAGCATTTAGAGAAGGTCAAGGGGCTCTTGATGGAGGAATTGGATCTAGATCTGAAAGCAATTGAGACTCGTGAGAAAGCGGAGCAGTACTTGAGGAAGAAGATTGAACAGACAAGTCGTAGATATCGAATCAAGATGGAGAAAGAGACTCTTGACAAGCTAATGTACTATGTTAGCAGGGATTTCATTCACTATGGCAAGATAGACCCGTTGATGCGTGATCACATGATCGAAGACGTATCTTGTGACGGCGTCGGGGTGCCGCTGTATATTTGGCATAGGGAGTACGAGTCGATTCCAACTAATGTTGCGTTTGATGGCTCTCAAGAACTCAATTCCTTCGTTGTGAAGCTGGCTTACAAGGCCGGCCGCCATATCTCAATTGCTCAACCGATAGTGGATGCTAGCTTGCCAGATGGAAGTCGCATTCAGTTAACCTACGGAAAAGAAGTCACGATGAGAGGAAGTACTTTCACGATAAGGCGGTTTAGGGCTGACCCTTTGACTGTATCCGACTTGATATCGTTCAATACTCTTTCTTCCGACATGGCAGCTTACTTCTGGTATGCGATAGAGAAGAAAGAGTCATTTCTGATAACAGGAGGAACAGCGTCTGGCAAGACAACAACGCTGAACGCTCTGTCGATGTTTATCATGCCTGATTACAAGATCGTGTCGATTGAGGACACGGCAGAACTCAATCTACCTCACGAGAACTGGATCCCTTCTGTCGCCCGTATGGGCTTTGGATCGAACGAGGCTGAGATTTCTCTTTTCGATCTCTTGAAGGCGGCGATGAGGCAAAGATCAGATTACATTATTGTCGGCGAAGTACGTGGGGAGGAAGCATATACACTCTTCCAAGCGATGGCCACTGGACATGGGGGGCTTTCTTCGACTCACGCTGACTCGGTAGCAGCGTCTATCAAGAGACTTGAATCTGAGCCTATGAACATTCCGAGATCGCTTATCGTTACGCTGGACGCGATTGCTGTTCAGGCGAGACTCAGATTAGGCGACAAGACGGTAAGAAGGATTCAACATGTAGGTGAACTTGTCTCTTACGACTCTGCTTCAAAAGAGGTTGTGACAAATGATGTCTATAAGTGGGATCCGAAGACAGACACATTCCTCTATTCCGGTAGGAGCAACGTCCTTGAGAAAATTAGCGCACGATTCGGTTTGGAGCTTGAGTCGATACTTGAGGAGATCAAGAGAAGGAAAACCGTGCTCGACTGGATGGTGAAGAGGGGAATTAGACGGTATAACGATGTTGCTATGGTGATAAGAGACTATTACGCCAATCCTACAGCCAGCTACGAGAAAGCTCGGTTGGGGCTGATGGAATAGAGTTGACCAAAAAGGAAAAGGAGAAAAAGAAAGGCGACGCTAAGAGCGAAAGTTCAAGCCGTCACTTCTTAAGCCCATGGCTAGTGACGCAGAGGATCTTGGGCAATAGTATCAATCGCATTCTACCTCATTTTGAGGATCTTCAATTGAAACTTCTCAAGTCAGGAATGAAAGTCAGTTTTCCTGCGTACGTAAGCTTCGTCATCTTCTCAACTTTAGTGGCCTTCCTAGGAGTGTTCATCGCGATAACGATCCTCGGGGCAATTTCGAACGGGTTCGGCATAATCCTTCTTGCTGTAGCTGCCGCAGTAGGCATTTTTCTTGCTGTCGCAACTTTTTCTTTCACATATTACTATCCAAGTTTGATCGCCGATTCGAGGAAAAGGCAGCTGGATGAAGAGCTGCCGTTTGCCGTGAGCCAGATGGGAGTCCTAGCTATCGCTGGCATCCCCCCTGAAAGGATCTTTCGCTCTCTTATGACAAGCGGCTACAAGTCGGCTGTTCGGGATCAAGCAAGAGATGTGGTGCGTGACATAGATCTATTCGGTGCGGACTTTCTCAGTTCGCTGGAGTCAGCGAGGGAAAGATCACCGTCTAGACTGTTCTCAGATGTCCTAGACGGTTTCCTGGCAGCGGTTAGGACTGGAGGAGATCTCAAGAAGTATCTCTTATCATCTGTCCGCAGCCTGATGGAAAGTCGGCGCATTTTGGCCAAACAGTTGATCGATACGCTCGGGATGTTAGCCGAGACCTATGTTTCTCTACTGGTGGTGTTCCCCATAACGCTCATGATCGTCTTTTCGGTTATCGCGATGATATCAGGCTCACTAGGCGGAATAAGCATCTTAACAATAATGATTTTGCTGACTTACGTCATCATACCGGCATTGGCGATCACAATGATAATACTTCTTGACGCGATAATGCCCAAAGAGTGAGAATGTTGGTAAGAATAACTGAGAAAGAGAAGAAGATAGTTTGGGCAATATCGGTCGCTCTAGGTCTGGCGATTGTTGCGTCAGCATTTGCAGTTGACTTTGTGCTTGGGAGAGAGTTGCCTCTAGCTTGGGATGACTTTCTGGTAGTCGCAATAATGATTGCAATATTTCCTCCGGCTGCGGTCAATTACATCGACCGTAGATGGAGAATCGCCGTGGACAATAATATTCCAAAGTTCTTGAGAGAGGTTGCAGACGCCAGTCGAACTGGACTGACACTCGTCAGAGCGATTGAAGTTTCCACTGAACGTAGGTACGGCCCTTTGACAGACGAGTTGAAGAGGCTTGTGAGGCAGTTGAGTTGGGGAGCTACATTGGAGGATGCTTTACAGTCTTTCGCGGGTCGGGTCAATACTCGGTTGGCGAGGCGAACCGCTGTCTTGCTAGCTGAAGTAAGCACGGCGGGAGGGAACATACAGGAGATAATGGACTCTCTTCAAAGACATGTATCCGACCTGCAACTTATAGACAAAGAGAGGCGCGGGCAACTTAGACAGTACGTTGCGATAGTCTATGTAGCCGTCTTCATTCTCCTATTCATAAACGTCATATTGCTGAAAACTTTCTTCAGCCAGCTGGAGACTCTTCAAGAGGTTCAGGCTCAACAGCCGGAAGTTCAGCTTGTTACAGGCGCCATGGACATATCGGCTCTCAAGAGAATCTTCTTTCATACAGCGGTGATAGAATCGTTCTTCGGGGGACTTATCGCAGGTAAGATGGGGGAAGGTTCTCTAGGCGCAGGGATGAAGCATACTCTGATACTAATGTTGATAAGTTTTCTAACGTTCGCAGTTTTCGTGTGGGGTTGGCTGACGATAGGTCTTCAATTTCCGTAACCGTCTTTTCGACTGTTGTCTATCAACTGCTTGAACATAACCGCTCGAGAGAATTTCTGTGCTTACCTACAGTAGTTTTTTTATCTCAATGGGCCGATAAAAGGACGAGCCTGAGATGTCAAGTTTGCGCGGCTACTCAAACGTTACAGCTGAGATCTTAAACGCTCTGGAGCGCATAGTTGGAAAAGAACATGTGACTACCAGTAAGCCGATCTTGATGTCATATGTTGCGAGAGGAATAATGGGGCTTGAGTCTACAGCACCTGAAGTAGTAGTGAGACCCAAGGCGGTCGAGGAAATTCGCGAAGTACTGGTCTTGGCGAACGAAGGAAGGATTCCTGTCACGCCGATGTCCGGAGGCTTGAGTGGAGGTTTCGCATGCCCGCTTATCGAGCCTGGTGGGATACTCCTCGACCTTTCAAGAATGAATCGGATCATCGAGGTTGACACTGACTGCAGATACGTGGTAGTTGAACCTGGTGTTACGAGTGGAGCGGTATGGACGTATTTCAAGAAGAACTATCCGGAGTGGGCTCCGCCCGTTCCCGACGGAGCGCCCCCGGCAGCAACGATTCTAGGGGACGCTCTAGAAAGAGGTTTCTCTCTGGTAACTAATCGTTACGGGCCTCAAGCGGACATGATCTTAGGGATGGAAGTTGTTCTGCCTTCGGGAGAAGTTTTCAAGACCGGGTCTTGGGCGTTGCCCAGCGCAAAGCCATTCTATAGGTGGGGGATTGGCCCTGATCTTTCAGGCCTATTCCTTGGAGCTCAAGGGACCTTGGGAGTTGTGACCAAGCTTGCGGTGAAGATTGTGCCGCATCCGAAGCACAAAGATCTGATTGCGTTCGGTTTCGAGAGTCCGGAAGACATGGTAAATGCTACAATGGATGTGCTTAAGACTGAAGTTTGCGTCTTGGTCCAATGTGGGAACTGGTGGCTCGTCCCCACAAGGATGGCTTCAGAGACAGAGATCCCCGCTGCCAGAGATTTCTGGAAGAAGCAAGGGGTTCCTGAATGGTTTTCAAACTTTGAGATCTGGGGGAAAGACGAGGAGGATCTGAATCATCAGAGAACCGTCATCTATCAAACCATGGAAAGGCTGAAGGAGAAAGGAATCATAGCCGAGGAATGGAAGCTTCATCCGAAGCAGAAGGCCAGCAGAATGCTGAAGCCGAACAAAATAGCGATACCTTATGCTCTTTTCAAAGGCTCTTACCTTTTTATCACTTGGTACACGCCTTGGAGAGATGCAGCGGAATTCTGTAGGATTGCTCAAAAGAAAATGGAGAAATACGGGATCCCTCCTGTGCTATGGGTTGCGTCTATAGAGCACGGCAGAGAAGCCATCTGTATGCCCATCGTATGTTACGACCCCACCAACCCTGAAGATCTACAAAAGGTTCAAGACTTCAATAGAGAGACAACCGAGATCTTTCTCGATAAGGGATGGCTGAACTATAGGCCCGATCCGTACATACATGCTCCTCAAATGTACTCTAGAGCGAAGGCATACTTCGAGGTCTTGAAGAAGATCAAGAAACTGCTGGACCCAAACGGTATAATGCATCCAGGTAGATTAGGGCTGGTGGCAGGAGGCTTTTGAGTTGGGTAACCTTGAGAAGTACAAGAAGGATATATATCGCTGCATTCACTGCCGCGCATGTCGTTTCGCATATTCAGGGGAGCCCGATAAACAGGGATTCGGAGACTACTCGGGAATAATCCATGGATGCGTTTCAGGAAACAAGTTTGAGTGGGAAGCGTACTGGGGCTCCGGTAGAATCTGGATCGCTAGAGCCCTGCTTGAAGGCGATCTCAAAGCCTCTGAAGAGCTTTCCGACGTACTCTTCTGCTGTCCGACTTGTGGAAACTGTCAAACTCAATGCGATAACAATATTCCTATCCCCGAGATAATAGAAGCGGCTAGAGCTAAATGCATTGATTCCGGAGTTCCACCTCTGCCGAAACATAGAGGAGTCGTAGACTCGGTTCTGCTGAACAACAACCCCTACACTGAAAAACATGATCTACGAACGAGTTGGTACAATGGGGAGAAAGATCGAAAGTCGGAAGTAGCTTACTTCGTCGGTTGCACTACATCCTATAGGCTACCTAACATCGGAAAGGCGACAGTCAACCTGCTGAGGAAAGCCGGTGTTGACTTCACCGTGCTGTCAAATGAAGTCTGCTGCGGTTCACCGCTGCTGCGCATCGGTCAAGTCGAGACTGCGAGAAAACTAGCGAAACAGAATATAGAAATTTTCCGTCAAATGAATGTCTCGAAACTGGTTTTCAGTTGTTCCGGCTGCTATCGAACGTTCAAGATAGACTATCCAAAGCACGTTGGAGAGGTTCCGTTCGAGTTGAAACATGCCTCTGAATTCACCTACGACCTAGTAGAGAGAGGCATTATCACACCGAGAAAGGAGTTCAAGCGTAAAGTAACATGGCATGACCCCTGCCATCTTGGCCGACATGTCACCCTGTCATTCAAGGGCGGAAAATCGATTGAAACCCCTGAGATCAAGAACTTTAGGCGAGAATGGTTCGAGAAGCCGCGGAAACTCTTGACATCGATTCCCGGGATAGAGCTAGTCGAAATGTATCGAATCAAAGAGGATTCTTGGTGCTGCGGGGCTGGCGGAGGAGTGAAATCGGCTTTTCCGGATTTCGCTTTAGAAACAGCTTATGAGCGGATCAAAGAAGCTGAAGCGACTGGAGCTGAGGCCATCGTCACCTCATGTCCTTTCTGCGTTAGAAACTTCAATGACGCAGTTAACCACTACGGGTCGAACCTGAAGGTCTATGAACTGATCGAACTCCTCGATATGGCAACTTAACGCAACCTAACGTGGACTGGCTAATTCAACTTGCCGACAGAACTCTCTACGGCTCTCACTAGTTCTTCCTTCCTAAGAATTTCGGACAGTCTCGCTATGTCGACATATGTTACTCTGTCTTCTACTATTGGTGGCAGAACGCTCCTAATCACTTGGTAAGCTTTCGCCGTTCCTTTCCCCAGCTTCTCAGGACCGCGTAGATCAATTGCTTGCACAGCACTAATCATCTCGATGGCGAGTATACATTCGACGTTTCTCAATATCTTCAACGCATTTCTTGCTGCAATCGTTCCCATGCTAACAATATCTTGGTTGTTGGCATTTGTGGGCAGAGATTGAACGCTTGCTGGATACGCCAATGTTCTGTTCTCAGCGGCTAACGCTGTTGCGGTATACTGCGTTCCCATCAACCCCATTCGGACACCCTCCTTGCCTCTAACCAAGAAGAGCGGCAAACCCTCATTCAAAGCATTATCCAACAGTCTTGCAGTTCTCCTCTCCGAGATATTGCCGACTGTCGTCAGCGACATACTAAGCATGTCCATCGCAGATGCAACAGGCTGCCCGTGAAAGTTGCCTCCATGAAGCGCTTCATCAGAACTTGAAAGTATAAGGGGATTGTCTGTTGCTGAGTTCATCTCAGTTTCTGTCACTTTGCTTGCAAAGGCGATGGCATCTCTGACGGCGCCATACACTTGCGGTGAACATCGGAGGGAATAGGCATCTTGAAGCTTGATATTTCGAATTTTCTGAGATTCTTTGCCACTCTGCTTACTGGTAGCTTTCTTCAGACTTGACACAAGTTTGCTTCCGCTCAGCAGTTTTCTAAAGTTTTCAGCACTTTCAATTTGGCCTTTATGAGGCCTAAGCAGATGGATCCTTTCATCGAAGGCATCTACAGCACCGTTCAATGCTTCGATACTCATTGAGGCTGCGATCTCAGCTTCTCTAACGAGCCAGTAAGAATCATAGCAGGCGAGCGCTCCCAATGCGGTCATTACTGAAGTACCATTTATGAGAGCTATGCCTTCCTTCGAGTCTAATCTAACCTTGTCGATTCCTTCTTTCCGTAATGCAGAGTCCGCCTCGATAACGTGTCCGTTGTATTCAACATTGCCCTCCCCCATCATGGCCAAGGCCATGTGAGCCAAGGGAACCAGGTCACCACTTGCACCGACCGATCCTATCTCAGGTATGACTGGATGTATGCCCTGATTGATCATGCTCATTAGCGTGTTCAGTAAGTGTGTTCTGACGCCTGAGTAACCTTTGGCGAGAACATTGGCTCTAAGAAGCATGATTGCTCTAACAGCGTCTCTTGGAAATGGGTTTCCGAACCCAGCTGAGTGGCTTCGGATTAGGTTCTCTTGAAGTTCTCTTACTTCACTTAGACGAACAGCTCTGTCGCACATAGGGCCGAAACCAGTTGTAATCCCGTATACCTTTCTGCCTTCTGATACCCATTTCTCAACGGTTCTCCTAGAAGATGTGACTCTACGTTTGGCTTCAGTACTCAACATCACGTGGCCGTTTCCACGCGCGACTGCAACAAGCTTCTCGATTGACAGCGAGTTACCATCGATGATTAACCTTTTTCTCATCTAAATCATTCCGCCCTTACAAGCTGGATATAGTGATATCTAGGTTCGGTATAAGAGTCATTAAGAATAAACGGCCAACTTTTGAAGGAAGTTTGACACAGCTCATCATCGCATATCTTATTAAAAGAGTGAATTCATTGAGAGATGACAAAGGTAGACGTTGATGAGTAGCGATGAGACCGCGAGACAATTGACGAATGCGATAGTCAAAGGCGATAGTTCGGCGACTGAAGATTTGGCAAAGCGTCTAGTGGAGAGAAAGAGATCAGTGACCCAAGCTCTAGACGCTATTGTCGATGCGATGAACATCGTCAATGACCTCCACAGTATTGGAGAGTATGATCATTCAAAGGTTTCCGCTTCTTCTTCTGCAACGCTCGCTGCGTTACAGGTGTTTGAACCGCAGCTTACCGTTGAGGAGAGTAAAGCTATCGGAACGGTGGTCTTAGGATGCATTCCAGAGGATTCGGTGGGCTTTGACAGAGCTATAGCCAGTTCGGTCCTGCGAGCGGCAGGTCTCAAGACGCTCAGTTTGCCAACCGCAGCCACGTATGAGAAGTTGACAAGCATCGCGAATCAGAATCAGTGCGATCTCGTGGTCTTGCTCATCAAGACTCATGAGGACGATCCGAGAGTTCGAACCCTAGCGTTAGAACTGAGAGAAAGCTTGGTTCAGAAGACCCTAAAGGTTCTCGTCGGAGGAAATTTACAGGCAGCTAGGATATGCCAAAAATACGGCTTTACGAACTATTTCAGCGACCTCGGAGACCTGGTTAGCAAAGTAACTGAGATCGTAATCAAAGAGCGAGAATCTCGCTAAAGTAACCTTATCAACTTGGGCTATTCGAGAAGTAGCAAGTCTAGTGCGTGGTTGAAGATTTCCTATCTGTAAGCTATGAATTCTTTCCCAAGTAGTTCGCGTGCAACGATAATCTTCATTATCTCTGTCGATCCTTCTGCCCACATGTAGGATCTAACTCCTCTCAGTCCCATTTCAACCGGGCACTCGGCGGTGAATCCGAATGCGCCGTACCATTGAAGTACATCATTCATCGCGTCGAAAGCAATCGTTGGAGCAAGCATCTTCGCTTCAGCCACAGCCTTTGTCACTTCAAATCTAGAATACTTGTTCTCTTTCTGCTCTTTCTCAAGCATCCACAACGCTCTGTATCCGAGAAGCCTAACTGCATCCGTCTTCGCATAGTGTTCTGCCAGTTTGAATTGGATCGCTTCGTATCTGCCGATGGGTTGCCCAAACGCTTTCCTTTGTTTAATGTAATCCATACCCAATTCGAGTGCAGCCGTCGTTGCGCCTGCGCATACCACTGAGATTATCGCTCTAGCATAGTCGAATCCTTCCATAGCCATGTAGAAGCCTCTGTTCTCCTCTCCTACGAGATTGTGGACTGGAACCTTAACCTCAGTCAGAGCGAATCCTCCAGTTGAGATCCCTTTTCTACCCCACTCTTCAACATAAGTCGGACTAATTCCAGGCGTCCCTTTCAATGGGACGTAAAAGAAACTCAATCCTCTCGTACCCCGTTCAGGCGCAGTCTTCGCGAGCGTTAGGAACCCTCCTCCTTCCTCCATGTACTTTACAACTTCTCTGACGCCGCTGATGTACATCTTCTCCCCGTTCAGAACGTACTCTTCTCCGACACGCCTGGCGATTGTCCGAATATTTCCAAGGTCGGATCCAGCGTCGGGTTCCGTAGTTGCTATTCCTAGGAAGGCCTTGCCCTTGGTGACCTTCGGCAGAATCTGTTCCTTGACTTCCTTCTTTCCGTATCTGTCGAGAATGTACCCCCAGGACGCTTGAACGAGGAAGAATACGGCTGTCGCGCATGTGACATCAGCTCTTGCAATCTCTTCTCCCGCTATGCCTGCCATCATTGGATCTGCTCCAGCGCCACCGTACTCCGGTGAGACCGTCATGCCGAGTAACCCGAGGTCCGCCATCCCTTTTATAACGTCGTCAGGTATCCTTTGGGAGTTCTCAATCTCTCTTGCTTTAGGAGCCAGTTTCTTTTGGCAGAACTCTCTGACCGCTTTCCTGAAAAGCTCCTGTTCCTCTGTGAACGTAAAATCCAACTAGTCGACCAGCGCGTGAACTCTCAGGCTTGTAGATATTTAAAGCTTAAAGAGTGCTGAATTCAAAAGTCGAAGGCTTGCGGACGGTCTGGTTCTTCTTCGCTATCGCTTTTCGAAGCGACTCTGTAATCGCTGGAACTACTTGGAAAAGGTCTCCAACTATTCCGAATGTTGCAACTTTGAAGATAGGGGCCTCAGGGTCCTTGTTGATCGCAACGATGATGTCTGAGGTTTGCATTCCAACAAGATGTTGAATTGCGCCTGATATGCCGATAGCTACATACAGTCTTGGTGCGACAGTCTTTCCTGTCTGGCCTATCTGTTGGTGATGAGGCAACCATCCTGCGTCCACTATAGCTCGTGACCCTCCGATAGCTGCTCCAAGAACCTGCGCAAGATCTTCTATCATCTTGAGGTTCTCAGGCGAACCGAGCCCTCTGCCCCCAGAGACTATTATTCTGGCTTCTTCAACCTTGATCATTTCAGAGCTAACTTCCTTCACTATGTCCAGAATCTTGGTTCTTATACTCTCAGGAACTAGGTTGATTTCTACTCGCTCAATCTTTGGTTCTCTGGACCAGTCTGGGTTGCTCTTCTTCATAACGTTCGGACGTACCGTCGACATTTGTGGACGCCTCTTTGGACAGACTATCATGGCCATAAGTTTGCCTCCAAAGGCCGGTCGTATCTGAACGAGGCGGCCTTCGTCATCTATGTCAAGTCCTGTACAGTCTGCAGTAAGCCCGGTTTGAATTCTAGCGGCGACGCGGGGAGCAAACTCTCTTCCAATCATCGTCGCTCCAAACAGTACAATCGACGGTTTCTTCTTCAATATCAGTTCGCTCAATGCCGTCGTATATCCGTCGGGTGTATAGCGTCCAAGCTGATCGTCTTCGAGAAGATAGACTTTATCTGCGCCGTAGGCGGCGAGAGGTTTAGCGAGATCGGATATTTTGTCTCCTATGAGAACCGCGGCAAGTTCTTCCCCGAGCTTTTCTGAAAGTCTCTTGCCTATTCCAAGGAGCTCGAACGATACAGGTCTCAGCTTTCCTTCTTGCTGTTCTGAAACCACCCAAACGTCTTTCGTTCCTTCTCGACTCACTGAGCCCCCTCCTCCTTTTCAAGGCTGATAATCCTCTGTGAAGCGAGAAAATCAACAAGTTTACCAGCAGCAGCATTGGGATCTGTAGACTGAATCACAACTCCTCCGCTACGAGGCTCGGGTATGAAAACCTTCAGGACTTGAGTCGGAGATCCTTTCAATCCGAAGACAGAAGTGTCTTCAGCGAGATCTGTTGCTGCTATTCTCCTCATCTCTTTCTTCTTAGCCGTAAGGATGCCCATTATCGAGGGTATCCTAGGCTCGTTCAGACCTTTGATAGCCGTCAAGAGAACTGGCAATTTTGATTCGACTACTTCGTAACCTTCATCCGTCTCTCTATGTGCGATCACCCTTCTGTTCTGAGTGTCAACCTCGACTTTCTTAACGCCAGCTATCTGAGGAATCCCCAAGTGCTCCGCGAGTTCCGGTCCCACTTGAGCTGTATCTCCGTCGATTGCCTGTTTCCCGCATAGGATTAAGTCGTAGTTCAACCTCTTTACGGCTTGAGCCAGAGTATAGGATGTGGTCCATGTGTCAGCTCCTGCGAAAGCCCTATCGGTTAGCAGGATGGCTCTATCAGCTCCCATGGCGAGACATTTCAAAAGGGCTTCTCTAGCCTGCTGAGGAC
>Ga0209725_1001235_pt1 | contig 14783 bp, 14 predicted proteins | sample I18A1metaG_FD_184145 | JGI IMG/M metagenome (GOLD analysis project Ga0209725, IMG submission 184145) | Lake sediment bacterial and archeal communities from Gulf of Boni, Indonesia to study Microbial Dark Matter (Phase II) - ​I18A1 metaG... | ecosystem: Environmental > Aquatic > Freshwater > Lake... | reverse complement strand
ACTCGTTCCACGTAAAACAACAAAGGGAGATCGAGAAGTTTGAAAAAGCGAGAGAGCTTGAATCAAGAATCAGTAGAGTCAGAGCCCATATAGAGCAGAATCTTCAGTCGACCGACCTGTCGAGACGCAGAATTGCAACCGTCTGTTATCTAATAGACAAATTGAAGCTCCGTGTCGGCGACGAGAAAGACAAGGATGAAGCGGATACCGTTGGCGCGACGACTCTCAGATCTCAACACATCAAAATAATGGGTAGCGGCCTCGTAAAGTTCGATTTTCTAGGTAAAGACTCAGTGAGATGGCGGAAAGAATTGGAACTGCCGGGCCCCGTCGTCGACAACCTACAACAACTTATGGCGAGTTCCCATTCAACAATCTTCAAGGGAGTAGACTCTGAAAAGGTGAAGCTTTTTCTAAGCGAAGTCGTTCCTAGTTTGACGGCAAAGGTCTTCAGAACCTACCATGCTTCAAAGGTTGTTAGAGAATACCTCGCGGGTACGAAAGCCAGAAGGTCCGATCCTGAGTACGCTAAGAAGCATCTGGCAACTATGGCCAATCTTCAAGCAGCAATCGTTTGCAACCATAAGAGAAAGATCCCTAAGAAATGGCGCGAATCATTAATGAAGAAGATTGAGAGGATTAGAAAGCTCAAGTCTCAGAGAACCAAAAAGTCGGAAGAAGCTGTAAAGGCGCTTAAAGTAAAGATTGAAACCGCTAAGGCAACACGTGAATACAATCTAGGTACATCCCTGAAGAGCTACATCGATCCACGAATCTACTATGAATGGGGAAAGAGAACCGACTTCGACTGGCGACTTTACTACCCTAAGACTCTTCAACGGAAGTTCTCATGGGTCGAAGAAAAGACTTAGAACTTGAAATAACAAATCCAGCCACTTAAGCGGCAGGTATTTTGAACTTTACCATTTGAGACAGAATAGGAATCACATGGACCTTAGAAATAGTGCCCTGTTTTCGTGGCTTTGTTCATTGGGACCGTAGGCAAAAAGGGCGCAGGAGACTTGCTTGAAGAATCTACTCATACTGAAGGATAGAAACTTCCAATTGGCAGAGGGAACTGATAGCTATGGAATGTCGACAAAATAAAACGTTCCTTATTGACAAAATGAAGGCCAGTAAATTTAGAAAAACCTAGGTTTTGAAATTCAAAAATACCCATGTTTTTCGAGATGCGTAGTCCGCTTACTCTGGTAACGCAGAATGGTTTCTGACTTATTTAACTGTACCATGCACCTCCCCAACCTCTTTGTAGCCTTCAGTCTCTATCTGCAATGTCGAGTGATCGATACGGTATCTCTCTGCTAGCGCGTTCTTGACCTCATTCAATATTTCATCAATCCTTCGCAGTTCGTTTCTTCGAACTATCAGATGTGCGCTAAGGTAATGCATGTAAGAAGTTATACTCCAGACATGCAAATCGTGAACATCAACAATCCCCTCAATGCTCTTGATAGTTTGAACCACTTCTCCTAGGCTGATTCCTCGAGGGGTTCCTTCTAGAAGAATGTTCAGAACGTCTCTCAACATCTTTCCAGTTCCGAATACTATTACGGCTCCAATTATTACACTGATGATTGAATCGATCGGATACCAGTGCGTGAAGAACATGACTGTGCCTGCAGCAACTACACCAACTGAAGACAATGCGTCTCCTACGACATGAAGAAACGCTGCCTTCACATTCAAATTCAACATCCTTTCATAGAGGACTGTGGCTGACACGAGGTTGGCAATCAAACCTATTGCAGCAATGGCTATCATCTCTAGGGTCTTCACTTCAGCGCCTGTCAGAATTCTGATGTAGGCTTCATAGAATATGTAGGACGCAACGGCCACCAGCGTAACTCCATTGGCTAATGCGGAAAGAATCTCAACCCGATAATATCCATACGTCTTGCCCGTTGTAGGCGGCTTCAGCGCCATAGTACCGGCCAGTAGGCACAGGCCAAGCCCTAGCAGATCTGTAAACATATGCCATGCGTCGCTGATGAGAGCCAAGCTATTCGAGACGAAGCCACCTACTATTTCAAGCATCATGATAGCTGAAGTAATCACTATCGCGATCTTCAAGTTCCTTTGCTCTTTGCCTCTGTCCACTGCAGCCATTTGAACACCATTGAAACTACAGGCCAGTACGAGCCTACAGACGATGGAAATGTATCTTCTTCGTTTCACTTGAACCTTCTTTAGAAAGCAGTGCTGTGCAGCTGGATCTTGAACCTTTTCGATTAAAAGACATAAATTCCTTCCCTGACGAAGTATGATATCTTGTTTGACGTTGCCTCTTTCATTGCCGTTGCTTGAATTGCTTGTGATCGCAATCGCTCCAGGAGTATTTCTACTATGGTTCTTCTTTCACAAGGATCGGTATGAACCTGAACCTTTGAGGCTACTCTTTCTCACCTTTATCTTGGGTGCGACTTCAACGATCCCTGCGATAATCGTCGAAATGTTCAGCTCTTCGTTGATCAGTGAACCTAAAGTTCCAATCCTCGAGCCTCTCCAGCTTTTTCTCTATCTTTTTACGAGTGTCGCGGTTGTCGAAGAGCTCTGTAAGCTTGGAGCTGCTCTTCCAGCATACTTCTCGAAGAGATTCAATGAACCTATGGACGGTATCGTCTACTGCGCAGCCTCAGCGCTAGGATTCGCTACAGTGGAGAATATTATGTATGTACTTCGGCATGGCTGGTTCACGGCTATAATACGAGCATTCTTAAGCGTACCCGGACATGCGTTCTTCGGCGCTACTATGGGTTACTATCTCGGATGGGCGAGGTTCTATAAAGGAAAGAGGTTCATCGCATACGCTGTTCTCGTTCCAGTCATTCTTCACACGACATATAATTTCATCTCAAGTCTAGGTTTGGGTATCATAAGCCTATTCTTTGCGGGATTACTGGTCTTCTACATGTACAGGCGAGTGAGCAGGCAGATAAAGGTCGCAGAGCAGGTTTCGCCGTTCAAACCTTCGATCAGCCCCGCTCCTCCTAGATTATATCAGCCTCCTCTCTGCCCATCATGTGGCAGATCAGTCAGCTGGATCCCTCAATATCATTCTTGGTATTGCTACAATTGTGCAAGATACGTCGTTTCAGTTACGGCGTATGAGAAGAGGTACTGTCACCATTGCGGGAATGAGATTCCGCCGGATGCTGTTTTCTGTTCAAATTGTGGGCTGAGACAATGAGTAACTATAGAACTAGGAAGATGTCGAAAGTGAATAACGTAAGTCTCTATAGAGGCGGATGCATCCTTCCGGTTCGATGAAATAGGCTGAACAAGCGGAGACGATCAAGAAAAACTGGCAGCTATGAATCGATTCTTGGCGTAAACTAGTAGAGCCAAGCCTTCACAGGTTCCGCTATCAATGATTTCAGCCGATCCCACGCGGAATCAACGTCATCGAAGTATAACCACACATCTCTTCCTCCAACAGTGTAGGTCTCAGTCTTCTCATCCCAAACTCTGTCGCATATATTGAGGCAGAATTTCTCCCTGAATCTAGAGACGAAAATGAAACCTCCGTTAGCAAACCCGTTAACATTCCCAAGCACCCTAATGCCTTCATCCTCATCAAGCGCTTCCATAAGCCTCCGCAAACCCTCTAAATTGTTAATCTCTTCCTCATGATACAAGGCGGTCATCTCAGTACGCCGTGAGTAGGCTTGAAGGGAGAAGCTCACTTTGGAGCTTTCACTTATGAACCTATCTCTCGCGCATGTCGTAGTTTAGTCATAGCCGCCCCACGGCATATTCTTATCCAAAGCTCAATGAGAAAGAAAGGCTGATTGAAATCTGGAATCAAGTGAAAAAGGAGCTTAGACGTATCTCCCACAGTAACGGCAGTACCATCTTCTGTACGGCGCTATATAGACTAGGGGCCTCCAGCAACGAGGACAATTAGCCATCCTGTATCCTGGATAGAACATCGGTGGAGCGGTATACCCGTAAGGCATCCAGGGATAGTAGGCTGCAGGATAAGGTCTTCTCCTCGTCAATACAATCGCCGGCACCACTAGCACAGGCAGTATCACTCCGAACAGTATGACTACCAAAATCAATGTCGTCATATCCGTTGGGAAGAGCGGAGGCAGAACCGGAGTAATCTTTGTCGTAGCGGTTGTAGCTGTCGTGGTCGTTGTAGGCGTGGTCGTGGCTGTCGTAGCCGTAGTCGTAGGCGTCGTTGTGGTTGTGGTCGCCGTTGTCGTAGTCGGAGTAGTTGTAACTCCTACCAGCACATATGTGGTTGAGGTTACCGACGTAGTCTTCGTCGCTACAATCTTTGTCGTCGTCGTTGTTCCCGACTGAGTAATAGTTGTTCCCTTAGAGGTGACGTTGTACCAAGTCATGGTCCTAGTAGTTGTAGATATGAATGAGGTGCTGGTTCCAGTAACCTGAACCGTAACAACTCCAGCTGTCTCAGTAGTTGTGCCAATATACTTGGTCGTTGTCGTCGTTACCGATTTAGTAGTTGTACGTGACGATTTTAGCACAGGATTCGTTGCCCAACTTGTAGTGACATACGATGTCGAAGTAGATGTTCCGTTCACAGTGCTTACGAACGTTGTTTGAGTTGTCGTAAATGTGGTTGTATAAGTGGTAGATGTGGATGAAACGTCTGACAGTGAAAGTCCGCTGATAACTACTAGCAGTAGGAAAACTGCAATGAAGATCTTCCTTCCCAGACTCTTTTCGAAGGGCATGTCACTTCATTCCTACGGGACTTTCTCGCAAGGTTTACTTCCCGGCGAAATCCGTTGACCTCACAGAATAGAATCTCAATGTAAGCAAATATTAAACTTGCCGTATCTCCCGTCATATGGGTAACGCAGAGCAGGAAACATGATATCTACATGTAGAATATGATAGTAGCTTTAGCGAGCCTCTATCCTATCGCTTCGGAAGTGGATCCAATGCCAAACGGAGCTAAACATTGGAGTCGTAACAACCGTATTCTCATCGACCTTGTTATCGGCACGACCGTACTGTTCGCGTTTAATGTTTGGGAGCATCTTCCAGGGATCATCCCGAATCACTATTCAGACATAATTAGCGTCTTCTGGAGAGATGGGGTAGGCCGTGGAGAGCATCTGGTTCCTTACTTGCAGTTCACATTTGAGTACCCAGTAATAGTCGGAGTTCTAGTATACGTTTCCTCTTTCTCCAGAGCTTTGACTGGAAACTTCATGACAGCCATGAATTATTATGTGCTCATAATGGATGGCTTCCTCTTCCTGTTCACTATTGGAACAGTTCTACTCTTACGCAGAATATGTATAATATTGAATGTTGAGGAGACGAGGATCTGGAAGTGCTTCCTGATCATGCCGACATTCCTAATGTTCACGGTGTACAATTGGGACATTATTGCGGTATTCTTCTCTGTACTATCGATCTACTTGTACATGAAAGCGAACAAGCTTGGGTCGGCAGTAAGTCTAGGCTTGGGCATAGCGGCCAAACTCTATCCATCCGTGCTGCTACCAGTCTATCTTGTTGAGGAGAAATCTTGGAGAGAGCGATTCAAGTTCATATTCACAAGCCTTGGAGTCTTCGTGCTGCTGAACGCGCCTTTCATCATCTTGAACTTCGAAACATGGCTTAGCACATGGACATACCACATGGAATGGGGCATCGAAGACTCTTGGCTGATCTACTTCTTCAAGCAGATGGACCCATTTGCTCACTATTTCGGTTTGGCGGTTTTACTCTACCTAGTCTATAAAGGGTTGATTCAAACTAGCAAGAAGCTGTATGAATCTCAAGCTGAGAGACTGATAGAAAGATGTTGGTTGATGAGCGTAGCTTGGCTCTTCGGCTCCTATGTGGCAACGCCTCAGATGGCGCTTATGCTCCTGCCCTTCTACACCTTGATCCCGACGATCCCGCTTCTCCCAGCCTACATTGCTGATGTTCTAAACGCATTGATCATAGTTCTATGGTTCATCAGCTCAGCTGTCATAGGAGACCCGCTCTCACCGAACAGTCCAATACAATATATCGCAGCGAGCAGACAATTGATCTGGCTTGGCATGTTCATCTACTGCCTCTACAAGATACAGATCACTAGCTTAGCCAAGACCTTGTTCAAACGCATCGAGAAATGAGGGGAGACGCGTGAATCTCAAAAAACTGTTTGCAGACTTGGAGTTCGCCCCAAGAACCGACAGTTACGATAGAGCCTTCCTCTACCTGCTGACATTGAGTCTTATACTCAGAATAGCTTGGCTAGATCGTCCAATTGGCTCACTGATCTTCGACGAGAAGTACTACGTCAATGTAGCTAGGATAATTCTTGGGCGACCTCATGACTCTGACGTGTATCCTGACGCCGTGCTGGGAGTCGATCCTAACCATGAGCACCCACCCTTAGCTAAACTGACAATAGCCTTCTCGATGCTTGTCTTCGGCGACAACGCATATGGTTTCAGGCTTCCAAGCGTGATCGCAGGAACAGTATCCATCTTCATATTCTACTTATTGATGAAGAAGGTGTCGAGGAATCGAACTCTAGCCTTAGTCTCTTCTTTCCTCTTCAGCTTTGACAACCTGATCTTCGTACATAGCCGGATCGCGACTTTGGACATATTTATGCTGGCTTTCATGTTGATAGGCTTCTACTTCTACTTTGCAAAGAGAACGTTTCTGAGTGCGGCTGCACTCAGCCTTAGCACTTTAAGTAAGATAGGTGGTGCATACGGTTTCGTAACAATCCTTGTTTATCACCTCTTGAAGAAACCCGGCGAATCTGAAGTTGTTGAAGGAAGCTCTCAGTGGAGAGTGAAACTAGAGTGGTTGGAAAAGTTCGGCATAGCCTACGCAGCCTGTTTCATGGTCCTCTTAACGATCTTGGATAGAATTTGGGGAGGATACGAGAACCCGCTGGAACATCTCTCCTTCATCTATAGCTACACTTTAGCCCTATCCCGCCCTGCTCTCACTGGAATAGAGAGTTACCCTTGGCAATGGCTGATAAATGAGGTAAAGATACCCTATCTCACCGTCGCGGAGAGCGTCTACGCAGACCATACACTACTTTCAACTTACGTCTCAGTAGCATTTGTCGGAGCGATGAACCCTTTCATCCTCTTCTTCACCATACCGTCCACGGCGTATATGGCCTATCTCTACAGCTCGAAAAAAGACAACTTTTCCCTATTCGTTCTTGCTTGGTTCTGTTGCACCTACCTTCCTTTCTATCCGATGTCGATAATCGGACATAGAATAAGCTACATCTTCTATTTTCTCAATACAATCCCAAGCGTCTGTGCAGCTGTAACTTCTCTTATCCTAGATCAAAGACCGCCGAAGATCTTGATCGCTGTATACCTGATAGCTGTAATCGCGGGTTTTGTTCTGCTTTTTCCTTTCAAGAAGATACCATGAGATAGCAGCCTTAGGCCTGTCGGAAGAAAACTTCGTAGAAAAATGATTTGAGCTCAGAGTTATCTATTCCGAAGGCGAATTACAGTCGTAGAAGATACTTGAGGACGATTGAAGAAATGCCTGCATCCCTCAATCAGCTTGGATTAGCCAAAGGCCATGTATACGAGATGATCCTGTCAACATACGACATGGATGGAAAATCAACCGCAGCTCCCATGGGTATCATACCGAAAAGCTCGAGAAGATTCAATATCCGCATATCTAAAAAGACTCTGACTTTCAAGAATCTGAAGAGATGGAGGTGCGGTGTTGCCAACCTCACAAATGACCCGGAGATTTTCTACAGGACAGCATTCAAACAAACCTCCGGATTTAGATCGCTTGAAGCTATATGGTTTGAAAAGGCAAGAGCTGTCAAAGCTCCCCGACTGAGATCTGCAGATGCAAAAATAGAGTTCAAGATAGACAAGATTGAGGGTCTTAACGACCTACGATCCAGAATGACATGCGAGGTTGAGCACATCGATCTTCGGAGAACCCTGCCCACTGGGTATTGTAGAGGAGAATTTGCAGCAATCGAATGTATCATCCATGCGACGAGAATTCAACAATATCTTTTTGACGGCAGGATTGAACATGCAGAGAAGCTGATCGGTTTGGTGAACTACTACAAGGATCTCGCGGAAAGAGTTTCTCCCGGTTCAAAGTATGTTTCAATAATTCGTCTGATCTGCCGTCAGATCGATAGATGGAGAAGATCCGATGGAAGTCTACGTTAGGACCCCTTCAAGATTGCATTTCTCTCTAATAGACATGAACGGCCAACTAGGTAGAATCGACGGGAGCTTGGGCTTAGCTCTCAACTATCCAAACGTTGTCATACAGGCGTCTAAGAGCGAAGAGATTATAGTCCAAGGAGAAGAATGCGCATCCGTCGATAAACTTGCATCGGTATTTCTGAGACAATTCAAGATACCTACTGGAGCTCAAATCGAAGTCAAGAGCACAATTCCGAAGCATGTTGGATTGGGCTCAAAGACCCAGCTATCTCTTGCGGTCGCCTCCGCGCTCTCAAGAATATATGGGATCAAGAAGACAACGAGAGAACTAGCAATCATAATGAAGAGAGGAGGAACTTCGGGAATAGGCGTTGCAGTCTTCGAGAAAGGCGGGTTAATCTTGGATGGCGGCCACAGTTTCGGCAGAGATGGCGAAAAACAATCCTTCCTTCCATCCAGCGCTTCGAAGGCTCACCCTGCGCCGGTACTGGTTCGATATACGTTTCCAGAAGATTGGTTCTTCGTCATAGCTATACCGCATATTCACAGAGGAGTGCATGGGGAAGATGAGATCCGTGTCTTCAAAGAGCGCTGCCCGATAAATGCGGCTTACGTTGACAAGGCATGCCGAATCGTTCTCATGAAGCTCCTCCCCGCGCTTCTTGAAAGAGATATCGAGAACTTTGGTTCCGGTCTAACGGAACTGCAGGACGCTGGTTTCGCAAGTGCTACGAAAGACCTGATGCATCCTGTCGTAAGGAGATGTATACAGTTCATGTTGAAGAAAGGAGCCTATGGAGCTGGTCAGAGTTCATTCGGCCCCTCAACCTTCGGATTGGTCCAGGGTGAAGATGAGGCGGGGAAGCTTAGAGACTTGGTGGCAGATTTCCTTGAAGAAACGAGTAAGGGAGATGTCTTCTACACTTCCGCTAACAATAGAGGAGCTACGATCAAGATCATTTAGAGGATTCCATATGAAAACGCTTGTAGTAACTGGAACCTTGGCGTATGGAATAGTTAGAAAGTACGTTGAGGAAAGTCGCGTTGAGGCTGAAGTCGTCTCTCTTCCAACACAGGTTGCAGCGCTGATGTCCATTAACTATATTTCAGATATGCTTGAATCGAGAGACCTGTCGAAATTCAAACTTGTTTTGGTGCCAGGACTTGTGGCTGGAGATGTTTCACATGTAGCGGAGAGACTTGGGATACCGACCTACAAGGGTCCTAAGCTAGCAGCAGACTTGCCGTTAGTCCTCCAGCAGCTTGGCAAAGTTAGACTGTCCACAACGAGGCCTGCATGCGAGTTGTTGCAATCCCTACTCGAGAAAGAGGCTTTGAAACAGTTGGAGCTATTGCAGAAGAAGACACGCAGGCTTGCAGTGAAGAAGCTGGGGATCCAGATCGGAAAAGGAAAAAAGGCTGTTTGGATTGGAACCTCTTTCCCACCGTGCGTCTTGGCTGAAATCGTAGATGCATCGACGCTATCCAGATCCGAGTTGAGTAGGAAGGCTAGAAACTTTGTGGAATCAGGAGCTGAGATAATAGATATCGGGATGGTGGCGGGCGGAGGAAATCCTTCGAAAGCGAAGTTTGCGGTCAAAACCGTTCGAAAAGCTATCTCAACACCGACAAGTATCGATACCAGCGACGCTGAGGAGATTAGAGCAGCGGTAGAGGCAGGAGCAGACTTTATACTAAGTATAAACGCTGAAAACATGAAGGATGTTTCAGAGTTTGCCCGTGAGACTCCTGTTGTGGTAACTCCGGCTGATGAGACTCGGAAGTGTCCAACCCATCTCGATGAGAAAATTGAGCAACTCGAAAGAAACCTTGAGCAAGCGAAGCAGTTGGGTTTCAAGAAGTTAATAGCCGACCCGATACTTACACCGATCTTCACGCCGAATCTTACGGAGTCTCTTGTGGCATATTATCGCTTCAGAGAGAGAAACCCTGAAATTCCAGTAATGTTCGGCGCAGGAAACGTGACGGAGCTTATGGATGGAGACTCGATCGGAGCAAACCTATTGCTAGCTTCAATCGCGTTCGATTTGAATGCGAACATAGTATTGACCACAGAAGCGAGTAACAAGACTCTGGGCTGCGTAAGAGAGTTATCGACAGGCATCAAGATGGCGATGCTTGCTCGTGAGAGAGCTTCACCACCTAAAGATCTCGGGCTGGATCTTTTGGTGATTAAGGAGAAACGGAGGAGAGAGGACTATTATGAACGCCCGATTAAGAAACGCGCCAGAGAAATGTCGGCAAGGAAGAGGGAGTTCGTATACGATCCGATGGGATGCTTCAAAGTGGCTGTTGACAGAGATAGAAGATGCATACTGGTTTCTCACTACAAGTACAGTCGAGAAAAACCGGATGCCGTTATCAAAGGAAAAGACCCTCTGGAGATATGTACAACCATAATCGAGAACGAGCTTCTATCAAGGTTCGATCACGCAGCCTACCTCGGGATAGAATTGACGAAAGCGGAGATCGCACTCCAAACGGGAAAGAGTTACGTTCAAGATGATGAGCTACTGTTTTGAATAGAGCAATCGACTTTCAGTCAGCTCAGGAAGTTTTATAAAACGCTATGTAAAAAAGTACACCGCTTCCCGAGGAGCGAGATTTGCAGCTCTTTAGAGGTCAAACAGCGAGAACACTGGCATTCACAGCAACCTTTGGAGTTCTCTACATGGTCTTCAGAATGATCCCTACGTTTCCGATGATAGGAGCATCTGGAGCTGCTTTCTCTACATCGGATATGATTGCGCCACTATACGGAATCATACTCGGACCTTATATTGGCGCCTCATCAATTGCCCTAGGCACTTTCATAGCTATAGCGTTCGGTCGCCCACCCGTCTTCCTCGGCCTCGACTTTCTCCCGGCAGTAATGAACGCACTAGTAGTAGGGTTCCTCGTGAAGAGGAAATGGGTTCTGTCAGCAATCTTCTACATCGTTCCACTCCTACTCTTTTTGGCACATCCTTACACTATGCTGCTTGTTCCGATCTCTAATCCAAGTTCAGGGATAACTTACTACGTGCCCTTCGCGTGGGTCCATCTCATAGCATTCATAGTACTAATTTCACCTCTAAGTAGGAGAGCTACAAATTGGGTGACTGGATCATCTGTATCGCGGCTGCTCCCCGGTTTAGCCATCTTATCCTTCATCGGGACATTCGCTCAACACCTAACAGGAAATCTCCTATTCGAAACAATTCTAGGAATGTATTTGAACATAATCAAGCCTGAAAGCTTCTCCCTTATATGGAGAGCAATCTTCTGGGTCTACCCTATTGAGAGAACGGTGATCGTCATCGTGGCAACCATCTTCGGCACCGCATTGATAAGAGCGCTAAGAGCTACAGGGCTCTCAAACTTCATCTTCACATAGCCGCTAGATTTACGGAATCCTAATACCTGAAGCCTCCGACAGTTTCTTTGGCAGAAGTTTTGCAAACGCCCCTTAGCTTCCTGACCGCAATGTTGACAGAACCTTGTGAGTTGCCTTCCACATTTAGAACAGAAGCGTGTATAATATGATGTAGGAGATCCGCAGTACGGGCAGTCAGAAGTCTCAATAGCCGAGGACAATTTTCAATCTAGCTACATTACATATGGAAAAAGCTTTAGAATATTCGGTTTAAGCAATCTCCTTAAAATCTGGCGCAACATTGGAAACGCATTAGAAGGGGCTAGACCTTGGCGATCGATCTCGAAAAATTCAGAGCATCATTAAGGTCTATCTATTATATTGAGGGCATAGGTCTATCATCGAATGTTTACGTGATTGGTGAGAAAGAGATCACCTTGATAGACACAGGCGCTGGAGATGAGATGAATAGACTCAAAGAGACTATGGAAAGATCAGGTTTGAGTGTAAGGGATGTATCTAAGGTTGTCTTGACGCATTCTCATCCTGACCACACAGGCGGATTGACTGATCTGATTATGGCAAGCTCGCCCACTATACTCATCCATCCAGTTGAAGCTGAATACTTCGATCTTGATGATGCATCGATCATGAAAGTAGTTGAAGGAGACGTGATAGAGACATCTGGCCGCAGGTTGACAGTCATTCATACTCCTGGCCATACTGCTGGAAGCATCTGCTTGTATGATTCAGATAATAGAATCCTGTTCTCAGGAGATACCGTCTTCACGAACGGGGCATTCGGGAGAACTGACTTGCCTACAGGGAACGCAAGAGCGATGAAGGAATCTCTGAAGAGATTGACTGGATTCAATGTAGATTCGCTGCTTCCGGGGCATGAAGAACCTGTGCCGGAGAACGGAAACACTCATGTAAAACTCTCATATGAAATGGCGAGGGCCTACTTCTGAGAAAAGCGCTATTGCGGCATTCGCTATGCATATTCAATCCAGTATGATTTGCCTGAGGCCAATACCTCTTTCTTCCATATGGCTGCTTCTCTCTTCACTCTATCTACAGTCTCGACCAAGGCTGGAAAGACATCTCTTCTGGTAGCTCCTGCAACAATAACGAATAGGATCGGATCGCCAACCCCAAGTCTACCAACGATATGATGGATAAGAACGTCTACCACGCCTGGGCGACTCTTAACATCATCAGCTATCGCCTGAAAAGCTCTCTCAGCTCTTTCAGCGTAAGCCTCCAACTCAAGCCTCTTAACCCTCTTCTTAGCCTTAGTGTACCCTCTCACAAAGCCTATGAAGCAGGCTACAGCTCCAACTTCATCGAACCTCCTGTTCGACCTGGCAAAATCGATCAATCTTTGAATTGAGATCCCCTCTTTCCTGCTTACGCCGACATTCTTCAAAAACCGGTCCCCAATCTTAGAGGTAACGCCTCATTAATCTAAAAGCTTGCAGTTCCGGTAGCGGTTCAAGCGACCGGTTTCTGCCTAAGAAACGTTTTTACATATGTAAAGGGCCTTTACATATGTAAAGGCCCCTCGCCTCGGACAAGAAGGCCCTAGAATGTCTCATCTTAAGAGAGAGGTTATCACCAGCTCCAGGATCAGCCCTGAGCTTTCACGCCTTCTCATCAATAGTGGAATTGAACGTATCAGGGCATGTATTCAATGCGGTACCTGTACAGCTTCATGCCCTTCAACAGGTAGAACAGCCTACAGAACGCGAATGCTCATGAGAAAGATCCTCCTCGGATTGAAAGAAGAGACTCTAGCGAGTGAGGACTTGTGGCTTTGTACCACTTGCTACACCTGCTCAGAAAGATGCCCTAGGAAGATTGAAGTCACAAACGCCATCCTGCTCCTGAGGAATCTAGCTGTAAGAGAGGGTTTCATGCTTGGACCACATAGGGATGTCGCGAGATACCTGATAGCTCACGGACATGCTGTGCCGATAGATGAAGAAACGAAGAAGAAGAGGGAGAGGTTAGAACTTTCAACTTTGCCTCCAACTGTACACTCATTTCCGGCGGCTCTGAATGAAGTTCAGAAGTTGCTCAAGATCGCTGGGTTCGAAACGCTTGTGGGACATGGTGAAAAACAAAGGTGAAGTATGCATTCTATCTAGGATGCATCGTCCCAAACAGGTATCCTAACATTGAGAAAGCTACGCGAGTTACTTTACCAAGACTGGGTATAGAGTTAGACGACATGGAGGGTGCTTCTTGTTGTCCAGCGCCTGGGGTAATAAAGTCGTTTGATAGGTTGACTTGGCTGCTGCTTTCAGCTAGAAACCTGTGTATCGCAGAGGAGATGGGATTAGACATCCTTACCCTATGTAATGGCTGTTACGCGACGCTCAAGGAAGCAAATACTATTCTAACTGGAAACGAGAAAGAGAGACGAAAGATCAATGAAATGCTTTCTACTATCGGACGTAAATTCAATGGCTCCATAAAGGTGAAGCACGTAGGCGAAGTACTGTACCGCGAAGTAGGTTTGGATGCGATAAGAAGTTCTGTTAAACGAAGACTCTCAGTAAAGGTTGCTGCTCACTATGGATGCCATATAATGAAACCCACAGACCTTAGAGAATGGGATACGATAGAACGCCCGACCTTTCTCGACGAAATGATAGAAGCTACCGGTGCCTCCAGCGTTCCTTACAGAAACAGAATGATGTGTTGCGGTGCAGGAGGTGGACTAAGATCCGGCATACTGGATGTTGCGCTCGATATGCTTCGCGAGAAACTTGAAAACATGAAACAGGCTGGGGCCGAGTGCATAGTCGACATCTGCCCGTTCTGCCATCTCCAATTTGATGCTGGTCAAATTCAACTTGAACAGAAATTCAAAGCAGTCTACAACATCCCTGTAGTGTACTACACTCAATTGTTAGGGCTAGCGATGGGGCTGTCAGAGAATGAAGTCGGATTGAAAATGAACAAGGTTGCCGTCGCCAACCTCTTTGAACCTGAAAAGATTTGACGTGAAAGACCATGAGTCCCCCCAGAACTCCATTGTCGCCTGCACAGAAGCTCAAGATCGCTGAGGTTGAGATAGTCGTGATAAATGATAGATGCAAAGGATGCGGCTTCTGCATCGAGCTTTGCCCAAAACATGTTCTCGACTATGAAACTAGACTGAACATTCGCGGTGCTCATCCACCCTACGTGAAAAATGAAGAATGCGTTGGATG
>Ga0209725_1001234_pt1 | contig 14786 bp, 15 predicted proteins | sample I18A1metaG_FD_184145 | JGI IMG/M metagenome (GOLD analysis project Ga0209725, IMG submission 184145) | Lake sediment bacterial and archeal communities from Gulf of Boni, Indonesia to study Microbial Dark Matter (Phase II) - ​I18A1 metaG... | ecosystem: Environmental > Aquatic > Freshwater > Lake... | reverse complement strand
CCATAATATGGACTATTGGACACAGTAACCGCTCTGTAGATACCTTTCTAGAGTTGCTATGAGGCATGCATACGTTATCCTTTAGAAGTTAAATTTGCATCCGAAAATCTCCGGACCTTGTTTCCAAACGTAGTCAGAAAAGTCCATGAATAGCTCTACGTATCCAAGGTTTTTGAAGCCTTGTTTGTATAGGAATTTTATAGTTTTCATGTTTCGTGCCACCGGTCTTACGTTGAGAAGCCTCACTCCGATTTTGCGGGCTTCAGAAGTGACAGTTTCTATCAGTTGCTTTCCTATTCCTTTGCCGCGGTAGGCTTTGCAAACTATGAGAGGCTCTATTTCAGCTTCGTTTCCCTCAACAATTAATCCGACAAACCCAACCACCCTAGAATCATCGATAGCTACCAAAAGCCTTTCTGAACCAACCTTGGCCAAGTGTTTATCAAAGTAGTCTTCTGGACGTTCTCCGCCAATGGTTTGGTCTTGATAGATTTGACGGTGCCACTCGGTTAGCTCTCGCCACAAAGAGCGGCACTGCCCTCTATCATCTTTCTGATAATGCCGAATGATAAGAGACATCGACATTGTTTCACTCAAATTAAAAGTAGATTACTTTTTATCTTAAATACTACTCGTTTTTCAGATAATACGGGTGAAAGTTTGCATATATCCGAGTTTCAGAAAATGATGCACCGCCTATATTTCCATAGAGATTCAAAACGCGGTACAGTGGGAACGTACAATTGGCTTGTGGACGAAGTGAAAGAACTAGAGGAAGCACTGGAATCGAATGACAAAAAAGCATTGGAAGATGAATTCGCCGATGTCATCGCGTGGTTAGCTTCGCTTGCAAACATCACCAACGTAAACCTTGAAGAAGCAGCGCGAAACAAGTATGATAACAAATGTCCAAAGTGTAAGCACTCACCTTGCCAATGCACTTTTTAGCTCAAGTTCACTAAACGCCTCTGCCCTAAACCAGTAATCGTCCAAATATGTGGTTTACTACCTTTTCGCTCAACTATCCCCTCCTCCTCCAAAAGCCTTAGATGGTGCATAACAACTCCGTAATGCATTCCTGTTTCTTTGGCTATGGTTTTAGCGTCAACAGAACACTTATCCAAAACGTTCATTATCCGGGTTCTAGCCTGAAGACCAAGCCTGATATTTTTTATATTCGATAAGTAAGCCTTAGGATGATAAGCCTCTTTGAACATTTTCACCAAGAACAATTATGCTAATGCCTTAGAAAAGTTTTCTTAAACAAAATCTGTTAAGCTTATTTGCTTTGGCTTTTTACCCTCAAACAGAGCATTAATCTCCTCTTTCATAAGCAAAAGCCTTTGAGCATAATACCGCGGCAACCCATATTTATCAATCAAATCCTGTGCTGCCTCTAGGTATTTTTCGATGCCACCGCGGTAAACGGTTAAGCTTAATTGGTCACCGCATGAAGAACATACACCACGTAAAGGTAACCGTCGAAAACGTCTGCTACATGACTTGCATCTAAAACCTTGCGTTGAAAATGCCCGTAGGTTTCCTGCGATGTCTCGCATAAAGTGTCTAGTTAAAACTTTTAAGGCAACTTTTTCAGCGTCTACGGCTTCAATTTTTTCAGCCAACTCAAGTTGGCTGTTCAGCTTTTCCACCATTGTTTTAAATCGTTTGTATGCACTTTCAGCATTTCCCATGTTGATATTAGAAACAGGCGTCGTAAATTTGAAGCCTTCAAACTGTGCCTCAGTGCCAAGCCGATACTCAATAAGGTCTATGAGGCGGCTAACATGTCTTGCTTCAACATTTTCCCATGTTTTCTCATAAAACTCAAGGGGGTAAACATCGGCAACATCAACATCATGCACTTGCCTCTGCACCTCTTGCGTATTAACGATTGGAATTAGGAGCAGCGGAGCATCCATTATTCCGCCTATTTGCGCTGGCAAGTAACCACGCGAAAAGTCAAGAAGGGTGTCTAACGCCAGCATTAAAGCGTCTTCGTCGCCGTCGCAATCCCTTCGTTTGGCTGAATGCCAAATTGGATGGGCATAACAGACGTTTAGATTTGTGAAGCCGATGGCGCGACCTAAAATGCCAACAGAAGTGTGAGGAGCTAAGCCAACAACCAAATGCCCAACAAGGTCTTCCATCCGCTTGACATTGTAGTAAGGTGGAAGCCCATAAACCTTCATTAACATCTCATCTATGAAGTTCGCAACTCGTATGAAGTATTCTACACATTTCATGGGAATGACAACATCCTGAAGCTTTAGTTCACATATCTGATTTGAATCCGTTAATGGCGTGCCATAAACGTCTTGAGCATAGCCGAGCTGTCTAAGCTTTTCAACTGGAACCACAATCTCAGCGGGCTTAAAATGCGTCAGTGGAGCATTTGTGGAATCGAAACGTGTTGTTCCATCCTTGTAGACTGATAAATCATATTTTGCACGTAAAATACCCTTTTCAATAATTTCTGGAGTCTTCGTTTCATTTGTTAAACCTTTTACGCCCTTTAAAACCTTAGGCATAGAAACTCCTAGACGACTACATGTGCGCTCAAGCAATTCCCTGAAATTAACAACTTGCCTTTGATATTTTTTAGCGGGCAATTTACAGATTGGGCACTCATCCTCCTTCAAATTTTTCCCGCAACGAGGACAAGCCTTCTCATAAACTGTTTCAGAGCCACAAACAGGACATTTAACCCTAAAAGTGTAAGTATTACAAATTAGGCATTTACGTTTAACAACTTCAAGGACAACAGGCTCTTTTTTCGCTGCTTCCACAATATCTCTTTGGGCGCCCCCAGCTAAGCCAACTGGAAAAAGAACATGAACAAGGGGCTTCATCTCACGTCGCTTGGCTTTTTCCGGTCTTCCCATCCGTGCACCTACGAGTGTTGGAGCCTTTTCCCTAACCTGCACATCAGACAATAAACTAATTGCCTCTAAAAGAGATTTAGCAGAAGAAAAGTCCACATTCTTGGACGAGCCATAGCCAAGGCAAAACGCGAATGCACAGGCATCATCGCCTTCAATAATAATTTTGCCATCCAAAACTTTGTGTGGCAGACATAATGCCTTCAAAGCCCTCTTTACATTTGCCTCCATTCCACCAACAATTTTGCTGACAGCACCATTTTCATAAGGCACTTCGGAGTTAAGAAGCCATTTTATTAACATTTGAAGCTCGTCAATTGAGGAAAGGTTTGACCAGAAAAATGTGAAGGCTGGGTGAAGAGGCACATGCAACGTTAACGATAAGGATATAGCCTCCTTAACGCTGGGCTTGTTAGCGAATGGACTTTCCAAAAAAGCTTTCAGCCTTTCTGCAGGAATGTTAATGGCTTTTGCGGCAATTTCAACGTCTCCATTGAATCTTCCCGCAAGAGTTTTTAGCAGGTCCTCAGCCCACCACTCTTCAACATAACCGGAAGGTGCAAGAAGTTTGCTATTATACAAAAAGTCTCCGAAGCTAATTAAAATGTCACCCAAAAAAAGGATTTTCTCGATTTCACCTTTTATATCTTTGAAATTTTCAACGGAGACGCGGACAACGGAACCGTCTTTTAACAGAACGATAGGTGGCTCCACGGAATCGACCGGAACAGCAATGCCGCCCTTTCCCGGAAGCTCTAAACGCAGTTGCGTACCTGCAGCCAGAAAACCTTGAAGCACAAGCATCGTAGCCGGATGGATGCCCACAGCAGCTAGACCTGTGTTCCGTGCTCTACCGTATCTTAAACGAAAACCGCCGCGTCTAGAGGGAAACGAAAATACTGGACGCCCAGCAATAACATCATCCATAAAACCAGCGGACTTTCTCTCAGATTTTTTACGAAACTCCTTGAGCCAATCCCATCCTTGAATCTCAAGCTTCTCGATGATTGCCAAAACCTTTAAAGCACGCCCAATAACGCCGTCATTTACAACCCTAAGCGCTCCGCCCCTCACGCGGTTGGTCTCTATCCGAGGAAGATTTCGAAAAGAAGAAACCTCAACGGGGTCCGATTCAGTGCCGGTTACTTCAACCGGAAGCCACTCAAGCGCCTTCCGCAACTCTTCATCTGAAACATGGTATTGAAAGCGACTTACAGAACGTTCGTAAAGCCTCATCTCTTCAATGAACCGTGATATCTCTTCCTCTGTAGGTTTATAACGATCAAGTCCTGAAAGTCGCCTAACGAAATCTCCAACAACTAGCGTTAATGCTTGATCTGTTCCGCCAGCAGACCTTATTGGCCCCGCAAAATAAATAGCAAGGTAACGTGTCCGGTCACGGTTAGTTTTAATTTTTACTTTGGCTACTCCTTGCAGAGGTGCAGCAGTGAGCCCCTCTGTAAGAACTGCAAGGGCCGTGCGTATGGCTTGCTCAGCCGCAGCTTCAGCCTCCATATGTCCAAATTTGCCATAAACAATTTCTTCAGCAATTTTAAAGGCTAATTCTTCCCTTGGAAGTTTTGCACTCAACTCTCTGATGCTTTCAGCGACACCCTTTGGTCCTACAAGTCCTTCTACAAGGTCAGCTAGGTCTCTCGCAATCCTGCATTCTGTTTTTAATGCTGGGTCAAGTCCTTTTTCCCTGGCTTTTTCACTTATCGCGTATAGTTGTATGAGCTTGCTTTCCAGATTTTCTACATATTGCCGATATGTTTGACTCATTGGGCTGTTCAATGTATGCCTCCTCAAACTCTTGTATTTATTAGTTTATCTTGTTTTTCTCAAATAAAAATCAAAAATTGTCTCTGCTGGAAACCTTTACTCCGTGTGAATTCTACACAAAAATAGTGTGCCCCATTTTTCCTTTGAGTGGCCAGTTGACTTCTGATAAGCTTCTATTGCAATTTTGCTTCGCCTACCAACGCATTCTTTACAGCACATATGCCTTAAATTAGATGGCCCATCACATACTCCACAGTTAAGTATCAATACCTCGCCTAAACTTCTCAGCGTCGCCCAAGCATATTCCTGCTCATCATATTGCGGTTCGAAATCCGGCCAGACATCGTAGATGTTTTCATCTTCCAAAATTTTCTTTAAAGCGTTAAAATAGTTTTCAAAAGCCGTCAAATAACTGTCACATCCTAAACCGCTTTATGCCCTCTACAATTTCGGCCACTTTACTCTTGACCTCAGCGTTTTCAATAACATTGCCCGTAACTATTATGTCAGCACCAGCAGAAGCGGTAGCCAACGCTTGACTTCTGGATTTTATCCCTCCTCCAACAATTAAAGTAACGCCAATGTAACTTTTAACAAGGCGAATCATTTCGGGAGAAACGGGTCTCCTCGCACCTGATCCTGCCTCCAAATATATGAAACGCATACCCAAATATTGTCCTGCCAGAGCATGTGCAGCAGCAAGTTCGGGTTTGTTATATGGAACTGGAACCGCTTTGCCTACAACACTGGCAGTGCCGCCGTCGCCAACAATTATGTACCCTAAAGGAATTGGCTCTAAACGATACTTTTTGATGAGTGGAGCGCCTAAAACTTGAGCGCCCATTAAGAAGTATGGATCAGCGGAGTTTAGGAGAGACATAAACCATATAGCATCAGCGTAACGGCTTATGCCCGTCACGTTGTTTGGGAAAAGAATTATTGGAATTTTGACAGTATGTTTAACAGCCTTAGCAACATTATCTAGGTGTGCAGCAGAAAAAAATGTTGAACCGCCAATCATGATAGCTGAGGTCCCGCTTAATTTTGCCTTGCTAGCGATTCTAGAAGCTTGAGGGGACGTTACTTTTTCAGGGTCTATGAGAGTTATGTGAATAGTGCCTTCAGACTCGATTTTCTCAAGCAAGTATTTTTCAATAGACCCTACCATAAAGATCAGCCTAACTAGGCGCCCTTGATCTCGAGTGCAGAGACTTTTCTAGAGCCTCCGTAAATTTTGTCTGTAAACATGCAGTAAACGTCGATCTCGCCTTGTGCGGGTTTAACTTGAAATTCCTCTTTTAAGCCGCAACTGCCGCAACCCACAACAGCACGACCTTCTTCACGAAAAATTTCAACCCTAACAGTTTCCTTCCCACACTTAGGACAAGAGAAGAATTTAGGTAGACGTTTCTTGGGAATGCGAACAACTTTTCTTCTTCTTCGCCCCATGTCCAAATCCTTCTATACCGTAAAACTCACATCATACCAGTATTTTATGTTTGTCCTTAAATACTTGCTTATAACCATAAACAATGAGGGTGCATCAACTTGGAATTGACACCTCCAGTTCTAAATTTAGAGTGGCAGGAAGTGGAGACAAAAATAAAGCGGTTTATTAAGGACTATGCGGAAAAATCCGGAACAAAAGGCTTAGTTTTGGGTTTATCTGGAGGAATTGACAGTTGCACCGTGGCTGCACTTTCTGCACTAGCTATAGGTGGAGACAAAGTCTTAGGGCTTATACTGCCAGAAAAAGAAACGTATAACCGCAAAGATACTGAGCATGCAGAGCTTGTAGCCGAAAAGTTTGGTTTTAAAACAAAAACGGTTGATATCACCTCAACTCTAAAAGCCTTCTACACCTCAATACCCATTTTTGACCCAACAGATAATATGTGTAAAGGTAATATAAAGGCAAGAACACGAATGATTTACATTTACTATTACGCTAATAGGCTCAACATGCTTGTTTGCGGAAGCTCGGACAAGTCGGAAACGATGATGGGATACTTTACGAAATGGGGAGATGTCGCAGCAGACATATCGCCAATAATGGACTTATACAAAACGCAGGTTCGAAAACTTGCACAACACATAGGCATCCCAAAGGCGATAGTAGCAAAACCATCTTCACCAGCATTATGGAAAGGCCAACTTGCAGAAAACGAACTCGGCATAAAATATGAACAGTTAGACCTCATCCTTTATGAGCTTGAACATTTTATGAAAACAGAGGAAATAGCAAAACAGTTGAACGTGGAGAAGGAGTTAGTGAATAGAGTAAAGCATAGATGGCTTTCCGCAGAACATAAAAGGCGAATGTTATTAACACCAAAACTTGAATATCGAACAATAGGGGCAGATTTCAGACTTCCGCGCAGTTATTATTAAACTGGCAAAGGGGAGCATAGTAAATGGAAGAGAAAATCAAAATAGCCTTAGCACAAATGGGCTGCAAGCGTGAAGACAAAGCAGAAAACCTAACGAAAATAGAGAAAACTGTGATAAAAGCCAAAAAGCAAGCCGCAGACCTTATAATTTTTCCAGAACTTTCATTAACTGGCTACGTAGTTAGAGATCAAATCTATGAGCTAGCAGAAACAATACCGGGACCATCAACCAAAGTCATAGAAAACATAGCCAAAAAAACAAAAGCACATATCATTTTTGGTATGCCAGAACTAAGCGAAAAAACGCAAGCAACCATTTACAATACCGCGGTTCTCGTAGGCCCCGAAGGCTTTATCGGAAAATATAGAAAAATGTACCTTCCGACCCACAGCGTCTTCGAAGAGAAAAGATATTTTCGCTCAGGATATCAAGCAGCAGTATTTGACACCGAGCTTGGAAAAATAGGCTTAATCATATGCTACGACATCTTCTTCCCAGAAATAAGCCGATTAACACGTCTGAAAGGAGCTCAACTGATAGTGTGTATTTCTGCTTCACCCGCGGTTCGGCGAACGTTTTTTGAAACATTAACGGTTGCAAGAGCCATGGAAAACACGGCTTTTCTAGCTTACGTGAATTTGGTAGGCATAGAAGATGGGTTACAGTTTTGGGGAGGAAGCAGACTAGTCGGACCCAATGGGAAAATTCTTGTTCAGGCGAAATATGATGATGAAGACCTTGTGATGTGTTATGTTGATTACGCTGACATAAGGCCCGTAGAGACGTTTGTCCCTACATTGAAAGATTTGCGACCTGAACTTTTTAACGAACTAAAAAATCAAGCGGAAAACTTGTAAAACAAAAAATCGTTTTCTAAGGAGCTCTCTTGAACGCTTTGACAGCCTTTTCTATGCGATTTAATGCTTCTTCCAACTGTTCGTACGCCGCAGCATAGGAAATTCTTATGTAGTCGTTACCATAGCTGCCAAAAGACGAGCCAGGAACTATTGCAATATGTGCATTTTTTATAAGAAATTCTGCAAATTCTTCTGAGGACATACCGAAATCCTTTATCTTTGGGAAAACGTAGAAAGCGCCCTTTGGTAGGATACAATTAAAGCCTTCAATCTCATTAAGCCTCTTATAAACTAAGTGCCGCCGCCTATCAAATTCTTGCACCATTTCCTTAACAAAATCTTGGGGTCCCTTTAATGCTGCTAAGGCAATGTACTGTGCTAGAGTATCTACACATGCAACTGCGTATTGATGCGCAAGCCAAATGGGAGAAATAAGCTCCCTCGATCCATAAATAAATCCAACCCGCAAACCAGTCATTGCATAGGTTTTAGAGAAAGAATTAACAACCAGTGTGCGCTCGCGCATTTCTGGAAACGTTGCAGCGCAATAGTGGTTAGCGTTATCATAAATTATCTTTTCATACACCTCATCGGAAATCACAACCATGTCCTGTTCAACCGCAATCTTCGCCAAAGCAGCAACTTCATCACGAGAAAGAACCGCACCGGTCGGGTTATTCGGATAATTCAAAATCATCACATGTGACTTCTCTGTGATAAGTGACATCACTTCATCAATAGAAGGTTTAAAGCCATTTTTCTCTAGCAATGGAACAGAAACAGGAACACCTCCTGCCAAGAGAACACAGGGCTCGTAGCATACAAATCCTGGATTCGGAATTAGAACTTCGTCACCTGGATTTATTAAAGCAATCAGTGCCGAGAAAATTGCCTCGGTGCCTCCAACGGTTATTAAAATTTCAGAGTTTGGGTCATAACTGAGATCATATTCACGGTAAGCCTTTTGCGTCAGTGCTTCTCGAAGTTCAGGAATCCCATTGGTTGGTGCGTAATGCGTTTTACCTTCTTTTGCCGCTTGCCACCCGGCCTCCAATGCGTGAATTGGAGAAGTAAAATCGGGTTCTCCTACGCTTAAGTTGATAACGTCGGGTATTTCTTGGGCTAAAGCGAAAAAGCGGCGTATCCCAGAGAGTCTTATGCGTTTTAAGCGTTTCGCGGGTTTAAAGCGTGAAGCCAAAGACATCCCCGATTATGCATTGTTTACATAAGCATAAAATGTTTACGTTAGTAAATCAGCAGTAGCGAACATAAAAGTCTCGATAACTTTAAAAGGATAGCCCGTATACAAAGTTGTATCCACTGGAAGTAAACTACGCTGGGAAAGGTTTGAAATTAAAAGAAGGCATTCAATCATGGCTAATAAGTTCTCAAAATGACCCTATTGCAAAAATACTCTCAAAAAGTAGCCATTTAACAAAAACGCAGCTAGAAACGCTGCTTATTGACGTCTTATCTGAAAATATCGCAGGCAAACCGCTAAAATACGATGAAAAAGCCAGATTAAGGATAACAAAGGCAAAAATAAGCCGTGGAGCCTTTAACAGAACTCTAAAGCAAGCAAAAGAAAACGTCATAAAATCAATTTATACCGTACTACTTTTAGGGTACTTAGGAATCTTCGAAAGCACAACTCTTGACTCCTATCTAGAAATAGCCAACAAATTACAACAATACATAGAAGCCTACAAGAACATACCCAACAAAAGCGGCGAACTAAACGAACATCTGAAAATCATAGAAATGGTAAGAGAAGAGCTCGAAACAAGCCTAAAACAGCTTTCAAGCTCATCCTAGGCATTGTGTGACGTCACAAATCACATCAAAAAGTGAACAGCTGGCAGCAACAATAAGCGCACGCATAGCAATTAGCATAAAAAAACGCTGGAAATCCAAAAATAACCGAAAAATGAAGCTTTAGAGCATATCAGTTGCTGCCTCAAGGCAAAATGTAGATGCATTTTAAAGCGTGATGTGTGACATCATAGATTCCGTAAGCAATGTGAAATACCATAATCTTTAAATCTTTTATAGTAAAATTGTGATTTGTGATGCAACATGAGCGTATCGTTCGTAATCACATGTAAATCACAGAGGCGCGTTAATTGGATGAGGCTATACTAATTCTTGTAGGTGTTTTGCTTGCTGCAACTGTTGGCGCTGCAATTAAGTATTATAAACAACTTCGAAGGGTTCAGCGGGAGTATGAAAAGGCTGAACAAGTTGTTGAAGACATTGTTCTGAGTTTTAACAGGCAGCTTAAGCAGGAAGCTAACAAGTTGGAGCTTGTTGCACATAAAGTTGAGGCAGTTTCTTCAAAAAGTGATAAAGCGTTGAGGAAGACAGAAGAAGTAGATAAAAAATTGCTACCTTTAGAAAGCAAAATTGGTGTTACCTTGGAAGACAGAGAAAAATTGTTAATGAGACTGGATGAATTTGACAAGAAGGTGCGTGATACTGTTGTATCACAAGAGGCATTAATTGCCAAAATCTCTACAATGGAGGAACAAGCCCAGCAGTTTTCAATGTTTCCCGAGGCAAAAATTGAAGCAGTGATACCAATAAAAAGAGAGAAAGTCTTAGCTCCCTTAACGGAAACTGAGTTATCTGTACTGGAAATGTTATCTTTAGAAGGTCCCAAGACGGCGCCTGAAATTAAAGGTAAAATCAAGCTCAGCCGAGAGCACACGGCCAGGTTGATGAAAAAGCTTTACGAAAGTGGTTATCTGGAAAGAGAAACTAGCAAAATTCCTTTTAAGTACAGTGTTAAGAAAGAAATGGAAAAACTCTTGAGAAAAGCGGAAAGCGAAACAGCATAGTATACTACAAGGAAAGAGAGTCTTGTTCGCTCAGCCGTTTAAGTCGTTTCTCCATCTCTGAAAGGTTCTGTGATTCTGAAAGCCTATAGTCTTCTTTTCCCCTTTTTTCCAAATATTCTGGATAGTGCGTAACCTTTATTGGTACAGCAAACCTGATTTTCGGTTCAGATATAAGCAAAGCCTCACCAACGTCGAGCATTTTTATTTCCGTGTCGCTATACTCTAGATAAGGCGTGTTTTCGGTCAGGTATGCTCTGTCTTTTCGCAACTCTGTCTTCATAATGACTTTTGTCCACAGTTCAGCGAAAACGTCAAAGTTAATCCTTGAAGGGCGCGGTGTCACAGCGTTGAGTCCAACTCGATATTTGCGGTATGTTAGGGCGATGTCGGAAAATATGGTTCTAGGCTTGTTTGGGTCAAGAAACTCGTGCGCCTCTTCAAGTGTTATGAGAAGCGTGGGCAGATTCTTCCATTCTTCGTAATTTTCTTCCCACATGCGTTTATAATAGTTTGCAACCGTTGAAGCCGTGAGGCAGGTGATTTTGTTTTGCTCCTCAGAGCTTATTCCTGAGATGTCTACAAGGCAGGTTATTCCTTTGCATATGTTCTGAGTAACGCTGTCAATAAAGCTGTAATCGGAAGCTGGAAAGAGGTCGTGGGAAAGTGATGATAATTTGAGCATTAAGGCTTCAATCACATGCTTCATCTTGTAATCTGCGAGACGCCCTACCCCGACGTGCCCCTCTGCCCCATAAACCTCTCTAGTTTCCTGAACCCAAACCTTGCCCAGCTTTTTGTAAAGTTTCCGAGCAAGCCGGAATTGAGGAAGACCTATGTCAGGAAATAGAGTAATAAGTCTGTCCGGAGTGATTGTGTACAAGCCCACGGTCATTTTCCCTTCGCGCGCAGAATAATATTGGACCTTGCTGTGGAACAGCGGATGGTCTCTTAAACCCTTTTGTGGCTTAATTCCCTTTCCTTCAAGAAGTTGGCCGGCGAAGTCGAAAATGAGAGCGACTGTTTTAGGGCTGTTGCCAATGATTTGGGCATTGAGAATTAGTTCGGTGTTTGTTTTTCCCGAGCCAGTCATTCCAAACATGCCCATCATTAGCGGTATGGCTTCAATATTTATGCCTGCTGATCCCAACAGTTGCTCTCCAGAGCGGAGGCATCCAACTTCTAGCTCTCCTGAGAGTTTAAGGACGGAACGGTCTTCTTCGCTGGCCGTGTAAACTTTGTCTTTATAGTTTGGGTTAAAGGTTGGAGAACGCACCTTACTAGCTCTCTTCTCTAAGAAAAGAATAGCTTCGACACTTCTGTAGGCTGAGTACGGTCCAAAGGCTTCCTTGCCTTCTGCTTCACGCAATTGCTCAATTGTGTCAAGTGTGGAGCTACTCTCGGCGTTGACAACCCTCGCGTAGAAGCTCCTTTCGCCCGAGTCTATTCGAACAATTTGTCCAAAAGAATGATTGACTTCTTTATTGAGAAAGAAAGATACAGAGTCTCCCTTCGTTCCACACACAAACCCTATAGGTTCAGAACTGTTCACCCCACCACTCCCAATCAAATGTATGTTTTATCCCATGAAGTTCGTCAGCAAAGCTGCAAGAAAACTCTTCTCTCCGTAAGGCTTCTAGCAGACCAACATTGTTTAGTGCTTCCTCAATTTGGTCGTGATAAGAAAGTAGCATGGAGTCGGAGGGAGCAGAAAACTCGTGAGCTAACCAAAGAGTTATGGGATAACCAAGACACCTCGGGTCCTCGGATATGCATGTTAAAGGTGAAAGTATCTCGTTGATTTCTCGGTTAGTCAAATATTCCATTATGTCGCAACGAAAGACATGCGGACTTTCTTCACACAATTTTACAACTGCGATGTCTCCGTATAGATGTTTGTGCATATCGGCTTTTCTCACAGGATGGTAAACCCAAATGCCATAAGGAGACATAGTGTACGTAGTAGCTATGAAATCTCTTCCCATTTCATCATGCAGCGAAGGTGAATTTTTGCTTATAGCAAGAAGGTGAATTCCATCCTTTTCACATTTTTCATAAAGCGATACTCGAAATTTCCTTTCCCCACCAAAATAGCCGCCTCCATCAAGCAACAGGTACGTGCGGCGTACATCCTCATGTACGTCGCATCTTTTGAGCACATTGTCTGAAAGAAGATTCAAGGCAATTTGGCTTTCCATCTCTATTCTGAAATCCTGCAAAAAACTGCGACGTACATGTACGTCGCCGACCGCAGTACATATTCTTTCCTTATAGCCCCAATCAACGTCGCGTTCTTTGACTGAAGCGTATGCTGCCCGCATGAGGTAGATGCCCCAGTTGTTCGCTCTCTTGAGTGTTCTTGTCGAACAATCAACGGCAACGAAACCCCCAGGAAACCCACTTACTTTTTTCAAGGGCTTTATCAAGGACACATCTGGTTTGACCGATATCACAGGCTCTTCTTTCACTTCAACTGCTCCTGTAACTCTTCCTTTGTCTATGTAAAACTTGAGTTTCTTCTCCATTTCAGCAAAGTCTGTTTTGATATTGTCGTTCATCTACAGTGCCTCTTACACTATGGCTAGAACGTAAAATATTTTATTTATAGTAATTGTTGCACGTTTGCTTATTATCTTTTGTGAAGCTTAAGGAAATCTGCACTGCATATGATACGTGTAGGTATTAGGGTATTTCCTGTTTAAGTGTAGCTTGTGGAAAACTTGATGCCACTTTGTATTTCAAGCGGTTAGAAGCCCCGGCTTTCACCAGTATCCCTTTGTTCGCCATTCTGGCAAAATATGTGGCCACGGTGCTAATACTTATCGGTTCCTTGAATTCCTGTTCGTAGGCTGATTGGACCTCTCTTGAAGAGAACCAGACTATGGGAAAATGTTTTTGGATCAGCATGCGAACTTTTTCATATTTAGAAAACCCATTATTTGCAACTATTGGATTACTTTCAGGGTTTCCGGCGCCGCTTGACACTCCGCCTAACAATTCTACCAAATCCAAAAGGCGAACAGCCTTTTCCCTAGTTATTTGCCCTTCAAAGGACACGGTATACTTATTACCTTCAGTATCGAACAGCTCAACACGCATCTTTCTCGCGGGCATTAGCAATCTACACCGTGGCCGTTGTTCACACTTTACACTTCACAAGTTATAGCTATTACGGTAAAAAGGTAAAAAGTAAAAGCGTTGCAGCAAGCCGCAAAAAAGAAAATACCAAAAAATTTCAGAGATTTTCACTCTACAAGCATCACAGTTTCTCTAAACAAGAAAAACGCAAAAAACCGCCGTTATGTTTATATCTCCAGTAGAAGGGGAGGGGTGGCTTTTTCACAGAAAAACGACATAAAGAAGTTAATAATGAGCAAAATAAAACCGAAAAAGACGCAATCTCAAGTTAACTTCACAGAATATTCGCAACCCTGTGAATATATATGGAAAGTTGGGCGAATGCGCCAATTATCTATTGTTATCACCAGTAAAAATATGGGAAAAGGCTGACGTAGAAAGAAAATAAAAAAAGAGATAGAGCGTAGAATCGGTTGAAAAGTTAACGATGGAACGGGGGCACCCCCTAGTTTCCAATGGAGAGAGAAAAAGTAAACACTTTACAAATTTATTTTTGGTATTTTTTCTGAAATTATCTAAAAACTTTTACAGTAATAATTATAATGTGTGATTCTTTTTATCTTTCAGAGTATATTTACTTTTAGGTAAAAAGAAATTATAAACATTTTAATAACTGAAACAGAGTTCTACTGGAAATTCAGGGGTGTGACTATGTTCTTTAGGCTTTTGACATTAGCCTTTCGATTTTCCTTTAGGATTCTTGCACCACTGATTTAGTTTTTTGTATGGCAGATTTTATTTTCTGAAGAAGGAAACAAGGCGTTATCTCTGCTTAAAGAGGAATTATAATGGACAATAATAACGTACTTGACGATGTGTTCGAAAAATTTGTTAACAATATAAAGATCTTTAAGAATAGGGAGGTTCTGCGGCACGACTATTTACCAGATAAGTTACCATAC
>Ga0209725_1001233_pt1 | contig 14793 bp, 18 predicted proteins | sample I18A1metaG_FD_184145 | JGI IMG/M metagenome (GOLD analysis project Ga0209725, IMG submission 184145) | Lake sediment bacterial and archeal communities from Gulf of Boni, Indonesia to study Microbial Dark Matter (Phase II) - ​I18A1 metaG... | ecosystem: Environmental > Aquatic > Freshwater > Lake... | reverse complement strand
ATTCTTCCTAGTAATTTTCCTTTTTGCATTTAGCGGATTCATAATAGATAGAGAACTCTTGAGAGGGATCTCAAAGACGATTTCGTATCTGCTGCCTTGGGCCTATGCTATCGACATCCTGAAGCGCGCCCTACTTGTCGGGCAGCCGCTGTCGACTCTGACCACTCAACTAGGCTATGTCACAGCGGCGATTGTGGCCTTCTACTGCCTTTCATACTTTCTTCTTAGACTCTCACGAGAGAGGCTCGTCTTATGAGCCGCGTGGTTCGTAACACAGCAGCTGTCACAATCAAGGATTTGAGACAGCTCTCCCGCGACCCCGTATCTCTGGCTCTAACCATAATGTTTCCGATACTGCTGATCGAGGTCTTTGTCGTCATAGCCACCGCTTTCGCCGCGCCTAGCTACAATATACCCGTGGTTGTTGTAGACCTGGACGGCTCGCCCATATCGAAAATTCTTGTGGACGGTATTACCAGCTCTAAGGTAATTCATGTGACTCAATTCCTCCAAAGCGAGGAAGCAGCTCTGCACGCCGTTGAATCAGGTCAGGCGACCGGGGCTGTTGTCATTCCAGAAGGTTTCGGCGACGCTCTCCTCAGTAGTCGAACCGCCTTCATTGTTCTTCGAACGGACAACTCGAAGCTCACATCCGGGTCACTTGTCCAGAGCGCCGTGAATAGCGAGGCGCAAAACTTGCTGAGTACGGCTGGCGCCGAAGTGGGTGTGAGCGCCTCATCGGTCGAGGTGATCATCAGACCTATTTCTGGCCGCCCTCCCAGCGGCGACACCATTCTCCCCGGGATGCTTGGTATGATAACAATACTCGGCGCCTTTGACGACATCGTCAACGCTGTCGCCAGAGAACGTGAACGGGGCACATTCCCCCGCTTGGTTCTGACCCCCGCCAATATTTTCTCGATCTATAACGGAAAGATAACCGCAACAGTTGTGCTTAACGCGGTTCGGACTACGCTCATGCTGATTATCTTCGTGATGACAGGCTTGGTAATAAGAGGTAACATAGCGCTGGTCTATCTGACTACGACTCTAATAGCCATCTTCACAATGTCAGTGGGCCTAGTACTTTCCACAAAGATTCGCGGTTCCGCAACGTTGACCATCTTGGAGATTGCGATCACGTTCCCACTATTCCAGTTAGCCGGTACATTTCAGTCGCCCGAACTGCTAGCTCCGGGCGGCCGCTCGGTGGCGTTGATGCTACCTTGGACCTACGGAAACGACGCGCTAAGGCGTATCATCTATCTAGGGGTCGGCCTAGATGCGATCGCAGTTGACATAGTGGTCCTCTTCGTGAGCAGCATTGTTCTTCTTCCAGTAGCAACCCTTCTCTCCAAACGTACAATGTAATGCGAGGACGAGACGCGAAGCATAACTTGCTCAGAGTCTCCGCCGGAAAGCCACCGTAGCTAAGCCCACCATCACCGACGTGAAGACAGCTAGGAAGGCAAAGTCGCCCAGCACAGCCGTGAGGCTCGCTCCCTTGTACATGAGCAGGCGGAGAGCGTGAACGGCGTAGGCCTCTGGGTTCACAACGGCGATACTTCTCATCCAGTCAGGGAATCCATCGATTGGGTAGATCGCGCCGCTGGTGAAGTAGAGAACCATGTTGATCGGGAAGGCCGTGAACTGATACACCTCAGGCGCGGGAACCCTGACGGCAAATGCAGTCATCATCGAGATTAAGCCAAGGCCGGCGAGAAATATTGTGAATAGCATAAGCAGAAACCCTGTAGCGTCTGTCATCGGGCGTACGCCTGCTATGATGATCGCCATGAACAGCATTGTCATCGAGGAGAACAAGGCCTTGACGACGCCGGCAAGGAGAACGCCGACAACGATTTCATACTGCTTGAGAGGCGTTACTAGATACCCTTCGAAGATACCCCTTTGTTTGTCGATGAGGATGGATACGCCCCCGCCGATTATTGATGCTATGAAGATGGCCTGGACGAGAGAGCCAGGTGCCATAAACTCGATGTACAGGACATTTCGGTAGAAGTTCGCTTGGTCGACAGTAAGGCTTTCCCCGCGCCCGGAGAGCAGTTGTATCTGAGCTGAGAGTTGCTGAGCAGCCCGGCTCAACCCCCCATAGACAGCGGAAGCACTCAACGGATCGGTATTGTCCAGGTAGATAGTGAAGACGACACTGTTGGAGCTGATCAGTGTCGAGTCAAATCCGCTAGGTATGTAGATTATTGCTTTGACTTGACCTTCTCGAAGCATGCGTTCAGCCGATTCCAAATCCGGGAAATCCCGCAAACGAAACGCGTCACCACAACTTGCTCCGCCAAACGCGCAGTTCTGTTCCTGTTTCACGATATCGAGATAAGCGGAAGAGTAACGGCCTTCGCTGTAACTGACCACGGCCACGGGAACGTGCGTGATCGAGCCGCCGAAAGCGTAGCCGAGGAGGATCAATGTAAGAAATGGTCCGACTAGCGCGGACACCATGACGAAAGGCTGCCTAAGGAATTTGCGAATATCCCGCTCACATACCCAAAGGGCACCTCTCATCTGCGCATCGCTCCCCAAGTGCTGACGAACCTTTTGCGCGTCACGGCTGTGTCTTCTCTGATGCTTCGTCCGGTGACGTTTAGGAACACGTCGTCTAGCGTAGGCTCCCGCAGTGTAATAGAACGAAGCTTGCCGCCCTTTGCACCGACAAGTTCAACAATTCTCGGGACGGCTTCGGCGCCGCTCTTTACCAAAACCGTGAGAAGGCTCTCCCGCTTTTTCACTTCCAGAACGAAGTCAGAGTCCTGCAGGGCCGTGAGAGCCTCATCGGACATGATAGAGATTTCCGCTTCGACGACATCTCCTCCCATAACTTTCCTTTTCAAGTCCAATGGGGCGCCTAATGCCACGAGTTTACCAAAATCAACGATGGCGACCCGACCACACAGGGCCTCTGCTTCATCGAGGTAGTGGGTTGTAATAACGACAGTAATTCCTTGATCTTTGTGGATTTTTCTGAGATAATCCCAGACCGCGTACCGGGCTTGAGGGTCAAGGCCAGTGGTAGGCTCGTCCAAGAATAGGATCTTGGGTCTATGAATGAGTGACCTTACAAGCTCAAGCCGTCTCTTCATTCCCCCAGAAAAACTTCCGACCGTGAAATCGGCCCTCTCGGCCAACCCGACCACGTCGAGAAGTGCTTTGATTCTTTCATGGCGTAGGCCGTTTGGCACGCCGTAGTATTTTGCGTAGAGCTCCATGTTCTCCCATGCGCTCAGTTCCACGTCCAAAGTGATCGCTTGAGATACCACACCGATGCTCTCGCGAACTTTGTTCGCATTCCGACGAATATCATAACCTACGACTTTTGCCGTGCCCTCAGTTGGCTCAAGGACCGTTGTGAGAACTCGGACGAGAGTCGTCTTGCCTGCGCCGTTCGGGCCGAGCAGCCCGAAGATCTCGCCGGACCCGATTTCTAGGTTGATTTTGTTAACTGCGGCAAAGTCGCCGAAGCGTTTGGTGAGGTCGACACTCTGTACGGCGGCGTCCACAGAATACTCAGCTCGCTGGACGGCTTGCCGAAACCGTCAAAATAAAGACGCCGCAGTACCGGCGGGCCGTACAGTTCAGGAATTCATGGAGGTTGCAACATTCGGACCGGCAATCACCTTGTAGATGCAAGCCTAGACATATGCGAGCTTGCCAATCAGCACGCTCGACGCGATAATTGTCCTCGAAGAACCGCTTGAGCGAGGAGCACAGACGATGGGAGCATTGATATACGCGAATTCGGACCCTCAGTCAAGCCCTGTTGGTGTAGTAATATGGCAAGTCGGCGGGCGCCCGTTCTTCTGGTCATCATAATCCTTGCGGCCATTCCGCTTTTCGTCGATAACGCAGAAGCCATTACTGCGCCGGATATTGTAGTGACGAGTGTATACTGGGGGACGAACCCGCTTGGGGGCGTATCCGTCCATCCAGGCGATACAAACATCCCATTATCGATTGTCCTGTCGAACGTAGGGGACGCGGCGGCCCGCGACGTGAAGGCGACGCTTGAGTTGGCGCCGCCGTTCAGTTACATCTACTACGTGGCTGGAGCACGGTATTCTGCAGATGACGTTAGCCAGAGCGCTGGGGACCTTCAGGCCGGGTTTTCCTTCACAGCGCAATTTCTCCTCACAGTGGCTTCAGAAGCGGCGGCAGGCGTCCACAGGCTCACGCTAAGCCTCAGCTACAAGACTGCGAGGCAGCTCTCTCCCCAAGAGAAGACTCTGAGCGTCGACGTTCCAATCTGGACTGGAGACGTTCGTGTTCAGCATGTCTTAACGGTTCCGGCAAAGGTGTACCCCGGCGACAATCAGCTGACCGTTAGGGTGTGGCTAGTAAATTCCGGGACCGGGTCAACTGCCGACCTTCAAGTGCGTCTGATGCCGGGAACTGCATTTACAGCATCGTCGGGCGGCTCAGATGTCTTCTTTCTTGGAACCATGCAGCCTGGACAGGTCAGCGAGGCTGATTTCTACCTCGATGTTAGCGATGCGGCAAACTTCGGGAGTTACAACCTGAAGCTTGTCGCGGACTCCGGATCCCCGAATGGTCAAGTGGAGATCGGGGAAGTCCCGCTCTATGTAAGCGAGAAAGTCAGATTCGAACTTGTTCAGGTAGAGCCTAAGACGCTTCACGCGGGTGACTCGGGCGTCAGCGTGAGAGTGAATATCAAGAACCTAGGGAGCGTAAAAGCGGATTCAGTGAGGATCCAGCTAAGGGTGGGCAACTACTTTTCAGGAACGCTGACAGACTTTCTGGGAACCATAGACCCAGGGGAGACCAAGACAGCTTACTTCACTGTGGACATAGACGCAAAGGCACAGCCTCAGGCATACAGGATGGACCTACGCATTGACTGGACCCAGTCAAACAACAACCTAGACGACACTCTCCAAGTCGAGCTTTCGGTAGTGGCGGCCGAGCTTCCGATCCCATTGATCGCGGTAGCGCTGGTCTTGGCCGTCTTGGTGATACTGGTTCTGGTTCGTAGAAGAAGAAAGTCAAAGACCTGAATTCCTCCCGTGGTCAGAATCGGGTTCGATCTATTCTAGTCGTAGTGCCCACTTCTTTTCCTTAGCACCAGAACGCTTGTTTACGACTCTGGCGAGGACAAACAGCAAAGAGGAAAGCCTGTTCAAGTAGGGAACAACCCGGGGGTTCAGCTCTTCCTCTTTCGCCAGGGCGACCGTTCTACGCTCGGCCCGTCTCGCAACCGTCCTAGCTATGTGCAGCGCCGTGGCAGCTGTTGTTCCGATGGGAAAGATGAAGGTGGATAGAGGCGGCAACTCAGCATCAAGTCTGTCGATCTCTTGCTCAAGGTCTTTGACCATCGCCTCCGTGACTCGAGCGGCTTTTTGCGGCTCCTCTTTCCTCGGTCTGGTCGAAAGCTCCGCGCTGACGATGAAGAGATCCCGCTGAACCTTCTCGAGGACCGTATCGACTTCCTTATCTTGCATCAACGACCGGGCGTGCCCGATCCATGACGATAACTCGTCAACAGTCCCATACGCTTCAATCCTCAGCGAATCCTTGGGAACCCTCTCACCTGAGAAGAGCCCGGTCTCCCCCTTGTCGCCCGTTCGAGTGTACATTCTGGGCATCGGAGCTCGCTTGCACAATGAAACGGATGACCGGCAATTCAGAGTTGCTATACAAGAATGATTGTAAATGTTGGCCGAGGGCGGAGGCAGTTTCGCTCCTCTTAGCCTCAGCCGCCTACCCGAAGTACCTGACTCAAATTGACGACGTCATCGAGATCAGAAGAGAACTTGAAACTAAAGCCAAGATGGAGATCGCCCTCGTCAAAGCTCCGACTCAACTTACTAGTAGGATGGCCCTCGGACTCGGTCAGGAAGTTCGGGGCGCTTATCGCTTCTGAACTTCTCAACATGTTGCAGAGGGGACTGTGAGCGAGCCATCGCCTTACGCAACCAGCGTTCGAACCCGCTGATGCTCCTTGTACCACGTTCTACTCGCTAGTCATTCTGCAGAGATCTGTCCCCTCCCTAGACTGCACGAACGGGTAACACACGCAGGGCGAAAAAGAAAAACAGTAAAAACCAGAGAGTGCGTGCTAGATACACAGGAAATGCTGTCATCAGCCCTAGCAGGCACCCCGGTCATCAATACCCTTAGGAGACACGAATGAATTCCGACAGAAGGAACGCCATCGTTATCGGAGTTTTGTTCATCGTTGCGGCGGTCGCATCCATCATTGGTTTCTTACTGTACGGCCCGATCTTGAATAATCCCGATTATGTTCTCAAGGGACCTACCAGCGAAAACCAGATTGCGCTAGGGGCCTTTTTCGAATTGGTCACTGCCGCTGCGGTGGCTGGTACATCCATTACCCTGTTCCAGTATTTGAGAAGACGCAGTGAAACAAAAGCAGTTTCCTATCTCGCTTTCCGGCTTCTCGAAGCGTTCCTAATCGTCCTTGGAGCGGTGAGCATGTTGTCCATCCTGACCTTGCGCCAGCAATTTGCAGCCGGGATGGCGCTGGATGCCGCCGCTTTGCAAGTGTTCGCCAGGGCGCTGATCGCAGTTCATGATTGGACCTTCATCCTCGGGCCAAATTTCATGCTGGGCATCAATACCCTGATCTACAGCTCGGTCCTATATCAGACCAAACTCATTCCGCGCCCGCTTGCCACTCTGGGTGTGATTGCCGCAATATGTGTCTTCACTGCTGGGGTTCTGGAACTGTTCGGGATCATCGCCCAGGTTTCGGCATGGGGCGCAGTTCTGTCACTCCCCGTGGCAACCTTTGAAATCGGTTTTGCGGTTTACCTGATCGCCCGCGGTTTCAGGCCAGCTGCGCTTGCTGAGTTGGCAACCCAGTCATAACTGTATTCCGAGGAGTGTCCCCCAAATGGCCCGACATCGAACCATCTCTAGGGTTCGTATTCTCTGACGCCTCCGCGTAGAGGCGGTAGCCCCTGCAGGTGAGAGCTCCGCCAACTGAACCGCCCATGGCTCCACCAGCTAGACCACAGATCAAGCAACCAGGCAGAAAACTGTATTACTTGAATAGTTTGACTGTTGAATCATGCAGAATGAAGCTGACCACGTGAAGGCGGTCCCTGACCCCCAGAACCTGCTTCTTGTGCTTCTCGCAGTCGGACTCCTGCTTGGATGGATTTTTCCTGCCCAGTTTCTTCCGAACAGTGCGGGTTACAACTATGTTGTCGGGGTAGCCACTGTGGTTATTGCGCTGTCGATTGGTGGCTCTGCTTTGACGACTTTGCGGCGGGCTCATACGAGTCCGAACCCTAACAGGCCCACAGTGGCGTTGGTAGAGTCAGGCGTGTTTCGTTACTCGCGCAATCCGATCTATCTGTCCATGCCCCTACTCTATCTTGGAATTACTGTGTTCGTGAACGTCGCATGGTTACTCCTACTCTTTCCAATCTGGTTTTTGCCCGTGAATTTCCTGGTGGTAAGGCGAGAGGAGAGATACCTCGAACGTAAGTTCGGTGACATCTATACGCGGTACAAAGCACAAGTGCGTCGCTGGATTTGATTGTGTTTGATGCGATGAGAAAGGGGTAAGATGCGGGCGTCGTTCATCTGTCGTTCCTGCACTAGTTTGTGTGTGGGTGGGCTGCCGCAGGGGTCGCAATTTGAACTGTCGATCGGTTGCTCTCGAAGCAAATCGTGATGTATGAGGTAAGCGATCTCCGCTAACAAGGCAAGGGGGCTACCCAAAGAGTTACTACAGTGCCAGGATGATCCCGATCAGACTTCCAGCCGAATCGGAAACCTGAAGCCTTGATCTACGGCAGAGTTATATAGAAGATTCCCACCGACCCGGTGGGAAACCAAGCATGACTGAGACGATGGTCGATCAACGCGGCAGAGTATTGATCCCGGAGGCAATTAGGGAAAGCACGGGGCTTGTCGGAGGGACGGTCGTTGCGGTGGAAAGAGAAAGAGACAGGGTAGTGATCAAGCCGCTCCGCAAGAGTAAGAGAGGATGGAGGAGCTTGTGTGGGTTGGTTCCGAAGAGGATTGGTAGACCAGAATGGCCCACGCCAGAAGAGATCAAAAACATCTGGCTCTAGACTCAAACGTTCTGATTACCTACTTAGACAGGGAGCACCCCCAGCACGATAGAGTAAGATCATTGGCTTTCAAGCAGGTAGCCCTTAATCCAACCGTGGTTCACGAGACATATCATGCCTTGGTCTTCAAGCTAAAATGGACGCCAGAGGAGACCGGACGAGTACTGAGGGAAGTTCTGAACGATGCGGACGTTCTGTTCCTGAACCAGACACGCGAGACAACCAGGATCGGACTCGGGCTCGCCGAGCGATACGCCTTAGGCGGAAGAGATGCGCTAATCTTGGCGAGTTTTCTCGATCCCTCTGTTTCAGAAATGGTGAGCTTTGACAAGCCAATCATAGCACTCGGTAAGGTTGCGCACGGTCGCCGCGAGCTGAAGATACGCCCGCCTTGATTCCGCGCACATGGCGGACTAGCTGAGTTGCCCTAGAGAAAGTTTGGTCGAACATGGCGGAAGGCGGGAGATAGTCTGCTTTCCCGGCCAGGCTTCGAAATTCACCGATTTGGAATACGCCGAATTCAGAGTTTTGATTCACAAAGCTACATACATGCGTGATACGACGGATATGTCACGAGTAACGACTACTCATGAGCTGGGTTCACCGAGATCACTATCGACCGCTACGCGTGATTCTCAAGTGAATCTTCAATCATGAGTCTCTGAATCTCGAGGCCTGCACGAAGCCCGAACTCATGGCTATGCTAGATCACGCTCGACAAAGATCCAACTTCGCCTACTATGTATATGCACGTCTAAGGGCTCAGGGCGGACAGGAACTTGACTCCTTCCGAAAAGAATAGGATCCCAGCCGCGGACAGGGCTATGCCGCTTATTCTCCTGATCCTTCCAACCTGGATTCTTGCGACTGCCAGCTGTCCTATGGCTCCGGCAGCTCCGCCGAGGGCAACTGTGTAGGTCGAAGACCCCAACCAGAAGAAAATGAAGAAGCCGATGGTAGCTAACAGATCTCGAAGAGTAAGTGAATACGCCATCGCCATCGTTAGCGGAAGGCAGGGGGTCAGACCCATGAGCATTCCCAGAACGATAGTCGAGTTGTGGGAGCGAAAGTGACAGCAGATTCTCGATGCTACACTGGGCCATACGTGGTGTCCGTAAGATATGGAGACTCCGTAGATGATCATCAGAGCGCCCATGCCAATCAGCATTGGAGATGCGGAAGATTGAATTCCATTGGACAGGATTTCCCCTGCAACGCCGAGAGCCAGAGCGTAGGTGAGGTAGGCGACCAACCTACCTAGACTGAAAACTATCGAAGTGAAGAGTCCCCGCTTCCCGCCACGATGGTCAGCCACTATGTGCGGCACCAGCACAGGCGTACAGAAGACCATACATGATGTCCCAACACCAAGCCCAAGCAGTAGCCCAGACATCAGGATCGTAAACATCGCATAGCTCATCCTCGACTCAAAGCATCGACGGCAGTATCGTAACAATCGCCCACACGAACACAGAAAGCCAAGTGAAAGTAAAGATCAGGCTAATCGGGATGAACCAAGATCTCACCTTCCTGGAAGTGCCGCGGAGGTACACGTCTACGGCTCCTTTGGCGCACGAGTCTATGCAGCGTCCGCATTTGGTGCATTCGAAAGCAGCCTTCCCCGACCCCGCAACTCCGTCGGCAGTCATGGCGTATTCCTTGCACACTCTTGCGCAGAGCATGCAACTATTGCACTTCTCTTTGTCAATCTTCACCTGGAATGCACTAAGCACGCCTAATAGTCCAACGAAAGCACCTAGCGGACATATCGCGTTGCACCAGAGCTTCTTCCTAGTCAAGAGCGGAAGAGCGAACCAGAATAGAACGAACAGGCCGATGATAGCCGACATGGACAACCAGAAGTAGGCGCCGGATGCAGGGTTCGGATAGTCGTTCCAGACTCTGCTTGGACAGATCTCACAAAAGATCGGTCGCAGCGCTATCGTGGAGATCAAACCGATCGCGAGGAGAAAGCCCCACTTTACATCTTTGACATCCTCTCTAACACCGAAGAGTCCTTTTAGGCCGGTCTTCTCCTTCTCTGATTCCAAGCTGCTTGGCTTCTTCAAGATCTTCTCCAGTGTCAGCCTGACAGACTTGCCGTACGGTCTTCCAGAGGCTGTGGCCTCCAAGAAGCCGCCGAAGAGGCAGCTCCATCCGCAGTACCCCCTACCCAATAGGACGCCCTGGAGCAGCATGAGTCCAAACACGATCAGGAAGAGGTTGAATGTTGTAGGAAAGATCACCTTGGAGCCTGGCACAAACACCTCTCGCCCATAAGCCATCCAGCCGAAGAATATCATCGGGATCGTAGCCGGACAGGGCAAGATGACCGTGCCTGAGGTCAGAGGATTCACAGGGAGCATGAGCGAGCTCCTTTCATTCAGCGCTATCAGGTCGAACCCGAACCATAGTATGAAAGTGAACGTCAGGTATACGGCTCTCCTCAGCGCGGTGATTCTCTTAGCAACTAGGAGCGCGAAGGCGGATGTGGCAGGAATCAAGCCGTAGACGAACGCAAATGTGAACCCGCGATCCATGTTCGTGAAGAACGTGGCGGCGAAGACCCCAATACTTGCAAGCAACGCCTTCCCATACTTTCCGATGTTCATCTCACATCTCCATTCCAGCATTCAGAGATACCGGTGCTCTGCTCGACTTCCGGGTGGCCGGCGCTACGATTCTCATTCTTGCCTCCTTTCTTCACGATCCGAGGTGCTGACCGAGCCAGTAGCCCCTCCAAGTCCTCTTCGCTCACGTCCATCCTTAGGACCCCGTTGCTTCCTCTAACTTCGAGCAAGCTTCCCTCAACGAGGCTCATCTCTTGCAGCTCCCCAAGGAAGCCTTCAAGAAGCACGGATTCGCCTCTCCTGTCCGAGATCATGAGATTTCTCAGGAACTCCTTTGACCTCAGTTCTATGGAGAAGCCGTGCCCACTTTCCTTGCTCATGTTTTCCTTCTTCCTCGAGCTGCCCGCAGAAGTGTCAGAGTCGGCTTCTTGTTGACCAGTTCTAGCCCCGTTCACTCACCTGATAGCGAACGAGCTTATCTGAGGAGCTAAAGACAGATACTGAAATCTCAGTATGAATGATGACCTCTGAGCATCGGTTCCGAGGAGAGTTGGCGTGGAGAAGCTGAGTGAGTTCTTCCTCGAACTCGCACATAGCGACAGATTGAAGGCTCTATCTCTAATTGAGAGGGAACGACTGAAGCTTACCCACATTTCAGAACGTCTGAAGTTGTCGATGCAGGAGACATCAAGACATCTATCAAGGCTTAGAGACGCCAAGTTGGTCAGGAAAGACAGCGACGGTTTCTACGAGGTATCGCCGCTTGGCCGGATCACGCTACGTCTGCTCCCCGGGTACAATTTCATCATGAGCAATAGGGAGTACTTCCAAGACCATGAGCTGACATGGCTTCCTCCCGAATTCATTGAGAGGGTCGGGGAACTCGAAGAGTACGAGCCTGGCAAAGGTGTCATGCAGGTTCTGCACTTGGCTGGGGTAGTGATGGGGGAGGCAGAGCAGTATGTCTGGATCCTTACGGATCAGGTCATGACCGCGAGCATACCCATGATCAGGAAGGGCTACGAGAAAGGTATCAGAGTTAGGATCCTGCTCCCCGAACAGCTGACACTGCCCTCAGGCTTTGAACTTCCTCAACCAGCCCCCACAGGTCCCATAGAAATGAGGCGGCTCAGCGAGGTCAAGGTCTGCATAGTGATGAACGAGAGACAGGCCGGGCTCTGTCTGCCAGACGCGAAAGGAGAGATAGATTTCAGCGCCGGATTCGCCAGCAGGAAACCGAGATTTCACAAGTGGTGTGAAGATCTTTTCTTGCACTACTGGGAAGAAGCAAAGATTTAGGACCCGGACTCGCTGCTGTCGAGGGATTCCCCTTCGCATTGTCTTCTACCTTGGTTTCTCACTCGGGGATAGAGGGCGAGGTTTCATAGAGGAAACGATTAAGAGAACTTCGACTCCCCGATACCTTTGAGTGGCTGCACTTCGTTTGCCACACGGCCTCGGACCCTGTCTGCGTGGGTTTGGATATGCAGTCTCCTAGTTCCAGCGTCTACGTAGAAGCTCGGCCACTCAGACGGCTCGGTCAGAACTATCTAATCGACAAAACTGCACGCGATCTCATCGTCAACTCCGCGGACTTGTGCAGGTCGGACACTGTACTGGAGGTGGGGCCGGGATCTGGGTTTCTCACAGAGGCGCTCATTCCCCGTGCGGGTAAGGTGATCGCGATTGAGAAAGACCCCAGACTTGTGAACCTTCTGAAACGCAAGCACAAGGGAAATCGTAGGTTGCGTATCATCGAGGGCGACGTGCTAAAGGCGAAGCTCCCTGACTTTGACAAGGTCGTATGCAGCCCTCCTTACTACATCTCCTCTAGGCTCGTTCTGCTGCTAATCTCCAAGAGGTTCCGTCGCGCTGTGCTGACCTTACAGAAGGAGTTTGCCGAACGGCTGGCGGCGAAGCCGGGTTCGCCCAACTATGGCCGAATTAGCGTCATGGTTCAACATAGATCATCAGTTGAACTGGCTGGAGTGATTCGGAGGAATTCATTCAGGCCGGTGCCGAAAGTTGATTCAGCGGTGGTTGTGATCCGAAAGAAGAGGCCAGAAGTGTCTGTCGAAAGCGAGCAGCTTTTCAGTGATTTGGTTCGGTTCTTCTTCACACAACGAAGAAGAATGGCTAGGAAAGTCCTTCGGCGATACCTAGAGATCCTTTCCAAGAACGGAAACGTGAAGGACCGCCCGCTTCCTTCCTTGCCTGAAGCGAGAGTCTTTCAGCTGAAGGTCAGTGACTTCGAGCGGCTCTCAAACGAGATCGCCAACATGAGGAACGAAAGGGTTGCGTGACTCCTCTTCCTTGAAGCGTAACTCCGCTCGAGAAAATGCATTCGGCTCGCGTTTCCGCGTTGTGTTAGTCGAGCCTGAGAAGGAGGGAAACATAGGCTCCATCGCACGTTCAATGAGGAACTTCGGCTTGTCCGATCTTCGTCTAGTCTCCCCGAAGGTGTCGATCGGAGACGAGGCCTACCGATATGCGACCCGCGGCAGGGAGATCCTTGAGCAGGCGAAGATATTCAAAACACTCCCCGACGCCTTGAGAGGAGCCCGCCACATCGTTGGCACAACCGCGATCACGGGCACTAGCACAAGAAACCTTCTCAGAATCGCCATCGACCCGACACAGCTTGCCTCTCGGCTCGCCAAAAGTAAGGGCGCCGTGGCGGTGCTCTTGGGAAGGGAGAGCTCCGGTCTGACGAACGCTGAGCTGGAACAATGCCACCTAGTCGTCACAATACCGGCGAGCAAGGATTACAACGTTCTCAACGTTGCGACAGCCGCCTCGATCATGTTCTACGAACTCTTCAAGGCGAGACCTAAGATTAGGCCGTCGCTTGAACCGTCCAGACAGGCGCTGGAACGTCTGGCGTCAACCTTCATCGACCTAGCCTGTGCTGTCGACATTCCGCCCCACAGAAGACGGCTGGCTGATCGGGCATTCAGGAACATCCTATCGAAGTCATTCCTCTCGAGGCGGGAGGTTTCGTTGATCATGGGAGTGCTAAGAAGAGCCCGAGACAAGACGAAACCTTAGTGAACAGAATGAAGAAACCGACGCCGAGTCGCGTCCGTAAATGAGAGCGCGCGGAGAGATAACCGGACCGGCTGTTAAGATTGCCCTCATGATTTCGTGAGACTGGTCAGCAATCCAGTAGGGTGCGGGCCAAAGGAAGCAGGGCGACGTATTGCATTGTCCGGAGATTGCCTGACGGGACCTTATCCCATCCTTTCAGCTAGAGGGTTCGTGGGTCCATCCGCTTGATCCCCGTCACGTTGTCGAAAACCTCGTCCGTCGAAATTATGATGTGATCTGCAACTGCGTTGAGGGCTGTTGCGGCATAGTAGGCATCGAAGATCGAGTTCAATCTGAATTGTCTTATCAGCGTGGCTGCAAGAATGTCGATTTCCATAGTCGTGTCCAGGTACCTAAGGTTAGATATTGCGGTTAGCGCGGCCAGTCTCGATATGTACGATTCAAGTTCAACTCCTTCCTCCATCGAGACGTAGTATAGTTCGTGCAGCACCTCTCTGCTAGTTACCACAACACCGAAGTCTCCGCGAACTATGCGTCGCATGAGCTTCTCAGCTGTGGGCTTCAGCCAATCATCCGACTTGACATGCGCGTAGAGCATGTCTGTCTCTATCATCAAGCTTGCTTTCGTCTCCTAGCCCTCTTGATGGCATCCCTACGTGCTTGCTTCTCTGCCAAGGCTTTCAGTTCCTTGTTGCTGAGCTTTGTATGAAGCCAGCTCGCTGAAGCCTCCAAGGGCTGGCTTGGGATGGGCACGATTATCAAGAAAGGCCCTGCGGGAATCAGCGTCGCCTTCGTGTCCCTCACCCGCAACTCTGACGGTATTGTTAGTCGCCCGCGTTCATCGACGACAACGACGGCCACCTGAACTCCCCAATGGGGGTTTTTCACCCTCACATTTAGATCTTGCCCCTAAATCATGGTTTTGCCCACAGAGCGCATGCTTTCCGAAATCTAAGCTGATTCTGCCGAATGGGTCCAAATCCGGAGCCACGCGCCCGACATGCTCGCATTGATGAAAGTTGAGTAGGCTGGAGTTCAGCTCGTTGGCAAGTTTGAAGAGGACTGGCGCTCACTAGAATGCG
>Ga0209725_1001229_pt1 | contig 14804 bp, 13 predicted proteins | sample I18A1metaG_FD_184145 | JGI IMG/M metagenome (GOLD analysis project Ga0209725, IMG submission 184145) | Lake sediment bacterial and archeal communities from Gulf of Boni, Indonesia to study Microbial Dark Matter (Phase II) - ​I18A1 metaG... | ecosystem: Environmental > Aquatic > Freshwater > Lake... | reverse complement strand
CCACTGAGGAAGCATATCAACGAGCCCAAAGCTCGACGCGACGTAGGGATAGACATCGCATGTCACATCTACTCCTTGTCCGCGTGCTTTCTCGATCATCTGAATTGACTGCGTCACCTTGCCCCAGTTCTTTCTTCCACCGGCCTTGTGGTGAGATATCTCAACTGGAATCTTGGCTTTCTCACCTATCGTAATCGCTTCTCGCACAGCTTTCAGCAGCATGTTGCCTTCGTTTCGAATGTGAGAGGTGTATATGCCACCGAAAGAAGCGGCCACCTTAGCCAGCTCAACGATCTCAGGGGTCCTGGCGTAGCTTCCCGGAGGGTAAATGAGGCCCGTTGACATTCCGAAGGCTCCCTGCCCCATCGCTTCGGCAAGGATACTCTTCATTCTCTTCAGTTCCGTCACTGTCGGAGGGCGGTCTTCATGTCCAATAACTATCTTCCGAAGGTTGCTGTGTCCGATGAGAGGCGCCACGTTCACAGACGTGCCTTGTCGTCGCAGCTTCCTCACGTACTCTGCAAAGGTGGAGTAGTCGATCTTCACGCCAGCTGAAACGATCGTGGCCCCGGTTTCCTTCATCTCCTCTTTGATCGTCTCATCGATCGGTGCAGCGGAATCGCCGCAATTGCCGATCACTTCGGTTGTCACGCCCTGACGTATCTTGCTCTCAGCCTTCGGGTTGATCAGCAGCGGCTCGTCTGAGTGAGAATGCATGTCAACAAAGCCCGGCGCAACGACGAGTCCTTCCACATTGATTCGGGTCTTGGCCCTCTCTGATTGCAAGTCACCAATCTTCACGATCCTGCCCGCACCTATTCCAACATCTGCCTTGAACCAGGGGCTTCCAGTACCGTCAAGGACAAGCCCGCCGAACAACACATTATCGATCATTCTGACTCCTCAACTGCGAAGAGTTAGGCAAGTCCGACTTTTCTAATTTACCTTTATGAGAACTGATGGTTGAAAAGGCTCTGCTGGGAAGTAGGTAGAATACTTTCTATGGATAGGATCGAGATGCGACGCTGGGATCATCTTAGCCAGCTGAATCATTGGTGGTGAGGGACGGGTTTCTAGTCTTCTGCGGGTCTATGTTTCAATGGTACTCCTGCGCGGGCGCCTGTATGTTTGTCATGCTCGATAGTAAGTTTGCCGTTAACGAATACGTACTCGATGCCTTCTGAGTAACGCATTGGGTCGGAGTATGTGGCCAGTTCTTTCACGTTAAGAGGATCGAAGATGGTCACGTCGGCCCAGAACCCCGGCCTGAGCAGGCCTCGATCCATCAGTCCAAGCCTTGCTGCTCCTGCTGAGGTCATCCTTCGTATTGCCTCTTCCAGAGACAGAATGCGCTCTTCGCGTACATATTTCCTCAATATCTTCGGAAATGTTCCGAAGCTGCGCGGGTGCGATCTCTTGGTTGGGTCTGCGGGTATGGCGTAGCCGTCGGTGCTGACCATGGCCAGAGGATGTTGCAGAAGCGCCTTCACATCCTCTTCATGCATCGCCTCGCTGATTCCTTCAAGAGGTTTGCCAGCTGCCAGCCTGTCAATGTAGAGGTCTACTGGTTCCATTCCTCGGATCTTAGCCGCCTCGCTCATACGCTTGCCGATTAGATCTTTGTCTTCATCGCTTGCCTTCAGGATGAGCGCGGTCTCCCATGTGTGCTCAGCCTCTATGCTTTCCATACCTTCCTTCACAAGATCCCGAATCTTTCTTCGTGTCTCGGAATTCCGAAGACGTTCTCTCATCTTCTCCGGGCCTCCTTCCTCAGCCCACGTTGGAAAACCGCGGACCAGACCGCCTCTGAAGGTCCATGGATAAACATCGAACCTGACGTCTACTCCTCTCAAACGCGCAAATTCTATCTCTTTGAACCACCAGGCCAGAGATTTGCGCCAGTTGACTTCCCCGCAGGCCTTTGCGTGGCTCCAAGTTGTAGGGATGCCTGCCTCCTCGCCAATCCTTATCGTCTCCTTGATGGCCAAGAACTCACTGTCGATGGTGGGGACTATGAAGTCTCTTCCCCCGCGTGGCTCTTGACTCCACCCCAACCTACGGTCATGGCTGGTGTGGATGCCTCCGTACTTGGCCGCGACTTCTGCAAGCTCGATTATCTCTTCTGTCTCAGCGTAGTTCCCCGGTGTGTACATCAACCCTGTCGACAATCCGAAGGCCCCCTCCTCCATTGTCTGAGCCACTAAGGCTTTCATCTCGTCAAGCTCAACCTTTGTGGGAATCCTATTCGCCCAGCCCATGACGCAGAGCCGTACGGTTCCGTGCCCCACTTGGAAAGCGCCGTTTATGCTGCAGCCCTGATGCCTGAATCGATCCACATAGCCGCTTAGCGTTGTCCAGTCGACATCGATTCCATAGTTCTTCGCATCTGCCTTAACGTCTTCAAGTGCTGCCCCTTTGAGTGGCCCGCTTGCGCTGGTCCCGCAGTTGCATGTTAGCTCTGTAGTGACGCCCTGTCGGATCATGGAGTCGGCGGTCGGATATGCTATGAAGGGTAGCTCGGAGTGGCTGTGCATGTCTATGAAGCCAGGAGCCACAACTAATCCCTTGGCGTCGATTGTCACATCCGCGTTTGAAGTGGGAAGCCTCGTACTCATTTCCGCAATCCTTCCGTCTGAAATCGCGACATCAGCCCTGTACCATGGTGAACCGGTGCCATCGACGACGAAACCATTCCTCACAACATAGTTCCACATGATCCTTCACCGTACAGAGGTGGCTCTTACAATAAGATATTTTGGACCTGTCTGATGTCCCCGCAGCAAGAACCTATAGAATAGTGTGCGAAAGCTACCATATTCGGAGAGCCACTAAAGCGTGTGGGCCACGTTTGAGTGCTACACCGAGAATGAACAAGGGAAGATGCGTTACCTAGGCAACGTTAACTGAAAAAGTCGAAGATAAAAAGGGGGAAGTTAGGGACAGTGTTGTCCCTTAGCTTGACTTGCTTGGTTTAGGCCAGGGCCTCTTCTGAGCTGGAACCATCGCGTAAGCCAACAGTATCAGCACTATCGGCAATGCGATCATGGCTCCTGGAAGTGGCAACCACGATGAGTAAAGGAAGTCGACTCTTCCGAAGATCATGTTGAACCTTGAGAGCAAGGCGTTGGCGAAGGAATAGCCGAACGAGGCCATCATTGCGTACCGTGCGAATTTTGAGATTATCCCCAGATTTCCCTTGTGTGCACTCGGGAACGTGAATATGAAGAAGTAGACTACTGCCAGCACTATTATGATGAAGAGGAGGTTGCTGAAGCCAGTCCATGCATCAACTCCTAGAATCTTGAGGCCCGCGGTTGATTGAATCTGCGCGATGAACTCGGCCGTGACCGTGGCTCTCATTGACAACCCGATGCCCAAGCCAACCATCACTGCTAGCGGAAACCTGCTGAGCCAGAAGTACTTCTTGTGGTATCTTGTGTAGAGAATTATTCCAAGGATGAACGCCACAACGTAGAGCAGGGCGCCTTTCGTGAGTGGAGTCCAACCGTATCTCAGCACGTTATCGACGCCGTAGACGATGTTATGTCCGGCTGCGGCTCCAACGAACGTGTGCTCAGCAAACTTGAAGAAGACATTGTCTTTGAACGTGATGCTGACGACCCAAATGGTGAATAACGCTGCCAACCATATTTGAATAACAGATGCCAGATCTGCTGCCATTGGCTTATCCTCCTGAAGCTTTCCTTCCGTAGTACGCTATGTTCCCCAGTATGACGAATGCAACCATGAGAAGATGGGTCATGCTGATCACGTCAGCCGATTTTATCCCGCGTCCAGGCACTTTCACAAGTAGCTCCACTTCTCCTGCCTGTGCACCTGCTGTAAGCGACAACAGTTGCCCTGCCTTCCGATAGGGTAGCATAGTCGGTATCATGAGAGCCAGCACGTTGGCGATGTAAGGTGTCTTGTACGGTGTCACCCACTGCCGCACCCAGCCCTCTGACTGGTCGCCTCCCGTCGTGAAGCATATGAGGAGTTGGAAGCTGCTGGCGTCCTTGATTCCCTGCATGATCGGATACTGGTCAAGAGAGACTTGCTTATAATCCGTAGAGGTTGTTGCTCTCAGATCCTTACCTACGGCTGCCATGGCCGTTTCTGTTCCCGCAATGTAGCCTATGTGAATGTAGTCGACTCCATATTTTGAACCGTATTTTTCCGGTCCAAGCTCAGCCATGGCCTTATCGAAGAGCAAAGGTCCTTCTATCGATGTCGACATGGCAATCACCTTGAGTTTCTTTTGAAGCATATGGTGGTACGTCGCGACCGCCATTGGGCCGAGCTCCGGTTCTCCTCCACCCGAGTATCCGAAGTCAACAAAGACTGTCGATCCGGCAGCTAGTTTGTCGATCGTGCTGTACCATGCCCTCGCCTCATCCCCAATTGGCACGGCAAGGCCGATGGGAGATATGGTGGGCACAATGATTGCTAGGAAGATCAGCAGGTATAGAATCTCTCTAGGCACTTCCTCTAGTCTTCTCCACAATCCCTTTCCTTGCTTGCTCATGCTTACTTACCTCTTTCAGCCTCAGTTAGGCGACCAAGGAAACCTGTCTCTCTGCCAATCATTGTTCGGACCCCAAGAGCGATCGCTCCGAGGGAGGCTCCGATCATGATCCCACGTTGAGCTGAGGTTGTCGGAACTGCGCTGAGCCAAGAGTCGAGACTTATGAGGAGGGGCACGTTCGCAGCAAGCACCGGAGCGTTTCTCAACAGGGTTGCGCCTCCCGCAAGGAGAAGAACCGCGGCTTCTAGGTTACGCACCTTAAGCGACCGATAGACACCGGAAGCAATGAAGAAACCTGTAGAAGCGTAGACGGTTGCGCTGAGCGCAAAATATGACGCATTGTACATCCACGAGTATTCCTTTGAGGTTGGCTTCAATGCAACGCCAACGATAGCGAACACCGCTATCATCACAAGCAACCAAATGCTGAACGGCCACTGCCCAGGCGTGCGGCGAGAGATATGTCTTGTGTGAAGATAGAACAGGTTCACAGCGCCAAATCCCAGAGCGAACGCCGTCAGTATGATTCCCCAGTTCTGCAAATCTGTCACAGCCGGACCCGTCCCAGGGATCTTCACGAAATAGTCTATCATCACCAGCAATGCTGCGACGAACACTATCAGGATTGGCAGCTGCCTTCTGACAAGTAGGGACATTGCTCTCACCTATGCTTTCAGTAGATTGATGATGATGGGTGTCCCTGCTGCAGTTGCGAGCACGCCGACGAACATTAGGATCCACGCCACGATTTTGCCTAGATCCTGTCCTTGTATACTGCCACATTGTAACGCATCTTTGGATAGGTAAGCTCCCGCCGCATAGATCTCCTCAGCTATCAGAAGGTAGTCGCACACGACAGCAAAGAACGGGATCTGGTATCCCCTAGCCGTTCCCGCCAACTGGATAGCGCCAACCCTGAAGAATGTCTCCGCAAACAATTGGGACTCTGCATAGAAAGGCCCGATCATTATGTTTGCTGCGGGGCGCTCTCTCTCGGCGAAACCTTGCACAGCAGCTGCATATGCGAACTGTTCACCCGACAGATATCTGATTTGATCCTCAGCATTGAATGCGTCGGCCTTTCCAGCCCTGATGTATGCTTCTCTCATGATCTCAGTCGCGAGGGGCATCACCTGAGCCTGGTAGACGGAGTAAACGATCTTGACGCCATATTTGGCAGCTAACTCCGAGACATGTCCAAGAACAGCCAGTCCTGCAACAAGCTGAGGTGCAACGGTTCCAGTCAGCTCACCTAGACCTGTTGTGAAGTGTACAGGCCTATTCATCTCGGCCGCCCTACCAACCATCTCCGGCAACGCGTCGAGTCCAGCAATCTTTCGGAATTGAGGAAGCTTCTTCTTCGCCAGTTCCATACCGCCGACAATGAAAATCCACAGAGCTATCAGCATTCCAAGCGCGAAAATTCTTCCTGCAACTAACAATGCTGTCACCTATATTTTCCACAAGTACATAACCCGGAGGCGGTTATAACGTTTACCGATATATCAGGGGGGTTCTGCTACCTTAAGGAGTCTTACGCGAGAAAATCCTTCAACCTAATAAGCCAGCTTCTTGGCTCATGCTTCCTCGCGTTTCGGGCTGCCTTGTTGGCCTCTTCCTCTGCCCTCATAAGCTCCTCTATCCTAGAAATCAAACGTTCCATGTTCTCTCGAGATCGCGTTGACTCGGAAAACAACCCTAGGTACTCGTAGACCTTCAGCCCCAACATGTCAAGAATCATTAGAATGGGGGAACCAACAACCATACCAACTTGGGTCCACATAAATGACACAGGAGCAGCCGACTGCAATGTCATTATAGCCATTGTCCCAAGACCTGAATCTACTATCCGTCTCGCTAGCTTCTCGATGATCTCCTTTTCCTTCTCAGGCGGCAGGCCCGTAATGGATTCCAATCGCATCACTACAGAAGGTTTCTTGTCCTGTAATCTTTAAGTCTTCTCGCAAGTGTCACTTCTACGAAGCACCCTCGCAAGAAAACCACCCAAGACTCCACCAGTCGTAAGACTCGCCAGATAGACGGCCACTCCCCAAAGAGCTTCGTTGAGTCCGAAGACGATCAGCCGGAAAATCATATTCGTCATCCAAGCTCCGAACCCGACGCGTACCCCCACATGGACGTGGTTGGCAAGTCTTCTCCTCGTCAGACCGAAGGAGCCCAAGAAAGCCGCCTCCAAATATACTACTGCAGACAGGAGAGACAGATTCAACGCCGCCTGCCCTGGAAAGTAAAGGGATGTGACATAATCCCAGAACCATACGATTCCGCATGTGAATAGTGCTGCGCCGAAGTAGCTCTCAAAGCCCGGCATTGGTTCTCTCTTCATTCGCCTGTCCTCGAACGGCCGTAACGCCACATTTCAACGAAACGTAGGCTCCCGTGACCATAAATATCTATGAGTATGCATAGTCCCACTCAACCAAAACCGAAGAGCATTGCAGTACGACTCGTGAGTGTGCTAGCAAATTGACATCAATCAGAGAGTATCAGCGGTTGATGAGAGATACCTACTTCGATCGGGACTTGCGAAGAGGCGTATCTGACACTCTCCTCTGGCTAACATCTGAATTAGGTGAACTGGCAGATGCTTGTCTCCGAAATGATCGGGAGACCATGAAAGACGAGGCTGCAGATGTCCTCGCCTGGTTGTGTAGTATCTGCAACTTGCTCGAGATCGACCTTGAGGAGGCTTCTTCTCGGAAGTATGGCAAAGGTTGCCCTAAATGCGGCCACTCACGTTGCCAATGCAGAGAGCCGTAGGATTGGCTCAGCTTCGCCCTTTTGTCACTTTGGAGACTCTACGCAGGCATTCGAGCGCACATTCAAGGTTAGGAAAGCTTCTCATTCCGCACTCAGGTCCGGCGAAGAGGACTCTCTGTTTCCCGAACAGTTTTAGGATCCGCGCCAGTCGACTGCGCATCATTTTTGAGTCTTCCAGGTACGTGGTGGGGTCCACTTTGCCTGCCTTGATTGTGCCCCAAGCGTCTGCAACAAGTTGGCCCATCGATGCCTCGCTAACCCTTTTCTTTGACATCCCGATCCGTTGCCGAATCAGACAATCAAAATCTGTAATCGCAACGCTAGCTTCAATGAACTTGTCGGATCTTTCGCATACTTGTTTCGCGCCTCCTGATTCATACATAGGATCACCGACATGCGATTGAACCAGGTCTAGGTCCCTTGCGCTCCAGAAGAGGTCGTCTGCTGTGTTATGGAGATGGATGAGCGTCTTTGCGCCTTTGGTCTTTGCTTCGTGGCAAACTTCCTCCCAAGCCTTGAGAAGTATTTCACGTCCGGAAGAGCCTCGATCAAGCAACGTGTCACTGGCAAGACCAAATACAGGTTCATCGATGGAAACGAGCGTGACCTTCATATTCTTATGCGCAACAACACTGGCCCCGACGATCTCTCGAAGTGCCTCGCCAAACTGTCGGAACGCTTCGGAGGTCTTGTTGACGAGTACAGAGGACAGAGTGTACGGGCCGGTTATACAGATCTTCAACTCGACTCTTCGGCCGGCGGCATCCGTAATCTCTGATGCATTTCGCCTAACGACTTCCAACTCCGGCACAACTCTCCTACCAGAACGAATCGTCAACCGGCCGGAGAGTTCATATCCACTCTTTGTCTTCCTGACGCCGTCGATAAGCTGAAGAAACATTTCATTCATGTCTCTGAACTGAGGAAAATTGGGCACGTCTATTCCTGCCCTCAGTTTTCCGAGAAGTCCCTCTATGACATTCTTCTCAAACTGTTCGCATGGTTCCGATATGGATGGGTCGTTCGGTGTGAGTAGCGGCAAAAGCGAGTCGTAGAGGCTTGCTCCTCTCAGGAACTTCTCGAAATCTCCGGTGAAAGGGAGACTGCCCACATCACATGATCGCAATCGTTCTCTCAAAGCATAGTCATTACTGATTGGTAGCACGGAGACCTAAAAAGTCCGCTTCATCTATGACTGCAACTTCTGCTGACCGAACTCTGTCAGCGTCCAAGCATACCTCCGTTTCCCGCCTGACCGAAGAACTATCTTCTCCTCTCTGAGAAGTCGGAGGTGATGTGCTACGCAGGCATAGCTGAGCGCGGACCTCTTGGCAATCTCTGCCGCCGTCTTCGCTCCGTTCTCGATTGACATGATCATCTTCGTTCTAGACGCCAATCCCGGCTTCACGTTCCGCGTCCTCACAAGATAGGCCTTAGGATGATACAGATTCCTCGGCATCTACTACCACTACACGAATTCTCCCAGCAACTTCTGCTTCTTGTGGTCCTCCGCAACGAATAGAGAATCTATTTCGTCCTCAATAAGCTGGAGCCGTTCCTCATGATACTTCCCGAGATCGTAACGCTTTATGATGTCGCGTGCAACCTCGATGTACTTCTCTATTGTCTTCCTGTGAACCGTGAGCATTAACTTGCCTCCGCAGCGCAAGCAGACTCCCTTCAGCGGTATCCGTCTGAACTTAGAGTTGCACTTCACGCACCTAACCTTCTGAGCTGAGAAAGCCTTCAGGTTGCCTGCGACGTCACGCATGAGATGCGTCGATAGCACGCGCCTCGCAACATCTGAGGCTTTCACCGCCACAATAGATTCGGCAAGCCCCAGTTGCTCCTGAACCTTCTCCAACATAGTTCCCAGCCTCCTGTAGAGACTTTCTTGGGTCCCGACGTTCAGATCGCCGACATGATGTGTAAAGCCAAAACCACCAAGTGTGGCGCCATTCCCCAACACGCCTGCCTCAAGTCTCTGCGACACCGTCTCAACGATGTCTTGAACCAGTTTCGGGTCTGCCTGCCGGGACGCTTGCTCGAAGAACTCCAGCGGAAAAGTCTCTACGACCTCCATGTTGAAGGCTTGCCTAGCGACCTCAGCTGGATTCAGTGCAACCGTAAGTAGAAGAGGTGCATCCATCATTCCCCCAATTCTACCTGGCAGGTAGGACCTTGAGAAGTTCAGTAGAACATCGAGCACAAGCATTATCGCATCTTCGTCTCCATCACAATCCCTCCTCTTGGCTGCGTGCCACAGCGGATGCGCGAGGCAGACGCTCGCCTTCGTAAAGCCGACGATCCTTCCCACAACAGCAACGGAGGTGTGAGGCGACATGCCGAGTATCAGGTGGCCCACTAGGTCCTCCTTGGTCTTTACATGGTAGTAAGGCGAGGTGCCGTAAATCTTCTCCAATAGCTCATCCACAAACTTCGCAACGTTCACCAAGTAGTCGCCGCAATGCTCTGGCACAATAATGTCTTGGAGTTGGAGTTCGCACAGTTGATCTTCGGAGACTAACTCATTCTGCCCCAAGTCCTCATGGTAGCCGAGTTCCCTAAGCTTATCAACGCTGACTCCAATCTCACTAGCCTTGAAATGCGTGAGAGGCGCGTTTGTGGCGTCGAATCTGATGGTTCCATCCTTGAACATTGACAGAGCGAACTTCGCCCTGAGAATTCCCTTTTCAATCGGTTCCGGAGTCCTCGACTCACTCGTGAGTCCCTTGACGCCTTTCACAAGATCTGGGGCCGGGTCGAAACCTAGCCGCGCGCACGCAGACCGGAACATGGTTCCAACATCAACCGTTCTGGTCTCGTAGCACACTGCTTGGGTCTTGCATGCGGGACACTTGTCGCTTGGCACAGGCCTTCCGCATTTCCGACACACATACTCAAGGAGGGTCTGCTCTCCGCATCTAGTGCAGACGGCTCCGTGCGTTATTTCCCTACAGGAGGGGCATCTTCGCTTCACCACCTCAACGGTAATCAAGCCACTAGCTCGCGCCGCCTCAGCCACATTGCGGCGCGGTCCTCCATGCAGACCGACGGGAAAGAGGCAGTGAACGGGGGGGCTCATCTCCCTCTTTTTGGCCTTCTCTGGCCTTCCCATTCTCGCGCCAATGCAGGATCCGATTTTCTCGTAGACTGTCAGCCCAGACACTCTGGAAATGTTCTCTAGGACTGACCGTTCAGGATCCAACGGAACGTTCAGATTGTCAAGGCCTAAGCAAGACGTGAGAACTACACCGTGGCTCTCAGATACGTCCACCAATCCATCCTTCACTGTGTGTGGGACTGCTAGGGTTTCAAGTACGGCCTTCAGCTTGGAGGCGTTAGGCAGACTTGGCATTATTCCATGAGCACCAGGCTCCTCCCGGGCGCATGAAAGTACATCGCGCAGGTAGCTCAGATCCTCGAAGCGAAGCGCCTCCCAGAAATATGTGAAGTGAGGGTGCAAGGGTACTCCGAACACCCTCGAAAGACATAGGGCCTCCTTCACCGTCGGCATCTCAAGCAACGGCCGCTCGACGAATGCGCGAACCCGCTCGTCCGATAATCCTGTCTGAGCCAATGCGAGTCCATTGATGTCGCTTCGACCTACTGCCTGCGACAGAAGTCTAGCCCACCATTCCTCAACGAACCCAGAAGGTAGCAGAGGTCTATTGTTTTCAAGGAACTCGCCAAACGCAACTAGTAAGTCGCCCAAGAACAATATCGATTCAATAGACTTGGCTAGTTCGGCTGCCTGTCGCGGATTCTCTATGCGAACAACCGATCCGTCCTTCAGCTTTACGATTGGAGGTTCAATCGATTCGACTGGGGCCACTATTCCGGCCTTACAAGGCGTCTCCACTCGAAGCTGTGTTCCTACAGCGACGAAGTCCCGCAGAACTTTCATGGTAGCTGGATGCATTCCGAGCGCGGCAAGCCCTGTGTTCCTAGACCGACCGTACCGAAGCCTGAAGCCTCCGCGAGTGTTTGGAAAGCAGAAGATTGGTCGTCCCGCGATAACATCATCCATGAAAGCCGAGTCGCGGGACTCCTCTTCCTCGACAGGAGCCGTGCGAATCTCCTTTAGCCAGTCCCATCCGCTTATTCCGATCTTCTCGACAATCTTGACGATCTTCTGACTCCGCCCGATCAGCCCGTCATTGACTACTCTCAGAGCGCCTCCGCGCACTCTGTCGGTCTCTATCCGCGGCAGGTTTCTGAATGAGACGACCTCAATAGGATCCGTCTCAACCCCTGTTGCCTCTACGGGCAGCCGCATAATCGCAGTCAACAGCTCAGAATCTGAAACCTTGAATTGGAAGCGGGTCACTTCACGTTCATGGAGCCTCACTTCTTCAACAAATCTTCTCGCCTCTTCCTCAGTAGCCTTGTATCGTTCGAGACCCATCATCCTTCTGACGTAGTCTGACACTATGAGTATCAGGCCCATCTCGGTGCCACCAGCCGACCTAATTGGCCCCGCAAAGTACACTGCCAAGTACTTCGACCGGTCTGGATTCGTCTTAACTTTGATTCCCGATATTCCTTGAATGGGGGCCACGGTTCTCCCCTCGTCAAGAATAGAGAGAGCGGTGCGAACTGCGTTCTCCCCTGCTTCCTCTCCACCAATGCCAAACTTGCCTAGAACTATCTCCTCAGCTACCTTGAATGCGACTTCTTCTCGAGGCATAGTTTCCGTAAGCTCGCGAATACGGCTTGCAACTCCTAGCGGCCCAACGGATTTTTCGACCCTTTCGGCGACATCGCTCGTTACCGCTGACTCGGGCCTCGGCAGAGGATCAATTCCCTTGGATCGCGCTGACTCCGCGACGGAGTATATCTCACTAAATCTGCGTTGAATCTCACGAATATACGGTGAAGCGTCCAAGGAGGCATCAGCCAAGAGATTTCTCTTGGACGTATAAGCTTGCGGTTGGTTATAATGCTGATTACAAGAATCTGGAGAAGGGCCTCGTCGACCTAGGCGTCTTCCTCCGCGGCTTCTTCCGGTTCCAGAGTTTGCTCCTCCGAGGATTCTTGCTCCACTGGCTTATGTTCGGGCGTCCCGGAAGCCGCCTCTGTAGACACATCGGCCGCTTCTGCTTCGCCTGCACGCTCGCCTTCCTCCAGTGTCTGAGTCTCCGGGACGGCTTCTGCCTGCGCGTATTGCTGGATTAGTGCAGAAGGCCCTTTGGCTGTATAGAACCTGTCGGTGAATCTGCAGTAGACATCAACCATCTGGTCTGCCGGGGAGGCTTCTACCACCTCCTTTAGTCCGCAGGCAGCACATTGAACAGTTGCATTGCTACTGCTTCTGCTCACAACGACTTTGATAGCTTCTTCGCCGCAGCTTGGACATGAAAAGACTGTGGGCAACTTCTTCTTAACGACCTTGATCACTCGGCGTCGACGACGTCCCATGTGTGGAATCCTCCAATGAATGAGGCTGTGTTGCTGACTCTTCTATTTCAACCTTCCACGATGATGTTTGAACTGTTACACTGTCAAATCTGGTAGGGAAGACGAAAATCGTGACCTACGGACCTGTATCCGAGTTTCACGCAGAGTGGCTGTCTCCGCTTGTGCTCTGATCCCAGCCACCTACCCTCAACCTGCTTCACAACTGCGGCCGAGAGCCCCAGCTCTCGAGCTATCTCTTCCGCTTTCATGAAATGTTCCAATCCATAGAGAATGAGGTCGAGTTGATCGTAGCTCAGGCCCAGTTCCGCCTCGGCGGTTTGACCAGGCCAAAGACCCGGAGTCGGCGGCTTCTGGACCAGCCTCGTCGGCAAACCCAAATGGAGGGCAAGTTGACGGACCTGACTCTTGTACAGGTCAGCGAGAGGCGAAATGTCCGCGCAGTAGTCGCCCCACTTTGTAAAGTATCCCAACATCGTCTCGCTCTTGTCGGATGAGCTGACAACAAGCCGCCTCGTCCTATTCGCGTAGTAGTACAATACGATCATCCTCACGCGAGCCTTCACATTTCCGTTGGCTAATCGGTCCTTCGAGTCGAAGAGAGAGATCTTCTCAAGAACCGCCTTCACAATCGGTGAAATGTCGATTGTTTCAAGCCTTATGCCGAACATTTCCGCAAGGAGTTGGGCATCCTTGATGTCTGCTTCATCTCGGGTTTCAGCCTCTGGCATGTTCAAGCCAAGTACCCCTGCGCCTCCAATCGCCTTAGCGCAGGTTGCCGCACATGTGGCACTATCGATTCCTCCACTGATTCCAATCACTATCCCTGAAACGTTGGCACCGACAATGTAGTTGCGAATGAAATTGGTGACTCTGTTCTCTGTTAGGTTGGGATCTATTTTCAGAACTTCAGATGTCAACTTCACAGGCGTTCCCTGCAGTGGCTCTGTGACTCTTCATAGATATGCTTGCCGCCACATCTCCTCCTGTCTGGAAACACTCTTAAATTGAGGATGCTGTTCCACACGTAACGGAAAGAATCAAACATGAGCAAGATTTCAGTTGCCCTCGGGCAATTCTCCCCAAAACAATGTGACAAGGACCACAACATCAGGACCATGAAGGAATGGGTCGGTAAGGCCAGAAGGCTAAACGTTGATCTCGTAATTTTTCCCGAACTCTCGCTCACAGGGTATATCTGCAGGGACCTGTTCTACACTCTCGCCGAACCTATTGATGGACCTTCCATCAAAGAAATGGAGAAGATCGCACGAGACAACAACATCCACGTGATCTTCGGATTTCCAGAACAGGCGAGGTCTGAAGGAATCATCTACAACTCGTGCGCCCTCATTGGGGCAGAGGGTTTGCTAGGTTGCTATAGGAAGATGCACTTACCGACAGCCACTATTTTCGAAGAGAAAAGGTACTTTCGGCCAGGATACGAACCAGCGGTCGTCAATACATCTCTTGGCCGAATCGGTCTGACCATCTGCTACGACTTGTTCTTCCCGGAAATTGTTCGTCTCCTAGTGGCGGATGGGGCGCAATTAGTGGCGTGTGTCTCGGTTTCTCCTGGAGTGCGGAGAGATTACTTTGAGACCTTCACAAAGGCACGTGCCATGGAGAACTCTGTTTTTCTAGCATATGTGAACCGGGTCGGGATTGAAGATGGAGTTCAGTTCTGGGGAGGCAGCCATCTTTTGAACCCTAATGGGGAAGTGTTGGTAAGGGCGAAATATGATGTGGAAGACTTTGTCGTCGCGCAAGTTGACTACGATGACCTCAGACGGGTGCGCGCATTCTTACCAACGCTACGTGACCTGAGACCTGACCTGCTTGAAAGACTGGCCGAAAAAGCGAAGATCATCTAGGAACCTAACATATGAACACCCTTTTTCCGGAGTTCTAAACGTTAAGCCGGTTCTTGGCTGCGATGCTCGAGTTCCAATCATTCCTGACTCAGTCGTCGCCATAGTTCCGGATATTTCTGTTTTACAGCGTCTTCAACTATTTCCGCTGTGATCTTCGAGGCGCTGACGCCTGGAACTGTCCTACGCAAGTATACTAGGATCGCCTT
>Ga0209725_1001228_pt1 | contig 14815 bp, 15 predicted proteins | sample I18A1metaG_FD_184145 | JGI IMG/M metagenome (GOLD analysis project Ga0209725, IMG submission 184145) | Lake sediment bacterial and archeal communities from Gulf of Boni, Indonesia to study Microbial Dark Matter (Phase II) - ​I18A1 metaG... | ecosystem: Environmental > Aquatic > Freshwater > Lake... | reverse complement strand
AGGTCTTGAAGTTCAGGGTCTCTGGTTTCCTGGACAAGGTTGAGGGCTGACGGGAGGATCCTTTGTATCTGCTTGAGGAATTCAAGCTTCATCTCTGGCTGGCAGGACTCGTAAACATGGAGCAGGCGTTGAAGCTCGCTCCTAACTATGGTGATCTGTATCCTCTGCAAAGTGACATTTTGGAAGATCACCGGGCTTGCTGTTCCCTGCTCAAGGTAGCTTTCCAAGGAGGCTTGGCCCTGGTTTTTCTTCAGCCAGTCCTTGAGCGCCTGCTCCCCTGCCTCCCTTTCCCTTACGCCCATCAGGGTGCAGGCTTTCTCGAACTCCGCAGCCAACGCCAACGGAATCCTGAAGATCTTCTTCTTGATCACGCTTCAGACCTGCCATCTAATAGATGGCATGCCATCTAGTTGCCATCTTCTTGAGGGCGTAAGGGTAAGGGTTACCTAGCTCCAGTGGAAGCCAGAGTTCGGCGTCTCCCCAGTCATATTGCCTGCGTCCGCCAGGTCTGCTCGCCGTGATCTCGGAAACCACATAAGCCCGTCTTGCGGAATGACTCTCGAGGGGACAGATTTGAGAAAGATTGGGATTGTTGCCAGCAACTCGACCGAGATGGCCGCTGCCGTCATTCTCAACGAGGGTGAGGAGAAGAACGTCAAGGCCGAGGACCTTGTTCTGATCAGGAACAGGAACGGCAACCTAGTCCTCGCAGTATGTAGGGGTGGCTTGGGCTCCAATGAGAATCTCCGAACGGCTGCCTACTCTCCGGGCGTCGCGTATGCGAGAATGGGCCGTCACCCATCGAACGCCAAGGAGTTCTACGCTTTCGGGCTGAGCATAATCGGCGACGTGACGAGGGAGCTGGAGCAGAGCAAGTACGTCATCGCTCCTTCTTCGGATGTGGAGATCTTTGAGGAATCGGACAACCCCATGTCCTACCTCGAGACCGGTCCGAAAGGAGAGAAGGGCAGGCACACAATCGGCTACTACAAGGATACGAAGCCCTGGAAGGTTCCCTACAACCCCGAGTACATCCCATATCACATCGGTGTTTTCGGTGTGACCGGCTCAGGCAAGTCCTTCCTCGCCAGGTACCAACTGATACCAATCCTAAGCGGATCCGGCATCGATGTGATAGTCTTCGACTGGAAGGGATCGGATTATGCGCCATTCTATCCCAACGACCAGGTTGTGAAGCTCAAGGATGTCTACTTGGACGAGGACGTGGTCTACTCGTACCTGCTCTCGAGGATGGACTACTTCGGTTTCACAGGCGAAAGGAAGTACAAAAATGACGCTGCTGAAGCCCTCGAGGAAGTCATCTCGGAAAGTGAGTGGCGCGACCAGGCCCCTAGCGAGATGAAGCAGTTCCTGGAAGCGAAGGTTGTCGCGATTATTGAGGAGGGACAGAGAGACAAGAGCGGGGCCATCTCCGTATATGGCAAGATGTACGTTCGCAAGTTCAAGCGTGGAATCAAGAAGCTGGATGATAGAGACTTCGAGAACATACTAGGCAAGAAGATGCATGAGGACATTCTCAAGCTCGCAAGGGAGAAGCATGTCATAATTATGGATGTCAGCGAGGGCAGTAAGGATGAGAAGCTCGCGATATTTCTGTCGTTTGCTGGCTACCTGAGGGGGCTGATGGAGAAGAAGGAAAAGCTCAAACTAGCTTTGTTGGTGGACGAAGGCCCCCAGTACTGCCCCTGGGAGCCAACAGGAATTCAGTCCGACACGACAGAGATGATAACTGACCTATGCGCGTTGGGCAGGACGTACGGCCTGTCTGTGATACTTCTTTCGCAGGGAATCGCCGGGGAGATCGGGATAAACGCCGCTGTAAGAAGAAACCTGAACACACAGTTCATCGGGAAGATCCATCCTCTCGACATGGACGAAGCAGGCAAACTTCTCAGCCAGCTCGACATAGACCCAAAGTTCCTTGTCACGTTAGGAGACGGATACTTCTACTTCCTGGGCAAGATGAACCCCAGCCCCATACCGCTGCTGATACACTTCGACATACCCGAAGGAAAGTGAGAAACCGTTGCTGAAGAAGCCAGAGCAGATCCAGTTTCCAGACTGGGTCAAAATCCCCGTCAGTATGCAGCATCAGTTCTTTGAGCTTGCAGCAAAAGAGGCACAGAACACCAAGTCACGACTCCTCGAACAGAAAAAGCGTCTGGAACAGCTTCGAGCGTCACTCCAATTCGAAAATGTTCAGGAATCCGATGAATGGAAAGACTGGAGAATTGCCTACATAGATGGCTCAGACTCTCCAGTCATAAGTGAACGCCTCGGAGCGAGGTTCGGAACATACGCAGCAGGCTGGAACCTCTACCACGGCGACGAACTCAAGAGCGAAGAATACTTCTCCGGCAAGATGGTCGACTTCGAAACTGGCGACGCCGAAGTCACTAAGAAAACGTTGGACTTGCTTGCCGCAGGGTTGGAACGCGACGTTGCACTCAAATGTCTGGAAGAGGAAAGCCCCGACCTAGTTGTAGTAGACGGGAGTTTCTACGGTTTCGCGATCCGCTCGCGCCTTGTCCGTTATAGAAGGATTGGGCAGGAGGAATTCGAGCATGGATCTGACCTTGTGGATCACCTTGTGGGTTCGACCTCAAAGCTACTTGGAAGTGGCAAGGCAGTAGGGGTGGTTAAGCGGGTTACTACGGCTGCCATAGACGGCTGGATCATCAAGCGTGATGGTGACGACAGCAACGTGTTCCACGCGAATGACAAACGCACACTTTCGTCCCTGATGGCTGTGGGGCAAGTCTTCTCCTACACTCGAATGTTCGGCGAAGCACACGCTTTCAACGTGCTCAGTAGGCTGGCCTCGGCCTACCGTAGATATGTTGAGCGATTGAGCGTGAGAGACGTTGACGTGATCCTCAGGAATGTCAGGAGCGAGATAGAGGCGGCGATCAGGCGGAACCTTGGCTGCGCCCCAGAGGTTGTGCTAGCTACCGAGCGGGTGTATCTACGTTCCGACTACCCGGCACCGCCTATGTGCATCGAGGCGAAAAATGGCGCAGATGTGAGTAAGATTCTTCCATATCTAATCGCGACGCACAACCCAGCGACTGGGCTACCTCTCCCGCTTGACATGATCGACCAGAACATAGGGCTACCCCGCGGATTCACACGCGAGTTCGTCGAGGAGATCGAAGCAAACCTAGTCCGCGACACTGAACTCGACAAGTTCGATATCCAGACCCACTTTGCACACCTCAACCCGCAGAAGAAAGAGTGAATCATGCTCGTATCATGACTTTTCTGTGAGGTTTGTGGCGCCGCAACCGGTTGCTTGATGCTTTGTATCACGACAGAGGCTAATTCTCAAACACAAAGGGCTGATTCAGAGGATACTTTGCATCCAACCAGTCCCTATCCGTCTTGTATAGGTGTCTTGTTAGGGGAACCCCCACTCTATCCACGTGCTCCTTTTTCATTATGTCTCGCATTATCTCTCCTCCAGTGCGGTATTTGGAACCATAGAGTAGATAGTATTGGGGGCCGCCTGACACATTCCTGACGAGTAAACCACCAATGTACTGGTAGTGGCTCGCCAGTCTTTGCGAAACGTATAAGTTCATGAAGCCCCCGTAATCCCCGGCCTCCAATTCTTGCCACTTTTCAGTACCGAAGAATGTTGAGATTCTTTCTTTCATTTTTTCTGAAGCAGCCTTTTCTGGGAGCTTCTGGATGTACCCTGCGCACTCCATTATTGCCTGTAGTGGAAGATTGAGCAGCAACTCCGTTCTAGGGAAGGTGGCGATTGTTTCAACTGTCTTCCAGCTGAGTTCGTCGCAAGAGTAGTCTTTCCCATGGTATACCAAACCATCAGGATCGACGAAACAGAAGACAAACTTTTGGCCCCTTGGAACTAGAGAGAGTATCTTGTCTATCTCTATGTTGCAATCTCCGAAGAATGGTTTCACATGCGGGATGTCTCTGGTAGATTCCCTCAGCAGAGCATATCTCAGGCGATCTATCTCAACCACATAGCACGGAAAGTTGGGTGTAATTCTGGCCGCAATTAGCGTTGAACCGTCCGTTAACTTATCAGTGCAAACATCAAGAACCTTGCCTGAACCGCCATGGGTATCGACATAGACGAAGTTTTGGTACTTGTTACTGAATCTTTCACAAGCCCGCAGATACTTCTCAAGTACACGGTACTTTCGATACGAGTGTTCCTTGATAGGAAGATAGGTCAAGTCTACCACACACAGTTGCATCTTATGTCAGTAGGATTCATTCGTAGCCTATCCCACATAGAGACAGTCTCCTTGCAGAGAGCGATCTTTGAGCTATGCAGACCCATTTTCTGAAGCCTGTCGCAAACGAATAGATAGATCTCTTCTCTTTGGCGGGTTGGAATCTTCTTCCCCCAGTCTGAGCTTTCGCCAAAGAATCTTGTCCAAGTTCTGTCCTTCGAACATAGGATGGTGCTTTTCAATCCTCTTGGGGTTCCCAATGTGACTCGCTCGGGAGTAAGATCGCTAAAGATATCATATACAAGTTCAGAATATTCCTCCTTCCAGTTCTCGACAGGAAATATCGGATCTATTCTCACTCTAGTTTCATAACCTGCGTCGGCTACCGATTGGGCAGCTCTAATTCTACTTGTTGGAGTTGGAGCGCCTGCTTCCCAGAGTTTCGCAGGAGTAGAGGCATTCAGACTAAAGCTGACAATCGTTTGCTTCCTAGGCTTCTCAACCAAGAGCCTTACATTATTGGATTTTGTCAGGAGCAATAACTTATGCTTAGTCTGTTCCTCGAACTTATCGGCTATTGTGTTCATCATGCCTGGGTTCATCAATGAGTCGGCTAGTTCTCCGCTGTTGAATATGGTTGGCTCGTTTATGCTCTGAAAAGCGCTCTCAATGGCAAGCAGGATTCTGTCGATAGAGTATGGAAATCTTGCGTTTTTTCTCCCTCTGAATGTTCCTTGAAGGTAGCAGTATTTACAGTCATAAGGGCAACCAAAAGCCCATCTCAATTCCCAAAAGTGTGGACAGATTATGGAAGGTGGAGTCTTCCTGAAATAAGATACAATGCTACGCGCCTCAGTATCTCCAAAAGATCTAAAAAAAGGGAGGTCTGAAACCCTCTTGAAATAGGGGGATCCCAGAGCCGTCACTTTGGCACTTCTTCCAGTCTATGGCTATTTGCAGGGCTGATATGAAGTAGATGGTATTCTTTCTTACATATTGGGCATGTCCAAATGATGCCTGTATCGACTTCTCTCGCAGGCCTTGTCTTTGCGCCCAGTATTCCTTCTACTTCCCTCTTTGTTTGAACGACAGTCAATCCTTCTCTTTCAATCTTGTTTGCAAGTTGTATCTGGCTTTCCCTCTTTGGAACTCTTAGTAGTTCTCTGGCATGAGAGAAGGTGATCGGCGTGGGTTTCAAACCCACACCTCTTTCAGCCGTATCCTTCGCAAAAGTCGCTATGCCCCACGAGACTCTTGGTTTGATCTCATCAGGGAGTCTCTCAAGCTGAATTATGTCCGAAATATGTGACTTGTCAACTCCAAATCTATTGGCTAAAGCGCTCTCTGATTCTCCCAGAATCTTTCTTCTTGTGTCGAGGTATTTTGCAAGTTCTACTGGTGAATAGGCTTGGCGCTTTATGTTCTCGTCTCCCATAATATCGACAGCTTCTTTGTCTGAGATGGCTTTGATGGGTTCTTTGACTGGGATCGTTCTAAAGTTGAGTTTCTTGGAGGCGATCCATCTCCGCTGACCGTAGACGATTTCATACTTTCCCTTCTTCTTTGGGTGAGGCCTCACGCAAATCGCTTGCAAGACCCCAAACCTCTTGATGGAATCGATGAGATCTTGCATTGCCATGTCTTCAAAGGATGTTCGTGGATTCCAAGGATTTGGTTCGATGTCTTCTAGAGGAATCTCCATTAGCTTTTACTCCTTCCCTTTCGGGTTTGCCATGCTTTGACCGCTGCCTCTCTGTGCTTTTCCACTGTCTGAGGATTCTCTTTCTTGATTATGAGTTCGCTATCTGCGACATTGCTCTCAAGGTATTCTCCTTCAGTCCACCCTAGTTCCTCTATTTGCCTAGGAGGAACTGTGATCATCCACTTAGGGTATTCTTTGCCCTTGTATTTTCTAGACATCTGCCTCTGCAATCGCAATCTTGATCCAATTCCGTTAGGTACCGAAATCCTTATAAGGTTTTAGGTACCTATGCGAAGAATTGCACGTTTTAACTTCGCATACTAATGAAATGCTAAGCAAGGGAGGCGAGTCTGTCAACCGCCTGACTAAGAAGGGTATTTCAGCCGCTTACACCCACCCTATCTCTTCCGCGGGCATTACGGGTCAGAGGCATGGCACAATCTTCCTGTCTAGTTCTTAGAAACGGATTGAAGATTCATAAAAAGTCAGATTTGCCTGAGGAGGCGACCTCACTTGGCGCGCGACGACGCGAACCAAGTGTAACACACACGAACCAGTCTTTCCTTCGATTGATCTTCTGCTGCAAGACTACTCCCGAGCTCGCGTTTCCCAAACATCACTGTGTTCCAGCGGGTTCGATTGCGGAAAGGAGCGACTCGTGAACCTCGAAGTCACCCTCTAAGTCAAAGACTCCTTTGAACTCTGAAAGTTGAACCCGAACTAACAGACTTACTCTCGATAGTTGGATTGAGGGTATTTGACTGAACCTGATGAGAAACTGATCGCACTTTCCCGGCCCAATGGTTCTGTCAAATGTCACTTTAGCGATTTTGTTGAGCTTAACCAAGCTGCCGTCGACAAGCGCTGCTTTATCAAGTTTGCAGCTGACCGAGGCAACATGGCCCTCGCTCTGGCCTGCATCTCTCACAAAAGTTCGTACGGTGAGGACTCCCTCTCTAGAATCGACATGAACCGCAACTTGGATATCGGATTGACTTAGTGCTCTTTTGGGAGCAGGCAAAGATAACGCGAATGTTAGTGCCAAGGCGACGACGAGAACTGCTCCCATCAACCTCTTATGGGATTTCCTCATTTTCTGTATAGTGTTCATCAATCTGAAACATGATGACCAAATCCATCTGCACAGGCCTTTGATTGGCTTCAGAACCACATTTTCAGCATAGAAAAAGACAAATGGATAGATTGCTAGAATCATAAGCATCTCGGGTCTGAGCAAACGCATCAGCTCAGATATCGTCAGTAACAGTCTCTTGTCTGAAAGAAGATCAGTTCCAACTACAAGAGATACAGGTGTCGCATAGCTGCCGATCACCTTCTGAAATGTACTCATTTTGGACAGGGGCCCAATTAGGAAGGGATAGACGCACCATAGGAAGCAACTGACAAAAAGGTAAATCGGCCAGTCAGGAATAAATAGGAGTGTAAATCGGCTGGCGATGTTGCTGGACGAGAATGTTGTTATGAATCTACATATTCTCTGGGCAGGCTTTGTTGTCTGATCGATGGGAAACTCAAACGATGGAACTTGAAAAACTGGACTAAAGTTCTTAATGTCAATCACGTATTTGTGCCAGTCCTCCGGGGAGGGAAGGTATTCCGCGGTCCACCCACTATTAGCAGGTAGCAGACGATAGAACAGCGATTCTAGGCTAACCACTGTGGTAACGAGGTCGGATCGATTGCCCTCTGAAACTGGAATTGACACGACTGGAATGTGAGCAATTCTGGAATACCGCTGTTGATTGAAGTAGAAAGGAACAGGCAACAGACCGCTACTGTTGTAGATTCTAGTGGCAACATAAGAAACTTCTAAATTGTTTCGTTGTCCGTCGCCATGGTATTCTGTTTTCGGAAAGTAATACCATTTGCTCCCCTCTTCCTCCTTGACACTCAAAGTAACTGGTCTATCATTCAGCGAAACCTTCAGATTTCTGATTTTATGAAATTCCATGAATCTGAATGAATCCAGCGAGAGAATTGCATTCTTCTCATAGATCACTACTTCGAGAGAATACGTTAGCGCAAATTCGTTGGAATCTAGATCATAAATCTTGATTTCAATAGCCTCTTTGGTGTTGACTGGAGCTCTGATGAAGGCGGCAGACGACCCGCTCTGAATCGGATTTCTAACTATCTCAGCGATGCTGTTCGTGGGATAGATGACCCTAGGAGCAGCGTAGTCGAACAAGAGTTGGACAGTGATTAGCAATGACAGAACTAGACAGATGGCTCTGAAAGCTAGCAAACCACTCACGCGCAACTTTATCCCCATCATTGTGTCACCCCTGTTCTTTGAAACTTGAAACAGCGAGCGGGAGAAGTTTCCTGCACACTTTCATCGGCTCGAAATGACTGATGACTTCTTGCCCTCTTCCGCAGGTAGTGCAGGGTATCTTTGCCAATGCCGAGTCTAAGAGCTTCAGATTGAGAAAGATTCAGGATGCGCTTTCTGTTGTCCAAGCGACCGAATTTCGCAAAATCTGGCGAAGATTCCGAGAAGTCAAAGCAGTGTGATTTCCCAGTCAGGTATCTTGCCAGTTCCATTGTCTTTTGTTCAATGACGGTATCCCATCTCAACGTGCGGCTATTGTGCTGAACGCCTGAATTGAACCTATTGCACGAGTGATAGGTGGGGCTTGTATGCCAGGTCACTTATCCTTCTCCAGCCCTGACATGACATTCTTAAGAGGATCTAGCCCACCGCTTTCCTTGTCAACTTCTTTGTCAGTATATTCAGCAACAGGACCAACGCTCCAATTGCGAATTGTGCGTCTTCCTTGTCGAAGGGAGTTTTGACAGCGATCCTTTTCTCAGCTCCTTCCAACTGGACATGGTGTGCAGGACTAGTGAAGGCATAGAGGTTGTCAATGATCCTAGTAACTGCGTCGCCCACTTCTGTTGGATAACTGCTCAGAGCAAATAGATTCTTCACGGCCTTCGTCATGGAAACTTGCTCATTTTGAAATGTAGTCTCACCGCTTTCAACGAATTCCAATGCACGTCTGACATCTCCCACTGCTTTTTCCCAGTCGCCTTTCCTCATCGATTTCTGGGCATCTACCACAAGCTTCGCTGAGTTGACAATTCTCTCTGCCAGAATTCTCTCGGTTGAAGATTCGACCTTCTTAAGAGCTTCTTCCAAGTCCATTGGGATTTCCACCGAAACGTATTTTCCGAGGCCAAGCCTATCTAGAAATTCATCTGTCCAAGTGCTCGATGCTATCTCGCAAGTCTTTTCGAATCTGTACGTACCAGTCAGATGAGGGTCCGTTGATCGAAATTCTGCGATCTGCCTTCCTTGCGATTCAACTTGCGTTATTTGCACGAACAGCACGTTCATGTAGCCTCGTATTTTCAGGCAGACATTGTGATGACTCGTCCTAAACCTCTGTTCTTCAATTCTTTCAACAGCAGATCTCGTGAGTGGAAGTAGCATTTCCAGTTGCCTAGCACCGTGGACCCAAGGCGCATGTTCCCTCTCGGGATTGAGGTGAAGAGCACCTAGAAGTATGGGGTTCGAACCTGCGCTGTCAGTACATGCGCTGATGTCTGCGCAGATCTGCATTAGAACGTGCTCAGGTCTTAGGTCAAATTCAATCCAGAACTTCAGATGTGGATCTGAATAGTGCGTTCTCCAGAGAGCCTCAATCCTTATTGTCGGAGAAATGGTCGATGACAAGCAACTCACACAATGAATGCAAAGGATTGTTCGGATTTAAAGTTTCATCCTCTCAGCGGTCAGCGCGTTAACGCCCGTCATCTCTTGATATAGTTCGCGGATAGTGATAACCAGGAGAACGCAAGACTAGATACCAAACAGTGGACTCGGATATTTGGGGATATAGACATGCCTAGTAGGCCACATTATGAGCACACTCATCTCATAGATAGAGAACGGATAGAGTTGGCATGTGACTACATTGTCCACGAATTCAGGAAGATCTTTCGTGAAATTGCCCACGAAGACGCGTACAAGGCAATCGTACATCTAGCTCCAAGTAGTCATGATGATGAGGACATTCGTGACATACGCATCCGTGACTTCTGGAATCTCTTCTGCGGAATGAGCAACACATGGCGGCTCAAGGATCTGTGCCCCTGTGTTACGGCTGTGAACTTTGCCTGGAAGAAGGAGAATGTACCTCTACCCTCCCTTTATCCTGAGAGTCGTCAAGGGTGGATGAAAAAGCTGAATCCATGCAACTTCCGTCAAGCCATTCTGCACTTAGAGGGCAAACGCAACCTGGAGGAAGCTCTGAAAGAGTGTGAGAACGAACGAGCGAGGCACCCAAGGGGAAATGAGAATGACCCTCTCATCGCCATAAAGAGACAAGGCGTCTATCAGATCCTTGATGGAAATGGCAGATTTAGTCAGAGAATCGTGAAGTGGGCGAGCGAAGGACAAAGACGTCCATATCCTACAATGTTGGTCTGGGTAGGTCAGGGAGACAACGGTCCGAGAAACTACTGGATGCCAACTGATCATCTATTTGTAGTAAAGAGGTTCTACGGCAGTAATACGGATCGTGTAGTGGGAGCGATATCCTCACTGGCATTAATTGAATACCGAGATCGAGTAAAGGGCGACCCTTAGCTCTATCTCCGATCAGCGGACGACAGTCATTTCAGATGTGCCTCCGCTTTGGCGAGTAGGCCTCGTCTTTTTAGGATAAAGCGGATGTGCATGCGATCGAAGTCACCGAGTCTCCATAGCGGTTCACGCAGCAGATCCAGAAGTTCACAGCCGGTCATCTTGGTGTAATCCGGCGCAGGTCTTCCCAGCGATGGAGATGGCTCTGAAAATCTCTCTTGGAAGCGATCCAGAGGCCATTGTGGGTTGCCTGGCTCATGGATGCGCACATAGTTGGCTACGAACTCGTTGAGGATCGCTCCGGCCGACCGGCCTTCGCGCTTCGCGATTGCCACAAATTTCCGCCAGGTCTCCCAAAGCGATTCTGGAACCCAATGTGTGGCTGTGGGCATCTAAGCTATCCACCTAACATAACATGCTAACATAACATGCGATCATACAGTGCAGGGTTCCCTATGGAGCGGAAATCGAGGTTGACTTGGCATGTGGCCTCCTTGCTTTAGCAGCAGCCTAACCAACTCTGTCGACGACCTGGACCCGTTCACGGTAGAAGCGCAGGTAATTGTTCGATTGTTTGCGAAGGATCTCCCACGTCGAACAAAGTTGTCAACGCTGCCGAGGCAGGTGGCCATCTCGGGCCCTATGGTCCGCTGCGGAGCATACATGTCCGTCTCCTCGATGAAGACATGGCGATGCAATTCTTGGAGTGTGACATCAAGGCCACGGAGAAACTCAAGGTGCCACCTTCGCCACCTAAACCTGGGCCTCAGAGGTACTTGACATAGAAGAACGGCCGCCCGAGTGTGTATTAGATTGGTCCTGAATGCAACGACACAGTCAGAGTAAAAGGAGGTGAATTGGATGGAGGATAGTTTCGACAGCACCTACATCATCAAGAAAGAGCGATACAAAGAGTTCATCGCTGACGCGCACAAGCTTGCATTAACCGCCTATACCGTTCCGGCATTCATCTGGCCTGAACTGTACAAAATGATAAACATTGAGAGGGACATCGCCATGCGCGTAGTATGGAAACCCGAAACGACTGTTAGGCAAATCAAAGACTTCGACAGGACATGGTTCTTCGAAAAATACTAGAGCGAATACTAGACGTCACAACAGTGACCGCAGCCCAGAAGACTAAATTCCAGACGTAATATGGTGGGACTGCTGTACTGCTAGCATAGTCGTTGAGGCATTCCTGAGTAGATCTGTTTCGGTCGATTTGCGTAAAGAAATAGTCCGAGAGATTTTGGAAAGGTCACTGAGAAAATCTCTTCCTACTGGAACAGAAACTTGTCTGTCTCCGTCACAGGCGACGCAGCGGATAATACAGAGACCCCGCTCTCGAATCTTTCATGTCATCTTGTCGAGTTCTTGCATTACGTTCAATGCGTAGAATGTGTCTTCAAGCGTGGATATTCCCCCCTCTTGAGTAATCATTTCGACAGACGTTGTATCCCCGCGTCCTTGTTCTGTCTAGTAAATACGTAGTGCACGACATCTTCGATCCAACTGTGTGTAGAGCTTTCTCTAGAATGGTCTAGTCCTGTTCTCTCCAAAGCTAGTGACCGCCCTGAATTGTACACATTGGAACCGTGCCCGCAGTAGCGCTATCAACCTGAAATCGTGAAACGAGCAGTTAAAGGCGAGCTTAGGCGCCATTACGAAAAGGAAAGGAAACTAGCGACTGGTTCTTCGGCCGCGAAATCGGGCACACAGCGCGTAGAGGAGTGTGAGCTAGCTGTGTCCTATTGCAGGGTGCGGTACGTATGGCGGAGTTAAGACGCACACTCAGTGCTTCAACTTCTATCAGCAGTTTATTTGTGGTAACCACTCAGGTTATGATTCAGTTTCCATACTATGGTTGAGACTAGCCCAAGAGAAACGATTGGGTGCTGCTGACCTGAACAGAGCAAGTTGGCTAGGTTTAGATGAAAGAATATCAACGTTTCTTGACACCAGGTTTCACACCTTTCAACCCTTTGGAATTAACGACAGAAACCGAGAAGATAGTAACTCGGGAAGGCCCGAAAGGACTGGAGAGGAAATATCTAGGCATTTACTCTGCACCTGTCTATGCGGGAATCGCCTCAGGCTATGCTGTAGGCTGCTGTCTACGCTGCATCTACTGTTGGAGCAACTGGTCAAGAGATTTTCCAGAAAGATTCGGTGAATTCTACAGTCCGGAGGAAGCCGCTCAAAGACTCTTTGAAGCCGCCAAGCAAGGTATCACCGCTCGTGGATGGGAGCGATTCAGACCTCTCAAGGTCAGTAAGCTTAGGGTCTCTGGATCAGAACCTACTCTAGGAAGAGAACACCTGCTTAAGCTGTTAGAACACGTAGGAGCATCAGGTTATCCGTTCTATTTGGAAACAAATGGCATACTATTGGGCGCGGATAGAGCCTATGTCAGAAAGCTATCAAAATTCTCGAAATTCATCTACGTGAGAGTTTCCTTCAAAGCAGCAACACCAGAGAGCTTCACCCAGAGGACAGGAGCTATCGGAGAATACTATGCGCTTCCATTCAAGGCGCTCAAGTATCTCCTAGACGAAGGAATCTATGCTAGAGCAGCAGCCATGACGGATCCGAAAGTAATGCCACAGCAAGAAAGGAAGATTCTAGTGAGAAAACTAGAGCAGATAGACCCGGGCGCAAACTACTCCGCAACCTTGGAAGAAGAAAGAATCGATGCCTATGATACCACGATCAAGCGTTTGAAAGCCCTTGTTGATTCAAAATTCGCAAAGAAACTCGAGGACGAGATGGCTGGGCATAGCACGTGCGCTTGAGAGGTTAAGTCTTCGTACGAGAACAATGGCTGAGGCATGAGTCTTGAGAGTGGTCGCCACATCTGACACCCACGCAAATTCGATACAGGAATTTCCGATTGTTCTATTGGATAGTCTAAAGAACGCAGATATGATCATCCACGCAGGCGACTACACCTCCAAGGTTGTTCTGGATCAGCTCAGAGAGCTCGGATCTTTCAGAGGCGTGCACGGCAACGCGGATCCTCCCGAGATCAGGCTGGAGCTACCCGAGATAGCGACGTTCGATTTGGCAGGATTGAGAATAGGTATGACGCATCCAGCTGAGGGAGGAATGCCTTTCAGGGTTCAGAACAGGATCAGGAAGAGATTCGAAAAGGTCGACGTGATAGTCTATGGACATACCCACAACGCCAAGACAGAGCGAAAAGGGGAACTGCTATTCGTTAACCCAGGCAGCCCCACCAGAGCGTGGCCCGCGAGAGCAAAGACCTTCGCAATCATAGAAATCGAACAGACTATCGAAGCCAGAATCGTCCATGTTTAGCGATCAGATGGCAAAGTTGCGTGGTAGCCTTGTCTCGGCTTGCTGCCGCTAGCTCGGGCGTACGAATGTTTTGAGCGAAACTGCAGGAAGATCTGACAAACAACAATTCGTCGGATAATCGATCGCTTAAATCCTTTATTTCGCTTCCTTGATCTCTGAAGATATGAGAGTTACGTACAGAGATTTTCTATAAGCACCGTTCTACGGATCTTGTGATGAAGTGATTGAAAAGAGAGAGGTGAAAGTGAATGGTGAAACGTGGAGAGACTAAGAAACTGCTCTCTTGGAAGCTTGTCGGCCCCCTCTACAGGTTTCACGCAGTTCTGCAAGCTTACCCGGACTGGCACCCAGACGGTGACCGAATCAGGATTTTCATCGATAACGAGATCTTTTCACGCGAAGACGTTCAGAAACTTGTTGCTGAGCTGGAAGAGTGGTTGGCTGAGACTGTGTCGAAAGCAAAGTAGCGAGTCCCTTTCTTCCAAGAGTTTCCTGCTCTTGCGAGCGATTCAACCTGCGTAATCAACTGCTGGAGTTCTGGGTCCTCTGTCACTTCGGAAAGGTTGAAGGCCGAGGGAAGGATTCGCTGTATCTCTTTCAGGACTTCAAGTCTGGTTTCAGTGGGGCACGAGTTGTAGAGGCCAACGAGTCGTTGGAGCTCGCTCTTGACTATGGTGATCTGTATCTTCTGCAGAGTAACATTTTGGAAGATCACCGGCTTAGCTGTTCCCTGCTTAAGGTAGCTTTCCAGGGATGCTTGGCCCTGGTTTTTCCTAAGCCAGTCCTTGAGGGCCTGCTCCGCTGCCGCTCTTTCCTTTACGCCCATGAGGGTGCAGGCTTTCTCGAACTCCGCAGCCAACGCCAACGGAATCCTGAAGATCTTCTTCTTGATCACGCCTCAGACCTGCCATCTACTAGATGGCATGCCATCTAGTTGCCATCTCCGTGAAGGCG
>Ga0209725_1001227_pt1 | contig 14818 bp, 16 predicted proteins | sample I18A1metaG_FD_184145 | JGI IMG/M metagenome (GOLD analysis project Ga0209725, IMG submission 184145) | Lake sediment bacterial and archeal communities from Gulf of Boni, Indonesia to study Microbial Dark Matter (Phase II) - ​I18A1 metaG... | ecosystem: Environmental > Aquatic > Freshwater > Lake... | reverse complement strand
TCCATCAAGGTCAATTCTGTTCTACTCCGATCGGATCTTCCTCTTCGAGCGGCCGCTCTGTCTGGCGGCGATAAGTCCTACTTTTCGCCCCGGCGGTGTGTCCCTTGAGACGGTCGTGGGTTTGCCCGCGTGCTTGTGGCGCCCGCCACCGTGCGGGTGTGAAGCCGCTACCATGGCCTGCCCCTTTGTCACGGGCCAGAGTCTTCCTTTCGTCCTCAGCCAGCGTTTCTTTGCTCCAGCCTTCAAGAATGGTTTCTCGGCTCGACCGGCGGCACTGACTACTCCAATTGTTGCTCTGCAGCTGTCCGGCGCGTAGATCGAAGCACCCGAAGGCAACCTGAGCTCTGTTTGGCCAGGCCTATGGGCCACGACCATTGCGTAGCTGCCTGATGCCTTCGCGATCTTTCCGCCATCTCCCGGCTCTCTCTCGACATTGCAGATCAAAGTCCCCTCGGGGATCTTGCCTACGGGGAGTATGTTGCCTATCTCAGGCGGCGATTGAGCACCTCGGGAGATCGTCTGAGTGACAAGGATACCTTCTGGAGCGCTCAGGCAGCACGACTTTCCATCGGAGAACTGCAGGAAGGCAAGAGGTGAACCGCGACCGGGCTCATGCAGAATATCGACAACTGTGCCATCCACGCGTCCGGTCATGTCTGCAGCCATCAACGGAGGGTAGACAGCAGGGGCGATTCTTCGATACACATGCGCTCTGAATACGGAACCGCCTCTTCCTCTCCTCTGAACGCGTATTCGCTTCCCCACATCTGTCTCCTCAAGACGACCCGTACCTTCCTAGCTCCGAGCCATGGCGTGCTCAAGAGGCCGGTCAGCCGAGTCTTTCGACTCGGTCACGCCCGGAATCGAAATAAACGTTGCGGTCAATTGCTCTGTCAAACACGGTCGATCACAAGATTCGCAGTCAGGGCAAGGGCTCTGTTCTCAGCGATCATATGCTTGTGCAGTACCGGCTCTCGTCATCGCCCTGCTCACGTTCTCTGGTCGTCTGCACAAAACTCTGTCGCAACGGCGCCATAGAGTATCGACAGAGCTCGGAAGGATTCAGCATCTGCTCCATGCGTGCATGGGCTTGATTCGATGGGCTTGAAAAAGGCCTGCACGCGCCACTCACATGATTCTGCGCCAGTACCTTCTAGCGTCTTGAATCACTACGGATCTCGCCTTAGCGCGTTCGAATTCCTCAGGAGTATACGCAAGAATCTCGAAAGACACGTCGTTTGGCACTAGACGTCTGACCTTCGCGACGCGCTCGGCAAATGACTGACCCCTGAACTTCTCTGAAACAAGTAGGATATCGAGGTCACTGTCTTCGAGCCACGTACCACTAGCGTAGCTTCCGAATAGGTAGGCTCGAGCGTCTGGATAACGGTCGGCGAGCCTGCTCCTCAACCGCGCTACGGCTCTCTCAACCTCTTCGGGCAATTTCTCTCTTGACAACCGCTAGGACTCCTCTTGCGGTTCTCATCGCTCGTCTAGCCTGTATCGCAGTAATGGACACTGAAGGCCTATTGAGACCGGAGTTCGGGTACCGGGCGCCCGCGTAGTATGCCGACAGCTCCGCGAGTCCGTTCATAGTCGCGGCCGGTATCTTGAGCCTTCTTCGAGTCTGTCTGTGAAGTACGGTTAGGTCATAGGTGTGGATCGGTCTCTTTCTCAGGACACCAATGAGGAATGCCTTTATTGCCTTTTCAGCCGCGTGCTCTGCTGCAAAACATGCCCAGTTGTCGCTGCCTGCTACGTGGGCTTGCATAGCATGACGAAAGTCGGCTTTCGCCTCCTCCAACCAGTCCAACGCTTCCGGTCCCACTCTTCTCATCAAAGGCATATCTCTGGGCGCACCTGCAAAATCCATGTCTGACAGTACAGAGACCTTCCCGACAAAAAGGAGTTGTGGGGTATCGCCGGCTCCTTCTGCCGCGAAAACCGTTCGTCAAGACCTCGCCTGAACGACCGCTAATATGCAGAGCCTCCAACTTCTCGTTGTGTGAGCGGATGCTTGGTCGGCAGACTCCTCACAGTCTCTCTATTCTTTCTCGTTACTTCCATTGGGAGCACATATGCAAGGCTAGCGCACAGTACGACGATCATCGACAATTCCGATCCTAGCCCTGTCATGCGTGAGCCTGTCGCGGTACTGGACTCGAAAGGACGGATTCATGCTGCTTGGATCGCGCAAGACGACCCTACCCAGTGCCCAGTGAAATGCGAGTCTGTGGTACTTCACCTATGATCGAGGCTGACTCATACACAACATCGGGAATTGTGCCGTCCAGATGCCCCGGGGCGTGTCCGCAGCCCCTAGACATTTGACAGCCGTTCGCATGTCCCGCAAACTTGACAGACCCCGGTCACTAGACTTTACAGAACCACTCATTCATGCGTCAAAATGAAGGGCTCTGGTCTGGTTTCAACGATCATGTGCGTCTCCAATACCAGCTTTCATCATGGCCCCAGCTAGATCAATTCTCCCTCAGAAGAAAAACATATCGAAATCGTGCGAGGGGATAGTAGACTGCGCCTACGGAGGCTACGGATGACCCTTGAAGATCAGAGACTTCCGTGAGAGCGACGTCATCACACTTGTCCACATCTCCAACGAGGCGTTCAGAGACGAGTTGGATCGGCGCATGTCGGCCTTCACACCCGAGAGGTTCGTTAGTTTTTCGACAAGACCAAATGCAAGAATCTTGATCGCCGAGGAGATTGCGGATGTCGCGGGATTCGTCACATTGACTGAAGGAGATGTTGAAACGCCTGCTCAGATACATCCGGTTGCCGTTAGAAAGAAGTTCAGAAGAAGAGGGATCGGCAAGGAACTGATGAAAGCGGCGTTGGACCATGTAAAGAGCACCGGCAGAAGGAAACTGAAGCTCTTCACGAGACCATGGAACACGACGATAGCTAAGCGTCTTTAGCCCGTATGCAATATCAAAGCCTCCACATGGCCCCACGTAATGTGATTTCAGCAGGCTCGTCGAAGGTCCGTTACGACAATTCTTATCTCATTGTCGGTCGAACTTCATTCCTTGATCTTGCTCGTGAAAGTGGGATCACGGTTGCCACGTGTGCAGAGGCTCCTGTTGTTGAAAGGCTTCGCATGGTTGATGTAGCATGGAAGTGGCCACGCTGAGAATAATCGGATTATTGGGGATCCTCATCGGCGGGCTACTAGTTGGTATAGCTCAAGCGCTTCCTCTTGTCAAGATGCCTCAGGTCGCGACCTGGTCTGGACCAGACGTCGAGATAACCGACGAGAGATCCTATTGGATCGACTACCACGTAACCCCCCAATCGATCGAGGAACCCACATTTCGGTGGACTTGGCCTTGACGAGAAGCGGGACCGTCGCGATCGTTGCATTTGCCAGCTCCGAGAGCGGTGACCCTATGGGCTCGGTCGTACTAAGAGAAATTCGAGTCCAGCAATATGTCGCTGAACAGGAGCGTTCTCGCCGGAGAGACTGCTCACTACATGTTCGTTGTCACTTCTTGGGGTGGCGAATATGTCCTGACAGTAAGGTCCGCTTGGTCACCTTCCATGACCTGAAGCCATTCACACTCTACGGCTTCATCATTGCGCTAGGCGGCGTGTTCATACACTACTATTCGCGCCTGAAAGCTCGCATTGTTCGCGTCTTCCAGTCAATGTCTGAGAAAAGTTCAATGTTGAAACAGGAAGACTCTCGCTTTGCGGAGAACGGTGAATATGAACCGTGGCTTTTTCGGATCCCGTGACGACTGGAAGCTCGTGTTCCTGATAGTTGGAGTTGCCACATTCTCATCTGTAGTGGCTCAACTGGTTTCAACTTTCTCGCCTGAAGGAACATCGTTTCTCATAGCAGAGGCTCTAGGGCTTCGATTCTACCTAGCTCCCACAGGGGCCGCCGTAGTCGTTGTCGCTCTAGTCTCCGCGGAGTTGTTTCTGGTTCTTCGAATAGCTGTCCCGAAGACAAGGTCAAGCATCATTATTGTTCTGGTGTTTGTCATGCTCGCCGGAACTACGTCTCTTCTGGTGGGGCGTAGGCTCTTTCTGGCCTATCTTCCCGAGGCTTTTCCTATGATGAGCCTGCTGCTTGCACTTGGCGTTTTCGCAGGCTTCTTCCTGACCTTCCTCACCCTCATCGGCGTCGCTTCTAATTTAGCCAAGAACGGGACCCTCACGATATTTAGCATTACTACCGGAGCGCTGATAGCCTCATCGTTCCCCACTTTGCCTGTCTTGATCACTCTGACAGTGCTAATTGCCGCCGATTTCCTCCTGGCATATTCAAGACGGACACAAGCCGAAGAGGATCTCGCGCGAGATGTCTCCATGACAGCAGTGGTTACACGCAAGTGGATGATCGGCGTTGGAGATCTAACAACGTATGCAATTCTGCTGGCGCATTCGCTGGTCGCCAAAGGCATCTATCTGTTCTGCCCAATGCTCGTAACCGTCGTATGCGGTGTGTTGCTTACGATGAGGTGGGCTACAAGGTCGAACGTTCCGTATGTTCCAGGATTACTACTCACCGCGGGCCCTTCGGTTGCAATCCTAGCAGTCGCATGGGTCATGAGCTCCGCTGGTTAGAGTTTAGAAAAAAGAAGGGATGATGTTCCGGGGAGGAGTCTCTCTACGTTTTTCTCTTCCTGAGTGCCAGGTAGAAGCCGCCTGCGCCTACTAGTATGATGAGCACGATGGCTGCGTAGAGGCCTGTAGTGAGAGTCTGTATCTGGGCGTTCAGCGCCTCGACATCACTCTTGCTTGCCGCCTGTTCTGCCGGCATATACTTTGCAAGGACGTTCTCTAGGGATCCGACCTCGGCCTTTACAGGGTCTGTGGTTATCGGCGGTATGAGTGATAGGGTCTCGGCGGTCTTGATGTCTTCGCCTGTTGTTCGCCCGATTATTTTTTCCCATTCCTCAACCGGTAGTGTGGATCCTGGGAAGAACACTCTGTACCAGAACTTGCCTGTGCCGGGTGGTGTTACCACGGTCTGATAATTGCCGTATGAGTCAGTGCTGGTCTCGCCCACCTTCGTCCACGTCTTCCCCTCGTCAGTGCTCACCTGTACGTCCAGCCTCAAGGAGACCGGGAACGCGCTGTCTGTCTCAGCGTTCACAATCCTGCCCGAGAGCGCAACAGGTGTGCCCGTAAACAGAGGTGGTATCTCTGGGTTGAATACTTGCACTCCGCCTTTCGGTTCGTAGCCCGCCAACGCTAGGTGTTTGCGAGCTTCATCCATGCTATACTCTGTTGCTTTCAAGTCCTTGTTGAAGCCGATCTGTGGTGGCAGTACAAATGTGATGCCCGGTCGCGGGTATCCGTCCATTAGGTTGTCGATGATGAGCTGCCTTGGAATCAGGTGGTCTATCGCTCTTCGCACGTGGTTTGCCGCTTCACTGGCCTTTGTTGGATCCTGCTTGCCCAACGGTGTGTCAGTTCCAGTACCAAAGACAGGGTGCATCATGTTCACGCCCAGTAGTTGTAGGCCGTACGCGTCGAACACCTTCGTGACGCCCCAAGTCGGGTCGAACCGTTTGACGTCCTTCTCGAAGTGATAGTTGTAGTCCAGTATCTGGACCTCTCCGTTCTTCAGAGAAGCCATTGCAGCCTCTTTCTCAGTGACGAAGACCGTGTTGTAAGTCTCTATCGTGAACTGTCCTTGAGCTTCCAACGCTGCCCGGTTCCAGTAGTCTGGATTCTTCACGAGGGTGATTATCTGTTTGGTCCTGTCGTAGCCTTTATACAGGTACGGTCCGAGACCAACAGGGCCCGTCCACTCAACTGTTGTTCCATCTGGCCTCGTGATTGTATAGGTGCCTTCACCCGTGTTGAAGGAGTGAGTGCTCCACTGCTCTATCGGAATCGCCTCAAGCACGTGTTTGGGCATCGGATATTCCCCGAGAATTGCGTCCGGATAGTATATCCCATACACTTCTGGGAGCTTGCATTTGAGGGTGTACTTTCCTACGGCAGTGGCACTTCCTTCCTTTACTGGCTGGCCCTCTGTTGTGAGGTCTTTGACAACAGTCGTTCCATCCGAGTATGTCAGAGTCACCTTGTTTCCTTTCACATCTGTCCAGTAGCCTGTACTTTGCGCGCCTGTCTCGGGAGTCAGCTGTATCCACAGGGAGTAGATGAAATCGTCAGCGGTCACCTCGACACCGTCGTGCCACTTCATGCCCTCTCTAATGTTCATTGTCCACTCGAGGCCGTCGGGGGAACTACTCCAGCTGGTGTAGGCGTGTGGAATGAACTGGGTCTGGTAGTTCATTGTTATTCCACTACCGAATCCCTGGTCGAATATTCCGTAGAGGAAAGGAATGTCGTACCACGAATTCGACAGGACTGGATTAAACGCAGTCCACTCACCAGGCACAGAAACAGTCGTTGTCGCCGGCCCTTTCAGCCAGGCGGGCGCATAGTACACTAGCGGGTCAAAGTTTCCTACCTGCGGGCTGAGTGCCGCTACGGCCCGATCGTAGTAGATGATAAAGTCGGGGCCGTTTTCCTGTAGGAATACCTGCAGGTCTTTGAGTATCTGAATTCGCTTGCTCTCGTCAAGTGTCCTTATGTATTCGGTAGCCATCTTGTCGACGTTCGTGTTCTTGTACAGGTACCAGTTTTGGCCCGGAGGGAAGTATTTCTCGTCGCTACCATAAGTAGACAGCAGGTTGGCTATCGGATTCGGAACGGTCCATCCTTGGCCTACGAAGAAAGCGTCGAATCCACCTTCCGCGTATGTCTTGCCCCATATTTCCTTGGGAGCAAAGAGGATTCTGTCAAACACTGCACCCCAGCCTAGGTAAGCGACACTTGCGTCTATGCCGACCTGTTGCATTGCGTTGCGCACAATCTGTGCCCACTGCCTACGCGCTTGGTTTGCCGTGCCCGGGGCGACCAAGGTTATATTGAACAGTCCCTCTTCCTGAGCTGCTACGGTTACCGGAAAGGCGCTGACGATCATTAGCAGAACGAAGGAGACTCCAAGCGTTGTCACTAGGTATTTTCTTGTTTGCATTTGAATTTCCTCAAGGGCGTAGGCAGCGATGATCCTATATATGTCTTATCGGAAACCGCTGTCCTCCCACAGGTTCGCGTCGCGTCCTTGTTCTCCGCGCGTCTTGGCAACATCCCACACGCAAGAGATGATCACGCACTGGCGCGGAGGATCGAGGAGAAACACTTTAGGATCAAGCTACGTCCGAGACGGAAAGATATAAGGCTCGCCTGAAAGGTTGACGTACGAAGCCTGAATACCCGTAGTGAATACCTTGTCCGTCTGGAAGTATGTGCTACGCAGACTGCTCTTCATGATTCCGATGTTCATTGGGATTTCGATTATCGTCTTCTTGCTGATGTATGCTGCTGGGGATCCCTTGCAGATCATTGTTCGGGGCAACCCGAGGATCCTTCAAAACCCTGCGTTCCTCGAGTCAATCAAGGCATATTACGGCCTAGACAAGTCGCTGCCGGAACAATACTTGAGATGGCTTTGGAACTTCCTCAACCTGAACCTCGGGAACTCCGTATACGGAGGAAGGCCGGTCAATCTTCTGGTCGGAGCTTGGTTCTGGGAGACGGTGAAGCTCCAACTGGTTGCATTAGCGTTCTCACTCGCGCTATCAATATACGCAGGGATCCTTTCTGCAAGAAAACAGTATTCAAAGACGGACACGGCTGTTACGACGATTTCCATCTTCGGAATCTCTATGCCTGTGTTCTGGTTCGGGATTATCCTGATCCTCTTTTTCTCGTTCACACTGGGATGGTTGCCCTCGTCGGGAGCTTACGGTGCTACAAGGGTCTGGCCTTCATTGAAGCCTGTTGCAGAGGCGACCTCTGCGGAACTGCTTGTCGACCACGTGCTTCACCTAGTGCTTCCCTCCCTTGTCTTGACCTATGCTAACCTGGCGCTATACGTTAGGATAATTCGATCGAACATGCTTGAAGTCCTCAGACAGGACTATATCTTGGCCGCTCGAGCGAGTGGCTTACCCGAGCGGAAGGTCCTCTACAGTCACGCATTCAGGAACGTTCTGAGTCCGCTGGTGACTCTTGTAGGACTGTATTTTGCGGGGATCGTGGCGGGAGCACCTATCACAGAGACAGTCTTCAGTTGGCCAGGCTTGGGACGGTTCTATGTCCAAGCAACGCTTGGACTCGACTTCCCTGTAATAATGGGGATCACTATGATCATAGTCGTGATGACACTTGTTGCGAACATTGTTGCAGATCTCGCGTATGCGGTAGTGGATCCTAGAGTCAGAATAGAGTAGAAGTGGTTCGTCGTGACTGTAACCATCGAGAAGAGACGATCAGCAAGTCAGTGGGCAGTTGCGTGGAGACGATTTAAGAGAAGCAAAGTGGGGCTCATTGGTCTGTTCATCGTGGGAGTGTATGCCTTCATCGGGATCTTCGCGCCCTTCATTGCAAGGTACGAACCGGGATCTGTTCAACCATTGTTTGAGGGAGAGGCGCGCCAGCCACCCAACTTGAGGCACCCGTTTGGGACCACATCGGAGGGAAGAGACGTGTTCAGCGACGCTGTTTGGGGTACGATCGCTGCCTTCTATGTCGGTTTAGGAGCCACAGGCATCTCAATGGCGATGGCTCTAGTCATAGGCCTTGCCGCAGGATACTTCGGGCGGCGTATTGATGATGCGCTGATGCGGTTCACAGAAGTTTTCTTGGTCTTGCCTTTTCTTCTTATCATACTGGTACTTTCACGTATTCTGGCACTGGCTGTTGGAGCCGGACTGGGGCTGACCATAATCGTTCTCATACTGGGCATATTTGGCTGGGCTGGGAATGCACGACTGATCAGAGGGGAAGTCCTAAGAATAAGAGAGTTGGAGTTCATTCAGGCTGAAAGGTGCCTGGGAGCCTCCAGCTCGCGGATAGTATTCCGCCATATTCTCCCCAATGTGCTACCGCTGACAATCGTCGTATCGAGCCTTTTGATCGCGACAAACATCCTCGTTGAGGCTGCAATTTCGTTCCTTGGTTTCGGGGACCCGAACACGGTTACTTGGGGTCAGCTATTGAACATTGGCTTCGTCAATATCGTCGGTGAATGGTGGACTGAGATATCGGTGGGGCTAATGCTCTTGCTCTGCGTTCTAGGCTTCAACCTGCTGGGGGACGGCCTGAGTGACGCTCTCAATCCCCGACTCAGAGAGTGATGTCGCGTGGTAGGGGAGTTACTCAGAGTCGAAGAACTTCGAACATATTTCTTCACGGAGGCCGGTATCGTAAAGGCCGTTGACGGAGTATCGTTCACGGTCAACAAAGGTGAGACCCTCGGGTTGGTAGGCGAATCCGGCTCAGGCAAGACCGTGTCTGCGCTATCCGTCATGCGAATAGTCCCGCGACCAGGAAGGATTCTTTCCGGCAAGATTCTGTTCGGCGACGACACGCTCCTCGAAAAGCGTGACGAGGAGATGATGAAAGTCCGCGGAAAGAAGATAGCGATGATCTTTCAAGATCCTACCTCGTCTTTGAACCCCGTATTCTCAGTGGAAAGGCAGCTGGCGGAGATCATCACACTCCACGAAGGGATCGCAAAGCAAGACGCACGAGAAAGGGTCATCAAGGTTCTCGACCTTGTCGGAATACCGGATTCGGAGAAAAGGATCAAGGAATACCCGCATCAGTTTAGCGGAGGCATGAAACAGAGAGTTGCCGTCGCCAGAGCTCTTCTCTTGGAGCCTGAACTACTATTCGCCGATGAGCCGACTACTTCACTCGACGTCACGATTCAGGCACAAGTTCTAGACCTAATGAAGCACTTGAAAGAGGAACTGGGGATGTCCCTTGTCTTGATCACTCATGACATGGGGATAGTTGCCGACATGACGGATAGGGTGACCGTTCTGTACGCTGGACAAGTCGCCGAAACTGCACAGACGAAGGAACTGTATAGGCTGCCCAGACACCCCTACACGAAGGCTCTACTCGAGGCCGTTCCAAGACTCGACATGGATAGGACACTGGAGGTCATTCCGGGAAACATCCCGAATCTGATTGAGCCTCCATCTGGCTGCAGGTTCCACCCTAGGTGCAAATACGCGAGAGAAATATGTTCCAAGATGGTTCCCGTCCTAGAAGAAGTCAAGCCAGGACACATTGTAGCTTGTCACAGGTGGAGAGAGACATAACAGTCTGAGCGAGGACTAGAATTGACCACTACACCAACCATCATAGCCAAGGATCTGGTGAAGTACTTCCCGGTTTACGCGCGAGGCGTCCTCCTGAGAAAGCAGATCGGAGTTGTTCACGCAGTCGACCATCTCACGTTTGAGATAGGAAAGGGAGAGGCGCTCGGCCTTGTTGGAGAGAGCGGTTGTGGGAAGACCACCACTGGCAAGGTCATCTTGAATCTTGAGCCCGCGACCTCTGGAGAAGTGTCGTTTGAAGGAAAGAAAGTCTTTGAGGTCTTCAACTCGCGCAACACCACGGAAGCGCTCGCACTTAGGCGCAAGATGCAGCTTGTCTTTCAGAACCCATTCGGATCGCTAGATCCGCGCATGACCGTCTACGACATAATCAGAGAGCCCTTTGAGATTCACGGACACGTTCCCAAGAGTGAACGTCTACCTCGAGTCTACGAACTGTTGTCGCTTGTTGGGCTTGAGGAGTACCACGCAGAGAGGTATCCTCATGAATTCAGCGGTGGCCAAAGACAGAGGATATGCATCGCCAGAGCACTCGCAGTGCAACCTTCATTCATTGTTCTTGACGAGCCGGTGTCGTCGCTCGACGTGTCCATCAGGGCCCAGATACTGAACCTGTTGAAAGGTCTGCAGGAAAAGCTCGGGTTGACATATCTGTACATCTCGCATGATCTCAGCTCTGTCAGGCATGTAAGCCAACGAGTGGCTGTAATGTACCTGGGGGAGATCGTTGAACACGCTCTGACGGCACCGCTCTTTGGGAATCCTCTTCACCCATACACACAGGCGCTGATATCAGCTGTGCCAATACCCGACCCTGACACGAAGATCAAGAGAATAATACTGCCAGGTGAGGTCCCGAGCCCGATCAACCCGCCTCCGGGGTGTAGATTTCATCCCAGATGCGCTTACGCGACGGACAAGTGTCGTTCTGACAAGCCTGAACTCAGAGAGGTCACAGCGCAGCATTTCGTTGCATGCCATTACGCTGAAGAATTCATTCGGCCCCCGATACTATCGTGTCTAGAGAGCCCCAATAGCGAATGACTCGATGAGCAACAAGACACCTGCGACCAGATACCTCGCTGCACCGACCTCGGCCTTCTTGTGTTCCTTGCTTGACCACTCCTTTCCTGACTTGAAGACATGCTGCCGGATTTTGGAAGGAAATATTGATGCAGAGAAATCTATGCCACCGGCGACTATCATAAGAAGCCCCGCTTCTATGATGCTGGCAACTGCAAGAGTTGACTCGATACTGAACGAGTAGAATGTCAAACCGGCCGAGATTCCCAAGTTCAGCGCATTCGCAGCTGCCAGCAGCAGCATGGAATCCTTGAGGATCGCTAGGGTGCCCGTCTGTTCATCACTTCGGCGACCAGAGGAAGAGGTCTACCATGTTCACCCTTGTCCGCAGTTATAAGCACGCTTTCAGACAACTCCGCGGCCTGACTGCTAAAGTTAGGAAATCGTACTGATCGTAAAAGAGGCTATCAGGGTCCAGAGAATATGTATTCGCGATGGCTTGGGACTGAGGGGAGTGCTTCCAAGCAAGATACGTAGGAGAAGGTTGACTCAAGAGCGGATGAAAAACCTCTGATCAGTCTGCCAAAGGTGAATTGAACTGGCTCGGAGACGAAAGAAGCGAAAGTCTGGTGGTGTCGGACCGGGCAAGCTCCCGGCAATACTGTTCGCTCTGGCGCTAGTAGTCTCACTCGTCTTGGCTTACGAGTTCACGAAGCCGTGCAAGATAGACCTGCCAGCGAATGTTGAATTTCAGGAAGAAACTTGGATGACTTACATCGGCGACGAAAACATCAGGTTTAGAGCCGTATACTTGAACCGATTGCTGGCAGCCGGACTAGAAACCGAAATCCTATTCGGCCAAAACCTGGTCTCCCTACGGAAGCCGCAACTTAACATCAGGCTAGGTGAGACCGATGAAGTCATGGACGTCGCCTATCCCTTCACAGCAGAACAAGATCAAATTGTCAACGTCCTGACGCTCACACAGAGTGCCCTGATCAAGATCGATAATGCTCTTTCAGCGGGTGGAGACCTAGTTCAGAAGAGAGGTGACACCGCCATCTACTCGGTTGTGCTAGAGCTTTCCCCCGGTGCCACGGCTCCTCGTTCCAGGCTTGCCTATTTGGCAGTCAACGGTAGAAGTCTAGTGTACGTTGAGGGCGGGGCATTTGCGCTCGGAACTCTCACGAGAACTCTCGACATGCACGAGAATAGGGATGGTTTGCTTTTTGACTCCCCTAGGATCAGGGAGGCCTACCACCTCGCTACGAAAGATCTTCCTCAACCGATTGCTGTACTTGGCTTCTCAGAGCTTGAGAATCAAGCGAAGGTCACATACAGCCTCAAAGCTCTTGGAGACCAATCCGGTAAACTACGTGTCACCAAAGTGCTCTCATTTGCAAGCCCTGACGATATGACCACGAATCTTGATTCGGCCAGAGAGTTGTTCTTGGATAGCAAAGACTCCACCTGTCAGGCACAGAGCCACCTCGTCGCTTCTTCAGTCAGGCCTTTGAACGAATTGAGAGTGCAACTACAGTCTCTGTAACCTCTGCGGCCTATGACGTGTCTGTCCCACGAAATCCTCTCGCGACAAGTTGAAGCCACTAGCTTCGGGAGGCTTTCGAATATGAGGTGTAGCAGATCTCCCCTGAGTGAGCTAGCAGTTCAATCTCGTTCACCACACCACGTCTCGAGGGCCACCTCGAAAGCATCTTCACCCAACGCACGCTCCAGTCTGCTGATGTCACTCGAGATCTCTGTGTCTTCCTGTACTTTTGAAACGTAACCTCTTACAACGACGTAGGTCTTCCCATCCGCCGGGCTCAACTCCTGAACTCCTCGAACCTCAACCGCCTCAGCCGCGCAGAGACTCTATGGCAATAACGAAGCGGAGATCCTCGACTATGCGCATCAGCTTTAGCGCAGCCGCTGGCCCCATGCTGACGAAGTCCTAAAAGTCAGCTGAAGTTGGATTCGAATCCACGCTCGCCGGATGGGGTAGAACTTTGTTCTCTTAGGTCAAAGCGGCCGCTGAGTATTGAGAGGGCATCAGACCTGAACTTAAGCCGGCCGTTTCGGAGCTCGGCGTGAGGAACGACGGGAGTCCAGAATTGAGTTTCTGATCGAAAAGTCTGGTGATCCTTCGTTTAGACAGATTTCCAATAGTGGCTAGGGCGATTGCCAGTAGATCCGGCACGATCGCTATTGGTTGGCCGTGGAACTTGCCGCCCGAAAGAACTCCTTGATCTTCACCAAATATCAGTGGGTTATCATTTGCTGAGTTGAGTTCTACTTCAATAACTCTTGACGCGTGTTAACTTTAGCCCCGTGTTGGTCGCAAGAACACCAGGCTTGCTAAAGATGTTGAAATCTGTTGCGGGGCCCGATGAGAACAGCCTCCATCTGGCATGGGTTCACGAACTCGCCAATCGCACGTCCCGTATCATGTATTCAAAGATGGATCTCTACGAGAACGTTGCGGTAACATCGAATGTCCAACAAGTGAACGGATCCGTCGGGAACCTGACGCTGGCGCCTACCCGAGCAGGCGACGTTCTGATCGGATGGACCGGGAATGAGTGAAGCTGAGATTGCGAGATACCTTGGGTTGAGTCAGCAGTTGGCTAACTACCACCTCAAGATACTCAGCGAGGCCAAACTGCTCTCGAGCGTTCGAGCCGGAAATAGGGTCAACTACTTCGCAAACGAGTGCTACAGGAAACACGCAACTAAGTGACCGCTGCCCGTGTTCTTGAGATCTGGCTCATTCTCCTCGCATATCTTCATCGCGCGTGGACAGCGTGGGTGAAAGCGACACCCGAGTGGGGGATTTGTAGGGCTCGGAATCTCACCCGCTAGTACGATCCTTTCTCTTCTTGTCGATGGGTCGGCAATTGGCGCGGCTGCCATGAGGGCATTCGTGTAGGGATGAAGAGGTTTTTCAAAGAACTCGTTCGAGTCGGCGGATTCGACAATCTTCCCAAGGTACATTACTGCAACCGTGTGGCTGACGTAACGGACTGATCCTAGGTCGTGAGAGATGTACAGGTAACTGACCCCAAGCTGCGCTTGTAGGTCTTTCAGCAGGTTGAGGATCTGAGCTCTCGTGGAGACATCGAGGGAGGAAACAGGTTCATCTGTGACGATGAACTCGGGCTTGAGCACGAGTGCCCGTGCGATGCATACTCGCTGACGTTGGCCGCCACTCAGTTCGTGAGGGTAACGGTAAAAGAAGTCCTCCGGAGGGACGAGCTGGGAGAGTTCTAGCGCCTCCTTCACCATCGCTTGTCTGTCGCTCGGTGAGCATCCTACTCCATGTATTGCGAGAGGCTCCTCGACGGTGTCATAGATCGTCATTCCGGGGTTCAGTGATTCGTACGGGTCTTGGAAGATTATCTGGAAGTTCCTACGCATCCTCTTCAGTTCGTGCCCTTTCAGTGTCACGAGATCCTTCCCGCGAATGTATACGGTCCCCTCCGTAGGCTCTATCAGCCGAACGAGCAAACGGCCAGTAGTCGTCTTGCCTGACCCGCTCTCGCCAGCCAGACCCAACGTTTCTGCATTTCCGATCGTGAAGCTGACGTCGTCCACAGCACGCACGTACTGGCGTT
>Ga0209725_1001225_pt1 | contig 14826 bp, 15 predicted proteins | sample I18A1metaG_FD_184145 | JGI IMG/M metagenome (GOLD analysis project Ga0209725, IMG submission 184145) | Lake sediment bacterial and archeal communities from Gulf of Boni, Indonesia to study Microbial Dark Matter (Phase II) - ​I18A1 metaG... | ecosystem: Environmental > Aquatic > Freshwater > Lake... | reverse complement strand
GAGCCATAGTTGATCCAAGATTGTCCCCAGCAACAGTGAGAGAGCTATCCGACACCTTCGATGTGGAAGTCGTCAAAGGAGAGATAAACGGTCTACCTTACGTGGGGGCGCTAGCGGTGGCGACGAACAAAGGCGTTCTAACTCATCCAAAGACCAAGGAAGATGAGAAGAAAGCCATTGAAGAAGCCCTCAAGGTTCCAGCTGAACTTGGAACTGTCAACGGTGGCGTCCCATATATCAAGTCGGGCTTGCTAGCAAACAGTAGAGGCGCAGTAGCGGGATCACTGACTCTGGGATCTGAGTTGATGGCTATTACTCAGATGATAGGTGCGGAAAAGAAATCCGATCGGTCGATCTCCTAGCTCAATCGCGCCTACAATTCACTACTCGACTGAACGGAAACCGTAGGGGATACAAAGTAGTTGAGGGGTAGAACCGCAAAATCTACTTTGTAAACTTCGTCATCTTCGTTCCGCAAACAGGGCAAACGGCCTTCAGTATAGGTCTGCCTTTGGAAGTGGTTTCTCTCTTTACAGCCTTGTCGTCCACACTACGCTTCGTCTTGCATTTGACACAGAACATTTCCACCAAGGATTCATCCCTCCTGATACCTCACTAGCCCTTCGGATGTCGATAAAAACCTTTTCTATCTCAAGTCCGGCAGCTCCGCTCCAGAATACAAGCTGAATTCAAACGTAGTTGTTAAGAAGCCGACCGGCACCGAGAGATTGACGTAGTATTTAAATATTGAGGCAGTTATCAGCAAACCAAAGTCCAATCGAATTGACAGAAGAAGTACTGGCAACGCTCGGTTAGGAGAATGCATGAATCTTGGCTCAAAGAAAGACCTTCAAGATCTCCGGCGAGATCAAGAAGCCTAGAATGACATTCCCATTCACGAAGGAAGTTGCGGCAACGAAGACTGAAGATGCCTTAGAGAAAATATACGCTGAGTTCGGCAGTAGACACAAAGCGAAGAGATTTCAAATCAAGATAGTGAAAGTTGAAGAAGTTAAACCGAGAAGCGAGATGATTTCATAGAAAATTTTGGGAGTTCGGCGAAATTATGGCGAATGAGGATGAAGAGATAAGGCGAATGCTAGTTGAGTTGAGGCTCTTAGAAGGATCTGCTAGAACCCTTGAGTCGCGGCTCGCCGTCGTCGACACTGCGCTGAGCGAAATCCTGATAGCAAGCTCCACGCTCGAAGGAATAAAGAATAAACCGAAGGGCACAGAGGCACTGGTCCCCGTAGGCGCCGGCTCATTCATTCGAGTTGAACTGTCTGATTCAGAGAAGATCGTCATGGGCGTTGGTGCGGGAGTGAGCCTAGAGAAGTCGACGAATGATTCCATCGAGAGCCTCAAGAATAGACAGGGCGACTTGGAGAAGCTGAGGATGTCGCTCCAACAGCAACTCTCGCAAATAGCGTCAAGGATCGAGGATGACCGTAGAACATTTAGCGACCTCGTGAAGAAACGAGGCGGGGAAACTGTAGAAGTTGTTTGAGAGACTTAGAACGCACGTCTCCTCTTTCTTTGACAAGGTCTCAAGGACAGAGTTGAAAGGAAAGAATTTGGAGAGCCCACTTGAAGAGTTCAAGCTCACACTCTTAGAAAACGACGTAGCCTTTCCTGTGGCTGACTACATATGTTCTAGACTCAAAGAGAGAGTGGAGGGGCTGACCGTTCCTAGGTTCAGCGACGTAAAGGAGCCTCTTAGAAGGGAGCTGCATGATGTCCTCTTGGAAGTACTCAAGTCCGGTGAGCGAAAAGACCTCCTTGAAATAATCGATAACAAGAGAAGAATAGGCGAACCTGCCAGCATAGTATTTGTGGGGATAAATGGAACGGGGAAGACGACGACGATAGCGAAAGTAGGGTATCATCTCCTCAGAAAAGGATACAGTGTTGTCCTCGCTTGCAGCGACACGTATAGAACTGGCTCCATTGAGCAACTTGAGGAGCACGCTAGAAGGATAGGGGTCAAGACGATTAGGCACAAGTATGGAGCCGATGCTGCAGCCGTGGCTTTCGACGCCATAAGCTACGGTCGCTCGCACGGAATCAATGTGGTCCTAATAGACACAGCCGGTCGAATGCAGACAAACAGGAATTTGATGGAGGAACTGAAGAAGATCAAGAGGGTAGTCAAACCTGACTTCACTATACTAACCGTAGATTCTTTAACCGGAAATGATGCTGTTACACAAGCTCAAGAGTTTGACAGGGAAGTCGGGATAGACGCAACAATCCTCACCAAGGTCGATGCGGACGTTAAAGGCGGCGCCGCCTTGAGTGTAAGCTACGTGACTCACAAGCCGATAGTCTACGTCGGGACTGGTCAAAGGTACGAAGACCTAAAGCCGTTTGAACCCGAGTGGTTCGTAAAGACAGTTTTGGACTAACATATAATCCTCCTCGCTTGACAGCAGAACAGTTTTAGACCTGAACCCTAATGTTTTCAAGGGTGAACCGTTTGGAGATCCACGGTCGAGATTTCTTGACAATGAGGGAATATTCAAATAGCGACATTTGGCGGATCCTGAAAATCTCGAAGCAATTGAAAAAGGAAGCTTCAACTGGAAGATTTAGACCTTTGTTGAAGAACAAGAGTCTTGGGATGATATTTCAAAAACCTTCGACGAGAACGAGAGTATCATTCGAGGTGGCTATGAGGCAACTGGGAGGCTCAGCCCTCTATCTCAGCTGGAATGAACTACAACTAGGTCGCGGCGAAACTGTTGCAGATACAGCTCGAGTATTAGCTCGATACGTCAACGGTATTATGGCTAGGGTCTTCGAGCATTCGGATCTCGAAGAACTAGCGAAAAATGCGGATGTTCCAGTCATCAACGGCCTGTCGGACCTCTGTCATCCCGTCCAAATTCTAGCTGATTTGTTAACGATATGGGAGAAGAAGGGAGAGCTCAAACGGCTGAAACTAACCTACATTGGCGACGGCAACAATGTTTGCAACTCTTTACTGCTAGGATGCGCAAAGATGGGCGTCAACATATCCATAGCCTGCCCTGAACTATACAGGCCAGATGAGAGATTCATCAAATGGGCTGAAGAAGAATCAAGACTATCTGAAACCACAATAGAGATCACAAGCGAACCGGAGCAAGCGGTCAGAGACGCAGACATCATATACACAGACGTCGTAGTGAGCATGGGTCAAGAAGCCGAACGCACTGAGAGAGAGAAAGTCTTCCTCCCAAAGTATAGAGTTACAGAGGATCTTTTCAAGAGGGCTTCGAAGGGTGCGATCTTCATGCATGATCTCCCAGCTCACCGTGGAGAAGAAGTGACGAACGAAGTAATAGACGGACGGCGGTCAGTAGTTTGGGACCAAGCCGAGAACCGGTTGCATGCGACAAAGGGCCTCTTGTCCCTACTAATCTGACCATTTCCCTCAAGCGAAAATCAATTTTTTGAAGGAACCTCGATGACTATTCTCATCGTCGCTTCGCTCATAGATCTAGCTTCCGTCAACATAGCCGACAAACTGATTAAGGAGTACGGATTCGAGGAAACTGAGAGAAGCTTTTCGCGAAAACCAGTCTACAAGAAAAATGATTTGGTTCTGGCATACCTTGATGTAGATGACGTGTACGCGGAAGACGTTGACGAAATCTTCAAAGCTGAAGAGGTGATCTTCGCTTCTCGACACCAGAGTGAAAGCCGTGAGCCTACCTTAACCGTCCATGTACCTGGAAATGTCGCAAACAAAGCTGATTTTGGAGGAAGACCTGGAAGCCTCGCATGGGCTCACCCTCAAAGAATGAAGGCTGCATTGATGGCTCTAACGCAAGCCAAAGACGAATATGGGCTGACAGAATATTCAGTTTCCCTTGAAGTAACTCACCATGGACCAACGGAGCTAATGACCCCAGCTATGTTCGTAGAGATCGGTAGCTCAGAAAGCCAATGGACCGATGTGAAAGCTGGGTATGCTGTTGCAAAGGCCATATGGGCTGGCGGCACCAAGCCCGTAGATAGCCAGAGTTGCGTCGGCTTTGGAGGAGGACACTACGCGACAAAACATACAAAGATGACTTTGGAAGAGGACTTGGCGATAGGCCATATCTTCTCTAAGTATGCTTTCATCGAGGGCTTCAACCCTAGCTTGATCGCGACGAGCTTCAGGAAGACCTATGGCGGATGCAAGCTAGCGACGATAGATTGGAAAGGAGTACGAAGCGATAATCGGAGAAAACTGATTGAAGTCCTCACGGACTTGAATATCGATATAATTCGTTGCTAGCCGGCATGATTAGATGACTGCCAACGTGAGAGTTAACGCAAGGAAGTGCCGAGAGTTAGGCGTTAGACTGAAGCCTGTTCGTGTACTTCCAGACCCCAACATCCGCAGGGTAACAGCAAGTGGTGAGAAACGAAGGGAAGCGGAGTTCTGGTTCTACGTCATAGCGATCTGCCAAGCGACCAAAACCTTGCAAGGATACATTGATGGTAAGTGGCTGAGAGGAGGAGACTACCTGCTAGCGGCCTGTAGAAGGAGATTCGACTCAGATCAAGATTTCTTTACAGCAAAAAGGATGAGAAGCATACTAGAAGACCAACTTAAGGCGTTATTATCCGATGATGGGGACCCTGGTCGCTCCACCATCGATCGCGTCGCAGAAAGAGTTGGCCTGCTTCAAGACTCCGCGAGAGTCTTGCTTAAGCGCTTCAACGGGGACATAATGAGGATCTACAATGTGAGCGAAGGCTACTTGATTCGAAAAGATGGAAAAGGCCTCCTCAATCTGCTGAAGAACTTCAGAGCATACAGCGATCCGGTTGAGAAGAAGAGCTTTCTTCTTCTGCTGTACCTGAACGAGTCTGGAATCTGGAAGATAAAAGACCTAGAGAATCTGAAGATAGCTGTTGACTATCACATCATGAGAATAGCGTTGAGATCCGGGATCGTCAACGTGGTCAATAAAGCTCTAGCGTCGAGACTTTTTCGGCGCAATAGGGTGAAAGAGAGTGAAGACTATGAAGTGAGAAAAGCTGTAAGAGAGGCTTGCAGCCTCCTCTCAAAGCACTCCGGCCATAATGTCTTCGAGATAGACACCATGCTTTGGAATATGGGTAGGAGCTGCTGTTTCTATGAGCACGACCCGATCTGCAATGCAACAATATGCCAGAAGAGAGATAGATGCAGTTTCATCAAAGCCACTGACTATTCGTGTCTTGGAAAATGCATCTTCGACGGCGCATGCCTCGGAAGCCGAGAAGAAAGGTACAGAAGACTCTGGGAGACGAACATTTACACAGAATACTATTGAGCAGACCCCTTAGAGACTTTGACGAATTCAGTAACTGTTTATATTATGGCAAGATCTTATTCTGAAGAAGGCACATCTGAAGGGGCAGCATTTGAAGTTCGGAGAGTTCATCGGATCTGCAAGAAGACTGCTTCGTGTTGCGTCAAAGCCGGGACGAGAGGAGCTATGGCTACTGGTCAAAGTTACCTTCTTAGGAGTGGCAGTCGTCGGCGTGATCGGCTACATCGTTCGAGTCCTATTCTGGATAGTCGGACTCGGCCCATAGAGGCGGATGACTTGTCTGAGGAGAAGCGTAAGACTCTGATCTTCGCTGTTCGTACAACCAGCGGCCAAGAGAAGACTGTAGCTGAGATGGTGGCCTCAAGGGTGGGAGTTAAGAAGCTTCCAGTTTCTTCTGTTCTAGCTCCAGAAGTAATCAAAGGGTACGTATTTGTTGAAGCAGTTGGCCCACACTTCGTCGACGAAGCTATCTCAGGAGTTAGACATGCCAGAGCCCGAACTAGAGGAATGATAACAGCATCAGCTGTTGAAAGATTCATAATCACGAAGCCTGTGATTGAGGAACTTGATACCGATAACCTCGTTGAGATTGTCGGCGGACCATTTCGAGGATTGAAAGCTAAGATAACGCATATCGACAAGGTCAAGGAAGAAGTCACGATTGAGTTGCTTGAAGAAGGGTTCGCGACACTCCCGATAACGGTTCATGCTGACTATGTGAAGCTCATTGAGAGAACGAAGGGTGAAGAAAGTGGCGGAAAAGAAGGTAGTTGAATCTCTTATCGACGGAGGTCAAGCAACCGCCGGCCCTCCACTGGGACCTGCTTTAGGCCCTCTCGGCGTCAATGTACTACAGATTGTGAACAAGATCAATGAATTGACAAAAGCATACTCAGGCATGAAGGTCCCGGTTAAGATATTTGTCGACGTGGAAAGTAAAGAATTCGAAGTTGAAATCGGAACTCCGACTACAGCAGCCCTTATCGTTAAGGAGCTTGGAGTCGAAAAAGGTTCAGGAACCCCTAAGGCTCAAAAGATAGGAAATCTGTCGATGGAGCAGATCGTCAAGATAGCGCAGATGAAGATTCCAGCCAGTTATTCAAAGACAATCAAAGCCGCGGCCAAAGAAGTTCTAGGGACATGCATAAGCCTAGGCGTCACCGTAGAAGGTAAAGAGCCGAAGGAGATTCTGGAAGAACTGGAAAAAGGAAACTACGAGAAACTCTTCAGCTAGAAGCCCCAAATTCTCTACTTCTGCCCGCCAAATAGTTCTCAGAGGCAAGAGTGAATCGACTTGATCAGAATCGAAACGCAAGACGGTCCAAGAGCGATTCCTCTCCAACGACCGCACAATGCTAATATATTCGCCATTTGTATTTGTCTGCGAAACAGCAGACGCGCGAGGTTCGACAATATCCATCTAGACCAAGAATGCAGCGTGTAAGGCCTGCTCAGTACGCTCCAGAGGATGAGAAGCCTCACAAAACGTCGCCTACGCGTTCTGCTAATAAAGGAGAGACATGGACCCCTTGCCGCTACTAAGAGAGAATGTGATTAAAGCCGTTGAGGAAATGAAGAAGTCTTCGCTGAAGAGGAAGTTCAAGCAATCGGTAGAGCTGATTGTGAGACTTAGGGATGTCGACGTGAAGAAATCTGAAGGCAGGATCGCTGAGACGATAGATCTACCGAATCCCATTGAGAAACCTGTTAAAGGATGCGTAATAGCGACTGGAGACCTCGCGGTCAGAGCTAAAGCCGCTGGCGCAGACCTTGTTTTGGGTAGAGAGGATCTCGATAGGCTCAGCAAGGACAAGAAGACTGCAAAGAAGACCGCGAGCAACTATGACTTTTTCATAGCTGAGGCGCCTCTGATGCCTCTCATCGGAAAGACGATCGGAGCGTTTCTTGGACCGAGAGGAAAGATGCCCACCCCAGTACCTCCATCGGCACCGATCGAGGAGATCATTAAACGCCATAGGAAGCTGGTTAGGATTAGAGTTAGAGATCATCCGATGATTCAGTGCCGCGTCGGCACAGAAGACATGCCCGACGAGAAAATCGTTGAGAATATTCAAGCTGTTATCGGCGGAGTGGAGGCAAAGCTGGAAAGAGGAGCGAGAAACATAGCTTCCGTTGTTCTGAAGACCGCTATGGGAACGCCGATCAAGATCGCCATGGCAAAGGAGTGATGAAGCATGTCGACCAAGAAGATTCAGAAGTGGAAGACCGAAGTTATCGATAAATTGGTGGCGCTCACGAAGAAGTACAGTGTGATCGCCGTCGCCGACTTGGAGAAAGTTCGCTCATTTCAAATCCAAGAGATAAGGAAGAAGCTTCGAGGAAGGGTTGAGATTCTCGTAGCCAAGAATACGCTTGTTAAGAAAGCAGCTGGACTGTTGGAGAAGGAGAGAACAAATTTTACCGAATTCTCTGAAGCTCTAACAGGGTCGAGAGTTCTTCTGTTCACGAATATGAACCCTTACGAGTTGATCATCCTTCTCAACAAGAACAAGGTTAGAGTCCCAGCAAAAGTAGGGGACATCGCAACTGGAGAGATAGTCGTACCTGGTGGAAATACAGGTCTCGCACCAGGCCCAGTCATCAGTGAGTTCGGTGAAGCGAAGGTTCCCACGAAGATAGAGTCCGGAAGCATATGGGTTGTGAGAGACACAGTAGTTGCAGAGAAGGGGGATACTATATCGCCAAAGCTGATCTCTGTCTTGTCAAAGCTCGGGATTAAACCTATGGAGGCAGGGCTTTCATTGGTGCAAGCGTATGATGCACGTCTAGTGTTAACTAGCGAGGATTTGGCTTTCGACCTGGAGCAGTTCAGGAAGAACGTTCAGCAAGCGGCTGAAGAAGCAAGAGGCGTAGCTGTTGAAGCTGGCATAGTGCTTCCGGAGACAGCTCCCTTAATACTTGGAAAAGCCCATCGGCAAGCCTTGGCGCTCTCCATCCAAGCTGACTATCCGACAAGAGAAAACATCATTGACATCATCAAGAATGCGTACGTGGAGATGGCAGCGTTATCGAAGAAAATCGAGACTCTCGATAAAACAGGTGCACCAACGAGCTTAACGTAAAATATTGGGGAAAAGGTTGAAAAGAAGGGAAATCTTTAAGAAGGAAAAGCGACAGCAGATTTAGGCGCTTAGTTTAACATCGTTGGGGTATGATTAATGAAATACATCTATGCGGCTCTGCTTCTCCATTCAGCCGCTCAGCCTATAGATGAGGCGAATGTAAAGAAAGTCTTGACCGCCGCAGGAGTTAAGATAGATGAAGCTAGAGTTAAAGCTCTAGTCGCTGCGCTGTCTGAAGTAAAGATTGATGAAGCGATAAAGGCTGCATCAATTGTAGCTGCTCAACCCGCTGCGTCAGCTTCTGGACCAGCATCGGCTGAAGGAAAGAAGGAAGAGAAGAAACCAGCAGAAGAAGAGAAGAAGAAAGAAGAGGAAGCCCTAGCTGGTCTCGGCGCCCTATTCGGGTGAGCCAGTAGGGTAGGAAGCCAACAGTTTTTTCTACGTAGCCACTCATTTTCTACTTCTATTGGCTGGAGGATGTTCCACTGATGAGTATGCATGAAGATGAGTTCGACGTCCCATTCTTCAGAGAGAATGATTTCGCCAGAAGGCGGTGCCAGATCTGCGGAAGCTACTTCTGGACACAAGATCATGAAAGCGTCAACTGTGGAGATGCACCATGCCAAGCCTACACTTTCATAGGGAAATCTCCTGCAAACAAGAGCTACAGCGTCGCGGAGATCCGTAGAAAATTCCTCAAATTCTTTGAGAAGAATGACCACGCTATCATAGAACCTTACCCAGTAATTGCACGTTGGAGAGAAGACGTCTTCCTTGTCGGCGCATCCATCTTTGACTTTCAACCATACGTAACCGATGGGATTCTACCTCCGCCCGCAAACCCACTTGTTGTAAGCCAACCATGCCTCCGATTCACCGACATAGACAATGTTGGACCGACAGCTGGACGTCACTTGTCGATTTTCGAGATGGGCGGCGCTCACGCTTTCAATTACCCTGATAAGAGCATTTACTGGAAGGACCAAACCATCCGCTATCACCACGAATTACTTACGAGGGACCTAGGCGTCAAATCTGAACTTGTCAGTTATAAGGAGCATTTCTGGTCTGGAGGAGGAAACGCTGGACCAGATGTCGAAGCTTGCGTCAATGGGCTTGAGATTTCAACTTTGGTCTTTATGGTCTATAAGACCGTTGGAGACCAGTTGATCGAGATGCCTATCAAGACCGTCGATACAGGATATGGGATGGAACGTTGGGCTTGGCTATCTCAAGGCTCACCTAGCGGTTTTCACGCAATATACGGCTCAGTCCTAGATGAGATAATGGATTATGCCGGTATCTCGATCGACCGAAAACTGATCGCTGAGAGCACCAGATTCTCGGGGAAGATGAGCGTTGAGACTGTGGATGATAAGCTAGTGGCGCGAAGGAAGGTTGCGGAACTTCTGGGTACAGATTGGAAGGAGCTGGATAAGCTGTTGACTCCGATTGAAAGTGCGTATGCTGTTGCTGATCACACGAAATCCTTGGCGTTTATGCTTGCTGAAGGCGTTGTCCCCTCAAATGTCCGCGAGGGATATCTCACCAGACTCTTGATCAGAAGAACTTACCGCATGCTGAAGCTCCTCGGCATCGAAGATAGATTGCCCGACATCATTGACCTACAGATTTCACTTTGGGGACGAGATTTCCCAAACCTCAAAGACATGCGATCTGAGATTCTGGAAGCTCTAGAGGTCGAGGGGAAGAAGTATCGGAGGACTTTGGAGAGAGGCTCTGAACTTGTTAAGCGTATGGCGATCGACCTGAAGTCTGAGGGGAAGAAACAGATACCTCAAGACACTCTTGTTCAGCTCTACGACTCACATGGGCTCGTTCCCGACATAGTTAAGGATATTGGTGAAAGAGAAGGGATGGAGGTGAAGATCCCGAGCAACTTCTTCGGGATTGTAGCGAAGAGACATCTCTCTGCAACACCTCCTCAAGAGTCAAGTCTCATCAAGGAATTGAAAGAGAAAGTATCCGGTCTCCCTGCCACACGCATGCTTTACTATGAAGATACCTACATGAAAGAGTTCGAGGCCAAAGTCACCGCAAGCTTCGATGGGAAATACGTTGTTCTCGATCAAACATGCTTCTACTCTGAAGGAGGAGGGCAGATGGCTGACCATGGAGCCTTGAGATTCGAAAGCGGCTCAGCGAACGTAGTTGACGTTCAGAAAGTTGGCAACGTAATCGTTCATATCGTTGAGGGTGAACTCCCAAACGTTGGAGAATCTGTTAAAGGGAATATAGACTGGGATCGAAGAATCAGTTTGATGCGCCATCATACAGCTACGCACATACTCATAGGTGCAGCTAGAAGGGTGCTCGGAGAGCATGCTTGGCAGTCTGGAGCCCAAAAAGATGCTGATAGAAGTCGACTTGACATCTCTCACTACCAACACCTCAGTGAAGACGAAATAGACGAGATCGAGAGGTTAGCATTCGAAGTTGTTGGAAAGAATGTTCCTGTTGAAACAATGTGGATGCCGAGAGAGGAAGCTGAACGAGCATACGGTTTCAGGCTTTATCAAGGAGGGGCTGTTCCAGGAAGGGAGATACGTGTAGTCAAGGTTGGAGATTGGGATGTTGAGGCCTGCGGCGGAACTCATTGTAAGCAGACAGGGGAGGTCGGATTGATAAAGATACTTCGAGCAGAGAGGATTCAAGATGGGGTGGAACGGTTAATATTCGTGGCAGGCGTTCCTGCCCTCAAGGCAATTCAAGGTCAAGAAACGCTATTGATAAGAACCGCTCAGATACTTGAGACGACTCCTGACAAAATGGAGAAGGTCGCCTCAGATCTAGTCGCAGAGAAGCAGATCCTCGCAAAGAAGGTTGAAGAGTTCAGAGCGGAATCGACAACTCGAGAAGCACAAATGCTCCTGATGGCTTCAAGGAAAGTTGGAAGATTGAAACTCGTTTCCTCGAAGAGAACCTCCGGAACCGAAGATGATTTGATTATGCTATCGAGTAAAGTGGTCGAGGCTGAACCCTCAACAGTATGCGTGCTCGTCCTAGTCAAGGAAAACGTAAGAATATTCGTGTCCGCCGGCAAGCAAGCTTTGAAGGCAGGTGTAAATGCTGGAGAGTTAGCGAATAAACTTGCGGAGATCGTTGGCGGTGGAGGTGGAGGAAAGCCTTACTTCGGTCAAGGTGGAGGAACAGATGTCAAGAAAGCAGATGAAGTTTTGACCGCAGTTAGGAAGCTCTTGCATAGGAAAAAGGGATCAAGTTGAAGATTACGCCTATCAATTGGGCTGATATAGAAGAGAAGTGGCGTTCCCGATGGGAGCAGGCCCATGTCTTCGAATCAGATCCAGATCCGAATAAGAAGAAGTTCTTCCTCACCGTAGCTTATCCTTATCCCAACTCTCCGCAGCATATCGGGCACGGCAGGACATATACGCTCGCTGACGTGCATGCCCGCTACTGCAGAATGCAAGGCTACAACGTACTCTTCCCCATGGCATTCCATTACACTGGTACACCTATACTCGCTATGTCTAGACGGCTAGCATCAGGCGATCAAGATCTCATCGATACCTTCACGAGAATCTACAAGGTTCCCCAAAGAGTTGTTGAAAGGTTTTCTGAACCTCTAGAGATCGCTCGGTATTTCCATGAAGAGATCAAGCAAGGAATGAAGGAGATGGGGTACTCTATCGACTGGCGAAGAGAATTCACAACTATCGACCCTCAATACAGCCGGTTCATCGAATGGCAGTTCGAGAAGCTTCGTGAGAAGAGACTTGTTACCCAAGGCAGCCACCCAGTAGGATGGTGCCCGAACTGCGGAAACCCAGTTGGCCAACACGATACAGTTGGCGACATGGAACCCGAGATAGGTGAGTTCACTCTACTGAAGTTCCATTACGGCGAATATGCTTTGCCGACAGCCACATTGAGGCCTGAGACGATCTTCGGAGTGACAAACATATGGTTACACCCTGAAGCAGAGTACGTTCAAGCTAAAGTTGAAGATGAGAAATGGATAGTGAGCGCCCAATCTGTAAGGAAACTTCGTTTCCTCGGGAGGGAAATCGTTGAGGAAGGACGCTTCAAGGGTAGAGAATTGATTGGGAAGTCCGTTTTGAACCCGGTGACAGGAGTGAAGCTCCTTATTCTTCCAGCATCTTTTGTTGATCCTGACAATGCAACTGGAGTTGTTATGTCCGTTCCAGGACATGCGCCTTACGACTATCAGGCGCTCACAGACTTGAAAGCGAACCCTGATGAAGTTGCGGAGTATGGAATAACACGCGAAGATTTGGCCTCCGTCGTTCCGGTCTCCATCATCGAAGTGGAAGGCTATTCAGACCTTCCGGCACTCGACGTCATAAAGAGGATAGGTATCAAGAGTCAGAATGATAACCGGTTGGAGGATGCGACTAAGGAGATCTACGCTCACGAGTTCCATTCAGGAAGGATGAAGGCCAATACCGGTGGCTACGCCGGACTTCCAGTAGCCAAAGCTAGAGACAAAGTGAAAGAGGACCTCCTCCAAGCTGGAAAAGCAGATGTCATGTATGAGATTATGAATAGACCCGTCATCTGCCGTTGCGGCGCTGAATGCATCGTCAAGATATTCGAAGAACAATGGTTCATCAACTACGGCAATCCAGAATGGAAGACAGCCGCGAGCGAATGCCTAAACAGAATGAGCATCCTCCCTGAAGAGATACGTCAAGAGTTCGAGTACACGATCGGTTGGCTACGTGAAAAAGCCTGCGCTAGAAAATCTGGACTCGGCACGAAGCTTCCTTGGGATAGAGACTGGATCATCGAGAGCCTCTCAGACTCGGTAATATACATGGCGTACTATACGATAGCGCGTTTACTCAAAAATCAAACTATTAACGTAAAACAGTTGACTGACGAGGCGTTCGACTATATTCTCTTAGGAAAAGGAGAGCTCGATCAAGTATCCGAGACGTCCGGCATCGATCGGAAGATTCTCCAGTCCATTAGAGAGGAGTTCGAATACTTCTACCCGTTGGACAGTAGGCATTCAGGAAGAGACCTTGTGCCGAACCACCTAACCTTCTTCATATTTAATCATGTCGCCATCTTCCCGAGGGAGAATTGGCCGGAGCAGATAGCCGTCAACGGAAGCGTCCTGATGGAAGGCAAGAAGATGTCGAAATCGTTTGGCAATATAATTCCGTTACGCGAAGCTGTCAGGAGCTACGGGGCCGACCCATTGAGGCTGGCGATGCTGATCGCTGCGGAGCTTCTCCAAGATGCAGACTTCAGCATAGCGTTGACGAAGGCTTTGCAAGAGAAGCTGGAACGCTTCTACACGTTTTCCTCTAACGCAGTCAAGATGGAGGCGTATGAAGAGGTTGAGCTGACCCTTCCTGACAAGTGGCTGATAAGTAGATTGCAGAGAGCTATCAAGGCTACTACTGAAGCAATGAACAGATTGAAGGTTAGAGAAGCTGTTCACCATGTGCTATACACTTTCGATCAAGATCTCCAATGGTACTTGAGAAGATGTTCAGTTGAAGACTCGCTTGAAAGGAAGAAGGCGATGGCCATAGTCCTCAGAGCAGTCCTCGACGCTAGGGTTAGAATGTTAGCTCCCTTCGCCCCCTATGTATGTGAAGAAATATGGGAGAAGATGGGTGGACCCGGCTTTGTATCGAAGGCTGAATGGCCAAAGCACGATGATAAGATGATAGATCTAACAATTGAAGGAGCGGAGAGCATAATAGAAAGTACGCTAGACGACACAGCGAACATCGCCAAGGCAACGAAGATCAAAGCCAAGAACGTCTACTACTACACATCTGCACAGTGGAAATGGAAAGTCTACTTGAAAGCTTTGGAGAGAGCTGAAGCTGGAAGACTGAGTTCCTCCGAAATTATGAGAGAGCTGGTGGCCGACGCCGAGATGAAGAGGGGAGCTAAGGAATTGGCAAAGTTCGTTCAGAAATGCTGCGACGATCTATTCAAGATGGCCCCGGACATGAGACGGAGCAGACTTCAAGCTGGCATCATAGATGAATTTGAGGTCTTGAAGGCCGCGGGAGACTTCTATAAAAAGGAAACCGACGCAGAGGTCAAAGTCTATCGTGAAGATGATACGGAGAAGTACGATCCGAAGAATAGAGCACAACTGGCTCAACCATACAGGCCTGCGATCTACATAGAGTAGATTGGGAGAGACTTGGAGACCAAAGTCTTCGAAGCAGCCAGAGATCTCAGATACCTCCTTGAAAGAGGATACCACAGAGAAAGCGCGCTGAAACTGATCGTTGACAAGTATCAACTTTCGACGAACCAGAGACTCTTGTTATATAGGGCTGTCTACGATTCTTCAACCGCGGCGAACCATAAACAGAAGATCATCACTTCCGACAAGATAAGAGGGTCCAAGCTAGCCATGGACGGATACAATGTTCTGATAACTGTTGAGAGCGGCCTCCGCGGCGGACTTC
>Ga0209725_1001224_pt1 | contig 14838 bp, 15 predicted proteins | sample I18A1metaG_FD_184145 | JGI IMG/M metagenome (GOLD analysis project Ga0209725, IMG submission 184145) | Lake sediment bacterial and archeal communities from Gulf of Boni, Indonesia to study Microbial Dark Matter (Phase II) - ​I18A1 metaG... | ecosystem: Environmental > Aquatic > Freshwater > Lake... | reverse complement strand
CCGTTCAACTCTTGTGTCGGGATTGAGTAGAACGATGATCTGACCAGTGGCGTGCCGTATACCGACATTGTTGGCGACGGCGAAGCCAAGGTTCGTTTGGTTTCGGACAAGCTTTATCGCAGGCGCGAATCGACTGACTATTTCCGCGGTTTCGTCGCGACTCCCATTATCGACTACTATAACCTCAAAGTCTGGGTACCTTGTCCTGAGCACGGAATCTATGCAGTCTTTGATATAGTCTTCAGAATTGAAAGCGACTATGATGATCGAGACGGTTCGAAGCTCTTCTCCAATTTCCCGTGCAGGACTGATGAAGGCTAGTTCCCTCTCAGATTCTGGGTTTCCGTATTCTACGTTCCGTCTCCTTCAACATCCACTGAAGGGTGATCCAGCTCGCTTTGGCCATTCCCGCCTGTTTTCTAACAGCGCGGAATCTGTCGAGAAGAGAGACCTCATGCTGCGCTTCATCTCTTGGTTCTTTTCCGGCCCCTTGAAGGTCTATTCTCAGGTTTCTGTCCGGTGAGGGCTTCGGGTCTCTGACCCATTCCCGCAGGGGTTGAGTCGTCTTCTCATAGGTGAAGCTCTTCAAGGCATATTCTCTGCACTTTCTACCCATCAGTCTAAGCGATCTGGACCGAGCCGCCCTCAGGATTGCCTTCGCCAGGTCTTCTGGGTCACCCATCCTATAGGTGAAGCCAAGCTTGTTTGCGTGGATTGCTTCGCTTATTTCTGTTCCAAGTGAAGTCACCGTTGGCAATCCCGCCCTTGCGAAGTCAAGAATTCGCGTCCTTGCACCGAGGATCGTCTCGTAGTTGAACTTGTCGACATTGATCCCAACATCGCTCTCCAGATAGTAGTTCGGCACCTGCTCTGTCGGCTGCCATCCCAAGAGGAAGAACCTTTCACGGAATTTCGATCGAGCCACTAGGGAAGAGAATCTCTTGAATGTCTTCTCGTCGTGTCCCGCTATTTCTCCGCCTATCGATACGAACTTTATCCTCTTGTCATGTCTCATTGCGCCTTCGAGTCCGGCCGCGAGTGTGTCGACATCTGTCCACGTGTTGTAGCCTCCCGCCCAGAGGACCACGAAATCCTTCTCACCAACATGCACCCCGCGCAAGACCCGCTTCGTATGCTTGAAAGGCTCGGATACAATACCGTTCTCGATTACGTGGACGAAGTCATATCCGAACGTGGCTTTGTTCAGGCGACCAAGGATTGAGAGTTCGCCGATCACAGCGTATTTCTGCGGCGTTGAGACGGTCGAGAAGATGTCCGCCCTCTCCAAGGCTGCCCGCTCAAATTGCCAGAAGTGGCGGAGAAACCTGTCGTCATCGTACACGAACGCCTTGGCTTGAGCCTCAGCCATCACGTCCCCGTTTAGGTCGGCCCAGTAAGGCGTCTCGACGCCGATCCTAGACGCGATGTACGCTGGGTATGAATTCACCCCAACGAGACAGTCCGGCTTGAACTCTGACCATATCTCTCGAAGAATAGTAACCCCGTGAAATACTTGCTCATCGATCGAATAGTACGTGAGATTTCCGAGCTGCTTCTTTGTCACAAGGTCCTTAAGATCTTCAGCGTAGTGGCAGCCTTTGACCCGGAATCCGGCCAGACAGACCACATGGTCATCATCAAGCAAGGCTTTGACTATCTGCCACGTTCTTTGGTTTATGCCGTATATTATCCGGCTTTTCTCGTGCGGCAGCGGTGAAGCCCCGACCACCATCACACGCAAATCTGACCACTCTTGGCGCGTTTGCTCTCAGCCCAAAAAACCTTCCTAGACTCCGCTCTGGTCAAGCATGGTACCACGGGCTCTGACTTACCAAGTTCGATTGTGCATCTTGGAGAGTTGACTATATTCAAAGAGGATGTCCAATAGGTGTCGCAATTCTGAATGTTCAGCGGGGCGGTATCTGCCGAGAGAGGGGTACATTCTGTCTAGGATTTCTTCTTCGCCTTTCCTTCTAGAAGTCTGAACCTTCAGTCGCCAGGCATAACTGTCCCTGAGATTCAACAGATTCCACAAGACCGCCCGTATTGTGGCATTGGCCTTCCTCGGCTCAAAGACACAGAAACCGGCAGCGATCATGAGACTGAAGAGAAAATAATTCCGAAGTGCCCAACGAAGTGAGGAGCCACAATTCTTGATGATACACCGCAGCACATTCCTGTGAGTAAGATAGAGTTTCCCAGCGGCAAGTCCGCTGTGCCCGGTAGTCGCCGAGAAGTAGTGGGCAACTCTAGCCGACGGCTGGTAGGCGATATCGTATCCGGCCAGTCGTAGGCGCCAACACAAATCCACATCCTCAACATACGCAAAGAACTTGCAATCTAATCCGCCCATCTGCTCGAACGCGATCCTTCTGATGAGCATCGCAGCGCCGGATGCCGAAAATGGAGCTATCGGCGGGTGATCGTATTGGCCTCTGTCCATCTCGTACTTGCCTATTTCAACGAAACCCCGCCAGTATTTGATGCCCATGACTCCGGCGGAGTCGAGCCTCCGATGATCCTCCATACTAACCAGCTTGCATGCTACAGCTCCTACGGAAGGATTCTCTTCGGCTCGGTGTACCAGAACCTCTATCCAGTCGCGGTCCAATACTGCGGTGTCGTTGTTCAGGAGAAGAACATAGTCAGCCCGCACACGCTTGATGGCTCTGTTGTATGCCTCTGCGAATCCGAGATTCTCGCTAAAGGGTACAAGCTTGATGTCCGGATAGCTGGATTTCACGAATTCCAACGAGCCATCCGTACTCCCATTGTCAACGACGTATACGTTGAGATTCTGATAGCTCGACTTCACGATGGATGGCAGACATCTTCTCAGCCATCGCAGGCCGTTGAAGTTGAGAATCATCACGGCAACGGAGGGCTGCCTCGCCCAATCGGGGGCAGAGTTCCTATCAGTCATCTGGTTCAGCCCTCACTGATCTGCCCACCAAACTATGAACGCATCCAGCGGTCTGATTGACTCGCACGTTGGTTCAAGTATCGCCCTTGGCTCCACGATTTCTTTGGGGCCTCATTCCATCCATCAAGGCGTCGGTTCCGGTCCAGCAACTATTATTTGCTGTGTGTATTGCTCTAGAGCTTTGCGCATATGGAAGAGTGAGCAGAGGTGGCCAACAGCAGACGGCATGCTCTAGACGTGGTAACTGTCCTAGCCCAGAAGGACTTCAAGGTGCGATACAGGAACTCTGTTCTGGGATTCCTTTGGTCCCTCTTGAATCCGCTTGGCTACATGGTCGTCTTGACTCTTGTGTTCTCATTCTTGCTGCGGGTTGGCATCCCGAATTTCGCTGCATGGGTGCTGATCGGTCTTCTGATCTGGAGGTTCTTCTCGACGGGCACGGCTCAGGGTTTGCAAAGCATAGTATCGAACCCCTCGCTTGTCAGCAAGGTGTACGTGCCACGCTACCTGATCGTCTTGGCAAACAACCTTGCAAATCTTCTGGGCGCCTCGATGGAATTCATAGCCCTGCTTCCTCTGCTCATCGTCCTCGGAGTCGACCTGACGGTCTCCGCCTTATACTTGCCCGTGATCCTTGTCTTGGAGTTTCTGCTGGTCTTCGGTTTGTCACTTTCCCTATCTTCGCTTAACGTGCGATACAGAGACTTCTATCAGCTGTGGGACATAGCGCTTCAGCTGGGCTTCTTCTTGTCACCCATAGTCTACGATGCAAGCTTTGTCCCCGAGAGGTTCAGGCTGGTTTACTCTCTCAATCCTGTGACGCGCTTAATCGAATCAGCAAGGAGCGTCTTCCTCTCGCACCGGCTTCCGTCCCTGTTCGAGAGCGGCGTGCTTGCCGCAGGCGTTGCGATCTTGATTGTGGTCGGATTACTCATCTTTCGAGGGCTCGAGGCGAAATTCTCGGAGGAGATGTGAACGTGCCTGTTGTAGAGGTGAAAGATGTCTGGAAGCAGTTCAGGATACCTCATGAGCGACGTGCGACTGTTCTCGACCACATAGCTGGGGTTCTTTCAATTCTGGAAGGGAAACGGTACAGTTACGAAGAGTTCTGGGCCCTCAAACAGATCGACTTCAAACTTGAGCATGGAGAGTCTTTGGGAATAGTCGGACCAAACGGAAGCGGCAAGACCACGTTGCTCAAACTCATCGCCCGAGTCATGGAGCCTGACAGAGGTACAATCCAGACGAACGGGTCCATGGCGTCTGTTCTAGAGTTGGGGATAGGGTTCCACGGTGACCTGACCGTCAAAGAGAACGCGATGGTCTACGGTGTGATCATGGGGCTGCCACGTTCAGAGATGAAGAAGCGCACTGATTCCATTCTCAAATTCGCCGGCCTTGCCAGATTCGAAGACGCCAAACTAAGGAATCTATCGTCCGGAATGCAGGTCCGTTTGGCCTTTTCGATCGCGATCCAAACAGAGGCCGACATATTTCTCGTGGACGAGGCGTTGGCAGTAGGCGACATTGAGTTCCAGGAGAAATGCATGGACAAATTCCGCGAATTCAAGAAGGAAAAGAAATCGATTGTGCTGGTCTCACATAGCATGGATCTGATCAGTCATTTCTGTGAGAAGACGCTCTACCTTCTGAACGGCGAGACGAGACTTTTCGGAGCGAGCGTGGAAGCGACTAGCCGATATCTTGAAGACATAAAGGCCACGGCACAATTGCAGTAGCAACGGCGCACCACTCGGGGGCGAATCCGTGAGAATAGCGTTCGTCAGCACCTTCTTCCCACCTTGGCGCGGAGGCGTCGAGACGTACGCATACCAACTGACCAAGCATCTGCAAAGACGCGGCCACGACGTCACCGTAGTATGCGCTAACGCGCCTGTGAGTGCCTCCAGAGAGCTTGTGAACGGAGTGAGGATAGAGAAGCTGAGAGTGACGGGAAGAGTGTATGGAACGCCTGTTCTTCCAAACCTCTTTTTCAGGCTGATGGGTGAAAACCCGGACGTCATTCATGCCAATTTTCCCACCCCCTACAACGCCCTTTTGGCTTCGGCCGCGTCGCGAGTGCGAAAGATCCCCGCTCTCTTGACATGGCACAATGACCTTCCACCTGTCACAACGATGGCCGGCATCATGGTACTCGCTCATGATCAAATGTTACTGCCCCTGTACCTGCCTCAGTTCAGGTTCATCATTGCCACGTCTGAAGTCTATGCCAGAACCTCCCCGATCCTGAGTGCGCAAAGGGAGCGCGTCGTCGTCGTCATGAACGGGGTTGATTCGCAGAGGTTCAATCCGAAGGTTCCTGCGGATGAAACTCGCTCCAGATTCAAGCTTCACGATAACAAGGTCATCCTATTCGTCGGCGCCCTAACCGCCTGGCATGGCTACAAGGGCCTCGAAGTGCTCATGAAGGCTGTGGCACTGTTGAAAGATCAATTTCCCGAGGCAAAGCTTCTCATCGTCGGGGAAGGCGAGCTCGTTACGGAGTACCGTCAGCTTGCCAAGGACCTCGGAATACTCGACCGTGCTATCTTCGTAGGGGACATCCCGGACAGCGAATTGCCGAAGTACTATGCCTCCTCGGACATATTCGTTCTCCCAAGCAAGGATAGGTCCGAGGGTTTCGGCCTGACGATTCTCGAGGCCAACGCAACTGGGAAGCCAGCCATCGGGACCAGAGTAGGCGGAATCCCGAGCGTAATTCGTGATGGATACAACGGCCTGCTCGTACGGCCGAACGACCCTCAAGCTCTTGCTGAAGCGATTAGAAGCGCACTGTCGAGTGAAGCCCTGCTCAGCCAGATGGGTAAGAACGCACGGACGTGGGCGGAACAGCATGACTGGTCGATTGTCGCTGAACAAACCGAGAGTCTTTACAAGCGTGCGCTCGCTAGGTAGCTCATGAGCTGACAAATCCAGCTACTCGATACGATTCTGACTGGTTTCCAGCCCCGTTGTTTTCGTCTATTTCATTCCGTTTGCACGGCTTACGAGTTGCGGAAGAACTCCTGAGCGAGAGTGTGCCGTTTGCTCAGGCGTCATTACTGCTGCCTTTTCTCCCTCATGACGGTGATGAGTGTGAAGAGAATCACGCCCGTGAAAAACGACAGGAACGCCAAGATTCCCGCGGCCACCGAGATTAGTGCCAAGTTGGTGACTACGCGCCCCCATCTTGAGTAGTAGTCTAGCGTTTGAACACCGAACACCGCTGCTACAAGTAGCATCATCGCTGAGAATCCTCCGTAAAAGAGAAGCGGATGTCTGATAGATACGAACTTGACAACGCTGAAGAAGACATCAAGCGCGTGGTAGAGGGGGTTATGAGTAGATGTGTCCAACCCTTCGTAGGTCACCTTAACCGGGACCTCAACGATGCGTAAACCTGCATCCTGGGCTCGCATCAGAACTTCTGACTCAGCACCCATGCCGTACTCCGCAGCCGTGATCCGCTCCAAGGCCTTCCTGGAGTATGCTCTGAAGCCGCTCTGAGAGTCCACTGTGACTCCGCCTGCCTTCACTCCAGTCGCTCGGTCAAGAATCTTGGCGCCGAGCCGCCTGAAGGCCGGCATATCTCTCGAACGACCCCTGCTCCCAATCACAATGTCCGCCTCTCCCTTCAGGATGGGCGCGATAACGCTCGGTATCGCGTCTGGGTCATGCTGTCCGTCAGCGTCGAGTGTAACTAGGATACCGACATCGTTCTTCTCGGCCCAGTCAAAGCAGTCCCTCAGGGCGGCACCCTTTCCTAGGTTTCGAGTGTGCCGGATTACGAGCGCGCCAAGCTTCTCCGCAATGGCGCCGGTATCGTCTTCACTGCCGTCGTCGATCACAAGTAGTCCATCGGCGTGACGAGCCGCTCTCACAAGAACTCTCGCGATCGTCTTTTCCTCGTTGTAGGCGGGGAAACAAGCAACTACATTGCCTTTATGCTCGCTCGTCATTCGCCCCACCTAGAACTCGCAAGAACCGTACGATTCGCAACGAAGAGGTCGGGGACTGATATAGGTTTCCTCGTTCCTAGGCTTGAGTTAATCCTTGACAAAGCAACGGGACGAAGCAGAGGAATACTCGAAGAACACCATTACGTCAATAACCGCATCGCTGTTTGAAAAGCCAAAATTCTGCTGGTGCGTTCCGAGTAGGCTCAATGAACAAGAGGGCGCCACCACCATTTGTTGGTCCTGTACCAGTCGATCGTCTTCTCGAGCCCGTCCTCGAACGGGACTTGGGGTCTCCAACCTAGGTGATGAATCTTCTCGCAATCTAGGGAGTACCTGAAGTCGTGGCCTGGACGGTCGGGGACGTGCTCTATCATCGTCTCAGGAAGCGACAGACGCCGGAGGATCTGGGCGGCAATCCCGATGTTCTCTCTCTCGTTGCCTCCTGCGATGTTGTAGATCTGCCCCTTCTCACCCTTCTCCAGAACAAACTGAGTGGCTCGGCAGTTATCCTCTACGAAGATCCAGTCCCTTACGTTCTTTCCCGAGCCGTAGATCGGGAGAGGTTTTCCGCGGAGCGCGCTCGTGATTAGTCTCGGTATGAGCTTCTCGGGATGCTGATTCGGGCCATAATTGTTCGTGCTTCGGGTCACGGTCACGTCAAGCCCGTACGTGACATAGTAAGCGTTGACGAGGAGGTCCGCGGCGGCCTTGCTAGCCGAGTACGGACTAGAAGGGTTGAGCAGATCTGTCTCCCTGAACGATCCCTCCCCGCGACTGCCGTAGACCTCGTCTGTGCTGATCTGCTCGAACCGCACGCGCGCCTTGCGGCATGCTTCGAGGAGGACCTGCGTTCCAAGAACGTTCGTCTCAACGAACGTCCGCGGCGTCTGGATGCTGCGGTCGACATGCGACTCGGCCGCAAAATTCACCACCGCATCGACCTTGCCGACAAGCGAGTCTGCAAGCTTCCGGTTCCTGATATCCCCTTTCACGAACCTGTGTCGCTTGTTGCCGCGTAGATCTTTGATGTTCCTCAGGTTCCCGGCGTACGTGAGCTTGTCCAGATTGATTACGGCATAGTTCGTGCTGTTGAGCAGGTGACGAATGAAGTTGCTTCCAATGAAGCCTGCCCCGCCGGTGACGAGAACTCTATTCATTCACTCACTCAACCATCCTGTCTAGCCATTGAACCCTCCGGGAACAACTTTGCGACTTGGCCGTTGAGCTGAAGCGTGATCCGGTTGAGGATTGCTCTCCCTATGATGACGTCTTCGAACAGGTCGACAGGATTGACAGGGCAGTAGGCGTCCACGCTTCCCAGCGGAAGGACGGCTTTGAAATTTCGGTTCATGATGCAGCATTCGACATCGAAAACCTCGCAGGTCACGTCACGGCCGCCTGCCTGCAATGGCATAGTCCTTTTCGGTGTGGCGCCCTCAAGGAATTCTGCCAAATTCAAGTTCGCGTAGATTGCACCGTCGAAGCCTGTATCGACAATCGACTCTCCAAGCAAGCCTTTCCGGCGATCCTTTCTAACTATCAACAGGTTCATGACCGGGATATCTGGGACTCTCAGGCCGTCCGGTAGAATTCCGTCTTCCTTATACGGGTAGTTTGTCGAGCTCAATGATACGCCACGAGCCTGCTGGCTTGGCCCTGAGTGTCGGGGACGGTGCCCTTAGGCGACTACGACCCTTAAGCTTCCACAAGACGGTGGGACGCATGGCCGGTTCTGTCTGTGGTCGAGCCTGTTCAGCCAGATGCTCCTCTAACGCGTGGGCGACTATTCGCGACACTTTGAGTCCAGTCTCATGAGAGACACGCTTCACTCTCTTGGCCAGATCCTCGGGAAGGCTAACCGTCAACCTTTCCAACAAGGTGCGCCTCGGCTGCAAGTATGACGAATCATACTCTTATGAATTGCCCATCCGGCCAGAGCCTCAATGATGCGCCACGCCTCCACTCTCGTGTCGTCTAGACTCTGATGTCGCTGGCGGAGCGGGCCTCAACGTCGGCTCTCACCAAGTCAACTCGGTTCTCTGCTCTAATAAGCATCGACCCCACGCCGGCGCCTCTTCTCCGTCGGCAGGCACATGATGCTCGGAGTTCGAACAGGCTGGAAGACATCTTGGCCCTTGATCGATCAAATGCTCGACACATTTCCAGTCTGATCCCAAGCGCGCACCAGTAATTCTATCCATGCTTAAGCCCGGGTGCGAGTCCCCAGTCGTACGGGATCTGTTTCGTGTCGGGCGGGAGTCTGAACTCATCAGGCTCCTTGTAGTTGTACAAGTCTGTTGGGATGTTTATCACGTAAGCGGTCTCCCCTCCAATCGCCTTGAAACCATGCTGTACGAGCGGAGGGATCTTTGCGAGGAGAGGTTTTCCGTCGCCGAGGAAGATCTCTTCGATCCGCTTGTAGGTCGGAGAAGCCTTCCGGGAGTCGTGCAGGACGAGCTTCAACATTCCCTTGATGCACGTCATGTTGTCTGTCTGCTTCTTGTGGTAGTGCCAAGCCTTCACCACGCCCGGATACACAGTCGTCAAGTACACCTGGCCGAACTTGTCGAAGATCTCCCAGTCAGACCTCATCAGCTCCATCAGCCACCCCCGCTCGTCAGGTATCGGCTTCAGCTCGCGGAGAACGACGCCGTCAATCATGCGACCGGCAACCTCAACCTTGGCATAGTGCATCAACCCAACTTTATTACCCCTTGGCTCCTTCCGGCACATCGGTGCCGAGGACGTCCAAGACAAGAGTCGTGGTTACGGGGAGCAGCGGCCTCCTCGGAAGCAGACTGGTGAGTGTTTTGAAAGCCGACTATGAAGTTGTGGGGATCGATACGTATGTGCCCGAAGGTCAGAAGAACCTCGTCGTTGACATCACTCAGAAAGAGCGCATATTGGAGTCAATGGTAAACATGGCTCCCAGCGTTGTCGTTCACACAGCTGCGGAAACCAACGTGGACCGATGCGAAACTGAGCGACATCTAGCTCGAAAAATCAACGTGGAGGGAACGGCCAACATCGTCGAGGCCTGCGTGAGAGTCGGAGCCAAGTTGATACTCCTATCCACAGACTACGTCTTTGACGGTGACAGGGGCAACTATGCGGAAACAGACGAGCCTAATCCCATCAGCTTCTATGGCCTCACGAAGCTTGAAGCGGAACGAATGGCAGCTTCGACTTCGAACTCCCTGATAATCAGGACGAGCGTCTTGTACGGGTGGCACCCGACCAAGCTCAATTTTGCAACATGGATCTTGAAAGGACTCCGTGAACACCAGATCCTCAAAGTAGCGAGCGATCACATCAATTCTCCGACCTTCGCGGACAATCTGGCGGATGCGATTCGCAAGGCCATCGAACGCAATAATCAGGGCACGCTGCACATTGCAGGAAGTGAAAGGATCAGCCGATTCGATTTTGCTCGGAGAATGGTCAGACAGTTCGATCTCGACGAGAGCCTACTCAAGCCTGTGCAGATGAAGGATCTGAACTGGATCGCCAGAAGGCCAAGAGATTCCTCTCTCAATGTCGGAAAGGCTCAAAAGGAATTGGGGATCGAACTATTCGGAGTCGACCGTGGCCTAGAAGAGATGGCGAGGAGCAAGCCATGAAAGGCGTAATCCTGCACGGAGGCGCTGGAACCCGTCTCAGACCTCTAACGCACACGGGACCCAAGCAACTGATACCGGTCGCGAACAAGCCCATGTCGCTCTATGCGGTCGAAACGTTGAGGGAAGCCGGTGTGACAGACATCGCGATCGTTCTCGGGTCCCTAGCTCCTGAGAAGGTCCAGGAGTACTATGGTGACGGAGAAAGGTACGGGGTGAAGGTAACATACGTCCACCAAGGCGAACCGAAAGGCATCGCACATGCAGTGAAGCTGACAGAGTACTTCGTCGGGGACGAGCCTTTCGTAGTCTTTCTGGCGGACAATATCCTGAAGGGCGGAATCAGAGAAATGGTCAGAGACTTCGAGGAATCCCAAGCCGCAGCCGAGATCGCGCTGTGTCATGTCCGAAATCCCCAGAGTTTCGGCGTCGCGGATCTGAAGGCCGGCAAGATCATACGCCTCGTCGAGAAGCCGAAGGAGCCCCCGAGCGATCTTGCACTGGTGGGCATCTACTTTTTCAGAAAGCAGATCTTCGATGCGATTCGCCGTCTCCGACCTTCGTGGCGGAACGAGCTTGAGATCACGGACGCGATCCAGACGTTGCTGGACGACGGACTTGAGGTGCGGCACCGGTTGGTGAAGGGCTGGTGGAAGGACACCGGCTTACCGCAGGACATACTCGAAGCGAACCAGCTCCTTCTCTCGGAGTTGGCATCCTACAACAGGGGACAGTTCGAACAAGACGTGAAGACATCGGGGATTGTCTGTGTCGATGAAGGTACCCTCGTTCACTCGGGAACGACCCTACGCGGACCACTAATCATTGGAAAGAACTGCGAGATAGGCCCCGGATCCTATATCGGCCCCTACACTTCCATCGGTGACAATACGGTGATTCGAGGCGCCGAAGTGGAGAACACAATAGTCATGGGCGACTGTAGAATCGAATGTGGGAAACGCATAGTTGACAGCCTCATCGGACGAAACACGCAGATCATGGACTCCGCGAACCACCTCCCTCGTGGGTCGCGCTTCGTAATAGGTGAGAACACCTTCATCTCCCTCTAGCCGACCGAGCACACGCGCGTTGTCTGGCGCGCGAGACAATGAGAGATCCATTTCTACCATGCTCCGCGGAATAGGCCCCCTATGGGCAAATGAGCTTTGTTCGCACGACTGTCAAGCCATTGGCCTTGTCACTCGTGTCTTCTTACAATTGCAGGCAAACTCATATGTGGCGGGATCGTTCTGACATGGCCGATGGCGGGACTTGCCCTTCTGTGATATCTGCGGTAGAAGATTGGATCCCGGCGCAAGATTCTGCGACCTTTGTGGAAGAAAGGTGGCCTTGGAAGAGGGGCCTGCGCTTCCGTACGAGGTCGCCCCGTCTCAAGTTCCGCCTTTCTACGTGGCTGCGCCTGGGCGACCGAGCCCGGCATATCCAAGCGCAGCCGGAGAGCCGTCGACCATTGAACAGAAGGCTCCGACTGTCCTAGAGTGGGAGTCGAAGCCAGCAGAACCGGGACCGCCGCCTCAACCCCGCAAATCGCGAATGCGTCTCATCCTGGCTAGGCCCGTGCGCATCACGCGAAAGACCTTGGCCTTGTCGGCGATCGCTGCGGTCGTGATCGTGATAGTCATGTTAGGTTTTCTCGGTGGTCCACTCACGCTGCCTGGACTTTTCTCCACCACGGAGACTCAGGCGACGTCTCAGGCTACGACGACTCAGGAGACAGGACCGGCGCTTGACGTTGAGATCGGCGTCACGAGGAATCCGATCAGCCCAGGAGCCACACAGGTCCTCATTGTGACCGTTCATGAACGGAGCGGAAGCGCAGTCTCAGACGCTTCTGTCCGCGTGGAGGTCGTCTACCCGTCAGGCCAGAATGCAGTTTCCGAGGGATTGACCGACACGAACGGCCGCTATGTCTATGCCCTGCACATTACGGCTTCCCCAGAGAGTACCGGCACATTTCAGGTTACCGTGTCGGCGACAAAGGCCGGATACCAGCCAGGAGAGGCGCAGACGACATTCTTGGCAACAACTACTCCAGGCTAGTGAACGTGGACTTCGGGAGAAACCGCATTGGCTCAGGAACTGCGATCCTTAGGGCATCAAAAGCGATTTCGATATCTTCCTCTGCTGGCGGCTGGCGTGCTGGTCTTCCTCGGGCTCGTCTTTCTGGGAGATCTCTCCGGCCTGCTTTGGCACAGTCGCACGTTTGGTTGGTGGTTGCCTCTACGCCCGTCCATACTAGGTCCAACGGCTGACTGGTTCGTCTGGGCTGTCAGCTTCCTCCTTTCAGTCGTGCCACTCATTCTGACGCTCAGGGGCGGCAGAACGAAGCCAGATCCTGTTGTGGTGTTGGCATCTTTCGTTTTTCCGTTGTTGTCACTGCTGGCCATGAGCAGATCATACTATGTCGGGGCAACGCTGCTTGTAGGTTCAGGGTTCCTCGCGGCTTACACGTTGGTCTCCAGATCAGAAACGATGCTGACCGTACAGAGAGGTTCAGCGCTCAGGTTGGTTGCTGCCGAGGTCTTTGCATTCCTAGCGGTAGCAGCCGCTGGAGGAGCGGTGTCCATTCTCCTCATGCGGGAGGGCGCGTTTCTATCCCTGGTTCTGGGCTATGACTTGGATAACCCTTGGCTGAGAATGCTGACTGCTGATATGGAGGCATTCTATCTTGCGCGGCCGCTCCTCTGGGCGATATTCATCATTCTGGCAGTCGCCGCGATCGTAGCCTTGTTCAGGGAACTCTTTCAATCGATCACGCGGCCAGTTATCAGACGACTGATCGAGGAGAAGCGCATAACTTCCGACCGTGCCTCTCCGACGCCGGCATTGCCATCTGGAACAAGCGCCATAGTTCGCGAGTCTTTTCCGTATCTGATGCTTGCTGCGTCGATTCTGCTGGGCATCGCAATCACGACCTACCCATATGCGGTCGCCAAAGTTGACGGAATTCTTGGAAGCGATTCGTGGTGGTACCTACTGCAGCTGGGTTCCATGCAGACGTTTGCAGACATTATTCCTCGTTTTGAGAACCGTGGTTTGTTCTTGCTGATCCTCTTCCTGATCAGAACAGCGACAGGCCTCAGCACAGAGTTGGCAGTGGAACTGATGCCGCCTCTGCTCTCGGGGTTGCTTGCCGTCAGCAGCTTCGTCCTAGTCAAAGAGGGTACCGGTCGATCATGCCTTGCGTCGTTCGCAGCCCTCTTGTCCGTCGTCTCTGCTCAAACCTCTCTCGGCATGGGTGCCGGCATAATCGCGAACTGGTTCGCTCTCTCCGTCGCAAATTTCACGCTTGCGTTGGTGGTGAGATCAATAAGACTTCGCTCAACTCTTTCAGCTACTGGCGCGCTTGCGCTTTCCCTCGTCCTGTTGGCCTCTTACGCTTTCCTGTGGGTTGTCATGATTGCAGAATTGGCACTCGTTTTGCTGGCGTCCATGACTGCAATTCGGAAGATTGATCGCCGTGAATGGAAGAATGAGGTACGATTCTTAGGCGGCGTGCTGGCTGGAAGCATCCTGGCGCCTATTGCGTTCCTATTCCTCGTGGTCATTCCGCTACTAGGCTTCCGACCTCAAGGTCTTGACGTAATCGCCTGGTTCACGTTGGGTTGGAATTACCTTGCGCAGGGAGCGACGCCGCAGGTCCTCGGGTCAGCGCTGGTCGCGCTTGAGGAAGCTTTCGACTTCGCCGGAAACCGGGCCGACCTACCCTTCTTGTCACTTCTATCCATACTCGGCCTACTCGATCAGACGTGGCAAAGACGCTCCTTCAACAGAATCGTCTCCGCAACGATCCTCGCACCTATCGCGGTAACCATGATCACGCCGGCCCTTTACTACACTTGGAGAGGTCTATACATAATGCCCATGTACGTGACTGGCGCGCTCGGTGCCGAGAGCATTATTCGCAGAGTGAACGGGCAGCAGTCACCTTGGGAGAGTCCGGGCCGACTCGCTTTCACAGTCGCATTCGTCGCGTATGTCTTCCTGTCGCATCTGAGCTACTCCTTGAGGGCACTCGAGCTTCTCATCTTGCGATAGACCGAGTGCCATCCCCGTTCCCCGATGCGGAGGCCTCGCAGACAGAGTCGCCGGTCGCGAGAGATGCCGCCTAGACAACGTTGAAGAATACTGGGTCGGAGACGCCGCCGTCCTCTTCTTTGCTGGCAGATGCAAACCAGGTGTGTCTCCCCGCAGCCAGAGTGCTTGAGAGTACCGCAATCCCGTTCTGATCAGTCACACTTGATCCGATGATCACTGAGTCGACGTAGAAGGTGACGTTTGCAGACTGAATCGGCCGCCCGTTCATGTCGACTACTCG
>Ga0209725_1001223_pt1 | contig 14841 bp, 12 predicted proteins | sample I18A1metaG_FD_184145 | JGI IMG/M metagenome (GOLD analysis project Ga0209725, IMG submission 184145) | Lake sediment bacterial and archeal communities from Gulf of Boni, Indonesia to study Microbial Dark Matter (Phase II) - ​I18A1 metaG... | ecosystem: Environmental > Aquatic > Freshwater > Lake... | reverse complement strand
GCTATTCTTGTTGGCAGTACGTGGTCGAGGAGGGGTAGATCGTTCTCGTATAGGTGGATGACTTTCAGTGAATGATCTGCGTAGAGTTTTCGCTTGAGGTTCACTGTGTCAGTGTGCACTGGGGTTGGTTCTTCCCAGTATTCGATGTAGAGGTCTAGGTCAGGTACGTGCCAATCGCATCTCATTGTATATCCGTCGAGTTCTTTGGCGAAGCTGTAGAGGTGCTTGTAGGGAAGATGCATGTGAAGCCAATTGTCCACATGCCTCTCCCCGTAGGAGTTGGTGTAGTGTCCATCTTTCGCCTTGAACGCAGTAGCGATCTTCCTTGTACGAAACTGCGGCGGAATCTCAAGAAAGATCCTGTAGAGCTCATCAATCATTTTCTGCCCGAGCCTGTTCGGGAAGACTAGGATACCTCTTCTGCTAATCCTTATGTAGCCTCTTCTGATCAAGGGCAGGAGCGCGCCTTTGTCAATCCACGGGCAATCTATCTTTCTTCTCACCCTAACCTGAACGGGGTATTGGCCTCCGAAGGCATAAGGAACCAGGTTCATTCCACCGTCACTGGCTGCCTCGAAGACGCCATGGAGCCTGTTCGCTTGATAGTTGTGAAGAAAGAGAATATCGCCCTCCTTGACTTGGAAGGCCCGATATTTCATTGATTCAGGCAGACCGAACACCCTATTGTCAAGGCACTCCCTCTCAGTATGATTGTTGCAGAGGAAAACGAAGCCGCTTGCAGGCCTAATCTCCTTTCGCTCCTCCTTCTGGTAGAGAACTCCACGAGGCAGAGGCCGCGAGCGTAGATCAGCAGACATTCTACATTGTACTCCCAGAGCACCGGCGGGAAACGCATTTGTGCCTTCCAGAACATACGTCTGCCTCTCAGAAAAGTGTTCGTGCCCACTGGATTGCCTGCTCAATTAGAAAGATAGATCTCATGGCCCTTTCAGTGAGGTAATTCCCCGCTTCTAGGGTCGGAAACTTGGTTCGTCATATGTGCAGTCTGTAAGGCGATGGCATGATAGGATACTGTAAAGGATGCGGTCGCTATGAAGAACTGAATGGCGAAGGATTATGCCGTCGTTGCCGGATGTTTGGCATGATACATGTGCCAAGATGGCTGAAAGCCAGCGAGCCTAGACTCTAAACCTGTAAGAGAGGAGTTGGATGCAATGCAGCAAATGGTCGAAGATAAGACTCTAATCGAAGCTTGGTCCAGCCAACCCCTTTATTATCATCTCAATGGTTGCTGCATCTGTAATCCTGTGAACGGTGTCGATTGGTCTGCCTAGTATTCTCATGAAACGTTTCTCAGGTCTCCACCTTCTTAGTGTTAACCATCTGACTGTTCTGCGATTTTCGTAGGGTTCACTCTTCCAGTCCTTTATGTGAACATGGTACGGCTTGTCATCTTCTACCTGAGCAACCCCATGAATGTGAGATCCGGAATATGCAACCACGATGTCCGTTTTCTTCATGTGTCTATAGAAAGAATACGCTTGGAAACCTACGTAGCCAGGACGACTTTTCTTGGATCCTGTTCGCTGGAGTGCCCTGCACATTGCACGATCAAACTCCACGACATTGTCAAACGGCAGTCTGCTCATGTTAAACCATCCTATCGCTATGATTCCCCTTCTGACACCTTTTCTGTCGATTTGGATCTCCTTCTTCCACAATGGCCACTGCCACGCGTTCTTCCCAGGCGCAACTTTCCAGAACGATCTACCTCGCAACACAGAAGGTGAAAGCGAAGGCATTGAGATCTTTACGCCTTTTTCCTGCATCGGAATTAGAGGTGTTTTCCTGATATGGGACCTTTTTCTTGACTGTCGCCTGTTACGCCTTGCCCTATTGCATGCCATCCTGCAATTCTCGATGGCTTCTCGTTTCAACTTCTCAGCCATATGAAAGACATTCTTGAAGAACTCGAGAATGTCAGCAATCACTTTCTCGGAACTCGTTCCTTCCAGAAGCAAGTTGGCTTCTACGTTGCTTCTCACTCCACCTCCCGTGAGGTTAGAAGAGCCGAGAATGATGCGTGTCCTCTTCTTGGGAAATTCAAAGAGGAATAGTTTCGGATGAAAGCCTTCGTTGTTGTAGTATTTGACGCTTAGGTTGCCGTGCCTTTCTTTCAACTCATAGAGGTCATTCAACGCCTCGTAGTCCGTGATTCCGTAGCTGGATATTCCGACGACAAGCTCAGCTGGATTGCCGCGTCTGAGCAGATCGACCAGACCTCTTCTTATCTCACCATATCCACTTTTCTTCAGAAATGCAACAGCAAGTTTGAGCGAGCGAGAACCACGCAAACCATCTTTCAGCTCTGCAAGTACTTCTGAACTTTGCAGAAACCGAACTTCAACCATGATTTACTCTTCCTTCTGCGGGTTGAGATGCGCAAAATGGCTCTGGACATCGAACTTGTCGAGTTCAGAGTCGCGGACTAGGTTTGCTTCGATCTCCTCAACAAACTCGCGTGTAAATGCGCGAGGTAGCCCCACATTCTGGTCAATCATGTCAAGCGGGAGTGGAAGCCCAGTCGCTGGGTTGTGCGTCGCGACTAGATATGCAAGAATCTTGCTCACATCTGTGCCAGCTCTCACTTCGATGCACATAGGCGGCGCCGGATAGTCAGAACGCAGATACACCCGCTCGGTAGCTAACACAACCTCTGGGGCGCAGCCAAGGTTCCCCCTGATTCCCGCCTCTATCTCGCTCCTGACATTCCTAAGGATCACGTCGATGTCTCTCACGCTCAATCGTTCAACATATCTACGGTAGGCCGAGGCCAGCCTACTAAGCACGTTGAAGGCATATGCTTCGCCGAATGTCTTAGTGTACGAAAAGACCTGCCCCACCGCCATCAATGACGAAAGTATGCGTTTGTCATTGGCGCACAACACATTCCTGTCATCGCCCTCTTGCTTGATGACCCAGCCGTCAATCGCAGCCGTCGTAACCCGCTTAACCACAGCGACCGCCTTACCGCTCCCAAGTACCCTCGAGGTCGAGCCCACAAGTTGATCCACAAGGTCGGATCCGTACTCGAATTCCCCCTGCCCAATCCTTCTGTAACGGACAAGACGTGAGCGGATGCCGAAACCATAGAAACTCCCGTCTACTACAACTAGATCGGGACTTTCCTGTTCTAGGCATTCGAGTGCAACATTACGTTCCAACCCCGCGGCCAGCAAGTCCAATATCTTCTTAGTGACTTCGGCGTCGCCAGTTTCGAAGTCAACCATCTTGCCAGAGAAGTACTTCTCACTCTTGAGTTCGTCGCCGTGGTAGAGGTTCCAGCCTGCTGCGTATGTGCCGAACCTCGCTCCGAGACGTTCACTTATGGCTGGAGAGTCTGAGCCATCTACGTAGGCGATTCTCCAGTTCTTCCATTCATCAGATTCCTGAACTCTTTCGAATTTAAGTGATGCCCGTAGTTGTTCCAGACGCTTTTTCTGCTCAAGAAGTCGCGACTTGGTCTTCTGTGCCTCTTTTGCTGCAAGCTCAAAGAACTGATGCTGCATACTGACAGGGATTTTGACCCAATCTGGAAACTGGATCTGCTCCACCCTCTTCAGCAATAGTCTCACTCTCCCTATGGTATGTCGAAGTGTATCAGCAGCGGTATGGGGCTGGGGTTCATCTTGCCCAGGAAGTAGAAGTATCCGTCTCCTAATGTGACAAGAAACTTTGGGTCTATGTCCAGCTGGCTGAGAAGCTTGCCTGCCTCGTCCATGTCAAGAGGATGGATCTTTCCGATGAACTGTGTGTTCAGGTTTCTCCTCACGGCAGCGTTGATCCCGATCTCCCCGGCGATTCCCTGCGAAAGAAGTATCACAGACAGGCAGTACGTCCTGCCCAACGCGCAAAGGTCCGTTATCATCTCTGTCGTGTCGGACTGAATTCCTCTTGGCTCCCAGGGGCAGTACTGGGGGCCTTCGTCCACTAACAAACCCAGTTTGAGCTTCTCCTTCTTCTCCATCAACCCTTTCAGGTAGCCCGCAAACGATAGAAATATCGCGAGCTTCTCATCCTTACTGCCCTCGCTGACATCCATAATTACTGTATGCTTCTCCCTTACGAGCTTGAGAATGTCCTCATGCGTCTTCTTGCCGAGTATATTCTCGAAGTCTCTATCACCCAGCTTCTTGATTCCACGCCTGAACTTGCGGACGTACATCTTGCCATAAGCAGAAAGGCCTCCACTCCTGTCTCTCTGTCCCTCCTCAATAATCGGGACGACCTTCGCTTCCAGGAACCGCTTCATCTCGCTCGGGGCCTTGTCACGCCACTCGCTTTCGGAGATGACTTCCTCGAGGGCTTCAGCAGCATCGTTTTTGTATTTCCTTTCGCCTGTGAAACCGAAGTAGTCCATCCTCGAGAGCAGGTACGAGTAGACTACGTCCTCGTCCAAGTGGACATCCTTGAGCTTTACAACCTGGTCGCAGGGATAGAATGGCGCATAATCCGATCCCTTCCAGTCGAATCCGATCACATCGATGCCGGATCCGCCTAGTATTGGTATGAGCTGGTATCTGGCGAGGAAGGACTTGCCTGAGCCAGTCACTCCGAAAACGCCGATGTGATATGGGATGTACTCGGGGTTGTAGGGAACCTTCCAGGGCTTCGTATCCTTATAGTAGCCGATTGTGTGCTTTCCCTTCTCTCCTTTCGGACCAGTCTCGAGATAGGACATGGGGTTGTCCGATTCCTCAAAGATCTCCACATCCGAAGAGGGCGCGATAACGTATTTGCTCTGCTCTAGCTCCTTCGTCACGTCGCCGATTATGCTTAGTCCGAACGCGTAAAACTCCTTGGCGTTAGACGGGTGACGACCCATTCTTGCATACGCGACGCCCGGAGAGTAGGCAGCCGTTCTGAGATTCTCATTAGAGCCCAAGCCACCCCTACATACTGCAAGGACTAGGTTGCCATTCCTGTTCCTGATCAGAACAAGATCTTCAGCCTTGACATTCTTCTCTTCACCCTCGTTGAGAATGACGGCAGCGGCCATCTCGGTCGAGTTGCTCGCGACGATGCCGATCTTTCTCAAATATATCCCCTACAAGAGTGATTTCGCACGAGAGCCTTATGTGGTTTCTGAGGTTGAGGGCATGCTAGAGAGGAACCTCCACTTTTACCTATCTCGATGGCTCGAGAAAGAATCCACTGTGGCATAGTGTGGATGGTGAACATGCCTCGAAAGCAACTTCTGTAGTTCCACTTTGGCATCTTCGGGGAAGGATTCGCTGTATCCCGCTACAACGAATGGCTCAAAGGATTCTCTAAGCCAGCCTAACCCCATTATCACGAGCGGAGGAGACGGCTTCTCCAATCGCCGCAGAGCAATGCCCACCCAACCCATGTCCTCTGAAGGGTCGAACTGTTTGCTCTGTATGCCGATGTTATAGGCGAACCCGTAGAAGTAATCAACTCTTGCTCTCTGAAACCATTCTCTATCCGGATCATTGGATGTTATCTCTTTCCAGACTATCTCCCCTCTCTTTCTTCTATGTCTGAACGGTACTATTCTGACACCTTTCGACTCTGTAAAACCGGACACGCCTTCGAAATAGTTCCGCAGCAACATCGGGGTACTTGCATGCCAATCTTCCCTTTGTATCTTGCTCTCAATCAGAAAAAGTCTTATGCGATCATTCCGCGGGTCAAGATATTGAAAGGCAATATCGGGCCGCCTCATTTTCTTGACCCCTCTCTTGGGACCAACCTGTCTATACTCATAGTCTCTCTTAAGTAGAGTCAGCGATTTCCACGAGCCATGAGGGGGATTATAGTAGACCAGGTGCCACTTATTGGATTGTGTAAGAATGCTGAGAATCAGGTTGTCAAGATGGTCCTCGCCAAAGTTGTCTGGCTGCCATCTGAGCAAGTCTTCAATGCGCACTGTCATAACACTAGACCCGAGCCTGATATGTCTACTATAACACACGTAGCGAATCGGACAAGTTCACGCCAAAGATTATTGGTGAGTGTAGAATAGTTAGTTTTGTCCTCCTCTTTCGCTTCGAGAAGCTGCTCTTTCCAATCCTTCGGGACCAGTGGGCTGTATAACAGAGCTATTCGCGTTTTGAAGGGACCCGTGCTTGCGAACACTGCCCTCATCAAACCAACCAGACCCTTGTCTGGTCTTGAAAAAGCTGGACCGCCCGTGTCCATCACATATCCGGCTATTGGCAAGAACAGAATTGGGCCATCTGAGCTTTGCAAATGACTTACGACTTCTGGTTCTAGAGATGGATATGCCCCCCCTAGGATACGTTCAAAACCTCGAGAATTGAAGATGAACGCAATTTCATTTGCTCCTCTCTTATAGGACAGGGGAATAGATCTACAGAGATTGTTTGATTTTATGTGGTCCAGTATTGATCCCTTGGCATAGGTGCTTGTGTTGATTCTCCATTCTGAGGCAAATCTCATCCCTCTGCGTGTCTCAGCAGGACAACTAAGTGCCGGATTGACGACTCTCTCATAGGTCGATTGTGTGCTTGTGATCTTTTTGAAGGGTATGCATTTTCCTAAGATCTGGGCGCTACTCCAATCGTAGAACCGATATTCCTTAGGTAGGTCAGCGTTATCTGCTAACATATTCCACCAGGTTTGAATAGCAGCATCTACGTCTGTGAAAGCCGGATTGTCCTCTAGGATCGTGAAATCCTGAGAGAGAAAGTGCCTGATCTGGCTCAGCATAACCTTCATTGCTCTCACAAACAGCGTGTGCATGTGGCTACTTACTTTGAATGCGGACTTCTTGCTAGCTGCAGCAATCATCAATGCACTAGCGAGTTGTGCGAGTTCCTTTTCTCCCTCAACTCGAGTTGTCTGAGGGGAGACTAATCCTTTCGAAAGCCCTGCCATATGCCATGCTCCCTCGACAAATAGAGTCAATGAAAGCGTTCTGTATCGGGCCATTAGAATAAGTTGTGCGAGTTGGATTATGACGTTCGGATGTCTAATGCTTCGAAGTTCACCATCCTTGATCTCCGCATCGCAAGTTGGAATTACGTAAATGAATGGAACATGCCTTTCGGCGGCTTGCACAATTCGGGGGACCCGTTGCCAAGCGTTATTGCCGGCTTCTATCGCGTCGTTGAACTCGACGCCCAATATTGGCTTTCCTACCTTATCCTTTTCTGACGCGAAGCACAATACGATATCTGGATCTTCGTATCCGACTCTTGGTCTTCTATTTGTAGCCCAATCTGCATATCGCCCGCAGGGAAGCATGCCCAACCTAACAGTGCCATCATAACTCTCCTCACACTCGAACGTATAGACCGGTCTGTCTACATTTCCAGAAGTTTCGAGATATCTGAGTCCGCCTTCGTGGCCAAACTGCAGCAAGAGTCTGCAGAATTTTTGGCATTCATGCAAGTTGTCGCCGTATACATGAAAAGCGTGCAATTTCTCAGTTGACTTCATATCCTTCACTCTTTAGCACTCTTTTCTGTCGACACCGGCCCGAAATCGTTCAAGCAAAGAAGAAGTTGCTTTCCTTCCTTCAGAAGAAAGTAGGTCACAGTCCTAGTCGTAGATTTCGTTCGTCCTATGAGTCCCTCCCTCTCCATCGACCTCAGGATACGACTCGCAGAAGCTCTGCTAAGTCGGAGAACTGATGCCACTTCGCTGGGAAGCATAGGTCTCTTCTGAAGTAATTGTAGAATCGTTGCTCGATATTTGCCGCCCCTGACCCAGTTCACCTTCTCAAGATTCATTTAGCCAAAGCAAGGTTCACAAAGCATATATAGATAGTTATCACATGATTAGCGATAAGTTAACATGCAGAAGAATCAGACCAGATGTTTGAACATTGTGCGGGAGGAGTTAGATATTTGTATGTGTATGCAACAACTAGTTCAGGCGATAGATTGGCCGGGCAGAGAACATCAACGCATTCTGAGGGTTCTATTCAGAGTACCTTGTCGGAAACACCGTCCCCCACCTTTTCATTCACGCAGATATCTGACGAATCAAACCTTGAGATCCTAATCAATAGTGATCTCTCAGAGAGGTCGTTAGGACCACTTCCATCAGTCTTTGATGACAGGGAAAGAATGAAAGACAAGGTGTATCTGATGTTGGGGTATCCAAGCAAGATCTTTTACAAATCCATATTGGCTCTGGTGAAGGCTCACACAAAAGAAGGCGACTTGGTTGTTGACCCTATGTGTGGCTCTGGCTCTACAGCAATAGCATGCCTACTGACTCGACGGAAGTGTCTTGCTTCTGATGGTAGCGCTGCCGCGTCATTCATAGCTCACAACTATATCGCGCCTGTGGATGTTCCTCGGGCCATCGCCACGTTTGAGCAACTGAGAGAAAAAGTTGAGCCGACAATAGATCAGCTGTATTCAATCCCTTGCCGTTGTGAATATGACAACGAAAGAAAGTGCGAGGAGTTCGGCATCATAAGCTACGTAATCTCAAGTGATGTTCATTCATGCAAGTACTGCGGGTCAGAGATGATTCTAGCACATGCGAAAAGGAAGGCCATGTCAACATATGCTTGCCCAAATTGTGGAAGAACAACTAACCTCGCGGGTCAAAATGGAACAATCTCTCTGCTGGAAAGAAGGAGACCCACACTCGTCCGCTATCTCTGTCGTGAGTGCAAGTGTGGCACCAGCATACACAAGCGTGAGATGACCGCATCTGATAGAGCATTCTTGGATGACTCACTGCGGAATTTCGAAAGACGAACAGATCGACTATGGTACCCTGAAACAGCAATAGTATACAACCGAGCTTATCCACGACCTGGAGGGTGGCCCGGCATTGGGCCTAACGGAAAGATATCCGACCTATTCTCGCGAAGAAATCTCCTAGCATTGGCGATTCTATTCAGAGAAATAGAAGCAATACATCACGAAGACATTCGGGAGTTTTTCAAGTTTTGCTTCATAGGATCCTTAATCAGATCCAGTAGACGGGTGCTGTCCACATCCGTATTTAAAGAACACTATAGAGTTCCTCCTGTCGGTAAGGAAGCCAACGCATGGCACGTTTTTCAACGTAAGTTTAGATACGTTCTACAGACCAAACAAGAGATAGCCGAAAGAGTAGGTCAGATCAACTACGGTCGGCACGTTCGCGTTCTACAAAGACCCGCTGAGACCATGTCGCTACCTGATAACTCTGTGGACTACGTTTTTCTTGACCCACCCTACGGAGGGTACATTCCGTTTTACGAGCTGAATCTGTTCTATTCCGCGTGGCTTGGAGAGAAGGAAGACTTCGAACATGAGATCATCATTCCCATGGACTACGAAAAGAAGCCGGGCTATGTAGCAAAGTGGGGGGGAATGATGCTTGGGCCTCTAAGAGAAATCAGGCGTACTCTTAAGCCGGGCAGGTATGTTACTCTAGCTTTTCATAGTAACTTTGCCTCCATGTGGAACGAGTTAAGGAAGCTCATGGTGGATGAGCTGGGATTCCGCTTCATCAGATTTATTCCAGTAGTTCGCGGAACGACCTTTCACATGAATCGCGAAGACGATACGATACCTACTAGTGCATATATCACCTATCAAAAGCCAATCTTGGTCCGAAAAGAAAACATGTTCAGGCCCTCGGGGGAAATCAATGATATTCTTCAGGAAATTCTCAAGAGGCGGCCATCAGGTATACCTTTCCGGGAAATCCAAGGGGATGTGATCCGTATTGTGCACGAGAGGGGTTTACGGAGAATACCATCTGAGGCGGAAATTCACAGATGCCTTTCGCAGGGTAGATTTGTCTACGACCCCGAGAGAAGAGTGTGGAAACCCGAGTTACGGAGACGATGCAACTAACATGGCATAGGGAACTCATAGGGCGACACAAAAGCTAAGAATGGTAAAGTGCTCACTTAGAGTACGTGTTTCTTGGCATGAGACGCGGAAGGACCGTGAAAATCGCAGATTTGGCATATGAAGTTGTCAAAAAGGCTAACAGGCCTATGCACTATCGTGAAATCACGAAAGAAGTTTCGAAGACCAAGAAGCTTACAGGGCGAAGTCCAGATCTTACAGTGCTGGGTTCTATGCTCAAAGATAAGGATCGTCGATTCAGGAGAGTGGGTGTCGGAACCTACGCGATAAGGCACTAGGTACGAATGTTAAGCAGTTGTTGTCCTTCTCAAACAATGACTGGCAAATGTGTTGTTCCTTAGGGCGATTGGCCGGCCCAAATCTCTCTGTCTGAAAGTTTATGCTTTCGCGTGCTGTGTGGGTTTATTCCACTAAGATGGGAACATGACAGCTCTACCTTGGAGACACATGGGATCCTGGAGCTGTTTGAAATGTAGCAACTGCTGTAAAGGACTTGAAGTAGGCCTTACACCATACGAATATGCGGAAATTCAAGCGATCGCGCTAGCTGCTATCGAACTCAGTAGGTATGGCGGAATCTCCCTGAAGAAAATCGGTGCAAGATACGTCTTCCTCAATGAACATAGACTATGCGATCTCCAACCGCTCGATCTGAAGCCATCAGCATGCAAGCTACGGCCTTTCGTAGTCTTGAGAGAACCAAAATCCGGTATGCGCGAAGATGCGAGATTCAGCTACAGGGACGAAGAGTACTACGTCTACCTAAACCGATACGCAGGTCTAAGATGTCGTGGGCTTGGAAGAGGAAGGCCGGAAGAACTACTGCGCATCATATCGGAAGTCATAGAAATCGATCAAGATCCAACTAGACACCAAAGATATTCCACAGCCAGATTAGTCTATCCAACCATCACCAGTCACTAGTTCAAAGAGGAATCAACACGGTTCCATAGGCGCAACCTGAACAATCGTCGTCCGATTCGTCAGAATCATAGTACTCTTCTTGTGTTCACCAGAACAGCGGTCCCATGCTGAACTCTCCATACATCTTCGTGGCATCATAGGCTATCAAAGCGTAGACGAAAGCATGAAGTGCGTCGTCCTCCATGCCCTCTGGGTGCCTATATCGGAAGTACTGCCTGCCGCTGGGCATTTCAGCGGTTTCCCGTTCGATGCAGCAGAATTGGTCTATGATCCATTCGATTCTTGCTGGCTCTGCCCAAGGCAGTTGAAGTAGTGGGAAAGGTTTGTTTTCTTTGCCGATGAATTTGATCAAGCTGATGGCTTTCTCAACGTAGAAGGATCTGTCTGCTAACACATGAAATTGGACTATGCGCTCACCGAACTGCTCCCGATCCTTGCGTTCAAGCGGCTTATCGGGTCGCTGCACGTAGGTGCATCCAAGGACCGTGCCAGCATGCTTCTTTCGAAGTTCTGAGACTTGGACTGCGCCATAGCCTAAGTCTGTCACGCATTGTTTCACGTTGAATAGCGGGATCAGATTTGAGACTACTTCGGCTTGGCGCATCAGATCCTTCTCTTCAAAGCGGTGCGCATAGAGCAGACGCCAGCGATCCCACTCGTCCTGAGCCATGATCCAGACTACGGTGCGCCCGATGCCTCCACCCCAATCCACGCCCATGTAGCTTCGATAAGGTGGATCAAGTCGGGGCCACATGGAGAGCTCGAAGGCTCTGCAGCGAAGCATGTCCTCGGGTAGAAGTGGCTTAGCCATGCCTGCGTAGAAACGCCCAAGCACTTCGTTGAGGAATCTGCGCTCCGAGTAGGCGATGCGCTTGGCTTCTATGCTGTTCGGATGGTCAGGAGGCAGCGTGATGATCCACGGAGCCATTTCTTGGCTGATATGATAGCCCGAGTACAGCTTGTTCTCGGGCTTAGTGGGCACCCATTCTTTTGCTTCCCGGTTCCACTCCTTCATGTCTGAGGTTTCCCATAGGCGATGAAACTCGCTCCCGACCTCGCTGGCAGTGCCCACAAGCACAAGCCTTCGATGTTCGCTGTGGCTCATAGCCTCCATAATGACCGGCAGAGCTTCGGATTGCACGTCCTGCATCTCGTCTACCGCCGCGAAGTCTGCAGGGATGTTGCGTATAGCGGAGAAGTCACTCCACGCTGACACTAAGTAGAGCAGCGAATCGTTGGCAAACGGTATGCGAGATATGGCTTCCTTGCCTTCTCCCTTTCGGGCTACTTCGAGATTACGGCGCAGGCTCGGGCTATCCTTGATCGCCCTACGTATGCGGTCCCTACTGAAACGGCTCACCTGATCAGCTCTAGGCGCCGTGTAAAGAGCTGTCGTATTCGAGTATTTTGAAAGGTTGAAAAGAAGCCAGTTCACCAGCATTTCGGTCATCTCCATCTGCCTGGCCTTCACGACGATGATGTTTAGGTGTGTGTCTAGGTAGATGGGTAGAAGGTAGTCTCGATCTTTGAAGCTGAATCTTTGTCCTTTCAGAACTCTGTTCCTCTCTGTCCACTGCACCAAATCCATTTTGGTGGAGCTTGCCTTCAAGATTCTCGCAAGGCGTTCGAATTCTTCAAGACGCCTTCTCTCTCTGTATAATTCTCTGTATGGTGTCTCCTCTCTTGCGTAGTTCACGAATCTCCCTTCTTATCTTCACATCACGGAAACCAAACATCTTGTCCTTGTGATCTGAAATCTGAGCAAAGACGCGCGTTGCTTCAATCCGTAAGTGAGCATCGTCGATAGTAATGCCCTCCTTATCCCTTAACGGCGGCCGCTGCATTATCTCAAGCATCTTCCTTTGGGCGAGGTCCTTCTCAGCAAGACTATCCCTGACAGACCACTTCCGCCACTTCTCATTCTCCAAGGACCGTTCACTTCGCATCCTGGCAAGGCTGCGATCAACAGTTCTCTTACCAATGCCCAACACCTTGGCGATCTCGGCAATCGTCCTGCCATCGTACACTTTGAGGCGCCAAGCCTCCTCGTCACGAAGCCTCTTAGGCAAGACTTTGTGCGGAATTGGCGTATGCGCCCCTTTTCCGCCCTTTCGCGTCAACTTGACGCCACTACGCGCCACTAGGAATTCACCCACCAAAATGGGAGAACAACAGTCAAGTTGGGCGTAGGCTCACGAATCGCTAGACCTACGTTGAGTTCATCTGGCTGATTCGAACCGAGGATCTGAACTTGCTGACCTATTTGGACAAATCTGCGATTGTATAACCGATTAATGCAAAGCTGGAGAAATCCATCAGAGCTTTCTGTGGCTCGGAACTGATTTCGCGGTTTTCCGGCCGAGCCTGTAACGCTCGACGATTGACGGCGATTGGTGCAAGCACATTCTACCGCACAATCTGGACATATCCTGCTCCCTCTTTTACGGTGAACTCGCCACCAGTCTTGGAAATGTTGAAGATGCTGTCTTGATCTAGTCGACTCTGCTATTGCGGCCTGAGAATGATGTCCCTCACATATTCTCAAGCGGCTACTTTCTAATCGAATTGGTTCTGTAGTTGATCGACTGGATGAGGCACAAGTTGTGGAATCTGGGTCTGTGACAGCTTGAGGACGGGGGGAGTGCAACTGTTGCAAAGCATCAGACCTGCTGACTAGCAAACGTTCACTTTCTCCACGAAAAGTAGACCGGTTGATAGGTCCTCCAAACCAAGCCGTGCGGACTACTTGGCATCTCACCAAGCACTCTTCGCAATTGAGGACATTCGCCCAAAGCATCTTGATCAAAGATCGAAGCCAAACCACAATAGACTCTGGAAAGGATCTAGAATTCTCAGTAAGGTGCTTGAGCGCACTAGACGTCAATAGCCGTTGACTGGACTTGGCATGTTCCATCCTTTCTATCCCCTGCGTGAACACGCTCCCCTATATGGCGTATCAACAGGTTTTATTTCGGGTAGGTCACCTTTACGCGTAGAGGTAGGACACCTGAGGCAGAAAGAAGACAATCTGACCAAGCACGATGAGAAGATACTGACCACCCTCTACTCAGCCTACCCAGAACCCCGCGGGTACAACCAGCTTCTTCGCGAGGCCAAAGTGAACAAGAAAGTCTTGGACGCCCGACTGGTAGATAGTCCGAAAGACATTAGCCTCGTTTACAGAGGCCTAGTCCAAGTGAAGAAAGGCCTTACTCGCAATTCTCTCTGGAAGATAACACTTACGGAGAACGGCAGAAGCATGTACTTAGCTCGGATCGGAGGAAGGATCGAAAACGCCTTCGAACTCGTCATCAATCTCCCAGAAGAGAAGATGCACCAAACCCTCCGCAAAATCATGGCCAAGGTCTTCAATGACCTTCTAACCCGGAAGGGCAAGATCGTAAACTTCCAGAAACTAGACACATTTCTCAAAGCGTTAGAGGAGCCATACATGGACCTAGCAAACAAGCCGCTGAAAGGAATCCGTTTCAAGAACTCCATGCAACCGTACTACCTGGCAAGATTCATCATAGACAAAGCACCGTGGCAAATGCTCAGATACGACGCTCTCCTCGCCCTAAAGAACAACCACTGGATCTCACCCACCAGAATCCACCTACTCGCAACTCTAGGAATTCGTACCGAATCCTTCCTAGTCAAACATAACAAGAAGTGGCTTGCCCGCCTTCAAGAGATAGGAAAGGACCCAGATGAACAGAAGGAGGAAGAGTATAAGGCGAGAGAACCAGAGGTAAAGAAGACCTACTCACAGGTCTTCATAACCATGAGACACACGCAATGGGCGGACCACAAATACTTCTGAGAAAAGAGCAGGGCTTCCACCTGACGTAAGAGCCATTTTGGCGCCATCTCACGCTCAAGACACGCCAAATCGCGTGAGCAATCAAGGGGGGACGTAGCAGCATCAGGAGAAGGAGTAGCCAGAAAGAGCTTGCTATCTCGAAAGTGATCCCGTCCCGAATCTGTAACAAGGGAATGGCTTAAATGAGGTCGAAGATTTCCGAAAGCCGAGAGATGGCTCTCGTCCCCTTGAGTTCTGTCCTCGGCCTATTTCTCAGAATCT
>Ga0209725_1001222_pt1 | contig 14850 bp, 13 predicted proteins | sample I18A1metaG_FD_184145 | JGI IMG/M metagenome (GOLD analysis project Ga0209725, IMG submission 184145) | Lake sediment bacterial and archeal communities from Gulf of Boni, Indonesia to study Microbial Dark Matter (Phase II) - ​I18A1 metaG... | ecosystem: Environmental > Aquatic > Freshwater > Lake... | reverse complement strand
CCATAAGCGGCTTCTTGCCGATCAGGACGGTGTTCGAGGGTACGCCGCTGAGACGACCCGGCGAGGAACGTTCACTGTTTGGTTTTTCTGACAAGCACTGTTCACCTCCCAAGCACTGGAGAGCCGAACGCGAAGCCGACAGGGCGGCGCCATTCCTTAAAAGAGTTACTCAGAGTCTCAGAGTAGCAGAACATCATGCAAGTGCGAGCATCAGCGGCGAAGGCAAAATTCCGAACTTCTGGACACACGAGATCGAGCTCGTCGTGATTGGGTCCAATGGGCACGAAGCGAACAGGATCACCCGCAGATAACAAGTCAGACTAGTGATCGGTACATGTTCAGCGGATGCACGTGCCACTTGTGCTCAGAAGACGCACCCTAGACCACGTATTCTATGGATGGCATGAGACCGCCTATGGCGGGTGAGGGTCGCGCTTGATCCCACTCGCCAAGGCTAACAGGCTGTTCCTTGGGTTTGTGAGGTTCATCTGAGAATCTCTTGAAGGCTTGCGGCGAGTGACATGTCTCCTATTCGATGCGACGGCTACGAAAAGCCAATTAGCAGGGTAGAGCCGCCCTTTGACACTTGAAGGCCGCCGTAACGTAGAGGAACACTACTCCGCGTAACTTGGTAGCGTATAGGCCTGTGGAGCCTAGAGGCCGGGTTCAAAACGTCGCACTTGCGATGTGAAAGTCCCGGCGGCGGCCCTCAACACCCGCCCGCTGGTGATGCGTCGTCTCTAGACCGAATGATGTCTCGGCGTCTCATGTTCCATCTGCATGTCGCTCGTCTGTTCTCTTCTTCCCTGATCGGCTAACAAGCATTCGGACCACAGAAAGTGACACTGTTCAGAGTTCGCGTCTTCTTCTGTCAGCGATCACCGCGGCTGCAGTTCCGAGCACCCCAAGCAAGCTCAGATACGACGTGAGCAAGCCTGGCTAGCTACGTTGGGGCTGACGTATGTCAAAGGATTTCTAACATACGGCCAACGCACGCGCGCCTACTTGGGCCATTTTCTGTCGAAGTAGATGCTCTTCCCAGACGCCGAAATCGGGATTCCCATCACAACCGTCGATCTGGAGAAATGGCCAAGCCGTTTCGCAGCTGTCCCCGCTCTGTACATGATCCTATTGTCGATGTTGAGATCGCCTGCAGTCTTGACCGCCGACCCAAGCGCGATCCCTAGGTCAAGCGCCTTGAAGACACAGGTCGGGCCCTTGAAATCCAGTCCGGAAACTCGGGCTGCCGCGTCGAACTCCTGACACGTAGGATGGCCGCAGGACCCGCAGGAAACACCGAAGCTCCTCGCGCCGTTGACGCCCACCAAGAGGAGAGCGTCTGATCGTTTCACGTTGTCAGCGTCACGTCTGAAGCCGTCAAGCTTTCGCTCGTCACCCATTGTTTCCATTTCTGCTGCGATCCTGTCCTTTTCCTCGCCCGTGATGAGGACTGTTTCAACATCGTCCACGCCACCGGATTTGGGAGCCGTCCGACAGGCAACCATCATCAGTTCTCCGCCGCGCAACAGGCCTTGGACTTCTCCCTCTTTGCTAGCCACGATTGGCACGCTGGTCCCTTCCAATGTTGAATGCCCGCTGAAGAAACGGGCGATACTGTTATGCCTTTTGATCCTGACCGTTCACATTGCTCCGCTCATCTCTCAGCTGGCGATGATTAGTTCGCTGAAAGTCCACGTTGGGAAACCCGAACGCGATCCAGATGAACGTCAGTCACAAAGAACGCCCACGAAAACTTCTCCGAAAGGTATAAAGTGCTTCCACTTGGTATCGAGCTTCAGGGCCGGTAGTTCAGCCTGGTATACCCGTCTATCGGGGCCAAAGAACGTCCGGTTTGCAGGACATCGGAACCAAGAAACCGGAAGGTCGCGGGTCCGAATCCCGCCCGGTCCACCATTGAAAATGTTTCTCGGCTACAACTCTGAATTTTGATGCCTCCTCTTGTCGTCTCCTTCTTGTTGGAGGCTTGAGTCAACGACGCGTTGCAGGTTCCTAATCTTACTTTCATTCGCATCGAAGAGTATTCGATCGTGGCCGGACTGCATCTCGATAGGTTTCGATACCTTTGAATTTCTTATCGATTCTTGAGACGAGGTTCCAGGGAAGAGCTCCAGGATCTGATACTGTTCCGGTTATGGCGATCTTCTTGTCATTCAGTGTGTCTGCGAGTTCGGCCAGTCCGCCGCATACCGCGTACAGGAAGTCCTTATAGGGCCCTAAACAGATCGCTTCAAGGTTGAGAAACCTGATGGTCTGAGGTTTCGCTTTCTCTATTTCATCGGCTAGACTCTTGACCATCTTCTCTTCCACTATCTTGAATACCTGACCAGGCAGCATGCTTGACTCAAGTTGGTAGGACTCGAGCAGCCGGCCGATTCTGTCACCGTCGATCACGTATTCTCCCGGAGATGTCATGGCGGTGCCCGATCCTATCGATGCTCACTGCAGTGGCTTTGACTCGTGCGAGAATCTATGTGACACGAAGGTCTTCGAGAATTCTTTGTAGGTCAACTATCGAGTCGCCTCTGTCTGTTGCGAGACTCTGCTTGGCGGGCGGGCTCGCCTTGTAGTTGCGTATCCGTTGGTCTATTCGATCTTCATAGGTTGGCACGAGCTCGTTCTGGTAGAAGACACCTGTGGGAATCCTGTCGCCCCACTCCCTCGATTTCGCCAAGGCTTGGTCTATCTTTGCAATGTCCTCGTCGAGGTGGCGGACAACCGGGTCGTATCCCGTCTCCTCTAGTATGTAGTACCGAGGCACTGGCTTCCCGGTCTTTGGGTCGACGCGATCCTCACCTGAATACCACTCCTTCGTGTTGATGTCATTGTATGTGGGGCACGGTTGGAGTATGTCCACGAGCGCCAAGCCCCTATGCGAGATGGCCTTCTTCATGAGCTCTTTCAGATAGCGAACATCGTATGAGTATCCTCTCGAGACGAACGTGTATCCTGCAGCCAAAGCAAGCGCGATGGGATTGACTGCTGCGGTGATGTTGGGTGAAGGTATCGCCTTCGTCTTCAAACCCAGCTGCAGGGTCGGTGACGCTTGCCCTTTCGTGAGACCGTATACGCCGTTGTCATGAATCATGTACGTGATGTCAACGTTGCGTCTTCCGGCGCTGATGAAGTGACCCATCCCTATGCCGAGTCCGTCTCCGTCGCCTCCCATGACGATCACCTCCAGCTCAGGGTTCGCGAGCTTTGCCCCTGTAGCGAAAGGAACAGCCCTGCCGTGTAGTGTGTGAATTCCATTCACGTTCGCGAAGTGCGGAGTCTTGCCAGAGCAGCCTATTCCCGAGAATATGGCTACCTGATGCGGCTGCAGCTTCAGCTCTGCAAGCGCCATCTGAAGCGCCGAGAGAATCCCGAAGTCGCCACATGCCGGACACCAGTCGTTGTGCACGTCCGACCTGTAATCAGACACCTTAAGAGCCATACATCAACACCTGCCTTCCCGAGGTTTTTCCAGTCAAAGCACTCTTGATTGCTTCGTAGACCTCGTCGGAAGTCATGGGACGACCATTGTACTTCAGGACAAGATCCCGGATGAGTATGCCTGTTTTCTCTCGGACTATCCCGGCTAGCTGACCAGAATAGTTCATCTCGACATCGATGATCTTCTGCGCTCTGTTGAGCAGTCTTGCGACATCTTGTGCCGGGAACGGATGCAGCAAGCGAACCTGCAGGAAGTTGATCTTGGTTCCCTCAGCCTCGATGCGTTCCCTCGCTTCAAGAATCGCGCCTTTGGGAGACCCCCAGCTGATCACGATTGGAGCCGTGTCCTCAGTTCCGAAGAGATTGAGTTTCTCTGAAACTGGTATCTCTCTCTCGACGATGTCGAGTTTCTTCATTCGTTTCTCCATCATCCTTGTCCTATTCGCTGGATTCTCGTCGATGTGTCCTCTCTCGTCACGTTCGTCGCCCGTGTTCCAGAAGACAGTTCCATGGGTTCCCAACGCGAGTCTGGGTGAGATTCCTGACTCTGTCAACTGAAAGCGCTTGTACAGGCTTTGATCTTGAAGGAGTTTCCGCAGACTCTCTTGGGCAAGAAGTGCTCCGCGTTCTATCTTCATGTTTGAGGTGTCGAAGGTTGCGTATGTGTTGCTGCTGTTGGCTAAGGCTTTGTCCAAGAGATGGATCACGGGCATCTGAAACCTCTCCGCGTAGTTGAAGGCAAGGGCAGCGTCGTAGAAACTCTCTTGGATGTCTCCGGAAGCCAGGACTATCCGGGCGAACTCGCCGTGGGCCGCGTGAATCGCGAATCTCAGATCGTCCTGCCCATGTCTTGTGGGGAGGCCGGTTGCGGGCGCGCCTCTCTGGTAATAGGTTATGACAACAGGCACCTCATTCATTCCGGCCCACCCGAGGCCCTCAACCATGAGAGAGAAACCAGGCCCGGACGTTGATGTTGAGGCCCTAGTTCCCGTCAACACTGCTCCTGAGGCCATGTTTACGGCGGCGATCTCGTCTTCAGTTTGCACCACTACAATCGAACCGCCGCCGTTCGTAGGCGGTGCTTCCCCCACCTCAGAGGTTTGGAGACGGGCTGAAGCTTTCAGGTCCAGCCGCTCGTTAGCCTCGAGATACTCGCTTTCGTCAGCTGCCGGTGTAATCGGATAGTATGTCTGGAATCTGCATCCTCCAGCAAGCTTGCCGAGAGCGACGGCCTGATTACCCATCAGGAAGATTCTGCTCTCTTTCGTATCCACTTTCTCCAGTTTCACACCGAAGTCCGTCCCGAGATTCTTCCTCGCGTAATCATAGGCCACTCGGGCGGCCAGTTCATTCATTGCAGCTATGCTTGGCTTCGCTCCGAAGACTGAACGAACAGCTCGGGTAAGCAGTTCAATATCAGCGTCCAGAAGAGCGAACGATGCGCCCAGAACAAGCACGTTGATCACCCTTGCAACCTTACTGACCTTTGACTCACCGAGTCTTTCAGCAATCTCATTGACAAGACTCATGTACGGCACAGGATATGTCCGAATACCGTCCTTCCTAGCGTCCTCAATGACATCGCGCACGCTTCCCGCGAAACCCTTCTCCTTGAGGTGTTCGACCGATTCGTCGACAAACTCCTTCTCGAGAGTCGGGATGTCCTGAATTCTTGTGGACTCATAGGAAGGGTCGTAGATCATCCCGCCTTGATTCGCCACCTCGCTTCGATGCCTAACCAGAGTCTCAGCGTCGAAAGTGGCAAGCAAGTCCACATAGCTTCGGTGGCAGTAGACCGGCCGTTCAGCAACTCGAACTTGGAAGTAGCTGTGGAGTCCCTTTATGTTAGAGTGGTACTCTCTGTTTCCAAAAACGTAGAGCCCTGCATAGCAGCAGGCTCTCGCAAAGATGTTAGCTCCGGAGTCAACACCGCTTCCTTGGGCTCCTCCAACCATCCAGACAAAACTGTTCTTCACGACCAAATTTCACGACTCCCCGGAATGATTGATGCAAAGGCAAGCAGGAGCGGCTAGCCACCTGTCGCCGTTCCATACCCGATGCAGCAGTCGCATTGGTGAGTCTCGCCGCAATATGGACAGACGCATCTGCATTCCTCTATCTGGTGTCCACATCTCTCACAAACAGCAGAAGTCATTGCAAATCTCCGACAGCTTCTGGTCAAGTAGAGGGAAAGCTGAATATTAGTCTTGGGCAAAAATGGCACTCGGACAAGACGTGCGTCGGCCGGCCTTCTTCATTCGATCAGTTCATCTTTGCTGGTTGGCTGTCTGTGCCCTGCCTCTCTCTGAAGAAGATGAGTTCGCATCAGTGAGCCGCCGGCTACTCTCCTCACGTGGAGAGAAGGAGGGAAGTCATTACCATATCGTCTCAGCAACTACACTTCTGCGCTTGCATGATCATTCGTGACAAAGCTTGCAAGTCACTGCTGTTCCCGGTAATCCTTTTACCCCTCGACGATTGACTAATTGGCGAGGCAAATCGATTTGTCTGCAAAGGTGAATCCTAGAAATGAACTCAAACCGAAGGGCTTGAAGGGAATCTCCGACCAGCAACTTGAGTACCACTTCGAGACACACTACAAAGGCTACGTCGCAAAGATCAACGAGATCTGGGAGAGAATGCAGACGGTGGATCGAAGCAAGGCAAACCAGAACTTCAGCGACTACAGAGCCCTGAAGGTCGAAGAGAGCTTCAACTACATGGGCGTCGTGCTGCATGAACTGTACTTCGAAAACATCAAAGACGGAAAGGGCACAGGCCCGAGCCCGGAGCTGATGGAACATATTAACAAGAACTTCGGATCCTTCGACAAATGGAAAGAAGACCTCAAGGCCTGTGGGATAGCGCTCAGAGGATGGGCAGTACTGGTGTACGATCTCACCAGCGGCAAACTGATCAACAACGGGCTTGACGCTCACAACGTATACGGCCTGCTCAATACGATACCACTAGTGGTTCTCGACGTTTATGAGCACGCGTACTATACTGATCAAGGACCAAAGCGGCCACCTTACATAGATGCGTTTTTTGAGAACCTGAACTGGGACGTCGTGAACAAGAGGTTCAAAGCGGCCTTGAAGGCTCGGTCCTGAGAGACCGGTTACCCTACTCTTACCTAGATATTTGACGTGTGTTTCGGAGTTGATACCAGGCATGGAACTGAAAGGAAGCCAGACGGAGAAGAACCTCCTCGCGGCGTTTGCCGGCGAGTCGCAAGCAAGGACTCGCTACACCTTCTTTGCGAGCGTCGCCAGGAAGGAGGGATATGAGCAAATCTCAGCCATTTTCACCGAGACCGCTGACAACGAGAAAGAGCATGCACAGCTTTTCTTCAAGCACCTGCGGGGCGGAGATGCAGAGATCACCGCAAAATATCCGGCGGGCGTGATAGGAACCACTGCAGAAAATCTACGGGCAGCGGCTGCAGGCGAGAAGTTGGAATGGGGAACCCTGTACCCCGGGTTCGCTGAAGTCGCGGCGAAAGAGGGATTCAGGGAGATAGCTGCGACATTTCGCGGCGTGGCATCCGTCGAAGTGAACCACGAAAGGAGATACCTGAAGCTACTGAGCAACTTGGAAAACGACCAAGTGTTCAAGAAAGCGACAGTCGTCAAGTGGAAGTGTCGTAACTGCGGCCACGTCATAGAAGGCAAGGAAGCACCAGCAAAATGCCCTGTCTGTGCGCACGACAAGTCCTACTTTGAACTCTTCGTCGAGAACTACTAGACCGCAAGTTGGGCCGCGTCCAGACCCTCTCTATGCGGCCCAGCCAAGGAATTCTCTCATTCTCAATCCTTGTGGACTTGGGTCCAGAACCGTAGACCACGCGAGTCCAGCGTATCTATTCAACCCTCCATTGGATAGACCTGACTAACTCGGTCCGTTGAACCAGCACTACGAAAGAGTCGCGTCTTGTGTCAATAATGCGCAGGAGTTATATTCGGCCCTCGGCGAGTTCCTAGGGCGAGGTTTCGATAGGTATGTCTGCGTACTTCAAGCCAAGCGCGAAGCTTCTGGACATGTTGAACCAGGCGATCGCAAGGGAACTTCAGGTCGCGATTCAGTACATGTGGCAACACGTTCAATGGAAGGGCGTAGAACACTACGCGGTAACCGATGAGTTCAAGAAGATTGCCATTACGGAGATGAAACACGCCGAAAAGATAGCCGAGCGGCTATGGTACTTGGGAGCAAAACCCACTACCAAACCAAGCGTGATTACCGTTGGCGAGAGCCTAGCAGAAATGGTCAAATTCGACATCAAGGCGGAGCTGGAAGCAATCAACATGTACAAAGAGATCATGGAGATAGCGCAGAAAGAAGGCGACGTCGCGACTCGAGAAATCTTCGAAGAAATCGAGGAGGAAGAAGAAGACCACCACGACTTCTTCACAAGCCTGCTCGAGAAGTAAACCCAGGTCTCCCATATCCCTACGTATTTTTCTCGAAGCTTGCTGAGCGTCGAGCCTCACGAGTGCTTGATGTGTTTGGCCTCGCTCTGGTTTCTGAACGCTTAGAACACTGCAGTAGTCGCAGTCGATGGAGAGGTGTCAGGTAGAGTTAGGGTGCTGGTAACTCTACCTGCGGCTTTCGCAGACTAAGCAGTACCATCGCTTGTAGTTTGAGGCATAGTAGAGTTCTCGTCCGCATGTTGGGCAAAGTGGGACGCGGGGTACGGCTCCTCCCACATGGGAATATGGTGACGAGACTGGAGGTACTGGCATTGGTGCCGTACCTACGGGCGCTGCCGGGATCGCGACTCCTCCCATTCCGACAGTTGGTGCAGCCATGACCGGAATCGCGGGACTCGCCGCTCCGCTAGGGACATGGGGCATCGTCTCTATGGGAGCTGCGTCGGAAAGTACGGCGACAGGCCCGTATCTAGCGATGACCTCGCCCATCTTTCCGTAGCCCATAAGGAAAAACAGGGCTGGAAGGATGAGCAGGGCTGCGGTCGCGAAGTATGGGTAGCCGAGGAATGCGGCAAACGAAGCCAGTGAAAGCAGAATCAAGATAGCGCCGAAGAATAGAGAGGCAGCTCTAGCACCCTCGTAGTTTCCGGTTGAGGTTCTGTGAACCGTGGTAAGGTATATCATGCCAATCAGTATGAGGAAGAAAGCGACGGCGGCGGCCCCGATCCCGAGCGCCATGGTCGGCACAAAAGAGAACGCGAAGTAGGCAGTCCAGCCGTCGATTATCGCGCTCCCAGTGGAGAGCAGGGTCACAATCGCGGCGGGCGCGTATCCCATGAAACCTAGTGCCCCGACCACGAGTGCGTCTATGCCGAGCCCAAGCCACGGAGTGGACATCAACAGCAGCAGGATCCATCCTATCAGGAGAAAGTCGTGAGTGGCAACAACCTCGGGCGGCTTGATCACTACGGGCCTCTCGAATAGAGCTGCCAAAGTACATCGACATTCAACTCAGGTGTAGCCAATCATCAGATAATGATTATGTGAGCGATAACACGTCAAGATTCATTTACGGAGGGCGAATGGGCCGTTCATCAAGGCACTATCACTACACCCTCAGATGAAAAAGTGGAAATGCGCTCCGCTGGAATTGATAGAGGAACGCCTAATTTGCGGCGTCGGTCTCTGGGAAGGGGCTGTGATTCAGCGCCGTCCTCACCTTGAATTGCTTATAACGCGCCCGCCGTAGAGTGACGAAGCGTCGCAATTGTCTCCGACTCCCGGTCCAATGTGGACTTGCAACTCTCGTGAGCACCGGATCTGGCGGGTCTCATGGGAGCATCTTTGGACTCGATGAAGACCGACCTAGAGAGTCTCGCTGAGTGACCCCACTGTCGTCTCGATCGCCGAGCATCCTGATGCTCGCACGACTCCCGGCGATCAACTAGCAATCGGCCTCACAAGGCTTCGACAATTCATGATGATGAAACACTCGATTGCCTGAAAACATTTAACTTCCGGAGGAAGGAGTCTTGCCCCGGAGACGCGCGGAGATCTCAGGACAGCGGGGTGGGGTAGCCAGGTTTAACCCGCAGGGCTCATACGAGTCCGCTAAGAAACCCTGAGATCGGTGGTTCGAAAGGCCGGCGCAGAGCCCGAAGATCCACCCCCCGCACAGAACTGCGGAAAGCAGCTCTGGGGGAGTACCATCTACCCGTGACGTCTCCACCATTCTCTGCTCTTCGACAAGCACCAACAAGAATGAAAGCCGACAAAACAACCTACTTTGAAGGTATCAGAAAGACACATCATAATCGGTGACGCAGTCGCAGTGGGCGTGCCTGAAGCAGCCTTTGATCGAGCTACGGGAAATGCCAACCTGAGGTCGGTGCTAAACGCAGTCCCGAGCTCTCTCTACCGTAGCGGACTTGCGGCTTCGTCAAGTGACGATGCGCTCTCGGCGGCGGCAGGTACACCTTCTCCTCCAACTCTCTTCGGATCTCGTTGTGAATCTTCGAAGACGCAAGAGTTCTGCAGCGCTTGCATCGATAGCCCTGCCCCCTGCCAGCCGATTTCATTCTTTTGCCGCAGGCAGAACAGATCGGATTCTGACTCTTCTTGTGTCCAATGGGCTTGAGAATTTGGAGCTTCTCCAAGTTGATGGTCCTCGGAATCGTGCTGCTCGGTGGTCTAACCCCCCCGAACACACGGAGCCTGTCTCCTGGCTCTAGTCGCTTGACGATTTCCCTGAAATGTCCTGTCGGCTCGTACGCTGCACAATCAACTGAGCCCGTCTCGTCTTGGAGAGGGAAGATCACGTGACCACCACAGATGGTGTGAGGTTTCTCCTTCACTGTGCCCTCTGCAATAACCGCACAATTGTCCTGAAGGTCCACGAGAGCGGATTTCCGCGCCAAATGCGCGTCAGTTCCCTGATTAGTTCTGAAGATCACCCAAGCGCTGACGAGTTCTCCAATCTGCAGCATCTGAAACGCTTTGCGTACCGCCTCAGCGCTTTCTCCCCTCACTCCGCACAAGATTGGGTCAGGTCCCCTAGGAGTGATCAGGATCCTGCCGGTTTCCGGATCAATGTTGTTGAATGTCACGTCCTTCATTTTCTCGCTCATGCGAAAAATCGAGCTCTTGTCGATCAGTCTCGGTTTTCCGACAAAGTTTCGCGATCTGTACGCGATCAACTCGAAGGTGTGGTCGCAATCCAGTGTGTTTCCAATCGCCGCTAGCGCACCGATGACTCCTTGGGCGGAACCATAGCCAAACGCGTCCGCTCCAACCTTCTTGATGATTGAGAATGCTTCGTCAAGAGTCACAATACGGACAAGAGCCTCTTCGCTGAATCGGACGATGTCCTTGGGAACTGCTCCAGTTACCACCACGACGCCGGGATCTGTCTCCAGATCTCCCAGCCTAGAGCTCCGGTCAATCTCCTCCGTCGCAAGTTCAAGGATCTCTTCCGGACGCACCTGACATTCGATTCTCAGACAGACGGCGCCGTTTCCTCTAGTCTTCCAAGGAACATTCGGGTTAAGCCTAACGAGGTTGGGGTGATCGAGGAATCTCACGCCTCTCTCGACGAGTTGCAGAACTAGGTCTGTTGCGATCTTGGTTGTGCATCCGCCTGCCAGCGAATCAGTGTCGTCGATTCCTAAGTGGATTCTCACTCGTAACTATCCCGTGTGGATCTCGGAATTCCAGAGAAGGCTACTTGATCCGCTAGGTTCCCTCGACAACGATCATCGTCAGGGTCGAGCGCACCTTGTCGAGCCTTCGTATCTTCCACGTTACGATCTCTTTCAGCTTGTCCATTGTCTCAGCACTCACTTTGGCGACGATGTCGTACACGCCGTACACAACGTAGGACTCCTTAACGTTTGGCAGCCCCTTCAGCTGCTTCAATACTTCATCTTCTGACCCTATCTCTGCATTGATAAGGACGAAAGCTGACGGCAACTTCGCAGCCTCTTGGTACCTCAGGTCACGACAACATACCTAAAAGAGTTTGCGCCCAATTCGTCGTCAAGCATACACGACGCGAACTGGTGGAGCATCGCGGGAGCTTCTCGAGCATACTGCCTTATACCGATTGAGACACGATTTCAAGATGAAAGGGGTTTTGTCAGTAACTATGATTTCTCACAAAGCTGAAGGGGAGATAACCTCTCGTGACTCGCGGATACTTGATCGGAACTCTGAGTACCTGGGAGTCTCTACGCTCCAACTGATGGAAAACGCGGGAAGAGCAGTCTCCGATGAGATCGCAGGAAGATTCTCGATAGGCTCCAAGATCGTAGTCTACGCTGGCACTGGAAGAAACGGCGGAGACGGAATGGTAGCGGCGAGACACTTGGCGAGCCGTGGGTACCGCGTGACTGTAGTCCTCGTTGGCAACGCTGCGGAGATACGCGATGAAACGACGCTGAAGAACTGGCAAGCGATAAATGCGATGTCAGAAACGGTGAGTATTGAGATACTCCAAGATTCCTCGCAGATCTCACCGCGCGAATGTGATGTGGCCATCGATGCTCTTCTTGGGACTGGTGTGAGGGGCGGCCTCAGGCAGCCGATCCGGGCAGCAGTCGAAGCCATCAACCAGATGAACTGCTTCAAGCTCGCCGTCGACGTGCCAACCGGCATAGACTCCGATGCTGGAGAAGTTCTCGGGACGGCGGTGAATGCAGACCTCACTGTCACGTTTCACGCTAGAAAGCCGGGCCTGAGAATAGCCAAACAGTACTGCGGCGAGGTTAAGGTCATGGGAATAGGGATTCCTCCTGAGGCCGAGATCTATGCCGGCCCTGGCGATGTGGAGGAGGTCGCAACTCCAAGAAGCCCTGACGCGCACAAAGGTGACTTCGGTCGCCTGCTCGTGATTGGGGGGAGTGAGACCTATTCAGGGGCTCCCGCTCTTGTTGCCTTGGCAGCGCTCCGGACCGGAGTCGACCTAGTATTCGTGGCGGCACCGGAAAGGACTGCCATCTCGATCTCATCTTTCTCGCCCAATCTGATAACGGTCAGGCTTGCTGGAGAGCACCTGAACAAAGCGAACGTTGGCAGCCTGAAGCCTCACATTCAGAAGGCAACGTGTCTGGCCATGGGCCCCGGCCTCGGGACACATAGCGACACAGTCAACGCCGTTTTGGAGATCTTGAGTGTTCTGAAGGAATCAGGCAAGCCTACGCTGATCGATGCAGACGCGATCAAGGCGATGGGGGTGATAAGGCACCGCGCTGGGTTCCCAGTCGTATTGACGCCTCATGCCGGAGAGTTCCAGGTCCTGTCGGGTCGTGCGCCGTCGAGCGATCTCCGAGCCAGATCTGAGGAAACAAAATCGCTGGCCGCTGTCTCGGGCGGAACAGTACTGCTGAAAGGTCATGTGGACGTAATCTCCGATGGAGAGCGCGTGAGGCTCAATCGAACAGGCAACCCAGCGATGACGGTTGGCGGAACGGGAGACGTATTGTCCGGCGTAGTCGCGGGGCTCATGGCCAAAGGTGTACCGGGATTTCAGGCATCGGTGGCGGGCGCGTTCATAAACGGAGCGGCAGGCGATTTCGCTAGGTTGGAGCACGGTGATCATCTAGCGCCGACCGACCTGATCCACCTGATTCCTAAGATTATGAATGATCCGATGCTGCATGCGAAACTGCAGCTGATGCGTTGATCGCAGATTTGTATCGAAGAAATGCCAACACTCCTCCAGCGGCCAGCCGCAATTGCGGGTAGAGCCCGCATGGAGGAGCGTTGGCGTCTTTTTGTTCAAACTCAACGAGCTTAAAAGCGTTCCAGATTGTCTCGTGACCTCAGGTCACGGCAAGGCAGAGTCGTGAGGAGCGAGAGCGATTGCGTGGTGAAGGAAGAGAAGATCGACCAAGAATCTTCGTGTACATGATGGAGCAGGATGATCCGCGCAAGTGTACTGCCTCGCTTCTTGCCAGAAGAGGGCTGGCAATTCCGATACGTAGGTTGTCTCAGATACGTGACGATGCGGTCGTGTTGAATCCTGCCTCACCCAGATTCCTCCTCAGATCGGACAGGGCTAGTAGCGTCAGGTCGGGGATAGTGGCAGTAGATTGTTCTTGGGAGAAAGCCGCGGAGGTATTCATGACTCGCTTTCGGGGAGCAAATCGCAAACTTCCTAGTCTAATGGCTGCTAACCCGGTGAACTATGCAAGGATAGGTTCGCTCTCGACGGCAGAGGCGCTTGGCGCTGCTCTGTATATCACCGGTTTCCCGTCACGGGCCCGGCAACTCTTGTCGGAATTCAGGTGGGGTGGGACTTTCTTTGACCTAAACGGCGAACTTCTCGAAAAATATGCACGTGCGAGAAACGAGCAGAGCATTGCTAGGATCGAACTTGATTTCGGCCTCGACACAGTGAGTCCAAGATCCTAGAATGCTGTGGTGACAGAACGTATCAGAGCTGATACCGCGCACCAGACGATATCGCCGAATAGTACCGAAAGTGCCAATCCGAGTGTAACGAAGAGGAGAAAAGGCAGCCCAAGTGTCGCCCATACGGGTGCCTGGAGCAGCCCAGAACTGACGGCGACCTTGATCTCTTCCAGCTCTTTCTGACGATCCGAGTTAACGCTGAGCTCGAATTTGAAGCGTCGTCTCAAGGTTGATCCTTCACCGTCGACGGATTCAAGCGGAAAGAGAAAGGGTTTCGATTCAAGTTCTGCGACGGAAACTCGATATCCCGTTAGGAACGCAGCCGCCTTGCGAAGTACGCTTTCAGTCTCGAGACCATGAAAGAGTCCGCCTAACGGCCCTGTCTGCAGATTCCTCTTGATAGGGTACACGACTGAGACCAGCGATGCCGCGTAAGAATTGGAGAAGACAACCAGTGGAAACAGTGGATTCACGATGTCTGAAAGGTATCCGTCAAGTCTAGGGATCAGAGGATTCATCATTGCAAGGCAGATGAAAGCCTTCGTGTCAGCGCCGCCCCAGAGCCCGAGCCAAGACAATGCCACGGAGACTGCGGCTCCGCTCGCAACCGAAATCAGGATCAAGAACCAGGAACTGGTTTCGACAGCCAGCCTGATCGCTATGAGCAGTAAACCCACCGGATAGAAGATGAGCCACAGACGGTCTGGAACCTCTCTGCTGACTAGGTCTTTCCAAGAAGCGTATCCTAGGAACAGAAAGCTCGTCAGGAGGCCAATGACGTCAAGAATCGAGACGCCAACCAACATCGCACTTCCGCCAGTTCTGTTTCTGCGAGACCTCAGCTGGATGCGTCTGTTCATTCGCGCTCGTGATCTTCGCGGGTCTCCAACCTGTCTATCGTTTCGATGATTCTGGATGGTTGGCGTGCCGGCCGTAACCCACCTTCTGTTCGCGGCGACATTTGTCTAATCGGGATACCCGCGCCTCAGACGGCGTTCATCGGTGCCTATTATCCCTTTCACAACGTGGGCAGACATTTCACCCTATCCACCAG
>Ga0209725_1001221_pt1 | contig 14857 bp, 14 predicted proteins | sample I18A1metaG_FD_184145 | JGI IMG/M metagenome (GOLD analysis project Ga0209725, IMG submission 184145) | Lake sediment bacterial and archeal communities from Gulf of Boni, Indonesia to study Microbial Dark Matter (Phase II) - ​I18A1 metaG... | ecosystem: Environmental > Aquatic > Freshwater > Lake... | reverse complement strand
GCCCCAACCCAGCCTATTCCGACAGAGCTTATACTATGGGATACCTCTACACAGTATCTTGAAAAAGGAGATGTCATACGTGAGACCCATGTCGGCGCCCTTGGATGCCGTCATCGATAGGCTTCTCAAGAGATTCTCGGGACACTTGGTGGCAGTAGCCCTCTTCGGTAGTGCGGCGAGGGGAGAGGCAACGAAGGAAAGTGATCTAGACTTCCTCGTAGTCCTCCGCGGAGTTCCGAAGAGCTTGGAGCGTCGATATGAAATCTACAGGCCGATCCGTGACGCTCTCACGATGCAATCCCCAAAAGTCAGAGACATCACGGCCATAGATCTCGATGAGCAGTTCATCAACGATGAAGATGCTGAGATTACGCCACTTATGCTTAACATCGCATCCGATGCCACCATACTCTATGATCCGAAAGGTCAGCTCAAATCGTTTCTGAGACGTGTCCAAAGACTGATCAAGGTTGGGGGACTCGAACGTTATAGAACTAAGGACGGGAAGTACGGCTGGAGACCTAAGCGGGGAGCCCTCCAAGCTGTTGAGGCGTAGAGGTTGAGGTTCAATCCCCGGCGCGAAGTAGAATATCGCGCCCAACTAGCTCAAGAATACCTAGAGGACGGTGAGAATAACTTTCGCGCAAACGACTTTAAGGCCTGCGTCCAAAATTCGCAACTCGCTGCGGAGAACGCGGCAAAGGCTGTCGTCGCAACGAGAAGGGCACCAAGCTGGGGGCACGACCCGTCACCAGAGCTACTCGAAGTCGCCAAGGAGCTGGATTGTCAGCAGGAAGCGAAGGCAAAGCGACTGGCGGAGCTCTCTTCTCGACTTGCCCCTGAACACGGAAGAGCCACCTATGGGGAGCCTGAGAGGTTCGTGACGCCACGAATGCTCTACGATCTCAAGGCTGCGGAGAAAGCTATTGCTGTTGCAAGAGAGGCAATCTCGATCATGAACAAAATGATTGAACCCTAGCGCATAGCCCGCTTCTCGCTGGATTCAAAGATGGCCGACCGTAAACCCTGACAACTAATCAGAACCAGAAGTCGCAACGCTAAGATAATTCGTGCGATCATTACCCTCTGGGCAGGCAAGGCTTGAGAAGATGGAGAGGACGAGAGCACAAAAGAAGATCGCCATCGTGGTCGGCACACGCGGTGAGCTTGTTGGCATGGCGCCCTTAATTAAGGAAGCTGAGATAAGAGACCAGAAGATTCTTTTCATACATACTGGCCAACACTACGACTCGACCCTGTATCGGAACCTACTTAGCGATCTGGAGCTTCCTCAACCTGACTACTTCTTCGGCCGTGCCCCTGAGCACTATGGTAAGCAAATCGCGCGGGCTCTGACAAAGATTGAGCGCATCCTCTTAGATGAGAAGCCTGATGTTGTGTTGGCTCAAGGAAACAACAATGCAACCGTTGCTTCTGCTCTGGCCTGTGTTGTCACTAGAGTTCCGTTCGGGCACATCGAGGCCGGGGTTCGCCACGAATACTTTCTCGGCGACACGAATAGGCGTTTGGCGGAAAGAGTAGCCAGATACTGTTTTGCTCCATTCAAGCAGGCCGCTGTCAATCTGGCCGCCGACGGAATACCCACCGGTCGGATCCATCTCTATGGAGATACCTATCTTGACGCTGTGAAACTCTACTCTGCCAAGATTCGATCCTCGAGAATCCTTGAAAGATTGGGGCTGAAAAGCCAGTCAAAGCCTCTAGTTGTAGTTTCTGTGCATACGGCTCCTCACAGGGAGCCAGAGTTCTTGAGGAGATTCCTTCGCAAGCTTCAGTCGTTGAATTGCAGCGTAGTTTGGAGTCTCCATCCTGCGATCAAGGACGAATTGAACCGTATATCCTCATCGCGTTCCCCAGGGAATGTCACACTGGATCCTTCAATCGGATACTGCGATTTTCATTGCCTTCTATCTCATTCGAGTTGTGTTGTGACGGATTCAGGAGTAACACAGGAGGAAGCATACTTGCACGGCAAACCATGCATCGCCATCGTCAACCGAGAAGTAAGGAACAGTCCGTACCCTATGCTTGTAAGAAACGGTTGGATAACGATACTAAGGGATCTCAGCAGGCTCGGTGAGGTATTGGGTTCTGCGATGAGGAAGCGACGAGCGCAACCGAACCTCAGGGTTTTTGGTGATGGAAAAGCGGCGAGAAGAGTGTTGGATATGTTCCGTTAGCTCGAATCGGTCATGCGAGCATGACATTGGTTGGTTTGCGATCTGTCCTATTGGATTCTGGCGGATTGGGCGTAGCTTAGGGTTAGAACTAGACTGAGTATGCAAGCAACAGCTTCGATTGCTAGAAAGAGTCTGACCAGGTCTGGTTCCCTCATTTTTCTCAGGGAGAGGATGAGATCTGCTAGAGTTATTCTATGCCTCATCGACGGTGAGCGCATTAGGGTTCCGTCTTCGCTGACTTGAGTCGGCTGGAATTCTGAGCTCGAAGTGAGCCTTCTCGAAGTTGCCAAGATCAGCCCGTAGTTCAGGATATGTGGTATAAATGCTGTGACGCCGATCCACTCCATCCTTCCGATTATGCAGGCGGAAGCTATTATGGCTCCGATAGTCAGTGTTCCCGTGTCGCCGGGAAAGATCTTTGCTGGATACCTGTTATAGTAGAGGAATGCTACGCAGGCTCCAAAGAGTGCGGCGACGGTAAGCGCTGTTTCTCCTACGCCAAGGATTAGAGCTTCAAAGGTGAGGAAGAAGCTTATGATCGCTCCAAGTCCGGCTTCTAGGCCATTGAAGCCTGCTAGCGAATTGAAGCCGTTGGCTGCCGCTGCCAAACCTACCGGGATCACGAGATACCAGTAGAAAAGCCCGATGTCTACCATGCCTACGAATGGCAGAGTTATACTTGAGTACCCCACCCTGATTATGATTAAGGGTGCCGCCGCGAAAGCAGCAAGCAGCGGTTTCACGTTCTTTGTGAGCTCCGTCAAGTCGTCGACGATTCCAACAAAAGCCATCAGAAATGTAGTAACAATGGAGGCGAGTATATCAGTTATCTTTGGATGCGGGCTCAGCATCAAGACCGATATGAGCCCTATCAGAAAACCGATCACAATGGTTATTCCTCCCATATCAGGGATGCTTGGCTTGCTCGGTTTGTGGACGTCGGGGCTCACTATCCCAACGTGTCTGAACTTATCTATGAGCGGTCGCGTGAAGAGGAAAGTGACCACGAAGGCTACGATGGCTGCGACGGAACAGAGAGCCACAAGAAGTGATTCCACTTTCCCATCAACAAAGTAAAGTTTAGCTGAGTTGGGAAATATATAAGATGGCCCAGAAGCGACTCGGCCCAATGCTCGGACCTCTCATAAGACAGCAAGCATGATCGGTAAAGCGTTGATGCCCATCATTCAATATTCTTCATAAATGCAAAGCCAAGACGAAGCGACACCCATTTGCGCTGGTATTCTTCGTGGTGCACTCGCCCAAGCAGATCGCGCAAACCTTCGGCGCCCTCTTTTTCCTTGCGCGTCCAAGGGAACGACTCTTCAACCTCTAGATCAGTCCGATTGAAGCTGCGCTTTCCACAAACCTTTTCGTTGAGTAGGGCGACCAATCTGACGTTCCTTTTCAGAAGTGTTTCTGCATCATACGTTCGAACGGCCTCCTGACGTGCGTTTTCCGCAAGCCGTCTCGCCAACCCCGAATCCTCCAATACTAGTTCTATCGCTTCTGCAAGGGCTCTAGGATCACAGGGTTCGGCCAGTAAACCGTTCCTGCCGTCCTCAATAAGGTCATTTATGCCTATGACATCGGTTCCGACAATCGGCAAACCACAGTGCATAGCTTCAATCAAGACCCTCGGATTGCCCTCCATGAGTGAGGGGAGAACAAATGCGTCAGCAAGCTTCATGAGCAAATAGACGCGCGAGAGTGGAACGCTTCCTGTGAAGACCACATGATTGGCCAGACCGAGTTCCTGACAAAGCCTTTTCAGCCTAGGTCTTTCTTCTCCATCTCCGACGACCACGAGTCTTACATTCGGATATCTCTTTCGCATCTCAGACATGGCTCTAATCAGGTCGTCAATCCTCTTGATCTTGTGCAATCTTCCAACGTACAACACAATCTTACCGCTGCCCAGTCCGAGCTCATTTCTAATTCTTTCCCTTTCACTATTCGGTACATCTGGAATTAGACGAGGGTCAACACCATTCGGAATCAAAACTACACGTCTAGCCCCCTTCTTGGTAGCCTTGTCGGAGAGCCTTCTAGTTAGCGCTACGACGACGCTCGATGACCTGAGAACGAAGCCCTCGATCCATCTGGAGATGTTCGATAGATACTGCCTTCCGACTCTCATCTGGTCGGACCAATCATACTCATAGGACACAACCATGGGTTTCCGGTAAAGCCTGCATATGATAGCGGGGACGAAGTTGCCCACCGAATACGCTCTGACAACCCCAACTCGATTTGCGAGTCGTTGAAGCACAAGAAAGGACTTCAAGTAGAACAGTATCCACCGGGTCGGGCGGCTCACATTGAAACCGCATGGAAGATGGCGTACTCTCTCAAAGTGCCCTGAGTAGTCCTTATGGTCTTGAGTAATGAGGTATACATTGCCGAGAGAAGTGTAGGATTCAACATCAGTCCTCATTTGATCGAAATCGCCCTTTCGAATACGCGCCGCGATAGAATTGTCGGTGGAGTAAGCGATCAATATCGCCATGCGAAAGCCACTCGAACACTCATTACGAAGGTCAATCGGAACGGTAGGAACCTAATTAATCCCATGACCCCCTAGGATTTTCATTCCTTTGAACATTTCCTCTGTAACCCTGAGGCGGCCGATTCGCGCTTGAATCACTCAAGAGAGGCATACCTCTCTGCAGGGAGCAATTCATGGAGGATCTAAAGAAATCCCCTAGTCTCGCAGGTGACAAGCCTGGTTCTTGTCACTGAAGGCAACTAGCTGTCCGGGCCATAAGGGTAACCTCGATCTACTGTCTAGCTCATTATGACGTCCGCCATCAGAACGTTCAGAGGTTCCTTCTAGGCATCTTCAGAAGCAGACGCTCGCCTACTGTGGCGATCATAGAGCTTCGGTTATGAATCAGCGCTGTTCCGGAGGAAGGTATTCTCCAGACGCTGATCTTCCCATTCTTTGGAGGATAGTATCTTAGGAGACTTCCGTGCTGCGGGTCCGGTCCAACTTCTCCTACGGTAGTCTCCACTGCCTGCATGACGGTGGCCCCCTCAACTAGAGCTTTCAAAAGAACGAGTGTCGCTCTATCCGTATGCGGCAAATCCACAAGTCCATCCCAACCTATCACCACTGATACGCCACGCTGTATCAACCTGTCCGCCAACTTGGGCGAACACAAGCCGTGACAAGTACTCAAAATAACCATTGCACCGTTGAAGTTACCCTCCATTTCATAAGTCACAAACGAGGGGGAAATCGCGAAGTAGTATGGTGGATCCATCGTTAAGCTTCCCTTCCCCACAGTACCCATCAGCTGTTCGAAGGGGTATTTGCTTTCACTGTAAGGCTCTGAAGTGAAGGGGTAGACCCCTCCATCATCTGATACGGCGCTGTGAACCCTCAAGACAATCAGCCTGCACTCCAACAAAGGCAACCTCCTGTAAAGCTCTACGGTCACGTTCTCTGCTGGATAGTATTTGACCGCGAACCCTGCTGAGGTAAGCGTTTTCTTGGCCTCCCCGACGAAGGCCGATCCCGATGAGAACGCTTCAAGCTGGTCCAAGATCGCGGCCTTGAACTCCAGAGGCTTGTTAAAGGTTGAGGTAGCGGTGGCTCTAGAAGTAGAAGAACTGGGGCCCGTGTCAGCCGGAGACCACGCGAAGTATACGACCAAAGCCGCGCATGCAATTATCAAGAAGGGAGGCAGGAGCCTTACAATGCTCTTAACCCTAGCTTTCTTGCCCCTGCGAGACTTCGCCCTCCTACTCATTGACCACTGCCACTTGCAACGGGAATATAGACTTCACCTGAAAAAGATAATGTGTCCTTGAGCCCTATGCTTCTGATACAGGCTATGGCGACTTAGGAGAATGGCACTCGGTCTCTCCCAAAAAGGGAAATTCGTCTATCCTTCTCTTGCTTGTAAGGCCTTTTTCTCTCTCTGACATCCCGCGGATATTAATAGGCGTTAGAGAGGAGGGTATTTGGATTGCGAATAGCGGTCTGTGGAGCGAATTTCCTCTCTATGTCCGAGATGTCGACAACATCAGCGAGAACGAAATCGATCAGGCGAAAGGCTGTCGCATTTGTTCTCACCATGAATGAAACAGGCTTGGGTGTGGCTCGAAGCCTTGGGAGGGAAAGAATACGGGTCGTTGGTGTTGACTATGTGCTAGAGAGTGTGGGCTTACGTTCCCGCTACTGCAAACCCATGCTTGTTCCGGATCCTCAAGAAGAACCAGAACGCGTCCTCAAGGTGCTCTTGACGGAGGGAAGGAAGCTCGACGAGAGGGGGATACTCTATCTGGCGGGGGATGCCTTTGGCCTATTCGTCTCACGATACCGAAAGGAGCTCAGTGAATGTTTCCGATTCATTGCACCTTCACCTGAGGGAATCTTCAGCAAACGCCTTCAGTACGATGAGGCGCTCCGAATCGGCATACCGATCGCTTCCACCTTCTATCCTTCGACGATCGATGATGTGAAGAGGATCAAAGATTCGCTTAAATACCCTGTCTTCATGAAACCATATTATTCGTATCTTTGGCTCAACAAGTTCGGCAACAAGGGTTTCGTAATCGAGACCCCCAGGCAATTGATGGATCGGTTCAACGAAGTGCTTCCTACAGGCCTTCAAGTGATGATCCAATCGATCATCCCAGGACAGAGTATGAACATCATTAGTGTCCGTGTCTACATTGGCACACGGGGAGAGATCTTGGCCCTTTTCGTGGCCCAGAAGACAAGGCAACATCCCACCGACTTTGGGACTGGCACGTTCACAAAAAGTGTTCACAATGAGGAGGTAACAAGACTCAGCCTGGATTTCCTCCGTGGGCTGGGTTACAGAGGCATCTGTGATATAGAGTTCAAGAAGGACCCTCGTGATGGGCAATACAAGCTGATTGAGCTCAATCCTCGCTTCTGGACCCAGACCATTCAGGCGACCCATGCCGGAGTGAATTTCCCACTAATCCAATACATGGACTTGACGGGCGAACCCGTTCGTCCCATCACTGATTTCAAAGATGGAGTGACCTGGCTCGATAGCTGGCACGATCTCCTAGCTTTTCAGGACAACTGGAAAAAGGGCAGAACCTCCGTCACCGAATTCCTGAAGTCATGGTCAGGTATCGATTGTCATGCGCACCTGGCTTTGGATGATCTTGGGCCAGTCCTGGCTATGCTAGCGAAAAGGCGTCGCGAACTCATCATCAGATTGAGAAGATATCTGTCTGAATCTGAGTCTTGGAAAGCAGCTTCAGGGGGCAAGACGGCATAGAGTTGAACTTAAGAGAGGCTCTTGTAACCGCTGCCAGTCACTTGGGTATGTTGGATAGCTATGCCCTACTACGAAGAAAGATGAGTAGACCACAGGTCGCGACTCTAATGTATCATCACGTTTGTCCCAGAGAAGGTGAACATCCCAATTTTGTGAGTCCAGAGAAGTTCAGAGCTCAGATGGAGTATTTCTCCAGAGAATGGCAGGTCCTCTCCCTCGACGAACTAGCTGAGTATGTTCTATTGGGGAAATCTATTCCAGAGAGGGCTGTGGCAATCACCCTTGAGGATGGCTATCAAGACAATTATCGGTACGCCTATCCGATCCTCAAAGAATATCGCATCCCAGCAACTGTCTTCCTCACGACCGGTTATGTTGGTTCTCGTGACATTTTCTGGTGGAACAGAATTGACTATGCTATCCAGCATACCTCGCGCTCGAACCTCCACCTAGGCAAGCTCGGAGCCTACTCTGTTCGATCAGAGGCAGAGAAGACCCTGGCTGCCAGTGTGATTACTGAGAATCTGCGGAAATTGCCTGAAGCGAAGCGTGAGTTGCTGGTTGAGAAAGTGATCGACATATGCGAGGCCGAGGCCAGGTCCGATTTGAATAACAATCACTTTCTCTCCTGGGAAGAATGCAAAGAGATGAAGAACAATAGCATTGACATTGGTTCTCACACTGTCAGTCATCCAATGTTGACCCGGCTACCACCCAAGCAGGCCAGATATGAGATGGAACAGTCGAAGAAGCACATTGAAGAGAAGCTAGGCATGGAGGTCAAAGCCTTTTCCTATCCTTTTGGTGATTATGACACTGACATGGTTGCGCTAGTGAGAAAAAGTGGGTATGCGTATGCCGTCACGGCGACTCCAAGGAAGGCTATCGGATCTGAGGATAATGTCTACCAAATTGGCAGAGTCGCACCTCGTTACGCTCTCTGGGCCTTGGGAAGGTTTAACGATACTCGAAGTATCAGAGATTTGAGACTGGTAGGGATAGGGAAGTGATTCAGCTGTCTACTCGCTTAATAGTTTGAGCCTAGAAATGGCTGTGTCGATTCTGCGGCGTAGTCCATGAGAATAGCCTTTGTAACCTATGACTACTACCCGACTCCGGGCGGCGTTGAGACTAGAACCTACTATCTTGCTTCGGAGCTGGCGAGGAGGCATGAAGTTGTTGTCTATACGAGGAGCGTAGCCGGTCGCAACTTGACTTCATTCAATCATGAGGTTGTCGAGTTTGATTACTCTAGGAGGCATGGCACAAGAGGTCTGGACTTCCTTCGAAAGGTACGGTCAAAGATCAGGGCTGAAAAGCTCGATGTGGTCAGTCTGGAGCAACTGGGCATCCATAACCTCCTCGCTCTTTCTCGAGTTGCGAAATTGTATGTAATAACCATTCACGGACTTGACGTGGTTAACGCCTCACCTCTCCTTAAGCCAATCTACGCTAGAGTCGTTAGGAGAAGGAATGCCCACGTTGTCTCAGTAAGCGAGCACTTGAGAAATGTCTTCACCGAGGATTATGGGCTCCCTGAAGCCGCTGTCCATGTTGTTGAGCACGGAGTTGACACAAGCCTATTTAGACCTGTGAAGCAGAAAAAACAAGGTCTCTTCCTCTTCGTCGGCAGGTTTACTCCTGAGAAGGATCCGTCCTCATGTGTTGAGGCTGTCAGGATCCTGAGGGATAAGTATGGCATGGAAGATGTGAAGCTGAGGATGATTGGTTCTGGTCCGCTTTTGGAGAGTGTAAGGAGGGTGGTGAATCGATATCACCTCAACGAGAACGTCAAGCTTCTTGGTCAGATGAGCAACAGAGAGTTGCCACCGCACTACTCGGAAGCGATGGCGACGATCTGTCCTAGACTCGGAGGCGCGCATACAGGTCATGTACTCTTGGAGTCTATGTCTTGCGGTACACCTGTGATCGTTGGCGATCTCGATGTAGCGACTGAGCCATATGTCTCGGAATGCGGATTTCCGGTTCCTCCAGGCGATCCTGCGGCAATAGCGCAATCTATGCGAGAGATACATCTGTCGCCAACAAAGGCTCAGGAGAAGAGTGTGTCCGCTCGGGCAGAAGCGAGAAAGCATGATTATTCTGTTGTTGCGAAGAAGTTGTCCACCAGTTATGAGGAATGGTTGAGGTGAACCAAGCAGTTAACGGCATCATGTCATCGAAAGGCCGAATGGGCTTGATGCGCAGTAGATTCGTTTGGGTCATCCTATCGTCTTGACTTCGAGCCTCTTGCAAGCTTTCCTAAGATCATTGTCAAATGTGAGAAGGGGTTGATCCAGCCTTCTTGATACTGAGACTATCAGGAAGTCGTTGTATTGTCCGTAGTCTCCCATCTCTCGAGATGCGAACAGAATGTCTGTAGACTCTATGGGGCAGTAGTGCGTCTTTGCGTTCACTAGGTACTCCGAGAGTTTTCTCCTGGTGAAATCCAATTCGATCTCTTCAGCCTTCATAAACCAGATGTACTCGTGAAAGACGATGGATGGAATATACCATCTTTCAAGTGAGTTGAGTTTGGATCTGGCGGTTTCGTGGAGTTGGCTATCTTCGAAGGTGTCGAATACTAGTGCGTTTGTATCTAGGACTGAAGACACTTCTTCATCCCTTTTTCGATGGATTTTTCGATGTCTCTGGGTGTCAGAGAGTGGCCAAGCTTTCTTGTTTCCCGCGGGCCTCTGTGTGGGAGTCTAATCCTAATCGCATATTCGTCCTTGACATATTCCATGAAGAGCTCATCACCTGGCTTGACTTCGACTTTCTTCCTAATTTCGGACGGTAGGGTTACCTGGTAGTTGCGCGTGACCTTCGTGGTGGGCATATTATTCCCATGGATCTAATACAGCCAGTATCCATATAAGGCATCCTGTACTACGGTTTTAGTGAGCCCAAGCTTCGGAGAGGTTTCTTGCACTCTCGTAAGCTCTTCAAGTTGAGCGAGAATTTGCATGATCCACGATGCTCAAGCCTTCAAACCATACCGCTCTGAATGTTTCTCATGCTTCCGAAGTTTCTATTTTCGACATGTAGAGAAGGTCTGCTGAATCCCCTAGATCTCTTGGGACAGCCGTGTTCTCTTCATACCGGGAAGCTTGTTGAATGGCCGGTCGTCTGAGACCAGTACCGAATCAAGGCAGAAGGCCGACGCAGCTATGAAGCTGTCAAAGAAGGTGAGGCTGTATCTCTCTCACTCGTTGCAATTGACGGACATTATGGTTGCCGGTACTGTTCATCTGGGGCAACCGATAGGCCCGCCTGTATTTTTTCCCAGTTGATAGGGGGGCTGCCTCGGAAAGAGCACGATCCGATAGGCTTATGGGAATTATTGCCTGATCATGGAATGGTCCAGAGAATGGGTTTCGTGAGAACAAAACTAGTGATAGCAGATCCAACGAAGGCGAAGGTACTGGAGTTGAGTTTTCTCGCCGATACTGGCTCATGGTACACGGTGATCCCTCCCAAGGTGGCTGAAGAACTGGGTGTGAAACCTGTCGCTAGGACGAGGGTCCTGACAGCAGACAAAAGGGAGGTAGAAGCGGATATCGTGGTTGTCTTCGTCAGAGGTCTTGGCAGAGAGGCTCCGGTCTTCGCGGCGACAATGGAGAGCCCTGAACCAATGATAGGAGTCGAAGCCTTAGAAGCGTTAGGCTTGACAGTTGACCCGGCCAGCGGCGAACTTAAGCCCACAAGACCCTACGGGTTGCTGCTCTGATCAAACATCGACAGGCGAGCCTCGATACCCAAGACTTTCACCGTTCCGTTAATACGGAAGGTTGAATGTTCGAAAGACAGAACCGATGGAAGTAGCCAAAGCAGCCAAGGCCACGAAGAGGCAACTAGCCATGGGATGTGTCAGATTTCGACCTATCTTCTTATGGCTGGACGGGTCACGTTACGTCACCTTACGCCACGCTACGTAAGGTAGTGGAAGCGGGTCTTGAAGATCTCTGTCCTAGCGCCAGCCTACAATGAGGAGGACCATATTGGCAAGTTCATAGATGAGACTGAAGCTGTCATGGATGGGCTCGGCCTTGACTACGAGATCATTGTTGTCGATGACGGAAGCACAGACAGGACCAGGGAGGTGGCTCAGCAGAGGGCAAGTAACCCTCGCGTGAAGGTTGTGGGCTACAGAGACAATATGGGTAAGGGGTACGCGCTTAGGCAGGGGTTCGCGCATGCAACGGGTGAGCTACTGCTGCTCCTCGATAGTGACATGGATATTTCCCCAAAGCAGATCACGAGATATATCGGTGCAAGTGAGCTGGGGGATGTAGTGATCGGGTCTAAATGGCATCCTAAATCGCGGACGGAGATGCCTTGTATCCGTAGGTTTCTCAGTCATGGGTTCCATTTGATGGTTATTTTGCTTACTGGGCTCAGAGTCAGCGATACACAGTCAGGTATGAAGGCGTTTAGAAGAAAGGTTCTCGAAAAGGTTCTTCCGAGGCTGGCTATGAAGAGGTTCGCGTTCGACGTTGAGTTTTTAACCGTGGCTAACCTGAAGGGCTTCAGGATTGTTGAGCATCCAATCGAAATCAAGATAGCCGGCCCAGCCAGGTTGGGGCCTCTCGTCAAGATGCTTTTGTCCATGTTTTGGGAGATTCTCGGGATCACATACAGGCTCAGAGTCTTGAAGTGGTATCATAAGAAATAGGAATCCGTCCATCCCAGACTGCGAGGAGGCATGAAGTTGTTGTTCATACGAGGAGGGCAGACTTATAATTCTCATCTGCGGTTCGATTTGATGTGAAGCCTCTTGGGGCATGTGTACGTAGATGCCAAGGTTCGTGGGCTGCGGCGGGAGGTCACCTTGAGACGTGTCCTTGTCGACACTGGTGCGTCGCTTAGCGTCATTGGACCTGATGTTCTAAAGGATGCTGGAGCCATGGAGACGCCTTGGACTATGGACTTAATGCTCGGCAACAAGACTAAGGTGAAGGCCAAGATCTGCATGGCTGAGGTGGAGATAGAAGGAAGGAAAGGCCCGATGAGGATAGCAACCTTCGAGGATGCAGTTCCGGTGGTAGGGGTCGACACGCTAGAAACGCTGGGTTTGAAGGTGAATCCGGGCACTTCGAAACTCGAACAGGTCCGAGGCGAATTCCTCCTCTACATCTAGATCTACCGGAAGCCGCCGTTGGCTGCTCTACGCCTTCGCCGTGGACGACTATGGTTTTTGGTACGTAAAGATGGAAAACTCCAAGTATCATTTCGCTGACAATAGCGGTTGATATCCTTGTCGCTATAGCTGTGTGTCGATGGAGTATTAGATGACTGCGAGCGTTAACTGTTTGAGGGCGATCGTGGACGCACTGATACATGAGCATTTCAACTCTGTCTTGAGGTGCATAGGCGTAGCTTTCTTGGTCCTAGGTGTTGTTAGGCTGCTTTATGTGGCGACGATTCCCTCATTCAGCCTGATAGAGGTGGGGCTGCTAGCTCTGATCTATCCGTCATTACCTCTTGGGAAGCTTGACGCGAGAAGGCTTGGAGGATGGAAGTTCCTCACAGTCGTGGTGGCGGCCTCGTTTCTCTTCAAGCTTCTCTGGGTGAACATCACCCTATGGATGTTCCCTCAAGCCGTCCTCGACATTCAATACTACCAACCCGTTGTCGAACAGGTCGCTGAAACCTTTGCCTTGCCGCATGATGTGTGGTGGGAGCCGCTCTCGATAATTGTTATGGCAGGCCTGGTTCGGGTTGGCACCCCATTCTTCTACCTTGCCAGAGTCTTCATACCTGGTCTGAGCTCTCTGACCCTGATTCCGTTCTTTTTCGTCTTCAGGAGCTTTGACAGGCCAGAGGTCGCCTCAATCGCAACCCTTCTGCTGGCCTTTTCGCCATTAGAGCTTTCCATGCTCCAGATTCAGATGTATAGAGACATTTTCGCGGGATTCCTTCTGATGGTTGCGCTCTACTTCACTTTAACTGAGAATCAGAGGATCCCTGCGATGACCGTTCTGTCGGCGATCGCTTTGTTTCTCAGCCACGTCGTCCCATCGCTTCTCTACCTGACGACAATCTTCATCTACGGTCTCTTGCATAGAAAAGAGAAAGATGGGAAGAGATGTGCGATTCTCTTCGCGGTTTTAGCGGGAACATTGCTCGTTTCAATGCCATATTTCTCTCCCACAATCTACTCTTGGCTGTACAACTATGTTTGCTCGTTCACATTAGCGGAGGCACCTCTTATTCTGAGCAGGATCTACTTTTTGAGACATGCTCTTGTTCCAAGCGCAGTTCTGGTTGTATCGACTATACCTACTCTTGTGTACATGAACAGCTCGCACGCAACTCGACACGACCTCAGTCTTGCAATGCTTCTTGGTCTCAGTCTATTGTCGCTGCCACTTCTAGTGGGAGGCTACGGAAAGATCCCGTACCTGGGTGGCGATCAGCCTCTGCTAGTCCTCTGGCTTGACATGCAGTTTCCGATTGCGATCCTAGCCGCAAGGACAATCGAGAAGAATTCTAGGGCCGGAGGCTTCCTGCTGCTCGTTGTCTTGTTGATTATTGCGAGCAGCTTAGCCCTCATCTCAAGATATTTCTACTAGAATTGATTTCGTTTGTAGCGGTTCCGGGTTGGCCTTAAGGTTTAGTGACGATGTGGGCTATCAGGCCAAAGATTCTCATCGAGAGGAATTGGGTACTCTTATTCTACAGAAGAATTGACGACACCCTTCGCCTGCTTCTGCCCGAATTGCGCTAGAGAATCGCGCGCGCATAGCGTCTGTCGGTGAATGGCAGAGGAATTATGACAGGTAAGTGTATGAGTATCGAACATGACAGTCTGCGCCGACTTGATCAAGATGGAGAAGACTCTCGATTGGAAGCCTAGGCTAATCTGACTCTCTGATGCCGCTTCCTACCTCATCTCACATTGAGGTCTTCTAAAGCTTCGATCGCTGTTGCTTTCTCGTTGATGTCTGAATACGGGGAACTATCGACACTACAGTTGTTAAAGGGCGACAGATTCGATCTGACGCTGGCTCCGAGAAGGAAGTTAGAGCCCAGATATTGTATGGTTGATGCTTGTGCTACGTGATCATACCCGCATACGTTGTTAGGTAGGAGGTGCTTAAGAAAATGAACTCCCGCTTGTTCGACTACGCCAATAAACCTGATCGTTTGTTCCTCTGACGGCTAGGTATAGGTGGCTGCTTGAAGCCGTGAGAGCTGGGCTACTAGGCGTGGCACCGTCAAGCTTTGTCCAACCGATCCATACAAGTGTGGCTGGATCCATACTGTTAAGCCAGATCTCATTCGTGGCCTTACCCTTAACAGCCACATACAGACGGCTATTAAAGAAGACTGTCGCAGGCGGAACATCTGTCAGGCCCTGTGGAATGGGTGTAAAGGAGGACCATG
>Ga0209725_1001220_pt1 | contig 14861 bp, 12 predicted proteins | sample I18A1metaG_FD_184145 | JGI IMG/M metagenome (GOLD analysis project Ga0209725, IMG submission 184145) | Lake sediment bacterial and archeal communities from Gulf of Boni, Indonesia to study Microbial Dark Matter (Phase II) - ​I18A1 metaG... | ecosystem: Environmental > Aquatic > Freshwater > Lake... | reverse complement strand
AACCAAAACGAAACGACAGCCACGCAGTTGCGGCCAAGCTTGGCATATCAAGCGCCACATTCTCTGAGATAGTGAGAGCAGCACAAAGAAGAATCCTGCAGGATCAGCTCAAGCCAAAGGGTTTCAAATGGGACTCGGCTTAGTCAGGCGTAGCGCGCGCTGCACACACGAAATTGCTGACCAACGACGACGAACGACGGCTCAAATCAAGACGGCTGCACCATGGATGCGCGCTAGCACGTGCCTAAATACGACGAGCCCACATAGCCATGACATAAGGGCTTGACATTCGTGGCGGAAAACAATTCAGAGAACAAGACGTTATGCAAACTCGATCTTGACAGACCGAAAGATTTCAGGTTCCATATCGCGTACGATGTATATTCGCAGGCTTGGGAGAACAACGCCTCCGAATCAGTCAGAGCCAAACTGAACGAGCTACTATCATCTCTAGCAAATGATGAGAATGGTTATTCAAGCTACTACGCTCAGATAGAAAAATACCGAAAAGATTCGACCTCCTTCAGATCTTACAATACAAGGATTGAAACCCAGAGAAAGAGAGCATGGCAGGAGAGCGAGATTAAGAACAGCAGAAATCGTCGCCACAGATAAAGGGATTCTGGCACCAATAACAGGCGATAGATACACACAAACCCTGCGGCCCCCCTCTACGTTTGAACTGGAGTTGCGAGTTCTTGGAAAAGAGGAAAGCGCTCACGGAGATACAGAATGTTGTTGCATCAGCAACTCTCGGACAAGACTTGGATCTGAGCTCCATCGTACGAACATTCCCAGGCGTCGAATACAGACCCGAATCTTTTCCAGGGCTAGTTTTCAAGTTGAAGAAGCCGAAGACCGCCACGCTGATCTTCAGATCGGGAAAGATGGTCTGCACTGGTGCCAAGTCAGAACGGCAGGCAAGAAAAGCGGTGATGAAGGTTACGGATGAACTCAAGAGGAATGGAATCGTCATTTCAGGGAAACCTGATATTCAGATACAGAACATTGTCGCCTCGGTAATACTTGGCGGATTCATAGACCTGGAGAAGACGACATACTCACTTGAGAGAACTATGTACGAGCCTGAGCAGTTTCCTGGTTTGATCTACCGGATGAAGGAACCGAAGGTCGTTATTCTGATCTTCTCAACCGGAAAACTTGTCTGCACAGGCGCAAAAAAGGAAGAGCAGGTTCACCGCGCCGTAGCCAAACTCCAGGAGACACTCGAGGAGAAAGAACTAATTCGTTACAAGAAAGAGCAACATTGATAGCGCGCACGAGACAAAACACCTCGGACTGAAGCAGGGAGAATGCTTAGCAATGCACAAAAGAGATACTCGCAAACACATGAGAAGAAGCCGACAAAGAAAGAGGAAGAAGACGCGCGCGCTTTCCATGTTTGCCTCAGAAGGCTCGTCTAGTTGATGGCGTGCGTAACGATAGCAGTGCGGGATCCTAGGGTTGACGAAATACGAGAAATCTGATGTCCGTAAAGCATGTCTGCGATGTGTTGTCTACAAGTTTCCTGACTATCATGAAATCTGCCTGAAAATGAAATGTAGGTATGCCAAAGCGCACAAGTAGTCAGGATAGGAAATTGTCAAAAAAAGTACGCGCTCCTGACAGCTACTGTGTGTCTGCAATGACCTGGTATTGGGCGCGCCTATTCACTTCATAACTGTATGACCAGTAGTCTGCGCGCTACATAGTAGTAAGATTCATCTCTAACCACAGATGTTTGTTTTCCCGATGTCAATTGCGTTGCCCTAAATGCACGAAGATGAAAGCTGATGGGACTAACGAGCTCGTCATGGATGATGCCGATGACATTTGGCGATGCCGCGTCGGTCACACATATTCGATCCTGCTTCAGCGAGAATGTCCTAAGTGCGGCTGTCTTATGACCGGAGTAGTTGGACAGTATCTCGGAGAGGTATTCTGCGAAGTGTGTGAACCTCGCAAGTCTCTGTTGTAAAACCGAGAAAGCTGGCGCATTAGACGTTTTGGAAGTAGTGTCAAGGAGATTCTTCGGGAATATTGAAGATCTATTTCGCTGGCTTCTTCCCCTTCTTCTTCACCTTTTTGGGCAAGGCTTCACCGCCATGACCGCGCGAAGAGCGCCACCTCTCAGTATACGCTTGCAGCTTCGGTTCAAAGAACATTCCGATCAAGCTACTATAACCTTCGCTCCTTGAGCAACCTTTCAAGAAGCGCTGGCAAGTCCTCCTTGTTCCTCACAGCTTGCTCATTTAAGCTACTTTGCTGCTCTTCCGTAAGCAACTGCCAACGGTGAGCGATCTCATCAGTAGTCTCATATGTGTGCGTTCCTCCCTCTCTACTCTTACGCCTGCGGACGACCACACTGATCCTTGCCATAGACAAAGATAGGCCCACGACACACAATAGCCTATCGATCCGCAAAGCAGACCGACACCATCAAGTCACATCGAAAGAAGGCCCCTTTCCCAGTCCGTTCACCTGAACCCTCCGCCAGGGTTTGAGAAATCATAGCGCAACGCATGTACTGGGCTGATGTACCCTTCCTTCTCATTCGGATCCAAAAAAAAGGAGGATCTGGTCGCGCTGACCTCATCGGTGTCCGAATCTTCGCAACTTTCTCTTTGCCTTCTGCTTTCTTGTCTTCTTTCGCTTTGCTCGTCCTCTACTCTTGCTGGTTCCTGTTCCCATCTCTCGTGCACATCTCTTCAGGCTCTTATGTCACTATCCCAAAAAAGAATTTCTTCTCCTCAGTGCGCGCTAAGAAAACGTGTCACAAGCAGCCTTAATAGCTTCGGTGCAATTGTCAGGGCAGGTTAGGTGTACGGTCCGAAGCTGAGCGTCCTACCGCGTTTCGCGTTGACGTCTAAGTTTTCCGCCGAAGAACTAGCTGAATACAGAGAACGAGGTGAAATGCATGAGCTTTGAACAATCCTTCAGGAAGCCAGTTGAAGAAGGTAAAGAGTATGACCTTGACATCAAGGAGGTCAGCCGTCGCGGTGACGGAGTAGCCCGGGTGGAAGGTTTCGTAGTCTTTGTCCCTAATACCAAACCTGGCGATCACGTGAAGGCCAGGATCAACTCTGTTGGTTCAAGATTCGCAACAGGCGAAGTCATCCAATAGAGAACAGGAATAGCCCTGCAAGTTTTTCTCCTTTTTTGAATGCTTATATGCTTAGGAAGCCACTAGGTGGCTGGAAAATCTTCTGTGCATTCCGTGGGTCAACCCTGCGAAGTGTGTGGTTTTTCCTCCGAGGTCGGAAAGTGAGGTAGCCTACATTGAGTGTACTATCCAGAAACAGCGGGCGTGCGTGGGAGAAACCACGTCACACTAATACGCGATCCAAATCGAAACCGAAACCTCCATCGTACTGGCGAAACGATCAGAGAGCATGGTACAAGAGGTTCGATCGACGCGGACGACAGACTCTCCCCGTCTTGGCGCGTGAGCGTGAACGCTAATGATTGGAGATGTGTGATTGAGTGAGACTTGTCGTTGCGCACATTGCGGAGTCGTGTTCAAGTCGAGCGAGCAACTGAAACATCACGGAACGAAATGTTTCAAGCGCAACAGCATTTGGGCAGCCAGGCGATAGTTTTTGTTCTCGTGCATCTGATTCCTTTTCCTGCTTGCGTGATCTCCATGAAGACGATGCTCGTCGAGTGCAAGCTGCCCAATTCTCCGCCAAAAAAGGGGGAGATGGCTAGCGTGCGCAAGGACAAGGTCGCACCACCTTTTCTTGGCATTGTGTGGAGGGGAATGTGGATATGAGAATTGTGGACATCGAGAATGGGATGAGGCATGTGAACATTGAGGGTAAGATAGTTAACATGGACCGATACATGCTCGTGGTAGATGACGAGTCGGGAAGGACGTTCGTGAGATACTCTCGGAAAAATCTTGAGACTCGAATTGAGACAGGCAACTATGTGAAGATCCGCGATTGCCAAGCAGTGACTTACTCAGGGATACTTCAATTGAAGATGCAGCCAAAAGGACGCATATCTCTCCGGTAGAGTCCTTCCACAACCAGACTAGGTTTCAGGCATGAGGTTACGCATAGGCCCGAGGCGAGAAATTTGACTCAACACTCGTGCAAGCAGTGCGGAAACTGCTGCATAATCCACTGGAAATCATTTGAAGCAACACACAACGATGTGACCCGATGGAGAAGAGAAGGAAGAACCGACATCCTGAAACATGTAGCAATAGCCTCTGAAGACCGAAATGACCAATCAGGAACCTTCACCTCAGACAGCTGTCCCTTCCTGAGAAGAAATGAACAACACAAAACCCACTACTGCACCATAAACCAGACCAAACCCTCCAGTTGCAGAAACTACCCTGACGACGGAGTATGCGAATTCGTCCAAGAGAAGTAAGAGCTCAAGAAAGTAGACTATCGCGCGCGCTTGTTCGTCGCCGTAATCGGTAAAATCCGTGTGCGTGGATAGCTTGGTGCGGCCGTCGCAATTTGAACCCGGATTGTTGACTGTCTCCTGTCGCTTAGTTGCCTTCTGGCATAAGCAGCTTGGGATAAGAGCGCGCTAGAAGCGAGCAGATGTTTCAATATGCTTGGCCCGGACTCAACTCGGGGATGATCAGACCCTTCAGCCGCGCGTTGTAAAGCGCATTCGAGCTCTCGAAGCGGCCTCTGGAATCATCGATCTGCCCTGTTAGCGCGCCATAGTTGCGCGCTAACTGAAATCGCACTCAATCATCCAATGTGCGCACGCCCAAGAGCCATATAGCTCCACCTCACCTACCAATTGATGAGGCGTCTTGTCATGAGCCATGCTAGTCCTGTCAAATACGAGGTGACGAAGGAGATTGATTCCTTGACCAGTAGGTTGGGGGAGATGGCTGATATGATTCATGGATATGCTGAGATTGGTTTTGAGGAACGCAAGTCCTCTGAGCTGTTAGCGACGGAGCTGGGGAGGCATGGGTTTGAGGTGCAGAAGCCGGTCGCAGGCCTGGATACAGCATTCACAGCCACCTTCAGAGGAAAGCCCGGTGGACCGACGATTGGGTTCCTGTGCGAATATGACATAGTGGCTGGGCTTGGCCATGCCTGTGGCCACAATCTCATCGGGGTCGCTGCGGTCGGCGCAGGCATAGCCTTGAGCAAAGTTGTTTCTCGACATGGCCTGTCTGGTACGGTGAAGGTTTTCGGTTGTCCATGTGAAGAGGGATTTGCGCCAAACGCTGGTGGCAAGATACGCATGCTTAACGCAGGCCTCTTTGAAGGCGTTGACGCGGCGCTAATGATTCATCCTCACCCTGACCGGTACAGTGTCTGGGGGAAGGCTCGAGCTCGAGAGAACCTCACCGTCACATTCACCGGAAGAAGAGCGCTTAGGCCCGAGGCCCGCTATGATGTTGTTAACGCGCTTGATGCGGCCGTTCTCACCGCGAACGGCCTGAACATTCTACACCAAAGGAAGAGCCCTGAAGCGGTGCTGACATACATAGTGAGTGAAGGCGGCGTGAACCCCAATATTGATCCAGTGAGGGCGGTGGTCCGAATCTACTGCCGGTCCCTAGACATGAACTACTTCAAGGAACTTGTGGAGAAAGCAAAGAATGTAGCCCGGGGAGCTGCCCTGATGGTCGGAGCAGAAGTGGAGTTCAAGCAACACGGACCCACATATCAGCCAGAGATTCCAAACCTCACCTTGACCAAGCTCGCTCACAAGAACCTGTTGGAACTAGGTGTCGAGGTTGAGGAGCCGCGCCACAGCGCCCAGCTAATACTCAACGGAACAAGAACATACTCCACCGATTTCGGAAACATCAGCCAAATCATTCCCGCCCACACCACCTACATAAAGATCGGACCCACAGGAGAGGTCGTACTTCATACAACGAAAGCAGTAGAGGCAACCAGATCCAAGGCAGGTCATGAAGGAATGATCATTGGGGCAAAGACATTGGCTCTGAACGGGTTCGATCTTATTGCGGATACAAGGCTAGTGGAGGAAGCGAAGCGAGAACTTGAAGGCTACAGATCCCAGAACTGCAAGCATCCGTATCCAATAAGCAACTACCCCAATTACCTGGCCTAACAAGAACAAACAGTACGCAGCGCGCGCCAATGCAGCCCGGTCTAAGCTTTTTATACAAATGCTCAAGAATGCTCGATAGGAGTAGAGATTTTGAGTCCAAGTAAGCCAGTCTCAAAGGGGCTCACTTCAACCGTCAGAGCCTGTATGAGAGATCCGGCGACTGTTTCTCTATCGGAACGTGCAACTGATGTGGCATACAAGATGGTAACCAGCGACATTGGGGCTGTTATAGTGGTTCAAGGAGGAAAACCAGTTGGCATGATCACTGAGAGGGACGTGTTGGAGAGAGTCTTGATGGCTAGGAAGGATATGTACGATACTCAAGCCAAGGATTTCATGTCAAAGCCTGTCATATCGATAGAGGCTAATCGCTCAATAAAAGAGGCCTTTGAGCTTATGCAAAAACATCATATTAGAAGACTGGCTGCCACAGAGAATGGGACTCTCATTGGCGTGGTTACTGAAAGAAGACTGTTGCGAGAGTTCATGAATCGGCTGGATTAATGCACGCGCCAAAGGTATGCAGCACGTGCGCTCGCTACCCGCTTCTTGGCTCTCCCAACTTGAAATAACGTCAATTTAGGATACATTAATGTATCTTGTCAAGAACACTGATATACCAGCCATTGGATGCTGCATTCCAAGGAAGTGTGCAAAGCTCGACGCGCAAATCACAGGAGGCATCATTATGACAGACAGACCAATGGCTGCAGTCATTCTCCTCATAGTTGGGAGCATGTTCTACACCCTTGGCGGTGTAGCAGTCGCGCGACTAGCTCCTCGATTTGCCGGTACGCCAGCTATGCAAGGTGCGATTGAGCCAAATTGGGCAGCAGCCGCTTCGATGGCGATTGGTGTCGTATGTAGTGTCGCCATTATTGCGGGAGCCCTGCTAACTCACACAGGCGTCAGAAGAAACATGAGGCTTGGTTCCATCATATCGATATTGTCTGGGGTTGTTGGATTCAGTAACACACTTGGAGGACTCTGGATAGGCCTCGTTCTTGTCCTGATCGGGAACCTGCTGACTTTGCGATGGAAACAAAAATCGATTTCTTCGATGGAAAATGCGACGCCGGCCCTGCAAGCGTAGTACCTCCGCACGAAACTCGTCCTAAAGACACCAAGCGCGCGTATGTTTCGCGCCGTCACTCTAGGTGGCAGCGGAGCATGACCTTGCCGAAGAATTCTGGCGCTCTACAGATGTCGCAGCGGGTGCAGGTCGCCTCTAGTTGCCCTCTCTGGAGATTCTTGACCAGCTTCGGCTCTCTGATGAATGGCCGGCTCAAGCTGATGAGGTCCGCGATTCCTCGATCTATGATGGCCTGCATGGCCGTCAATGTACGAAAGCCGTTGACAAGTGCAAGTGGCTTGGGCCTGGTACTGGCTCTAATCCTCTCGCAGTGACCGGCGAAATTCGGCTCGAACAGGTCGGGGTCGCTGTGCTTTGCTCTGATACGGAGTTCCTCCTTTCTGCCTATGCCTCCTCCGCTAACCTCGATCAGGTTGATGCCGCGCACAGCCATTGTGTGAGAGACTTCGGCGGCTTCTTCAACAGTGAAGCCGTCGGGGCTGAAATCGTCGCAGTTGATCTTCATCATTATGGGATAGTCTGATCCAAGGCGGCCTCGGATCTTGTCGTAGACCTCCTCAAGGAACCTTGTTCTGTTCTTGAGGCTGCCTCCCCACTCGTCGGTGCGATGGTTGGCGCGCTTGCTCAGGAACTGTGAGACGAGATATCCATGGGCGGCGTGAATCTGGACGCCGTCGAAGCCTGCATCCACAGCTCTTCGGGCCGCTGAACCGAAGGCCTCAATCGCTGCCCAGATCTCTGAGGGATCCATCGCTCTTGCTTTCCATCCATCATCTTGGTAGTCGCTAGGGCCGGCACGCTCTCCTGCACTCGCTTGGTAACCGCCGTGGTTGATTTGAGCCACGATGACGCCGCCGTGGCGGTGGACAGCATCTGTGAGCTCACGCAGTTTCGGGATGTGGTTGTGGCTGCTGATGCCGGCCATTCCTTGGTGGGCCTTACCCTTTTCGGTGACATAGAGATGCCCCTTGACGATGAGGCCTATTCCTCCCCTTGCAAGCTCCTCATAGAGTCTGATAATCTCTGACCTGACGATCCCACGACTATCTGAGTGGGCGCTGGTGGTGGCGCTCCTCATGAACCTGTTCCTGATCTCCAGATTCCCTATCCTATACGGCTTGAACAGCGCTGACATGTTTGACACCCTACCTCAGAGGCGCGCGCTTGAAAACTGACTCAAAGCTCGTCCATATGAAGTCTAGCCCGCGCTAGGCAGCTAAGGCGCAGGCGGTTCAGAAGTCATTCTGGCTATCAGTGCAGTTCCCGTCACTGACACTGCCAATCCAACAATGAATGGTGCGATAGGAGAATATGCGGTGAAAAGAAAGCCGGCAACGATAGGCGCCAAGGATCTTCTACAGACTCCGTCCAAGGTTGTGTACAGCCCCATTAACGCTCCTCTGTTCTGGATTGAGGCGTTGTCAGCCACGAAGGTCTTGCTCGATACAGAAAAGAAAGAATCGAAAAGGCCTAGAAAAGCGAAGGCTACGGGAATGAGGACTATGCTTGGCGTAGCATAGTGATACACTATGATGGTGGTTGCGCTTAGAATGTAGAAGACAAATGAGAGAACAACTCCAGCCCTTCTTCCCGTCCTATCCGCAACTCGACCTGCAGGCAGAGCAGCCAATACCGTTGCTGCAGTCCAGAACACGAACATAGTTGTGGTGAGCAGGGCATCTGCCTTCAACGGGCCGAATGTGATGTAGAGTATTTCCACGTCAATAGCTGTTGCGAAGACCGTGAAGAATGATGTAATCCACATGAAGTGAAACAGATTCCTTTCCTTAGCAACCATCCTCAACCTGACGAACAAACCGGTCGCATTCTTGACCAGCTTGTCAGGATTCACGGTCTCCTTGATGTGAAGTGCGATCAAGGACACTGATATGAGGTTAGGGACGGCGGCCAGAAAGAACAGGATTCGGATAGCATCAATGTTCTGTCCCACATACCCCAGAAGTACTATGGGCAGGAAGGGACCCGTAAATGAGCCAACACAATCAGATATTTCGTAGGCAGCATACGCTAGGCCCCTGGTTTCCTGTGTGGCCGATTCGGCGAGCAAAGGGTCTCGGGTAGCGTATCTCACCGCCATTCCAAGCTGATACAGCCATCGCAGAGGCAACAACAGCCAAAACGATGAAACCAAACTCCACGTGGGTCTCAAAAGACCCATCAACGCGTGCCCGGCACAATAGATCTTCTTTCTCCCTATTCTGTCAGATAGACTCCCTGCTGGCGCCGCTCCAATCATTCCAAAGAAAGAGGACAGCCCTTCAACTATGCCATACTGCAGAGGAGTAGCACCCAGCATTCTGTATAGAACGGGGAGAAGAGGGCGGTGAATACTTGCGCCTAGATCATTGAGCATCTCGCAGATGCAGATGACCTTAATGTTCTTGGAGAGTCTGTTCAGATCTGACAGGATCTTCGGTCCAACCACATATTGAGCCAGCAAACGCAGACTGGTCATTAACCCTATTTGAAACAATCGCGTTGGAACGCTTCGCTCGTCTGCTCACTCAAGATAACGGACCATTCCAGTGGGAGCACGTGCGCGGGTACGTATCGCGCGCGCTGCTAACTCAAATAAGACCCAAACCTCTAATGTGTAACTGTCTTGTCTCAGAAGAAGAAGTCTCAACTTGTGACCATATGGTGTCCTTTCTGCGGTCGCCCAGCTAAGGCCGATGTGGAAACCGGGGAAATATCCTGCCCGATCTGCGGTCGAAGAAAAGCAAAGGTCAGAAAACAGTCTCTTCGCTAAGCGAGCTTTCCAAAGCTCGCCCTACTTTAACGTGCGTCAGATTATTCGGAAAACTATTTCATTTCAATTGTGTGTCATCGTATCTACTTGAGGGAGCAGTAGTGAAGCGGTGCAGCCGTTGCGGTTGTCTGCTCGGAGATGAAGCCATGTTCTGTGATTCTTGCGGGGCACCGCAACTGACGATGCCTCTTCGAGTTGCGACCAGAGCCGAGGAATTCAGAGTAAGGGAGCCTTACGAATCAGCGTTTCCGCGAAACAGATGGGCTGTCGCAGCACTGCTGATTCTTTGCCTTGCTATCTCAACCTCACTCATCGCCGTATACTATTACGTGGCTTATCAGGAGCTTCTGCGTGGGAGCCGAGGGACCAGTATCCAGGTTAATCTTGGAATCAATTATGGAGCCGGCAAAGCTACCGTGTGGTTCAATGGAACAAATGCAAGAAAGGGAAATACTCTGCTCGATCTCACAAAGGCTGTGGCAGCGGTAGATGGAACCGAGTATCCAGGCGCAGGCACATTTGTTAACTCGATAAATGGTGTGAAGAACGCTCATCCGAGGTATTGGATGTGGTGGATGTGGACCAAGGGTCAAGGATGGGTTTTAGGTCCTTTTGCAAGTGACAGATATGTTGCAGGAGACGGAGAAACCCTACTCTGGTACTATGAAGACACATCGGTCACACCCTTGCCAAAACCACCCTAAGAAACCGTAGCACGCGCTGGAAGGTCGCATCTCAATTCAATTAGACCAGATAGCTGAATGAGAGAGCGCGCCTATGACAAAGCACCAGAATCCGGGCAATGATTTGGCGTGCGACTGAAAGCGTGGGAATACGTTGGCCTTATAGGAGCATATTGCTTGATTGAGCGCTGGTTCGGCAAGTGTAGCTGAGAATGCTAGACTCGATCTTGATATTGCGCTGGCAAGGCTGGAGGAGGTTCGCTCTAGATTTCCTGGTTATTCAGATTGGCTTCTTTCTTTTCGCAACCTCTATCGACATTGTCGTTCAAGCGGATCTGGGGACTGGGCCGTGGACGGTTCTGGAGAAGGGCCTGGCCGATCGCCTCTCGATTTCCCTTGGCCAGGCTTCCATTGCTGTCGCGGCAGTCATTATTCTGATGGATGTTTTGCTCAGGCAACCGCTTGGTTGGGGAACTGTGGCAAACATGATCTTCATCGGTGTGTGGGTTGACTTTCTGAAGACGTTTGTTCCTGTCGTAGGCGACTCTCTCTGGGCCAGAACCGCATATCTCCTCCTAGGAACATTCATCCAAGGTTTTGCCACGGCGATCTACATCGGAGTGAACGCAGGGGCTGGTCCAAGAGACAGTTTGATGCTGGCAGTCTCACGCGTCACGAAGACCAGCCTTCGCCTCGCACGTGGAACTATTGAGATTACAGTAGTGTCACTTGGCTGGTTACTAGGTGGCCCTTTATGGTTTGGAACGCTTCTCTTCGCGTTCACCATAGGCCCGGCCGTCCAGTTGGCTTTTCAAGTACTGAAGATCCGCCCATCACAACAGCGAGAAACGCCCGAGACGTCCCGGCCTAGTAGCTGATGCCGTCAGCGCGCGCTAAGCGTTGGTGTCGCTCACATGTTGTGATCACTGCAAGCGGTATCGCAAGGTGAGTCGACGTTTAATCTACTCAGCCCCTATCGCCTGGCACGAGGTGATTGAGATGAGTGCAGAAATCAAGATCAACGGCGACATGGTCCTAGTGTTATCAGAGACACCTAACCCGGGTCCAGTGATCTTCCTAGACCGACGTGAGTAGCGCACGCTACGCCATTGCACAGAACACTCTCATACTCCACTCGGCACGCGCTCATGTGAAAGATAGCGAAACACCATTAGCGCGCCAGCCTGGTCCAAAATTCCTGTCTTCGAGGCAATTTGCGCCTTGCCTAGATCATAGAAGAACGGGTAGCCTTGTCAGGCCCTTGTCAACTTGGGCGATTTTGGACCATCCTAGCGCGCTGCTTCAGGTGAACTCGCGCGCCGGCCAGTGCGGTCAGTCCAGAGTGAAGCATGCGTCTTTCGGTATCGTTTCCTTTGTTGTCGTCGGTACTAGGAGCATTAGGCTGGGCGCTGCGGAGCTTGCTTTGACGTCTACATATGCGCCGCTGAGCCATATGGTTTCGTCCGCTCTGACCTGGAGTCCGTGGACTCTTTTGGCTGTAGCATGATTGGAGGCCTCAAACCACAGGAAGACACAGGGGGCATCTTCCCAGATGAGTTGAATTACCTCTTTGTAGAGAGATTTGCGTGTCTCGGCAGAGGTTGTCAATCGCGCCTTTTCATGCAGTTCAGTGACCTTCGGATTGTCGTAGTATATTGGCAGGAGGCCTCTCGTATCGGGACGAAATTCCTTCAATATCATCTCCGCGTCAAGCGTCACTCCTCCCGTCAGGCTCTGGAAGAACATCTGCACATCTGTTTTGTTGAGTGGTAGAAGATACTTGGATACGAATGCTGAGGCTTCAAGGGGCATCAGTTTGACTTTCACACCGACAGCTGAGAGAAAGCTCTGAATAGACTCAACGATCGATGTTTCTAGGGCGCTTCGATCCGGCCGGAACATCAGTGTGGTCTCGAATCCCTCAGAGAAGCCTGCTTCTTTCAGTAGAGTCTTAGCCTTTGCAGGATCATATGGGTAGGGCCCCGCCTTGTAGTAGCCAAAGGACATGTTACAGATGGGTGAGTCCATGACTGTTGCCAGACCCTTGTAGATCCTCTGGACTATCTGCGTCTTGTCAATTGCATAGTTGAGCGCCTGTCTGACCTTCTTGTCCTGGAAGGGGCCATATGCATTGTTTAGCCCCAAGTAGACAGACCACGCCGGGACCCCGTATATGATGTTGAAGTTTGGATTCGTTTTCAGTCGTGACACGTCGTCAGGGGTCACCCGTGAGGCGTAGTCTATCTGACCGGCTTCAAGCGCCATCGTCCTCGCAGTTCCGTCTGGGATAAATCTGACCGTAATCTCGTCGATCTTCGGTCGTCCGCCCCAGTATTGATCGTTCGCAACCAGCCTCATGTGGCTGCCTCTTACGTACTCCGCTAGCTTGTATGGACCGGTGCCAGCGAGCTGCCTGTAGAACTCCTCTCCCAACTTCTTGACCTGTGTTGGGCTAACCATTTCCGATGGGCCATATCGCAGTAATCTGAGGAAAGGTGCGTGGGGTGTGGTCTTGATCACGGCTGTATACTCGTCTTTCGCTTCGATCGATTTGATTATTGTGAAGGCTCCTCGAGCAGGGCCCTTGGTGTTTGGATCCAACAACCGTTCCAGATTGAACTTGACCACAGATGCGTTGAACGGAGTCCCGTCATGGAACTTCACGTTCTTTCTTAGATACAGGGTCCAAGTTGTAGCGTCAGGCGATTCTTCCCACCTCTCAGCGAGACACGGCAGTAGCTCTCCTGTGCTATAGTGTAGATCGAGAACAGTCTCCGTGATCAACCCCAATATTCCCAGATTCGGCACTCCTGTGCATCTGTGAGGATCAAGTATCGGAGGCTCCGTGTACATTCCAAGCGTCAGGATTGCTGGTGCCTTTGGCGGCGGAGAGGGTGGAGGTGACGGAGGCCGTGTCAGGACATATGTGCCTACCAACAGCACCAGGAGCGCAACGGCTAGCGCTGCATACTTCATTCTACGATCCATTCTTGAAGCGGCCAATCATAATTCCCTCTGCTCCATCAATCCCGTCCCGCTGCATAAATAAGTTATCATGCGATCGCACGCGCTGTGCTTGGTTGCGTCCTAGCATCCGCAGGCGTAAGGTATGGTCAATGCAAGAACCTTTGTCGCTGCCATGACGTCCGGAATCTCAATATGCTCATTGACTGTATGAGCCTCTTCAGTTTTGCCAGGTCCAAACAGGCATGCAGCGCTAAGGCCGACTCGATCCTTCCATTGAGGAACGTCTCCGAGTGAGACGCCGGGGCCATATGCAAGCTCGATGCCCAGATGCTTTCCAGCTTTTTCCATGGAGGAGAAGAGCCTCGATTCTCTGGGGAAACTGAACATCTCCCGCCTCTCCATAACTCTCATTGATTTCAGCATCAGATTTTGATTCGATCTCTGGGCGTTCTCCACCGTCTGCCTGACCTTGTCCTCTATCTCCTTTGTGCTGATTGGACAGTAGACACTCATTCTGAAGTTGCAGAGGTCAGGGACTGGGGCGAACCTCGTGTCTGCTCCTCCTCTTACGTAAGAAACGTGGATGACGGGTTTGAAAATGGCATTGAACTCGGTGTTGTAGATTGCGTCGGCAAGCTTCATTGACTCTCTTATGGCGTTTATGCCTCTGCCTGTTCCGGGATGAGCAGTCTCACCTGTGACCTCAAAATCAAGCCATATTCTTCCATTGCACATGTATGTGATCTTCAGGTCGTATGGTTCTCCAAGAATCGCCATATCTCCTTTGATAATGTCATTCAGTGCAAGAAAGGAGGTACCATCATAGTACTTTGTGTCCGGCGGCTTGTACTCATCGCCTGCCCACGCTACCAGCTCCACCTCCCCAGCCAACCGCACATCCGCCCTAACCACGGCCCTCACGGCCGACATCATTGCTGCAAGACTTCCCTTCGTGTCAGCTGCTCCTCTTCCGTAGATAGTATTGCCAACAACTTCTGCCGAATATGGCGGGTATCGCCAGAGTGAAGGATCACCAGAAGGGACAACATCTGTATGCGCCATAAGTAGCAGACGCGGACTCTTCCCGTCTCCACTAAATTCGCCAAGAACATGCGGTCTTACCCAGTCCTTTCCGCTGTCGCTCACCTCTCTAGTCTTGAGCCCGTACACCTTCATCTCATCCTTTACGAATGATGCAACCTCACCGTAGTTTGGAAAGTCGCTGGGGATCTTCACCAAATCCCGGAGAAGTTTAACCGTGTATTGCTGATCTATGTTC
>Ga0209725_1001218_pt1 | contig 14866 bp, 17 predicted proteins | sample I18A1metaG_FD_184145 | JGI IMG/M metagenome (GOLD analysis project Ga0209725, IMG submission 184145) | Lake sediment bacterial and archeal communities from Gulf of Boni, Indonesia to study Microbial Dark Matter (Phase II) - ​I18A1 metaG... | ecosystem: Environmental > Aquatic > Freshwater > Lake... | reverse complement strand
GTTGGAGTAGGACATGAAGTTGCGGAGGACCACTCCTTTGATCATGTTCCCGAATCACCCTGCGGTGCGCGTGATACGTTCTTTGAAGGGTGTAAAAAACTAGGTGGAGTCAAATTCAATCCCAGAAGGGCCTCGTCTGAATGTACTTCAGCTTCGCCTGCAATAGGTCTGTGTAGAAATCTTCCTCTCGCTTGTGCATCTTTGCCAGAACTTGCGCGGCTGTCTGTGGTCCAACCCCCCAAGTGAGGAGAGCCATAACACCTCTCTTGCCGTATGATAGGACTAGGTCAGCTGTCCTTCTCGTGCGAGTGAGTATCTTCTGTTCCTCTTCGGTCAGCGACTGGTCTCCGAACCATTTCTTTGTGACTGAAAGGGAAGCTATGCGGTGCTTGTTCAGGACGGCTAGTAAGCCGGATCCGCAGTTGGGGCATTTGGGTTGGTCGTTGAGGGCTTGAACCCGAAGCTGGGGCTGCTCTTTTCCGCACGCCATGCACATGAGCTGTGCGTATTCTGATTGAAGGGCTGCCTTCATCCTCTCGATGTTCTGCTTTCTTATGCTCTCGGGCGCTGCCATCTCTGGGGTTTCGGAGAACTTGTTCAGTATGTGGTAGGCAAGGGGAGTAGGGTTCTCTTGCATAACTTTGACGCGCAGGTCTATTTCTCCATCGGCTATCTTGGAGAAGATGAGGCTGGTCGTCTTGATGTCAACTTTCTCTTGAAGCGCTTCGCGAATGGTTTCCTCGTAGATGGGGGTGGTCCTGAACCTAGTCACCAGGTCTTGAAGCCTTCCCTCTTCGCCGAGGATTATTCCTCTTGGTATGGCGCCGAACCTTTCAGCGATGAATTTCATGTAGTACGTGAACGGCCTTCTTGTCTCGACGTATCTCTTGAAGGCGGTTTCTGCTTCTTGAGGCGATATTCGAAGGATAGATGATACGAAGCCTTCTGTCTTATCGGCTTCGAGCTCTATTGCCAGTTCAATCAGTATTCGGTAGCCGTCTGCCCAGACGTTTCTTAGGATCCTTTTCTCAGAGAGTATGCTTTCGAATATGTAGCTGAGGGTTCTGTTTATGGCCTCGCCGAAGCATGCGTGAACGATCATGTACCTATCGAAAACCTCGATCAGGATCCTATTGTTGTCTGGGACAGGGACTCCGTTTCGAATGAGTTCGTTGAGTTCCTCTACGGCTCGCCTTGCTCCGTATCTCTCGATTTCGTGCTTCTCTGCGAGCTGATCGATCACTGTTTCAGGGTCGTGTCTGGTTAGGTCGTCTGCTATTTGATGCCTGAGTTGCCCTACTTCTTGGGCTATCTCGAACGGGACCGGTAGGATTTCTCCGTCCCAGCCTGGTATTGCTGCGGTAGGATCCTCGATCGGCAGGACGTAGACGCGGCCGTCTTCCGAGATCTTCATGATCTCCCAGACTCGTCCTCGGCATATGAAATGCAGGCCTACTCGGGCTCTTAGGGTCATGAACTCTTCTCCGAGGACGCCGACGTTTCGCTGCGTGGTGACGTCAATTATGGGATATCGCTTCTCGTCTGGTATCATTGATAGGTTCTCATAGTAGTAGAGCCTCGTTCGGTTTGACTTGCTGAGTGTGCCCTTGTCCTTCTTCAGAAGCCGCAGGCCTGCAAGGTAATCGATGACTTGGCGGTAGGCCTCTTGGGACAGCGACCTGTACGGATACGCTCTTCTGAGGATTGAAAACGCTTGGTCGGCGCTCAGAGTCTCCCTGTCCATCACCAGGCCTGCAACCTGATGCGCCAGCACATCGAGCGCGTTCTCGTGAACTCTCAAGGCCTCAAGCTTTCCTTGTTGAGCCCTTCCAATGGTCGCAACAGATTCTAGGAGGTCGTCGCTGTGGGCTGAGATGATCGTTCCTTTGGGGGTTGCTTCGACCTTGTGGCCTGACCTACCGACTCTTTGAATGAGAGTTGAGACTTGGCGTGGAGAGAGGTACTGTAGTACGAGGTCTACTGTGCCTATGTCTATTCCGAGTTCGAGCGTGGAGGTGCAGACGATTGCTTTGAGCTTTCTTTCCTTGAATTCGTTCTCTATTCGAACTCTCTCTTCCCTTGACAGTGAGCCATGATGAACTGCAGTCGCCTTGTCGAGCATTCCAAGCCTGAGCCCAAGCATCTCTGCGTTCTGCCTGCTGTTGACAAAGATCAACGTAGAAGTGTGATTGTCTGCGAGTTCCCTCATCCGGTTGATCCTTGCAGCGGCTTCGGGGGTGGTGAAGAGGGTTTGCGCTAGGTCGTGGTCTTCCTCTGAGGGAAAGGGAAACTCGACTCGGAACTGAGTTGTCTTGGGTGCTTGGACTGTGGCGAGTTCTATTTGCCGGTCGGACCCTACGAGGAAGCTGCCGATCTTGTTGGGTTCCCCTACCGTGGCGGAGATGCCTATTCTTTGGAAGTCTTTCGCTGTGATTTCGCGGAGCCTTTCCAGGCCGACTGTGAGTTGTGCTCCTCTCTTGTCTTGGGCGAGTTCGTGCACCTCGTCGACGACGACCCATTGCACGTTTTTCAGGTGTTGTCTCATCCTTCTGGCGGGAAGTATCGCTTGAAGGGTCTCTGGTGTTGTGACTAGGATTGTGGGAGGGCGCCTAGTCTGGCGCTCTCTTTGGGTTCTTGGGGTGTCTCCGTGCCTTACGTCACATGTGAGGCTGAGCTTGGTGCTCCAGAATGTGAGTCTCTTCATGAGGTCCCTGTTCAACGCTCTCAACGGGGTTACGTATAGAACGCTGATGCCCTTTCTGTTGGGAGTGGAGAGGAGCTGGGAGAAGATTGGAAGAAGCGCTGCCTCGGTCTTGCCGGTTCCGGTCGGCGCTACGATGAGAACGTTTCTGCCTTTGAGTATGGGGTCCAGCGCCGCCTTTTGTATGTCCGTTGGCATCTTGATGCCCGATTCTTCCATGGCAGAGCGGATCGGCTCGGTAAGTCGGCTGAAAGCGTTCTTGGGATTCTGGCGGGTATTCACTTCCAGGCTCTCGTCCATATGCGCTTGCCTTGGGCTCTGGCTTGGTTCTATTGGGCAAACAGTGGCTTTTCTTGCACTTGAGGGTTAGAGATGGTTGAAAGTAAGGGTTGTGGAATTTCGTGCAGGTCAGGCGCAAAATGGTGCGGCCTAAGGCTTCTTTCGGAAAACCGAAATATGTCTTGGAAAACCGAAAAGTGAAGCATTTTGACGCAACAGTGGGTCCACAGAGGGCTCCAGACATAGGATTTCTACGACAACGCTCAAGCGCTTACTCGTAGATCTTTCTGCGATGCCCCACAGTTAACAGTACGACCTTGTCTTTCAGAACTAGATATATGATTCTGTACGTGCCAATTCGAAGTGAGAGAGTTCCTTCCCACGGGCCCCTTAGCGGTTTTCCTGCGTAGGGTTTCTCGGCAAGGATCTGCACTTCGCGCAGAATCCTGGCCTGAGTTTGCCGGTCTAGGTCCTTGAGCCTGCGCTCGAACCGCGGAGCAAACTCAAGTCTGAACTTGGTCTTCAAGACCAAGCTCCCTTATCAAATTCTCTAGCGGCCGCGTCTTTCCCTCTTTCACTTCGCTCAAGGCGTCTTCTATGTCCTGAACAAATTCCTTGTCGTCTGAGACTTCGATGGTTTCAATAAGCTCCTCCATCAGCTTAGCCGTCTTCGCTAGGAGCTCCTTTTCCTCCAGTGTGAGTAATGCGTCCATGACCCTCACTCGGCGTATTGACTCTCGCCTCTCCTATTTATTGATTCTCGGATCTGCCTTGAGATGATCGGAGGATTCGCCTCCATTCCTCAAGGGTCTCTTTCGGAACATTCACCAGAAGGTTCCATCGGGTCATGTGTGAGCCCATTCTCGGCTTTGTTGGATCGAGCATCGATATGCCCGGGGCGGTGGCTCTTCTCATTGTTGTTAGGAGTGCAGAATCTATGCCTATGTCAAGATGTTCGACGAGGTATCCGAGCCTTTTGATTATCGCAGTATTCCCCATCTTTTCTGCATATGTCAACGCCTTTTCGAAAGATACTTTCTCCCTTGCGTTCCATACACATTTCGCCACTTCTCCAATGCCCCCGCAGTATTCTGGGTGATCAAGTGCGTCGGCGATTGTCTTTTCTGGATCTGAGATATTGACCTTGAATGGACCAATGGCGATCTGCATGAATCCGAGGAATTTCCTTTCTTTCAGCGTTATGAAGCGGTAGTTTATGTTCAGAACTTTGCGGTCTCTTGCTCTTTTTGTTGTTGCTACAAAGACTGTGAGAGGTATCTGCTCGGTGAACTCGTGGAAGTTGAGTGCGCTCCAGTATCCTATGTAGCATGGGGAGACGAGGTGGGCTGCAATCACAAACTCGTGTTCAGTGTAGGTGGGCCTTGCTCCTGCGCTCAGGGGCACTATGAGATACTTGCCTTTGCTGAGAACTATGATCCATCTCTTCTTGGCCAGGTTATTGGTGAGGACCTTCGCGTACTCGTATGTGCATCTTAGCTCCTCGCGGACATCTCTGAGGCGGAAGATGCTCTTTCCCTTCTCCGATAGCGAGGACAGAAGAAGGCTTTCGTTCTTTGTTAGTCCGCCTCTTACATTTTCTGTATCCATCGCATCTGCCTTACTTACCAAACGTGCACAAAGTATAAGAAGCGACGCCCCTTATAAGGCTAAGCAGATCGGGGAGGTCGCCATCGAGGAGAGGGGGAAGCTATCTGAAACGGTTAACCCTCAGCCTATGATTAGGGTTGATATGGGTCTGGTATTCCAGTTTGGGGTTCCAGCGTCTTTTTCGTTCTTTGTCTCTGTAGGGTTACAGTGTTCCTACGTATGCGTAGATCCTTGGGACGTTCATGGCTTGGAGTGTTGTGTATCGACAGTCGTTATGGTCGCCCTGGCAATCGCCCTTCTCCATCGAAAGAAGAAGATTCAAATCGTTCAATCCGAAGAGCGTCCTTTCTAACCCGTGCGTTATCGGCGGTCACGACCTCTTCTGGCCTGTTGGACTATTCGGGTCGGACAGCTGCTGTCTTCGGCAATTAACCCGTATGTTATCGAGGGACAATATCCCAAGCGTCAGTTCTTGCATGTGCGAAACTCCGACAACGAGAGGAACACGTGTCAAGTTCACTCTACGGAAAACGGACTGAACATGTCATGCCACGTTTCCTTGCCGTATACGCAGCTACTTGTGCTCGATCCTAAGAACCTCTCTTTCGAATTTCAAACTGGTTCTTATTCCCCAATCTTTTCCTTCGCCTGGTTCAAAAGAGAGGCTTGTAATTTCCACCTCATCTGGGGCCGCATATCGGCCTTGGCGTCGACTCACACAGCCTTCGACACAGTACTTCAGGATTTCTATTGGAATCACTTCCATCGACACTTTTTTGTTTTCGAAAGAGGCGACTGCGCTCTGGAGATTCTCCGGATCGGTTCTGACTAGTGTCCCATTGAACGATCGGCCCGGGATGTAGCTAAGCTCAAAGTTGGTCTGATCCTTTCTTCCTGTAAATGGGCAAATCGAGGAGAGCCCCTCGAATTTCATATGAATCCTTCCATTGACCGATTCCTGTGCGACCAATTTCACCATCCAACTCTTCACCTCCTAAACAGCCGCTTCCACGGGTTGCCAACGTCGCTTGTTCCTTTTCGACGGCCCAATACCGGCCACTCTTTGCCAGAGTACAATGGCGTCTCTAAACCTGATGCCTTTCACCTCATCACACAGATCTCCGAGGGCTAAGCGCCGTAAGATTCGCTGAGCCGGATTTCTATCTCAATGAATGTGTCAGTGATTCTTCGGGCAGGTGAATGTAGGACCAGTTTCACGTTACCTATCTCGCCTGTCTTAGTCGGATTATGAATGAAGCGACTCCGGCGACTCCACTGGCAATGCTGAATATCTTCGCTAGGACCTCCAAGATGTCGCCTCCTGCACTAGCTGCGCTCTTTCGCTCCGTGGTTGTTACTAATGTCGCAAATATCTCTGTCTTCGTCCATGGAAATTCCCAAACAGCAGTCCTTGTTACGTAGCTCGTGTGAGTCAGGGTCCAAGGCACTCTAATCACCTTGGTCTCAAATGAAATCAATAAAAACCCTGTTGCTGCTATTGTGCTAGACATTGTTGATGTTCTTGTCTCGATGCTCATAGTTGTCTTGACTTCAGTCGATGAGACAGTGCTTGTTCTTCGCTCAGTTCGGGTTGTAGGTCTGGGCTCGACACGGACAACCTCAGTTGGTATCAAAAGCACGGCGATTCCGATGGACAACGCTACGAGTATGAACGGGATTGAGCGAGGTATCTTCGTTGGCATATTAGATCTCATCTGTTTCCAATTGAGTTGAAGGATACTGTGCGTTTGGCCTATGGCAATCAGATATTGAGTTCGCCCACGTCAGACATCGGACTAAAGGCATCAAGAGAACAGTCACCCGCGCTAGGGTGATACCAGCCCCTTCTCGGATGAGAGGTGCGAAGACGCCTCTCACACGGCACTTCAGGGCGATCTTTCGACCGACCACCGTTGAGCCCCAGAGAAGCATTGTAGTCGCCACGAATTATAACTTTCGATGCAGACGCATTTCACAGCGAACAATGTCTCCTTGAGGCTTTCTGCACAAGGGCGATAGCAGCGTGCCAGCTTCTTGCAAAATCTAATGGTATGTATCAATTCTCAATTCTTGGTGCCGATCCGCTCGATTGAATCGTGTACGCCTTGGTGTTAACTGAACGAATATTGCAAGAAACTAGCGCTCTCTCAGGATTTCAACCCTACGTTATCAAGGGACAATATCCCACTATGCCTGTTCTTTTGCACATGAAACTTTGACGATCACCGGTTCCTTTTGTCGGTTTCGCCCCGCCTCACCGTTTATCCTCAACGGGTAATCAGTCCTTGCCAAGCGCCGAACAGTCTGGAATGTCTATTGCTCGAAAGAGCTTTCAGCTCGTATCTTATCAAGATGGCAGGACCACAAGGGAACAATATGCCCAATTCTGAAGAGGAGCTTCGCAGAATCGCTGGCGAGATCGAAGCATGCACAAGATGCCCTCTTTCAGGAACGAGGACTAAGCCCGTCCCAGGCGAAGGCCTACTCAATGCTCAAGTCATGTTTGTTGGAGAGGGGCGCGGCAGAAACGAGGACATTGAAGGAAGACCATTCGTCGGAAGAGCCGGAGACCTACTCAACGAGCTCTTAGCCTCCATAAGGCTCAACAGAGAATCAGTATACGTAACGAACATCGTGAAATGCCGCCCCACCACTGCAAGCCAACCTGTAGAGCAGCAGCCCCACGAAGCAAGGGATCGACGGCCCACCAGCGAGGAAATTGCCACATACACCCCGTACCTAGAGGAACAACTCGACTTAGTCCGACCGAAGGTCATCTGCACACTCGCGCGCTTAGAGACCCAAAGAAGCACCCGTAGAGACCAACGAAAGTGCTCAAGCTGAGTTGGGCAACTGTATCCTAATATGTGTTGACGTATTCATTACAGTCAGAAAGTCGCTGGAACCGATGGGGAGGAGATCGCACAGATGCCTTTAGCTTTCGTCTTGATAAATGCTGAAGTGGGCTCAGAAGAACAGGTTGTGAAAGAGCTCAGAGAGATAGACAACGTCAAGGAGGCTCACCTCGTCTACGGCGTCTACGACCTCATAGCCAAAGTCGAAGCCGAAGCAATGGACAAGCTCAAAGATGTCATAGCTCAAAAAGTGCGAAGGGTCACCGGAATCAGATCAACCCTCACCCTACTGGTCCAATGAAGGGTATCTGAGACTCGTCCGCTCTCAGAATAGTTGAACTTGTCTGCCTTATCTAACCTCAACAGTTCCTTCAGCACAGCAGACTTCCAGTGGAAATCGCGTTCCTAATAAACGGCGGATGCCAAGTCTTGGCGGCCGTGGCAGATCAGGCCATCTGGCCTGCTCAAACTCCAAACGTATCACACATAGGTGCCACGGCACCCCTGAACTCAACTGCCGCTGCTAACCATCACTTCACCAACAAGAGTCTACAAGTAGCAAGCCCTACTTCCGGGCTCCTCCCCGGGTTCCCGAAAAAGCTCTCTCCTGCATATCTCTCTCTTGAGCCTTCTCGTTTTCCCTCAGTGTCGCGAGCAAACAGAACAACTATATTCGGCCAATGGCAACTGTAACCTGGAGATGTGAATGCACTTCATAACTCTAGGTAGGTTTAGGAAGAAGCCCACGAAGCAGATGCTCGCGGAGATGCAGAAGCTCTTTGAAGAGCCAGTCGAGGGAGGCAAGATACTAGGCTACTACTGGACGCTTGGCAGATACGACGGAGTCGTCATATCCGAGTGTCCAGACGAGAAGACGCACATGAAGATCATGTTGAAATTCGCAGACTATGTTTCAACTGAAACTCTTGTTGCAGTACCGGGAGAAGAGGCAGGCAAGCTCGTGGAGTAGCTCTCAGAAAGGCTAGGAAGAGCAGACTCCGATACTTTGAACCGGGCGACCATTGGGATACTGCAAGTTATAGCTCCCTTAAAGCCAGGTACAGCACCCTGATCTGATCTTGGTGCTGTCCCTATCTGGTTCAAAGTAATAAGCGATCATGTGAGCCCATGTTCCCGCTCCTCCAGGCCTACATCGCACTAAGACTAGCCCTCGAAGGAGCCAAAGATGGGTAGAACAATCCCCTCATACCGCATCATACTAGAAGAAGAACTGAAAAATTGGGGAAGGGTTCCAAGACGCTGGTAGAAAGGTAATTATACCCCTGCCTATCTACCTACTACTGGGCGAGTAAGTCCCTAGGAAACCTTGCCCGTTTGGGCGAGAGGGGCTCGGACCCGATTGGGACTACTAGGGGTTCGCCCAATTCCTCTGTTCTCATGGCCAATATAGCCGCTCCCCGACGCCCATTCCGATATTAGCCAATTGATCTGCAAAAGACGAATCTGACAACTCATATTTGTGATGGTATGCTCCCGCGACTATGTCTGCTGCCCATATGCCCGGCTCCGAATATGATGGTACGTCGTTCGGAATGCCGATAGAACCACGATAGCGCTTTATGCCAAGCGTTTGAAAGTACGAATCTTTGTTGATGAGGTATTGGCTGAAGATTCTAGCTCTGGAAGGCGTCAATCTTCCTTTGTCGTAGATAATCAGAGGAGAAATTGGCAGAGATAGCGCATTAAGAATGTTTACTATCAGAGTTTGAGCAAAGACGAAGTTGCCTAGTCTTTCCGCCGTCCAAGTCTGGCGGGCTTTCCTCTTATCCACTACCGCAGCAAATGTCTTGACATTTGACTTGATCATTTCGTTGATTGCCTTTGATCGGACTTCCGACAACAGAGCACGATAGTGATCCAGTTGCTTTGGTATGTATCCAACTTGTATGAGATCCGTTTCTGGAAGGTAGAACTTTAGCTCATGAAGTTGAGGAGGGTACTTGTTTCTAAGATGTAGCTTCTTAAGTAGTCGTCGAAATCGCTTCCTGAGAGTATAGCAGTCATCGCAAAAGACAAATCCGATTGCGAAGTATCTACATCTACTTGTTGCGCGTAGTCCCGGGTCGCCAGATTCATCGACGAATATTGCCGGACCTGCAAAACTCATTACCGGATGCACCTGAAGCTCAACCAGAAACTTTCGAATTACCTCATGGCCGGGATGACCTTATTATCATTTACACTATGGTGACCACACACTGTTGTTGGAAAGGCACGAGTAAATGCTGATCGTCAGGCTAGCAATACTAGGAATCTTGAGAAACAAAAGAACGAAGGCAGGATTCACTTAACCATTAACTGCATACGATCCGTCCCACCGAATGTCTTTTCTAATCTTTCTAACCAAAGCATTATCGCAGGCCATTCTCCTGCCAGCGAAGCTGAAGTCTAGGCAGCAAGCTCATCTCCACGCTTGTTTTGAACCCTAACGATGTCGTTGGAGAAGATCTCGCCAGGCCTGCCATATCATCTGGGTTCAAGCTCGGCGATAACGTAGAGGGAGCGCCCAACCAAATCGCAACAAGGGCAAAAGGAGTCACACCATCAATCATGGCACGTGTAGAAAGCCAAGTTGATTTAGATATGGGTAAGACAACATAAACAAGTACGGCTGACATTGGAAGCACGGATAGAGGCAAAGGTCTTGGCGAAGATATTCATTGATAGGAGGCTATGTAAGGGATGCGGCATATGCGTAGAGTTCTGCCCACGAAAAGTCCTTGAGATGGGAAGCGACATGGATGAGAGAGGTTTCCACATGCCTGAACCCAGAAGAGCCGAGGACTGCAGCCTCTGTGGACTATGTGAACTGTACTGCCCTGATTTCGCCATATGCGCCCGGGAGGAGCTGAAAGATGAGTGAGGAAGACTCGGTCAGGAGGCTCGCCGAAGTGAAAGCCTACCTAGAGAAGCGTATGCTTGAGATACAGGATGAGGCGTCAAAGCTCAAGTCACTCCTAGAAGTTGTGGACGCCAGCTTAGCGGAAAAGAGCTTCAAGAAAATGGAGGTCCCCAAGCCTATGCCCCCGTCGCCCGTTCCTAGCCCGCCCATGGTTCCACAAGTAGAGGGCATAAGGCAGGTTGTACCATTGAAGACACCTGACGGAGTGCATCTGGCAGACGCCTCTGAGACTGAGACTGAGCTGATCATCACTCCGGCGCCGGGTATGAAGTTCGATGTCTCCGCTCCGCCTTTCAGAGCCTTCCTAGTGGGCCGTGTCCTAGAGCCCATGCGCAGCAGAGACGACGCAGCAGCCAGAGCGGGCCAGATAAGCCCCGACAATGTCTTATCATACGCCATTGAGCAGGATGGAAACCTAATGAAAAGACTGGTCGTCAAGAACTACGGGGACGACCGGCGCCTTCAGGAGCTTCGGAACGCAATTCGCTGGACCCTAAGGCGAATCTATGAGAGAACCCAGGCCAGAACGTGAGGGTTAGACGGGCGTAAGGAAAGGTAAAATCAGGCACCCTCCTACTTGGGTCAATGGGTCTAAGACTGTGTCCTCGGAACTAGGCGAATATGTGAAATCGCCTCTCTGGCCTCTTCTAGTCGATACAGCTCACGCCTTGGTCATGTACAGAAGCCACAAGCGCTACGTCTCAACTGTAATACTCAACGGGAAGCCGAATATCACGCCGAAGGACCTGAGCATACAGATCGGGATACCACTCGGAGAGGCTCTCGTAATTCTCCATGAGCTGAGAACCGAAAGCCCAGCCGCCACGTCTCAGACTCCGCCCGCTTCTTCGAAGTAGTTCATGCCTCGCAGAGGCTGGACACTCGTTTCCCCGTTCAGAACACTTTAAGCTGGCAGTGGCCATTCGGCCCTGTTCACGAGGGCTCTTGAAGGTTGAGGATCATTGCAGCCGACTCCGGCTCCGCAATACTAGATGAAAGCTTCACGCCCCAGAGAATCGTGGCCGCCGCGTCCATCTGCACGGAGATCCCATACAGAAATGCGTCCACCCAAATCTCCGACCTTCTAATGGCAGCGGTCAATCGACACGACTTGATAGTCACAGAACTCAAGATGTGCAGAAAGCTACTTCAGCTAGCATCGGCTGACGCGGTCCACCTCGACATGAGCCTAGGAGGAATGTCCGTCTCTCAACTCACCATGTCTGATCTGCAGAACATGCGGATCTCCTCAAAAGCAAAGGAGAGAATCAGGGAAGTTCTACCCGAGCTGCGGAAACTGGCTACCGAGATCGAGCAGGAGTTCAATGTGGAGGTCCTGGCGATCGGAAAGGAAAGCCTTCCTGTCAGGATGGCTGAGCTGACGGTGGGAGCTTGCTCGGTCATATATGCATCCGCAGAGGCCTTGAAGCATCATCGGACCATCCTTCTTGGTCTTCCTGCGCTGTGCACAATCGATATCAGCGAACGGCAGGTCACTGCAAGATCGCTTCAACAAGGCGAACATGACATCATAGGCTATGCCAACGACAGCGCCGGCGCAATTCAGAAGGTGGGGATCAATGAATTCAACAATCCTACGGTTCGAGGCTTCAGGGTCCTTAGGATAACAGAGACGGAACCTTGAAATTACCTCAGGTCAAATCTGCGTTCCACAATGTGACCGATGATGGAACCGACGCTTGAAAGGATCAAGAAGACAATTCTAGCGATCGCGAACAAGTACAAGATCAAGGTATTAGCCATAGTCCTCTACGGTTCGAGAGCAAGAGGCGACTACTCCTTCGGCAGCGACTACGACATCTTCACACTGATGGGAGACAAGACAACTCTCCTGCAGTTTGTCCAGTTTTCCTCAGAGTTCAGAATGTCGGCTTACAAGCTAGGTCCGATCAAGTTGTACGCATGTGCAAGAAGAGACTTCGTCAAGATGATGCATAGAAACCCGTTCCTCGGGCCTTTCTGCTTCATAATAGCGGCCGAGGGAAAGGCGATCTACGAGAAAGACAAAGAATTCCAGAAACTGAAGGACCATGTGAGAAACCTACCAAGAAGGAAGAGGATATCCCTGCTAAAGAAGTGCAAGAAAATGAGCCAGCGCCTAGGCTCACCGAAATGGATTGAATACTGGGAGGCCAAGCTAGCAGAGGAAGACTGAACTCAGAGAAGGAAGTCGAAGCGTCCCGTAAGGAGGAGGTCCATACGGAACCTGTCATCCTCATCTCCACATCTGAGATCATTCTGAAGAGCCCCTACGTCAGAGGCTCGTTGCAGAGAACTCTTCTCGAACACCTGCGTTGGAGATTGAGGCGCTCAGGTTTCGGAGGCTTCAAGACAACAATCGACGCCGGAAGAATCGCAATTTCCGGTCTGAACGATATCAGCGCGGCCGAAGCATGCTCCAAGGTATTCGGAGTAGCAGCCACAATGAGCGCTGTCAAGCTGCCTAGCGACCCGGCTACGCTTACAGAAGCAGTGACGAGGCACGCTGAGACTCGCATCTCGAAGGGCGATAGCTTTGCGGTCAGGGCTCATGTCGTAGGCTCCTATCCAACCTCAAGCAAAGACATCGAGAGAGAAGCGGGAGCAGCCATCCTCACCCATCTCGGAAAAGATAACGTCACAGTGGACCTCGAAGATCCTGACAAGACCGTCTACATCGAGATTAGAGGAAACACCGCCTACCTATATGACAAGCGCACAGCGGGATGCGGCGGCCTACCATATGGATCTCAGGGAAGACTTGTCGGCATGCTTTCCGGCGGCATCGACAGCCCTGTGGCATCATGGCTGATGATGAAGAGAGGCAGCCACGTGATCCCTCTCTTCATAGACATGGCCCCCTACGCCGGAAGAGACTATGAGCAGAAAGCAATCGACGTAGCGAGAAAACTGAGAGAGTACGCTCCTGTCAGCAAATGCCGGATGATCATCGCCCCTTTTGCCAAGATCCTGGACGCGATCTCAAGAGTGAAAGAGACAAGGTACAGATGCGTCCTCTGCAAACGGATGATGTACAGAGTCGCATGCTCAATCGCCAACAAGCAGCAGGCACTGGGAATTGTGACAGGGGAAAGTCTCGGACAAGTGGCCTCTCAAACACTGCTGAATCTATCGGCAATCAGTGAAGCCGCGTGGCTACCTATCTACCGACCCTTAATCGGCCTAGACAAGATGGAGATTCAGGCTCTAGCTCAGCGAATAGGCACCTACGACATGTCGATACGAAAAGTTCATGGCTGTACCTTCGTACCTCAAAAACCTGCTACATCTGCGAAACTCCAGACGATAGCAAGTATTGAGGAGGATCTACAGACTGACCTTCTTGTCCAAGATGCCTTGAAGAGATTGAAGAAGATAGACCTGTAGCAGTCAGCGCCTACTTGGACTTCTCACTTCTAGGCTCACATCAAGCGCTTTGACGCTATGCGTCAGAGAGCCTAGGCTCAGTATGTCTACGCCTGAACGAGCAAACTCTGGAATGTTTGTTTCGTCGATTCCGCCGCTTGCTTCAAGAACCAGACGCTTTCTCATCCCTCTGCGTTCCAACAGCTGCACGGCAGCTTTGATCAAACTGGGGCTCATATTGTCAAACATCAGTATGTCAGCTCCAGCCTCAGCCGCCTCGATCGCCTCGTCGGCAGAGGTGACCTCAACCTCAATCTTCTTCGTGAAAGATCCAACTTTCGCTCTCTGCACAGCTTCTCCAATGCTTCCCGCGAGTGCCTTGTGATTGTCCTTGATCAGGATAAGGTCGTCCAAATGGAGCCTATGAGAATCTCCGCCGCCGATCATTACTGCTCGCTTATCAAAGTAGAGACAGCCGGGAGACACTTTTCTAGTCGAGACTATTTTGACGGAGGGATTAGCGTCCGATGCTGTGTCTTGCAGAGTCCTTGTCTTTGTGGCGATTCCACTCATCCGTGATATGATGTTCAGCAGTGTCCTCTCAGCGGTCAAGAGGTCTCGGGCGTTGCCCTCAATATGCATGAGAGTTGCGCCTGACTTGATGGCAGCGCCATCTGCAACCAACGATTTACCTGTAAGACCCATCGCTTCAAGCAAAATATGCGCTTCTTCGAGCCCAGCGACCACACCGCTCTCTTTGGTTATGACATCTGCTTGAGCAAGCGCATCTTGTCTAATCACGAGTTGAGAAGTAATGTCTGCCTGACCGACATCTTCCTTGAGAAAAGCGAGAAGCTTCTCCTTCACAAGTTCTCTTGGCATACTCAGCAAGCGCCACCACCTTCCTGTGATAACTCCGTTACGGCAGCAATTACTCTTTCTAGACCTTTCATCCCACATGTGAGATCTCGAATCTCAGCCGCACGCTTTGCATATTCCGGGGAGTTAAGCATACGGTCGATCGTTGAACCAAGGAGATCGGTTGTTAGCTTGTCTGCGGCTAGGACCGTGGCCACACCGAGTTCGGACGCCCTGCGGGCGTTGCTTAGCTGCTCTGGATGATCGGGAATTGGG
>Ga0209725_1001217_pt1 | contig 14873 bp, 15 predicted proteins | sample I18A1metaG_FD_184145 | JGI IMG/M metagenome (GOLD analysis project Ga0209725, IMG submission 184145) | Lake sediment bacterial and archeal communities from Gulf of Boni, Indonesia to study Microbial Dark Matter (Phase II) - ​I18A1 metaG... | ecosystem: Environmental > Aquatic > Freshwater > Lake... | reverse complement strand
TACTGGCGCTTAATGCTATTACGGTTGTTGGAACCCTGTGATCGTTTCACAGCCGATGGCCTAGGAAATTGGACCGCACACCTCTATCTGAGACAACGTTACCATGGACATGGGAGAGTGTACGACGCCACCGTCGAAGGCGTTTCGTTATGGAATGTGAATAGAGGATTGTTGGCTTGATAGGTGGGAGATAAAGATTGTTTCGGCCTAAAAGCTATAAGCTGATCTTGAGAGACAACACTTTCACAAGCATCCAGCTTATCGTCGATGGGCGGCGATTTTGGTAAGAAATTACTCAAGCGCTTTAATAACTGGAGGAGCGGGATTCATCGGAAGTCATTTGGTAGATAGATTGATTAAGGATGGTCTAGAGGTTACTGTTCTCGACAACCTGTCTTCTGGACAAGAAGAAAACCTTTCTCTTCATGTAAAAGACGATAGTTTTCACTTTGTTCGGGGCGACGTTCGAGACGCCGGTTTGGTTAAGGGTTTAGTGAAAGGTGTAGACATAATCTTTCATGAGGCGGCTATTGTAAGTGTTCCTCTCACGATTAAAGACCCAGTGCTTGCGCATGATGTAAATGTGAACGGCACTTTGAATGTTCTTACGGCTTGTCTGAATTCGAATGTGAAGAGATTCGTTTATGCGTCTTCCTGCGCTGTATATGGCAACGCTGAGGTTTCGCCTCAAAGTGAAGGTTTGCCGCCTTCGCCAATTTCTCCTTATGCTGCTACTAAGGTTTCAGCTGAAGGCTATTGTAAGGCCTTCCATCAAGTTTACGGGGTTGAAACTGTGTCGTTGCGTCTATTCAATGTGTATGGGCCTAGGCAGAAACTTGAAGAATATAGCGGCGTGTTAGTCAAATTCATGGATCGGCTTTCCAGAAAAGAGCCGCCGGTCATTTATGGCGATGGTGAACAAACGCGAGACTTCACATATGTTGAAGATGTTGTGGAGGCTCACATGCTTGCCTTGAATTCCAAGAGCGCGGTAGGGGAAGTGTTTAACATCGCAACTGGATATGCAACAAGAATAAATGAGCTTGTGAAGATACTAGCGGATGTGATGCAGGTACCACCTCTGAGGCCAATCTATGCTGAAAGTAGACTTGGAGATATCAGACACAGTTGTGGAGACATAACCAAGGCGAGAAGAGTATTAGGCTATGTACCTAACTTTTCACTGAAGGAAGGGTTGAGAAAGCTTTTCTCCTCACTTTGACCGATTCTTAATTCACAAATTTCGCAGTAGGCTATACCATTGTGTCAGCAGCTTTGCCTGAAGTTCAGTCCAAACCCGTATTATTCGTCTTCTCCAAGTTAATAGGAACTTCATAGCAGGGTTGAGCAAGTATTCCTTCAACCAGATGACAGTTAATTCTGGAAAGTAGCTAATTAGACTCAAGAACCGAAAGTCCTTGTTTGTAAAAATCATAATCGCGCTGGATCCGTCATCTAACATTTCGCAATCTTGCGCATCTTCCTCATCGCACCACGCCCATCTGTTCTCTCGGATATTCACTCTCTTTAGAAAAAGGAACTTGAATCTATCCGAATACGACTCCTTCAAATCCTTAATGTATTTTGACGTAAAAGGCATAAACGTTGTTAAACCTTGGGGCGGATAGTATTGCGCCCAAAACTCCCCAGCTTTTCGTTCTAGACCTGGCGTTGGTTTACCGAATGGGACAGTAACGTAAAGAAATGCCCCCGGCTTTATCCAATTAATTATATTGCGAATCGCTTGCTTTGGTCCTTGCGGATCAAACATATCTCCCGTTCCGGCATGTTCTATCGTGGAGATGCTGATGACATTGTCATATTTCTCCGGAGGTACGAATGTTCTTGCATCTTCTTTTACAGGGCCCTCGTAGAGGTCAACACAAAGATCCGGTTTTACGCCAAGAATCTGAAAATTCCCAACAAATGCGATGGTCCCATGTTGTATTCCAGCCTTTGCAAAAAACCTCTCTAGCCCTCTTTCAGCAGAACCTCCCAAGAAGGGTAAAACTTTGTATATCATTGTGTTGACCTAACCGTCATGACTGAAAACTTCGATGCCTTGTTAACATTGTGATTTGATTGTTTTTGAATCCTAGAGCAAGGGTTGAGAAAGCTTTTCGAATGGCATAAACGTCTAGCCTAGCTCGGCGTCCCTATCTGTCCGCCTTGGATCAGCGTGCGCATCTTCCTCTCAAGCTCCTCTATCCGGACCCTGTCATCAGGCGTTAAGAGGTTCTGCGCTTCGAGCAAGCGTTTAGTCAACTGGAGCAATTCAAGGTAAAGAGGAGCGTACGCTTCACGCGTGTATCCAGGTGGCAGCTTGTAGTAGTATGGGTTTGCTTCAACGCTGATATCCATCTCACTTGTATATGCAGGGCTCCTCTTCATGTGAATCCACCCGAACCCAACCGCGACTGGCACTGCCACTAATGCAGCTACTAGTAGAAATATTACAAAGCTTGAGAACACGAGCTGTAGCTGTACGACATTGGGAACCAGTAGGTAGTACACTATGACTATCGTGTTGAAGACGCTCAGTGGGAACGAGAGGTAAAGCGAATAACCTGTTCTGAAGTAGTACCATACTCTAGCCAGAAACCGAATACTTATCCTTGGCAACGTCAGTCACATCTCATCTTTCAATTCCTTTTTGTAAGACTTCTCTCATTATTAAATAGGTAGGACTTGCAAGGGTTGATTTGAAAGGAAAACTCTTGCCCACCTATCTTATCTCCTCCAATATTCGCGCATAGGCTTTCCAACCTTGGCTTGATCCGTACTTCAAATCTCATTAACATGAGCCATCGTTATTGTTTCCGTAAGGTGCTTGCAATACTTATCTTACGCTGAACTAACAAGCTCGTCTAGATGAAGAGAGCTTCAAACTACGAAGGAGCAACTTGAGGAGATGCTTCTGGCTTTTGCTCTGGGATCTAACGGATAGAGCTGTTTAAAGCCTCTCCTGCAGCTAGCCTTCGAGCAGCTGTTTGACGCTGACCTTCATGAAGTCTCATGGCAATGCTCATCAGTGCGAAGCCTCTTACTCTGACCTTCTCTGAGTCTCGAAAAGAGGGCGAGGCGTGGCATACCGACTCGATTGAGCTGATGATAAGAAGCGGACAGAAGGTCTTTGCCTTCCTGTTTAAAGGAGTTAGGTGCGACGTTGGAACTTTTGAATCCTTGGCGAAAGCGGATATGCTTGAGGAGTCAGGGAGATTATTGATTCCTTGACGTGTCGTGTCCTGTAGCCGGATGCCCAGATGATAGGTTGGACTACAAGTGCTTGTCTGTTCTAAGAAGCGAGTTTCCTGAATAAAGCTAAACCTAGACCCGAGTTGGTGCTCACCTTAACGTCAAAGCTCTGCCCCTTAGCTCGTTCGACAAAGTGCTTGAATGCTTCATTCGCATCCACATCGTCGCTAGCTATAACCCCCCCATCTCTTAGATACTTCCAAACTTCTGCGTACTCGTACATCATATGATCATAAGTATGTAAGCTGTCGTGGAGGAACATGTCAATTCTTCCCAGCCTCTTTAATAGTTCGGGTAAGACGATCCTTGAATCACCTATGTAAAGACTGAGGCGCCTACGCAGATCTTCCGGTACGATCCATCCCGGTTCAAACCCTTCAGGTAATGTTGAAGCTTGCTCAACATTGGGAAGATCTATGGAGTAGAGGCGCCCTTTGCCGTTTCTCTCTAGCGCTCTTAGGATGAAGAGAGTTGAAATTCCGCTGGCAACCCCAGTTTCTATAACAATATCAGGCTTCAGAACTCTGATAACCGCGAAAAGAAGAAGCCCTTTTATAAACCTCATGGCTGAAGGATCGCATCTTTCATAGATGGATAATGCCCAGTCAATTCGCTCCCAGAGTGGATGATCATCGAAGACCTCCTCACCTAGGTGAGCTGTATAACGACCGAACAGCTCGCCAACAATTTTGTTGATCCTATACTTGGTCTCAAGCTCATTAAATGAGGCTTGGTCTTTCATTAAAACTCCCTTGATTGTAGAAACGGGATTGCGAATAGCTACGGACAGCTTAAGCCTAAATTCGTGAAAGTTCATTAACCCACCCCAATCTCAAGATGATACCTTTCATGACTAGGTCATTTTTGCTCTCTGAGAAACAGCGCAATTTTTGTCATTTTATCATAACTCTGGCTCCTTCTGGTAGTGCACGAAAGGCATCTCAGCTCCGTGCGCTGGTATCTTGCTTGCTTACCGATAGATAACTTCCCGGACAACTGACATAAAAGATTCTGCGCACGCACGTATGCGTCCCGGAAGGCTTTGGCGGGCTTCAGATTCGAGCTTCATGTCTGGTCCTGGTGGTATCTCGTACCAGATTTTCTCCAATTTCTGCGCTAGGTCCTCACAATCTCGAGGATCGAAGAAAAGGGCCCCAAGGGGATTTTGCTCCCGGTGCGCAGGTATATCGGATATAAGGACCCGTTTACCGATAGACCTAGCTTCGTCCACCGTCAAGCCGAATCCCTCGAACAAGGAGGGATTTAGAACACAAACGCTCTGACGCATCAGCTGGAACATATGATCCCTAGGAAGCAATCCAAGAAACGCTATCTGCTCTCGAACACTCCATCGGCAAACCTTGTGGACCAATTCTTGAAAATAGGTTGGATGACGGTAATCTCCTTGATATCCATCGCATGCCACGAAGATTCTACTGCCTCTATCCTTCAATATATTGAGGGCCTGAAATACCAGCTCATGATTTTTGTGCTTCCAAAATTGATTGGGCAAGTAGACGAATTTCTCGGGTAAATGATACTTGTCGATGATCAACTTCGGATCAGTCTCATATACTGACGCTGGAATGTAACTAGCCGTTCTTAGCACTCTTGCTTTATGCGCATACATTGGCGTGAAGGCCTGAAAATCTTTCTTGACAGCCTCGCTCATGAGAACGATTCGAGTGGATAGCTTCGATGTTCGGAGAAACTCTTGATCTCGCTGTGCCCGTTCTCTGGCGCTAAACATCTCAGGCAGGTGAACATGCTGGAAATCCGGAATCCAAGACAGCGTAGGTATCTTATCGTATATATACTGAATCCCTGGGCCAAACATGACGTTTATCCTATGGCTTCTCAGAGCGCGACTTCCTATCACATCGCGAGAAAACGTGAGCTTCAAAGCGCGGTCCATTGCCCACAGTGGGGTCAATCTCTGGAATACGGGAATACCAATGATCTCATCTATTACTCGGCTCAGGTCATTGGGTAAACTATATTTAGTGCTCGGCGCCAAGAGACAAAGCGTGACATCGTTTCCATAGGTCTGTTTGAGAGCAGAAAGAAGGCTTTGAGGCCAAGTAATCCCGGCCCGCCACATGTGTCCCCCTACTATATGAAAAGCTATCTTCATGTTAGGCATATCCTTGCTTTTCTAACTTGGTTCGGTTGATGTAGAAACGTGGCCCGTCAATTTCAACCGCACAACAAACACCTGCCAGAACTAGTCTGGCGTAAGGAACTTTTTGCGCCACTATGGCAAACGCCTTTATCAGGGACTCGACATTTTTCTCTGCGTAAAACGTCCTACGAACCCTATCGCCTCATGCGAGAACAGTAACTGAAGTATCTCAGATCGAACGAAATCACGTGCACAAGTCTTGACAAAAAGGTAATCAGACGCCCTCAATGACTCTTCGATTCATTCTTCCACATTTGAACAGTTCTCGCTAATCCTTCCCTCAGAGATAACTTCGGCTTCCAGCCTAGTTTCTGTCGAATCTCGTTGCTATCAAGGACTAGGTAATCTGGATCCCATATTGCAGGTCTCTGCGGATACCCGGGAGGATAACTTCCGTAGACGATCTTTCCTTTGAAATTCGTAAGGTCAGCGATGAGTTCTGTGAGTTCTCGGTTTGTTACGGGGTTGCCAGGAGAGACGTTGAAGACCTCTCCAACTGCTTTCTCTGACTTCATGGATAGCAGATATGCTTGAACGTGGTCGTCGATGAACATATAGTCGCGGATCGACTTGGCAGCTCCTATGTAACAAGTTTCGCCTTTGAGCATCGAGGATATTACATATTCAACGATGAAGCCTTTCTCGGTTCGTCGCCCATAGGTATTGTTGGGTCTAAGTATAGTAGCTTTCACGCCGTAAACTTTCATCGCCATCCTGACGTACTGATCCGCAGCTTCTTTGCTGACAGCGTATGGCGATGCTGGGTTTAAGGGTGCAGTCTCTTCTGTCGGTTTCCGTGTCTTTTGCCAGCCGTAGACTTCTGCTGTCGAAGCGAAAACTAACCTAGCTTTGGGAGCCTCCTCGACCATCACGTGGATAATGTTGGCAGTCCCTACGACATTCGTTAAGATGTAGGGATAAGGATCTTCGAAAGATAAGCGCACAGGTGTAATCGCGCCTAAATGAATCAGGAATTGTGGTTGAACCACTCTTATGGTTGAGCGCACTGAATGGTATTGCGTCAGGTCACCCTCTACTAGATGCATCCTATCCAAAACACAGGCTAGAGGGATAAGTTCTCTTCTGGAGATATGCCTTACAAGCCCGTAGACTGTGAAACCTTCATCCACAAGTTTAATGCTAAGGTGCGAGCCTATGAAACCGGTACATCCAGTAACTAGCACATTGGTCATATGCGTAGTCTCCTCAATTCCTTCTCCGCCTCGATCAGATCTTTGGATGTGTTGATTGTCACAAAGAACCCACTAAATCTGTAGGCTTTTAATTCTCGACGTTTCGCCAATGAAGGAAAGGTAGTCTTCTCGACATCTCCTATCTCAGGTAGGTGGTTAAGAATTTTCTTTCTGAAGACGTATATTCCTGCGTTGCACGTCGCAGGGCATACCGGTTTCTCCTCGAAAGCAGTCACATTACCCTCCTCATCCGCATGAACGTGTCCAAAAGGACATCGTTGATTTACTAGAACCATCGTTGCGACTCGATGATGCTTCAAATGGAAACTAGCCAGATCTTTAAGGTTCAGATCCGTGATCTGGTCTCCATTGAGGGCAAAGAAAACTGGCTGATGGATATGCCTTTGTATTGCGAGGCGAAATCCCTCACCGGTACCTCCCTCAACAGTATGAACGCTATACTCTATATTGACTCCAAACTCTGATCCTTCCTTAAAGTACTTGATTATCTGATCCTTCAGGTATGCAACTCCCAGCACTATGTTTCTCACCCTGTACCCGCATAGCCACTCTATGATCCACTGGAGCAACGGCTTACCAAGAACACTTATCATACCTTTCGGAACAGCATTCGTAAAAGGCTTCATTCGAGTCGCTGGACCGCCAGCCAAGATAACGGCTGTATCTAATTCCACGAGTTTCTCCTTCTTGACGTGTACATAGGTTAGGGTCATAAGCCTTTATAGAACAGTTCTCTTAAATGCCTCTAACCCGTACTCATGGAGTCTTGTCCCTTCGCTCTTGGTAGGAACGTGTATGTCCTCGATGCCACTTTTCTACATGGGAACACGGCGTATCATAAATTGCCATTTGTTTCAGATCTGTATGCGGCGCTCGTCTCCAGCGTTCATCGCTCACCTTCGAGGGTAACTTTTCCGTGGCGTTTCAATCCCAAACATACGGTTTTAGTGCTTGCCATACCGTCGTACAAAAACGTTCCCAAGTGCAGTGAGTCTCCACAAGCCTTCGGTTGGTCCTGCTGATCCAGACCAAGTACTCTTCTGGAGCATACTGAAGTTCAAGCAGTGCCCTGACATTAGCCATAATATCAGTCGTGCTGATTTTGATGACCGAAGGAATGTTGTAATACCCTGACTGAGGCGTGCAGGCTACCGGAAAACCCCATGACATCGCCTCAAGGATTGTTGCTGGATTTGCGTCGGAGATAGAGGTGTTAACAAAGATGTCGAACGTTTTCGCTAACATCGATATGAAGCTGGGTGTAAGATGAGTATACGTTGCAATGCGGGGAACATTGGGTATATCTGGGCCGAAACCGACCCAACCCTTAGGGAAATCACTAAGGCGGGCCATCGTTTCGCTGAGGATTTTGGGTCCCTTCTCAGGTCGGTTGCTGCCGATATAGATATATCCACGTCGTCCTGGCGGGTTGAAGTGCTGTTTTATGAACGGATATTGAACAGTGTCAATGGCCATGTCCAGCTGAATGATTTTGTGTTTCCAAGGCGCAAACTGGGAATTGTCCAATGTATCATACCAGTATTTACCCATGATTCCAAATACGACGTCTGCTCGCTCCAGAAGCGGGAGTGTGAACTCGTTTATGGATGGAATGCCATGATGCATGGGAAAAATAAGTGCTTTCAGCTTACATCGCCTGTTGCTGAGGACAGCTTTTTGAATCAGCGTACTAGGGTTTGGATGAGGATGCCCGAGAACGATATCATCCGGCTTGAAGTTGATCTCACCTTCCTCTTGCCAATCATAGAGCGCTGTAGGAAGGTACTTTCGCAGGTATCGGTAGAGATTCAGTGTAATCGAGCCAGGAGCTGGCATGGGGATTTGCTTAGCAGGAAGCCATCCGCTACGATACCATGCGGGCAGAACGCCATGCGCCGATGAGAGCCTCTCGTATGCCCTGAGCACTCTTTCCCAAAAGCGCGATTGAGGATATGGGATGGCGTATACAAAGTGAATAACGCCTTCTCGACTCATCCGATTAGTCACTCCCGCATGAGCGAACGCAGACAGCGAAACCAACAGACTGAGGAGCCGTCAGCGTTTGCTTCACAACCCATTCTCGCGATGCTTCGATATAGAGCCTCAATAGCTCCATTTTCTCATTATCCCAGTCATGCGCTAACAAGATAGAGCCATTCGGTAGGTACGGCTCAAACATCCTGAACTCAGAGAGCGTCTGTCGTGGGTCGGGCGCGCCATCTAGGAAGAGAGCCTCTACTCGACCTATTTCTCGAAGCAAGTCGGGGTATACCTCGGTGCTTATTCCGTGGTGGAACCTGACATAGGGCAATAAATGACTAAGATGAGAATTGTAGTTTTCTTTCGCTGCATAACAGATCGCCGGATCAGCCTCAATCGTAAAAAGCACTCCAAATCCATTTTCGTAAAGGGCCTGCCCAATGAAATAGGTACTTCCCCCTCCGTACCATGTGCCAACCTCGAACACTATTTTTGGCTTATAGGCCCGGATCATGCTGTAGAGCAGTTTCCGGTCTGCGTACCATAACTGCCCCGGCACAGCGAGGCACCCCTCATAGAACCATCGGATACTATGTGGAACAAATCTCCGTATTATCAGCCAAAGCCGTTGTTCCCAAGGGCAGGCGGCATGAAAGGACTTCAGCACCATGAATTGATTGCTTCTCCCCTCACATTTTCACTGTCTGCCAAGTAAGCGCTGGCGCTACAATGCTCGTTGCCGGGCCATCCAATATGGACAGGGATACAAGAAGGCAGAGATACGAACCAAGATTCATGATAATGACCTAGGGAGCGTTAAGCCGGTAGGAGACGCGTGAAAGGTCTTACATGATATTTGTGGTCACAATCCTCGATAACCATGCCATGCGCCCTACAAGCCGCAAGCGTCAAAGGAGCTTTGTCGCGCTGAAGTGCTCTGATAAGCTGTCCATCCATTTGCAGAATCGGATGCAAATCTGGCGTAAACGAGGTATATCAGGCTCCCAGAATTCGGTTGTAAAATCCCAGTAGCTGCTGGCTCATAGCTTCGACGCTCAATTCTTGTTCAGCCCTTTCTAAGCCTCGTTGTATAAGGTCAGCACGGACTTTTTGGTCGAAGATCGCTTTTTGTAAGGCTTCCGCCAGCGCACGCGCATTTCCTTCTGGAACAATCAATCCAGCGGAGCTAATTACTTGGGGAATAGCGCCTGAATCAGAACCTACTACGGGCACTCCGCAAGCCATTGCTTCACCAATAACCCGCCCATACTGCTCCTTCCAATAGGAAGAAGTCAAAGAGGGCACCGCAAGGACGTCCATGCAGTTCATATACTTGGCAAGCACCTCTGGCTTCATGGCGTCAAAGAGATGAATTCTGCCACTTAGGTCAGGCAGGCCTGACCAAAGTTCCAATTCCACTCGCATCGGGCCACTGCCGATGATCAGACAATGGACCGTGGAGGGAAGGTTGCGCATAGCAGCCAAAAGCACCATGGAACCCTTCTCCGGCACAAGGCGACCAACGTGTCCAACAATGTGGTCGTACTCGAGCTTTAGATCTTGCTTGAGCTCAAGTTTGTCCATCGGTCTGAATATATCTGTTGGAACCCCCCAAAAAATACGTTCCACTGGACCTGAAAAACCTGCACGCCGGATGTTCTTGACACCTTCACTGTCTGCTTCAAGACCGCCTGCCACTTGAGTCCATATTGTTCTCCATTTCAAGCGGGAGATTCTACCTAATCGAATGGGCAAATTATCAAATCCGTAGAATACGACTTTAGCTTTTCGCCACGCTCTCACCTTTAACCAAACAACTTGGAACAGCAATTCAGCAGTCGGTCCACTCCAAACTTGAATGATATCGGGCCTGATGTTCTTGATGACACGTAGTAAGGGCTCACTCTCAAATCCGCACGAGAAGTTGTAGGGATCTTTCAATGGCACCGGAATCAGATGGTACCCCTCGACATCTTCTTCCGTTTCCAAACAAAACCACCCAGAAGGGTTATAGACTTTTTCTGTTGTAACCTTTTCAGGTGCTACAACTGTCAGCTCAACTTGATCATCTTGCGCAAGAACCGCTGGAATCTTTCTCGTATGAGGCGTTTCCCCCACAGGAGAAACGATCAAGATTTTCATCGCTACCCCGCCCTAGCCATACTCCATTTGACCTTCACAGAGATAGACCTCCGCTAAGACTACATGGCTAATTATGTTTTCGAAAGGTTCGTAGACCAGAATACGGTGTTGGACTATCGTATGGTGCGCCTATACCACTCTATCGTATCCCTCAGTCCTTCCTCCAAGTCTATCTTTGCTACAAAACCAATCTTGTCTCTAGCCTTAGCCGTGCTGACCCTACGTTCCAGCTGGCCGAGGGGTCTCGTTTCATCGAACACAACCCTCGCATTCTCGTAACCGCTGATCAACAGGATCTTGGAAGCGAGGTCTCTAATCTTGATGCTTCTTCCTGTGGCTAAATTTATAGGATCGGGGACGGGATACCTCTCCAAGGCCATCATCATCCCGCGTGCAATATCGCGTGCATGAATGAAGTCCCGACTCGCTTCGCCATTGGCCCAGATGACGAAAGGGTCTTGACGCTCAACCGCCTTTCGAATCAAAGCAGGTATGACATGGGAGGTCTCCAGATCAAAGTTATCGAAGGGACCATAGGCATTTGTTGGCCTCACTATAGCAATCTTCATTCCATACTCTTCTGCGTACGCTTGCGCTTGAAATTCTCCCATTCGCTTAACCCATCCGTAGGATGCGTTTGTTCGCTCAGGGGGTGCATCCCATCCCCTCCCCTCCTCAAAATAGCTGATGTTGCCTGGATATATGCAGGCGCTACTCGTGAAGAGATATCGGTCTACATCAGCTCGCCAAGCGGCTTCGAGCATCTGCGTATTCATTAAAATGTTAGGTGTATACATCAAAGCTGGATGGGCTGCATTCTTGCCAACTCCGCCAACGACGCCGGCTAAGTGAAAAACATACTCTACATTCTCCACAGCTCTAATGCAATCCTCCATGCGAGTTAGGTCGCCTTTTAAGACGTCAACTCCTTCAGTTTGCGGTTGTAGTGGCCTAGAACGAATCACGGTCCGCACATTCGCGCCCTGCTTCAGCAAGACCTCGATAACATGCGACCCGACCAGTCCGGTGCCGCCCGTAACGAGAACCTTCTTCCCTTCATAAAAAGTCAAGATCTCGACCTTCTGTAAACTCTCGGCCAACCTGTAAACGGAGTGTCATATCTTGCGGGATTGCTTCTAAGCCAGTCCAGAGTCCTCCTCAAGCCTTCATCGAGAGATATGGTCGGACTCCAGTCCAGTATTCTCTGCGCCTTACTGAAATCGCAAATCAGTTTTTCTACGTCATAGGGCCTAACCCTGTTTTCATCGATATGGATGGTGACTTCTCTTCCTAGAATCTTCGCCATGAGCATAGCTAGGTCACTGATACTCGTGCCTCGTCCACTGCCTATATTAACAGTCTCTCCCACAGCCCGCGTCTCCATACTTGCAAGAATAATGGCCCGAGCAGTATCATCAACATACGTGAAGTCTCGTACAGCGTCAACATTACCTAACTCGAGTGGATTCCGACCGTTTAGCAACTGCGATGCAATCTCTGGAACAATATATGGCTGGGTCACTTTGGGTCCGTAACTGTTGAAAGGTCTCACTATCACGGCGGGATAGCTGTGCTCTTTGTGCATCGCAAAGACAGCTCGGTCAGCGGCAAGCTTACTCACAGCATAGGTTGAATGAGGAAGTGTTGGGTGCTTCTCGTCTATGGGCGTGTAGAGCGCGGTTCCGTAGACTTCGCTCGATGACACGTGGACAAGGCGCTCGACAGACTCTGATTGGATAGACTGCCAGACAAGGTTAACTGAACCCATTGTATTGACGCGGAAGAAGTCTTCTGGATAGTAGTATGAGTCTGGTATGAATGGCAAGGCGGCCAGATGTATAACTATCTCCTGATCTCTGACCGCGCTTGCGACTTTCTCCCGATCGCATACGTCACCCCTGATCACTGTAATGCCATCGAGCGGACTGACATATTCAATCTTGCCCGATGAGAAGTCATCGAACACTGTAACTTTAGATCCTTGTCGGCAGAGCTGCGCCGCAACCTCGCTTCCAATAAAACCCGCGCCGCCTGTGACAAGTATGCGACGGTCAGCTAGTTTATCTGATAAGCATTCGGTCAATCGATTCTCTCCTTAAACGATTCGTATCGAGATTCTCATTCCTGCACCTTAATCCTTAATGTTTTCGGGCCTAAAGCCTAGGAAGAGAAGCTTTCCGACAACCGTGGCCCATTAGCAGCGCGCGAACCAGACTTAAAGATTATTTCCTTCAAGCGGCTTACCTCAACGTAGCCCTGTTGAGATTCCGGATTCCATCGAACAATGGCCTTTCTCAACATTGGTAGAAGGTCCAAGCAGAGTCGGGACAGGGGAAGGCGTTGTAACGCTCTTGTGCCCAAAAAGCGCCCCCAAGACTGCCCTTCTTTCCTCTTATTTGATTTCGTGGTCGAGAGGAGAAAGAGTTTCGCGACGTTGTATTGCCTCCAAATGAGTTGGGCATATACAATACGTTCGGCAAATATTCGAAAATAATTGTGGCCGTAATAACTCGCTCTAACTTCCGCATGTTCCCGCAGTAAATCAGCTGAATACCGTGATGACTTGCTCTCCGAACGCAAGCGAAAGACAGCCAAGAACTCGTTTACCTTTTTGAAGTTGAATCTAGCCATGGCTCTTACCCAGAAATCATAATCGCCAACCAGCCTAAGTCGCTCGTCAAAGCCATGAAGAGCCTCAAGAACTCGTCGTCTCCAAAAAACAGCTGGTTGCGCGAGTGAGCAAACTCGTAAATGAAGTTTCAAGAGGTATTCAGGTGGTAAGAAAGCTATCAACGCGTGCTGGTCATCCATGGCCATATGTATCAAGTCACCATAAACGAGATCGGCACATGGGTTGTTGTTGAAGCTGTCTACAACAACCTGAATTGCCCAAGGCAAGTAAAGGTCGTCCGCGTTCAGGTAACCAAGGATCTCCCCTTTCGCCATCCTCATCCCCTTGTTGATGGCCTGATACATACCATTGTCCGGCTCCGAGATCCAGCGCATATTGTAAGTCCCTTCATACTTCTTTAAGACTGTAAGCGTGTTGTCGACCGAGCCCCCATCCACGATAATGTGCTCGATCCTAGGGTAGTCTTGATTCTTTACGGAGAGTATCGTCTCTTCGATGAATTGGCCTGAATTTAGTGAGGGCGTTATTATAGAGACAAGAGGAGAATCTTTCCTGCTCATCGCCTCACCCAGCATAGACTCTACAACCAGTGCCTAAGATACGTTGGCATTCCTTCCGAGGCCCACACATCCTCATTGTGCACCTTGCTTTCAAGATCTTTCGGTCCTCGTGGCGAGAGAGCCTTGATTCTTTTCAAGTGAAGGGGCATCTAACTACCTCGCCATAGATTCTAGCCAACCTAGGAAAGATATACTGAATATCAAAAGGCATAACACTAGTGTAGGCTCTCCTGCCCAGGGCGATCCTGGCCTTCTCGTCGTAACATAGATTTGCGATCTCATTTGATATTCCAGAGATATCATGCGGATCTGCTAGAACAGCTGAATTTCCGCTCCGCACCAGACTTCTAATGGCAGGTATGTTACTCGCTACTATCGCTTTTTGTGAAGCCATTGCCTCTAGCAACGACATCGAAAGGCCTTCTACAAGTGACGGAAGTACAAATATGTCGAATGCTGCCAACAGGTTTTCTACATCTTTCCTCGGCCCAGTGAAGATAACCTTTCTATCGATACCGATTCGTTGGGCCTGCTCTCTTAAGCTAGTCTCAAGTGGACCTCCGCCTACAAGGACTAGTCTGGCGTGAGGAATTTTTTGCGCCACTATGGCGAATGCCTCTATGAGGGACTTGACGTTCTTTTCTGCGGAAAAACGTCCTACGAATCCTATCGCCAAATGCTCGGAGTCCAATCCCAAATTCTTCCTCTGCTTTGCCCTCGCATATTCTCCAGCGCGAGCAAACCTTGGCACATCTATTCCACTAGGAATAACGGCTAGTTTGTGGGAGTGGATGCCCATCTGTCTGAAGTAGTTTCTTACCCAGTCGCTGATACAAATGACAAACGTAGCTCTTCTTGCGACGTAGCAATCGAGCCAATACTCAAAGGGCAGTAGAACCTGACTTACA
>Ga0209725_1001213_pt1 | contig 14902 bp, 13 predicted proteins | sample I18A1metaG_FD_184145 | JGI IMG/M metagenome (GOLD analysis project Ga0209725, IMG submission 184145) | Lake sediment bacterial and archeal communities from Gulf of Boni, Indonesia to study Microbial Dark Matter (Phase II) - ​I18A1 metaG... | ecosystem: Environmental > Aquatic > Freshwater > Lake... | reverse complement strand
CTATGAGACCGTTACGAGGAATATCTGGCCTTCATACCAGCAGGCCGCGGGCCCTGTACCATCCGCGCTTCCTGGTCATGATCCAAACGCGGTCCAGTACAAGCGAGACATAGCGAAGGCGATGGATTTCCTCAAGCAGTCGAAGTACTACGGCAAACTAGACAAGTACCCAATCGTCTACCACTGGATAGCTGAAGTCCCTGACGAAGAGAAGGTCGCGCTCCTGTTTGCCGACAACATGAAGGACATCGGAGTGAGCGTCCAAGTCGTCAAGGTTCCATGGTTGACGGTAGTTGACGAGATGGGCAAGCTGGAAACCTCCCCTAACATCGTCACCATCTTCGTCGAAGCCTCCTACGCTGAAGCCGGCTCAATAATGATTCAGCGATATCACTCCGGGTCGACAGGGACTTGGGAGCAGAACGAGTGGTTGCAGGACCCGACGGTCGACAGCATGCTAGACGACGCGGTCGCCACGGTGGATAGAACGCAACGTTTCGAGAAGTACATCAAGGCACAACAAAAACTCATGAGTATGTACCTCAGCATATATGTCGTCGACCAGGCTGAAGTAAGGGCCTACTACGCAGGATACGTGGACTGGTACGCTGCGAAGGGGCAGTCAAACCCAATCCTGGGCTACAACTGGGACGTACGCCTGATAGGCTTCGATGCGGCCAAGAAGCGTGCACAGTTCGGCGGCTGATCAGCAAATCTTCCTTCGAACCACAGAGAAAGCACGAGCAGACCCTACACAGTATTCGGAACCGGGGCCGGCCCGCGGTGCGGCCCTCCCATACCTCTTTTTTATATGAGCTATTGCAAGTAGGTCCGACCCTAAATGAGAATGAGTACCTTCATCCTCAAGAGACTCTCCTACACCGTATTCGTCCTGTTCGGTCTCTCGATACTGATATTCGTCATTGCGAGGGTGTTGCCCGGCGACCCTGCAAGGCTAGCACTGGGTCCGAGGGCGCCGGATTGGGCGGTTGAGAACTTGAGGCAACAGCTACACCTGAACGAGCCACTATACATCCAGTACTTCTACTGGGTTAGTGACGCTGCCCGCGGTAGCCTAGGTGAATCTCTTGTGACAAGGAGAGACGTGCTCACAGACGTGCAAGAGTTCCTCCCCGCCACGCTGGAGCTCATAACGCTTTCAGCTTTGTTGGTCGTAGGTCTAGCTATACCGATCGGGATGGTCGCAGGAAGAAGGGCAAATTCTTGGTTCGACAACCTTGTGAGGGTGCTATCATACGTTGGGGTTGCAGTACCTGCGTTCGTCGCAGCCATAGTCTTCCTTCTTGTCTTTGGGTTCATGCTCAACATAGCTCCTAGCATCGGCAGGATCAGCCCGAACATCGCAGCTCCTCCTACGGTGACGGGTTTCATCACAATCGATTCCCTGATATCAGGAAACATAACCGCGTTCTTCGACGCAGTAGTTCACCTGATCCTTCCTGCGCTTGCATTGGCGCTCGGGCCCATAGCACAAGAGGCTAGGATTACTAGGTCCAGCGTGGTTGAGAACCTCAACAAGGACTATATTCTATCAACCGTTTCACACGGCGTTCCTGAGAGGCTGCTTACTCTGAAGTACCTGTTGAGGCCGTCAATGATCCCCACGGTCTCGGTGATGGGGCTAGACATAGCTGCCCTGATAGCCAACGCCTTCCTTGTGGAGTTAATCTTCAATTGGCCCGGCGTTTCTCGTTACGGAATTACTGCAATGTTGAGAAAGGACCTTAACGCCATAGTCGCCGTGGTCATGATAGCAGGCATCATATTCGCCATCGCAAACATCGTAGTGGACTTGATTGTCGCATACCTCGACCCAAGGATAAGATTGGTCGAAAGAGCTGCGTAGGTGAAGCGAGCATGAAGGGTGCTATCTCTCGCGGGGGTTTCGATTATAGGAAGAGCTGGCACAAGTTCTCAAAGAACTACCTATCCGCCGTCGGGCTCGGAGTCGTGCTACTCGTAGCTTTTGTAGCGATCTTCGCCCCGTACATATCCCCGTATCCATCGCACGCAGAGTTCTACGTAAACTATCCGGAAGCACATGAGCCTCCAAATTGGGTCCACGTGTTGGGGACAGATCAGTTCGGGAGAGATGTCCTCAGCAGGATCATGTTTGGTTTCAGGTACTCGCTCATGATGGCGGTAGTTGTCTTGTCCTTGGTTGTCCCGCCCGGTGTAGTGCTAGGTCTAGTCGCGGGTTACTACCGAGGTGGCAAGGCTGAGATGGTGATAATGAGGGCTGCCGATATCTTCTTGGCTGTTCCCCCTCTGGTGTTGGCGCTTTCGATATGCTCTGTCCTGACGCCAAGCGTGTTCAACGCCATGATGGCTGTCTCCCTCATGTGGTGGCCCTGGTACACGCGGCTGGTGTACAGCATCTCATCTTCACTCAGGAATGAAGCCTTCGTTCAAGCTGCAGAAATAGCGGGAGCGAGTCCTTTCCACATAATCTTCAGAGAGATTCTGCCTAACTGTCTAGGTCCCATATTGACGAAGATGACTCTGGATGCGGGCTGGGTTATCTTGATAGGCGCCAGCCTAAGCTTCGTCGGCCTCGGTGCACAACCCCCTACGCCCGACTTGGGAACCATGGTCTCGGAGGGCGGAAAGTTCCTGCCTGAGCTGTGGTGGATCTCGATGTTCCCGGCAATGACCATAGTTCTCGTCATACTTGGCTTCAATCTGCTAGGCGACGGCGTGAGAGATTTGTTCGCAGCGGAGGCAGTTTAGTGACAGGGCAACTGCTAGAGGTCAACGACCTTCATATCAGTTACAAAGTCTACGAAGGATTGTTGAGGGTCCTTAACGGCGTTTCCATCAGTGTCGGCGAAAAGGAAAAAGTGGGAATAATAGGCGAATCTGGCTGCGGCAAGACCACCACTATGAAGGCCATTATGAGAATCCTAGCCGCCAACGCCATGGTTGCCGGCGGGACGATAGCTTACAAAGGTCACGACATTTTGCGGCTTGGAAGGCAAGAGCTGATGAGGCTGCATAGGACAAGCATGTCCATGATTTTCCAGGATCCGACCGCTGCTCTCAACCCTGTGTTCAAGATAGGAGACCAACTGCAGGACATAGTGCGCTACTCCGAATGGAGGAGCAGTGTACCGAACAAACAGGAGGTGAGAACGAGGGCAGTGGAGCTGTTGAAGAGCGCCGCCCTTCCGGAGCCGGAGAGGATCCTAGACAGCTACCCATTCCAGTTGAGCGGGGGCATGAGGCAGCGAGTCTGCATTGCCATGTCCTTGGCCTCAGCCAAAGACCTCTTGATAGCCGACGAGCCAGGGACGTCTCTTGACGTCACGATAGAAGATCAGATCATGAGGCTACTCAAACAGATAGTCGAGGAGAGAGGGCTCTCTGTTATTCTAATAAGCCACTCAATAGGCGCCGTCAAAGGTTTCGTAACGAAACTGTACGTGATGTACGCGGGCATGATGGTGGAGGAAGCTCCCACGGAAGAGCTCTTTTCAAATCCATTGCACCCGTACACGCAGAATCTCTTGAAAGCGGTGCCAAAGCTTACCGGTGGAGGTGTCCCCGAAGGGATTGCCGGAAGGATCCCTAGCTATCTAACCATCACCGACGCATGCAGGTTCGGTTCGAGGTGCCGGTTTGCCAAGGAACATTGCCACATTAATGCGCCGCCCGCGTTTGACGTCGGGAACGGTCACAAAGTCGCGTGTTTCCTCTACGGTGGAAGCTGATGTCTGCGGAAGAGATTCTGGTCGTCAAAGGGCTCAAGAAATACTTCAAGACAACGCGGGGCGTAGTTAAGGCCGTTGACGACGTCTCCTTCTCCGTCATGAAGAACGAAACCTTCGGCCTGGTCGGCGAATCCGGGTCGGGCAAGAGCACAGTGGGTCACGTCATCATGGGAATCTACGGGCCCACGGCGGGAAGCATCACATTCTCAGGGAAAGACATATCCATGGGCGTTGGCAGACGGCCAAAGGAGCTGAAGAAGCAACTTCAGATCGTCTTCCAGGACCCAGCATCCTCCCTTAACCCGCGGCGAACCATAGGCCAGATCTTGGGACTTCCTCTCAGGGTCCATCACCTCGTCCCAGACGGAAACTACGCTGAGAAAGTCTTCGAAATCATGGACCTTATCGAGTTGCCCCGAGAATTTGCAGTGCGATACCCAGGTGAGCAGGGCGGGGGCGAGAAGCAAGCTGTGGCTATTGGTAGAGCATTGGCGACTGGACCGAGCTTCATCGTGTTGGATGAGCCGACGTCTGCGTTGGATGTGTCGATTCAAGCAAAGATCATCAACATGCTCATGAGGTTCCAGAAGGAGTTCAACCTGTCATACCTATTCATCACGCATAATCTCAGCGTGATGCGGAACGTCGCCCAAAGAGTAGGGATCATGTACTTGGGGAAGATCGTGGAGCTGGCTGATACGCCTGAATTCTTCAGCAAGCCGCTACATCCGTACACGAAGATGCTGCTCTCAGCGGTGCCAGTGATCACACGCGAGGAGGAGGCGCTGAAGCCGGAGAAGGTTACGAGCACGGGAGAGATTTCCGGGGCTCTGAGTGTTCCGCCTGGTTGCAGCTTTCACCCACGGTGTCCCTTTGTGATGGATGTATGCAGTAAGGTGGTGCCTCTTCAGGTCGAATACAAGAAGGGGCATTATGTTGCCTGTCATCTTTACCCGTCAGCGATAAATGCCGAGTGACCTGCTCACGAGACAAGAGAGAGCTGGAAATCGAGGCATGCCCACTAAGATCATGTTCATAAATCCGGTCGGGACGGGCACATCCGACCCGCACCTCTTGTCCGTGATAGACAGGGTTCGGAGAAAGGACGTGGAGCCTGTGGTGGTCCACCTGCCCAAAGGCCCGGATCACACCGAGTATCACTACTACGAGCATCTGGTCACTCATGATGTGCTCAATCAGGTCAGGAGGGCAGAAGCTGAAAAGTTTCAGGCCGTCATCATAGGCTGCTTCTACGACCCTGGACTTAGAGAGGCCAGAGAGCTCGTAAGCATCCCAGTCGTAGGGCCAGCAGAGTCCACGATGCTCGTAGCCTGCACTCTCGGGCACAAGTTCTCCATCTTGGTTGGACGGAGGAAGTGGATACCCAAGATGGAGAGCAACGCTAGGATGTACGGCCTAGGGGAGAGACTAGCCTCCATCAGGCCGTTGGGGATAAGAGTAATCGAGATGCTCCCGGAGCAGAAAAGGCTGAAGCAGTCAGCTGCAAGGGAGGGTCGGGCGGCAGTCGATGAGGACGGGGCTGAGGTGATCGTGATGGGCTGCACGATGGAATCCGGTTTCGCCGACGAATTGAGCAGGGCACTAGGCGTTCCGGTGCTGGATCCCGTTGTCACATCTTGGAAGTTCGCGGAGATGCAGGCGGACATGTACTCGTCGCTGGGGATATCTCACTGCAAGGCCTACGGCTACGAGAGCCCGCCGAAGGAAGAGGGCTGGCTGTAAGACTGGCAGCTACTCCTCCACCAGCGCCCAGAAGATCACGCAAGGTTTGCCGTCTGGGTTTTCAACGAAGTGCCTTGTTCCTCTGGGGTTGTAGAGAACATCTCCTTCCTCTAGAACTATGACCTCACCGTCTGTGTGGAATCTGCAGCTGCCCCCTATTACGTAGGAGATTTCAGAATGGCGATCGTGCTGACTGTATGATTCGCTGGGCAGTCTCCCACCAGGCAATATCGTGGCCGCACCGAATTGAATCCTAGGGACCTCCCCGTCTTTCACGAAGTACTCCACGGAACTCTTGGGCAGATTCGCTCCCTTGAAATGCAGAAGTGTCATAGCTGGATCATTCACAGAACGATCAACTACGATATTTGGACTCACATATTCGACTTGTGTCTAGCAGTTATCGTCATCGGAGTAGCGATTCTCCTCGTAATACAGGCCTAAATGGAAACAGCTCTCTGGCGAAGAGATATAATCGTTAGACCAGATGACGAACCGCAAATGTTCTGATCTATGACGCAAAAAAGAAAAAGAGTAGGGATTACTAGGCGAAAAGCTACGCCTTTCCGAGTTTCTTTGCTATTTCAATGAAATCCTTGTGTACGACCTTTCCTTTGTCGAGGAGCTGTGCGTCATCAAGCCATACCGAAGTGTTGAGGCAGATTCCGTCAGAGTGAGATGGTGCTGGGATACCTTCTGGAGGCGCTAGCATGGGGCCTACGTAACCGATTCCCCATTCTGTACAACCCCAGACTCGCTCGTCTTCGAGGATATTTCCCGTTAACTTGGCGCCTGGGTTGAATCCATAGCAGACATGGGCCATGCTGAACATCTTCGGGTCATTGAAGCTCCTCAGCCAAGCTTCGTAGTCAACAGCGTCTTTGCCGCCTTCGAGCTTGACGATCTTGCCTTTCTCTACGTGCAGTTTCACAGGCTCTTTGACAAGTCCAATCGGGGGTACAATCGATCCGTCGAATGCAATTGTACCGTTTATTGTCTCAAACTTCGGCGCCCATCCTATTTGACCTGACAGCATGTGTGAACCGGGTGTGTCGGCGTACCCGACTTCGCATATCATCGGTCTAGCCGGGTCATTGTCGAATTCCACGTTTGTGCCAGCCGGAGTCGTGAGCTTCATGTGCTTGGCTTTCTTGGTCATGTCTGTAATCCTCTCTTGAAACACCTTCAGATTTGGATAGTCAACCCTGCCAAGACACCTCGTCATCATGTCGGGATTCATGCCGACGAGACAAAGGTATCTGAGATTCTTGTTTCCTTTCGTCGCTATCTCATACGGAGTTGAGTATAGGAGCCATTCATTGTTGAATTCGACCCAGGCGTCCGACTCCTTTAGGGCTGCGCTCAATGCGTTTACGGGCAACATAGGATCAGCCGCTTTTCCTACGCCTAGAGGAGAAGCGACCCGCATCACCAGAGGCTTCGCCCCAGCAGCAAACGCAGCCGTAGCCACGGCCTCGACGACACGTGCATCCGATTCGGTATCGCACGTTATAGCGAATGTTTCTCCTGGTTTCAGCTTGAAGAGCTCTCTACAAAGAATATCAGCGGATTTTCCAATCTCATACTCGTAAAGTGCTGACAATTTTCATCGAGCTAGGACGCGTCCAGCTGTTTATTTAAGAATTTCCTAAGTGTACGCCCGTCACGTAAGGACGGAGATTCCATGAGGCACCTGTGCGTGGTTGCACTAGGTTCCAAGGCTCCGGCAACGGAAACCATCGAGTCCTCGTAGAGGTACACATCGTGAAAAGTGTCGCTCTGGTCGATCGTCGATGGGCTCGGGATGCCATCGAGAACATGCGAAGTCCTCGTTTGAGCCACGGAAGTCCGCGGGCTCTAACTCGCGTTTGACGCGCAACGAGATCCGATCGTGCCCCTACCGGGATTTCTTATGGCGAAAGCTTAATCTCTTGTGCGCTGGCATACGTCGCCTCGGAGGATGACTTGTTTGATCGATAGGAGAAGAATAGAGAAGGGCGCTGTTAACATGCTCAAGGTCAACATGGGACTCAAAGCTGGAGAAAAACTTTTAGTGGTCACAGACGCGCCGACCATAGATGAGTGGAAAACCAAGAACAGCGAGAAGCTTACAGACGCCGTGCGTCGATCAGTCCTCGCGAAAATGGTAAGTGAGATAGCTACTCAAGCGTTTCCCGAATCAAGCGTGGAATTCTTCGCATACCCATCAATAGGGAAACACGGCACTTACCCTGGGACGGAAGTCGAAGAAAAGATGAAAGCTGCAGATGTGGTGACAGCAATAACAACGTACTCGCTCAGTCACACGGACGCACGGGAACGTGCGACGCAAGCGGGAGCACGAGTCGCGAGTATGCCAATGTTCTTGGCCGAGATGTTCTACCCTGGAGGCCCAATGGCTGCAGACTACTCGAAGATCGCGCGTGAAACGGCGAAGATAGCTGATTCAATCACACAAGCAAATGAGGCCACCATCAAGTCTAGAGCGGGGACGGACTTTACGTTCAGTCTCAAGGGAAGAAAGGGGATGTCAGATTCAGGAATATTCACAGAGAAGGGAGCATGGGGCAACTTACCATCAGGCGAAGCGTACTGTGCTCCATTGGAGGGAACTGCGAACGGCAAAGTTGTCGTTCAGAAGGGCTGGTACCCGGACCTGAAGGAGAACATGGTCATAACCTTCAGGAACGGAAAAGTCATTAGCATTGACGGCGGCGGCCAGGTTGGCAATAGGTTCAGAGAACTCCTGGCCTTCGGAAAGGAAGAGGAACCGTATCTCTCGCGCAGAAACCACGCAGAGCTGGGCGTGGGCACAAACCCGAACGCGAAGCGACCGGACAACGTCTTGGAGGCCGAAAAGATCAGAGGAACCGTCCACGTTGCGATAGGTGACAATTCTCACATGGGCGGTGCCGTCAAAGCAGATACTCACGAAGACTTCATAATACCATTGGCCACGCTTTTGCTTGACAATAAGGTGGTTATGAGAAGCGGCAGACTAGTCATCTGACCGTCCCCTCTCTGGTCCGAGACGAATACCCGTAAACGACATCAGGACAGAAGGGGCTCCTACTTTCTTCTGAGCATTTTCTTGACTAGATAACTTTCCATCGGTTCGAAAACATCTAGCTCTGCGCTTGAAGTTCTTCGACCGGAACATAGTCGAACGGCAAGCCGAGCCGCTTGGGCCCGAAGTAATTCAATCCCTTCTCAGTCCTCCATATTGGCGGAGATCTGACTCCAAGGACAGTGACCGTTAGTCCTTTCCTTACCTTACTATTGGTCACGCCGTGCCCGGATTCGTCGATGAAGCATATCAAGTCGGGTACCATGGCAACCGGCCTGTCGTCGCGCCACGCGACCATGTTCTCGTTTTTGACAGAAACTCTGAGCTTCCTACCAAGCCATTGGTTGCGGCCATCGATCCAGACCTCACCGACCAAGAACCCTGCCCTCTCTTCCAGACTGAATTCTGAGATTTCGCCATGAAACAGTGTGAACGCGTCTAGGAACTTTGCCGCCGCGGCTGCGGGATCGTGCCCTCTTGCATGAGCTTTTCTGACCGTCGCTCCGAGTTCGATGGCTCTTGAGACTGTGTCCTTTATGCCCGCTGCAAACGCGCGGCTTGCTGTGACCGGGCTATCGATCACAAAGGCTGAGCCGCCTCCTGCAACTGCAAGAGATCGCACGATCGCCTCATACTGTGCCGGACTTGCGCAGTGCTCGACTATGGTCATATCTCCAAGGCTGTCCACGACCACGGACGGGGTGCCCTCGACACCGTTCACAAGGTATGATGATTGGACCAGCTCCGGCGCCGAGCGGCCCACCTGATCGGCGTCTATTGCAGGCACACCGAGTAGCGCAGCCAAGTGGAACGCCGCGGGAGTGTTTCCGCCTCCTATCTCGGTAGGTATCACGCCCCCGATCTTCTTCCCCAGTCGCTTCTCCATTGCCCGTAGGCCCTTGAGCATGAAATCTTCACCACGCGAAAGTTCACGCGAACGTTCTCCGGCTTCCTCTTGGCCGGGTGCAGGTATCGAGCCGCAGTGATACGCACAGACGACCGTCGATTCAGGTTCCAAATCCATCTCTGACGCGAGTAGCAGTCTTCGTTCCTGGGCCAAGTCCTCTTTGAGTATCTTGAGGCCCGTTTGGGGGTCTCCTCCTCCGCCCGTTCCAAGAATCGTAGCGCCGACGACGAGGTCCTCGATGTCTTCTGAGTTCAAGGATCTAGTCAAGACGATCGGTCCCGCAGAACTTGCTTTCACGTTCGAGCAACGCGTTTGCTCAGCGCGGCCAGCTCTGGATGAGTGTAGGTTCCTTCAGAAGAGATCTGCTCTCCATCCATCCAGACGGATGCGTTCAGGCATATGCCGTCAGTATGCGTCTTCGCCGGCCCCGCCGCGCCTAAGAAGCTCTCGCCTTGGTAGCCCAAACCCCATTCAACGGAGCCCCACACTCTCTCGTCTTCAACTATTAGACCCGACAACTTCGCTCCCGGGTTGCATCCACACGCTACATGAACGACGTTGCGCATTGCAGGATCATCGAAGCTGTCCAGCCATCTGGCCAGGTTTCGGGCTTCACGACCTCCATCGATCGAAATGACTCTTCCTCTGTCAACCTTCAGCCTTATCGGATCAGCTAACCGGCCTAATTCATCCGGGGGCCAGACCGAGCCGTCGAAGACAATGGTGCCTTTCAGGGACTTCTCAATCGGGGCCCAGTCAACTTGGCCGATCAACATGTAATCTCCCGGCTTGTCAGGTACGACTCCCTCTGTGAACACGGGACGCTTCGGATCGTTCTGAAACTCGATACGAGTCCCCGCAGGCGTCGTAATCCTCATCCGCCTGGCGCTTCCTGTAAGGCGAGCCAGGGTATCTTGGAACTGGATTAGCGCCTGCACGTTGACCCGTCCAACGCAGCGGACCATCATTTGTGAAGTCATCCCTGACAAGCACAGGTAGCGGGCTCGTTTAGCTTGCATTGCAGCACGCCAAGGAGTCGAGTAGAGCAGATACCTCTTCGAGAACTCTATCATCACATCGCAGCTACGCATGGCTGCCATGAGTGGTTCAGGCAAGTCTGGGTCTGCGTTTTCACCAACCCCTCGCGGAGCCGGGTACCGCATAACCACGACTTTGGCACCGACGCTGTGGGCAGCCGCGGCGGTGGTCTCGGCCACCCTCCAGTCTGACTCGCTGTCGGTATAGACGAGCACATCATCACTGGGCTTTATGCGAGCAAGTTCCCTCACAAGTATGTCCGCGGTCTTCGCAAGCTCAAGATCTAGCAGTTTGACCACGGCTGATTTCGCCTTCAGAATCACGAAGCCTAATCACGCTTTATATGACTTTCAAGCCGTGACTGGACTCAAAGATCTCTGGAAGGACAATGGTGTGAGAAAACCGAAATCGACCGCCTCGTCTCGCATGCTCATCCTGAACCCGGTTCGATCGGTCTCGCTCGATCAACTGTCCAGAGATTTCTTTCGAGCTAAGGCGAGTCTAGGATTCGAGGTCGAGTGTGAAATGCTACCTGACGGGCCCGCTTTCGTTGAGTCACCATATGACGAAGCTATCGCCGCAGCGCCGGTTGCAAGACGCATTGCATTGGCGGCGGATCAGGGTTTCAGCGCGGCTGTCATCAACTGCTTCTTGGACCCAGGCTTGTATGCAGCAAGAGAAGTAGCCGCTTTTCCCGTAGTAGGCGCCGGGGAGTCGGCTATTCGGATGGCTTTGACTGTCGGGCAGAGATTCTCCATCATTGACGTGGGTCCAGTCAAGTACGCTAGCCGGTCACCGCCGAGGCAAGTTCGATCAATGGGGCTGTCAGCTCGTTTCGCTTCGATAAGAGGAATCGACATACCTGTCCTGCGGCTGAACGCCAGACCCGATCTTACGATCAGGAAGATAGTCAGAGAAGCTAAGCTTGCGGCGGTCGAGGATGGAGCCGATGTGATCATTCTAGGCTGCACTGGACTGGCGGGACTGGCCGAACGAATCAAGCTTCGCTTACCGATAGTTGATCCCGCCCTCTCAGCATTGAGAACAGCTGAAACCCTCATTCTGTTAAAATTGGCCCGTGGAGTAAGCTCCCGCTAGGCGTTTCGCGGAGACACTCGTCTCTAGCTGTGTCCTCCGAATTCCCACCGCCAGTTTCAACGCTAGCTGTTGCATCAATGCAAAGCAACATATATGTCCACGACGGGAACCATGTCGTGATGATAAGATTGCCAAGAATCTCCTACAAGGACGCCATCACAAAGATTCAGGCAGCAGTAGTTATCGTCATTGTCGTCGTTGCTTTGTTCGGAGGCGCCTACTATTACTGGACGACTTCCATGAAGCCTCCGGCGAAGCCTTCAACAGCAGTTTACGCATACGTAACTACGAATGTAATCGTGTTTTGGGACCCAAGCGAGACCTACTCAAATGAAGTCGTTGTGATGAACAACGTCTACGAGCAACTCGTCCGCTACGACCCGTTCAAGGACCAGTACATTCCCGTCTTAGCGACGAGTTGGAGCGTCTCGCCCGACGGCCTGACATATACATTCGAACTAAGACAAGGCGTCAAATTCCACACCGGCAACGAATTCGACGCGAACGCCGTGAAGTACTCGATCGAACGAAACATGAAAGGCTGGGATGATACCGGTCCCAAAGGAGCATCATACATCTGGGCACCAGTGACAGAGATCAATGTCTTGGACAAGTATCGAGTCCAGTTCGTGCTCTCGTATCCTGCGACGCTGCTGAACATAGCTTCAGCCGCATACTGTGCGCACATCTATGATCCCCAGGTTACAGAGGAAAACGGGCACGACTGGTTCCTTGAAGGCCATGAGGCTGGCACCGGTCCCTACATGATCGAGAAGTACGACAAGGCACTTGACATGGTCACGCTGGCGAAGTTCCCTGAGTATTGGGGAGGCTGGGCTGGGAACCACTTCGACAAGGTTGTGATCAAGTCTGTACCTGAATGGGCCACCGCGAGGCTTCAGCTAGAAGCTGGAGAGGTGGACATTGTAGACCGGTTGCCGTTCGAGGACATCGCCGCGTTGCAGGAGGAAGCGGGCATTGAGATCGTTCAGACATCTGCCTACCAGAATATGTTCGGCTTCTTCAACACAGAGAAGCCTCCTCTTGACAACATACTAGTCCGGCAAGCGCTCTCATATGCTGTCCCGTACTCAGACATCGTTCAGTACGTGATGCACGGCTACGCAAAGCAATCTAGAGGACCGGTTCCGTACGGCATGTGGGGTCACAGCGACGAGGTCTCACAGTACACGTACGATCTCAACAAAGCGAAAGATCTCCTCACACAGGCGGGCTACCCGACTGGCGGCTTCACGTTGCTCTATACTTACAACGCGGGTGACGAGTACGAGAGACGCTCTGGAGAACTGTACAAGGCTGAGCTTGCAAAACTAGGCATCACGCTTGAGCTTCGCGGAATGCCATGGGAGGAACAGTGGGCTCTTGCGACGGCCGAGAACCCTGAAGACCGACAAGACATCTTCGTCATGTACTGGTGGCCTGACTACCCCGATCCGGAGACGTTTTTGAGGCCAATGTTCTATTCGGAGGAGACGATCGTTTTCAACTTCGGCTACTACAGCAATCCTGAGTATGACAAGCTCGTCGACGATGGCGCAGCTATTGCAGGAACCAGCAGGGATCAAGCGAAAGCCATGTTCGCCGAAGCCCAACAGAAGCTCGTCGACGACGCGCCTGCGATATTCTTCTTCGACCAAATGTACACACGAGCCAAGAGAGCCAACATGATGGGATACGTTGACAACCCCGCATACGCCCACGTGGTGTTCTGGTACAACTGCTACCGACAGGAGTAGCCGCGGTCACGCGCTCTTTCCTCACCCCTTCTTTTTTCTACCAGATCCTATGAGAATCTTTCAAGACTCAAGTGGAAGGGCTACGACGGTTCGTTCGCTCGGGTGAGGGTGGGTCTTGAAGCTTCGATACTATGTCTTGAGAAGATTACTACTGTCCGTTCTCGTCGTTCTCGGCGTTTGCATAATTACTTTCGTTCTCGCAAGGATCGTTCCCTCTAACCCCGCGGCGATGTGGGTAGGATCTCACCCAACGGCAGAGCAGATCGCTCGCGCAAGGGTAGAACTAGGATTGGACAAACCTCTCTACGTCCAGTTCTACATCTACATGACGCACTTGCTGCAAGGAGACTTCGGTGTCTCGATCAGAACCCATGATAAGGTACTGCATGACATTGCCACTTTCCTCCCCGCATCGTTGGAGTTGATTCTTGCCGGCATGATCCTCTCGCTAATCATAGGAATCCCCTCAGGAGTTGTCTCAGCTTTGAAGAGGGACAGGCCGGCAGATCACGCAACTCGCTTGTCGTCGGTGATCGGCGTATCCATATTCACACCATGGCTTGGAATGATGTTGCAGCTCCTATTCTTCAGGTGGCTCGGGATGCTTCCCGTAGGTGATAGAATTGGGACCGAGATTTCATTGATGCATCCGGTGACGGTTGTCACGGGTTTCTACTCGATCGATTCTCTGTTATCGGGAAATTTGATAGCCTTTCAGAGCGTGATGCTTCATCTGATTCTGCCCGCGGTTACGCTCGCAGCTTATCCGATCGGGTTAATAACGCGAATGACTCGCTCGACGATGGTGGACGTTCTCGAAGAGGACTACATCAGAACGGCGAAGTCGTACGGCTTGTCTGAGAGAGTAGTCGCCTACAAGTACGCGCTGAAGAACGCCATTGGACCAACGATCACCGTCCTTGCTTTAACATTCGCATACTCACTCGTGGAAACGTTCCTCGTCGAGACTGTATTCAACTGGCCGGGACTTGGGCGGTACGCCGCGCTTTCTATAATCTCGCTTGACTACCCAGCGGTGATGGGCATAGGAATCGTGATCGCGCTCGTCTACGTTTTGCTAAACCTGCTCGTAGATGTTGCGCAGGCCTACCTTGACCCGCGGATTAGGCTCGGATGAGGGATCAGACTTTGAGGGCAAGGCTAGAAACGGACGAATCTGTTTCAGCCATCGAGCCGCACCTGAAGGAGCTTCGGTACGTCTTTCACGTAATCAGAAGGAATAGCGTGTCCTTTGCTGGTCTGCTGTTCGTCATATTCTTGGTCATCATCGCGGTTTTCGCACCGTGGCTAGCTCCGTTCCCGGAAGATGCGAAAGGAGCTGTACACCCAGCCGACGCGTTTCGTATGCCGGATTTGACGCATCCCTTTGGGACAGACGAGGCGGGCAGGGACATACTGAGCCGAGTGATTTTTGGAGCCCCGATATCGCTTCAGATAGGCGTCCTTGTGATCGTGCTAACGCTTGTGATCGGTGTTCCGCTCGGCGTTTGGGCAGGATACGCAGGCGGCATGCTGGACGAGTTGATCATGCGAGTGACTG